>Ga0255343_1001515_pt1 | contig 30682 bp, 5 predicted proteins | sample wastewater_treat_4_FD_192413 | JGI IMG/M metagenome (GOLD analysis project Ga0255343, IMG submission 192413) | Wastewater microbial communities from Lulu Island WWTP, Vancouver, Canada - plant16 | ecosystem: Engineered > WWTP > Wastewater > Unclassified | place: Canada: Vancouver, British... | reverse complement strand
GAGAATATCGAAAATATCATAGAAAAGATTACAATCCAAACTCCCAGTTTCCTCATATTAATCCATCTCCTTTTCTTTAAAATCAGGGTAGACATTTAGTCCGTCCATCCCTTGAAAATGTTTTTTTTCCATTCTTAATAAACCAAAATTGTTATAATTATTTCTCTTGTTTCTGCAATCCACTTAACTTCTGCACCAAGTGTATCAGCAATAAATCTTATTGGAACAAATGTCACTCCGCTCGTTATTTCTGGAGGTGTATCAAGCTCGACTGCTTTTCCATTTATTATTGCCTTTTTAGAACCAACTTGCATTTCTATTTTTTTACCCATAAATTCAATAACTATACCTTTCACATCTGAAAGCCATTCAACTTTAGCACCGAATGCCTCAGATATGACTCTTATGGGAACATAAGTATTCCCATTCTTTATATACGGTTCAACTTGAAGAGGCTCGCTTAACGGTGTACCGTTCACAATAACTTCTTTTGACCCTATAGTGAGCTTCACTTCTACTTTATGGTACACTGTTAAAACTAATTCCTTCCTTGTTTCGTTCCCAAGCTGATCTTTGCCAACCAACAAAACTTTATTCTCTCCAAAATTTAGAGGTATTGTTATTTCCCAGTTTTCTCCATTAATTATTGCTTTTTTACCATTTACCTCTAATGTAGCATTCTCTTCAATTTTACCCTTTAATGTATATTCTCGCACATCAATTAACTGAGGTATATCATCTATAAATATAGTTGGTCCCATTGTATCCTTAACTATAGTTAAAACTTTTTTTGCAGTTCTACCAAGACTATCTTCTACAATTATTACAACATTATTAGGGCCTTCAACAAGATCAATTTCGGCTTCAAATTTACCATCATCTGTTACATTAACTTGTTTATCATTTATTGTAACTTTATAGCCTGGCATAGTGGAACCACTTACCTTAATTTTGCTTTCTTTTGTTGTCTGAGGAATTGGATCAACATTAAATAAAATTTCAGATGATTCTTTAGCTTCTTTTACTGTCAGTGCAGTATAACCTTCTCCAAGAGACCTATGAGTTACATTAATCTCAATTACACCTTTATCTTTTGGTAAAATATCAAATCTTACAAGACCATCTTTATCGGTTTCGCCTTCTAATTTAATTCCAGGACCTGTAACAGTAACATTTGCATCTGAAACTGGCTTATTGGTACCAACTTCATAAACATAAATAATTAATGTATCTGCTTCGCCTGCATATAGATCTTTACCTGTCTTAGCAACCACTTTTAAGGCTCTTATAACATCAAAATCTGCAAGATCCCACACTTTGCCAAATCTGTCGCGATATCTAAAACTTACATTCCAATCAGCTGAAAAACCCCAGTATTTGAGTTGAGCTACATCTCTAAAGCTACCAGTAGGTGTTAGCTCTAAAACAGCTGAAGTTTCTTGACTACTTTCATTATAAACGGTCGTAGCCCAGATAAGGTTTTCTGACTTTGATTCCCTTTGTAAGTCATCTGGGAAATAAACATCATCAGAAAGAATCAATGTTCCGCCAGGTTGAATCATTAAATCTGGATAATTAGTACTTGCAGGATAAAGTTTTACTCTTAAGTGGTTGGTTTTACCATATATCAAATCATAATTATTCGTATCCACAAGACTCCTACCCACTTCTACACCTGTTGTCTCGTTTATAACCTGAGCAATTGGTCTACCAACTTTAACATCATGATTAGGAAATGCATCCCAATCAAGCTTAAATGTTCCATCAGCATTTGTCCAACCAGATGTATCACTTAAATATTGATTGTATCTGTACCTAATATCGCCTGGATACCAGGGTAGTTTTCTAAAGTTCCATAACCCTCCACCAACATCACCAAAGGTTAAATCGTTGGAATATGGATTTTTCCCAATTAGTCCTCCATAGTAACATATATCACTTGCACCAAAATTAACTCCAACCTGACCATATTCATTTATTGGAAAACTATCTCTATAGTCAAGCATACCATCAATTACCTGGCCTCCCCAGTCAGGGAATAGATATCCACCCTTATGAGGACTATTGTAAATTGCACCTCTACCCCAGCCTCTCAAATTATCAGCAGGTGGTAAATCAAAAACTGGGTAAATCTCCCAATCACCATTTTCCCATTGCCAGTTTGTTGTATTGTAGTAAGTTATTGCATCCCACGCAGACCAACTTGAAGTCCATGAAGAGCGGCCATAAACCCTAAAACCATCAATCCAGAAAATAATATTGGTATTTTGCCTTGGAACTAAAATACTATTATAGTAACGTGTTAGTAATCCACCATAGGCATCGTAATAGCTGTAGTATGGTGAATTTACAGTATAATACCATGTCCTAATATATTGTCCATACATCTCGTATGAATAATAACCAACTGGTGATTGTAATTGATAATAATTAAAGTTATCTAATTTTGTATTGTAAGGTGTAAATCTTGCAAGGTTTTCCCCAGCAGCACATTGCCCGGATGCAGCACCTGTGATTAAGTTATCTTGCGCATCCCTTATCTCGGCTATCACTCCGTAAAGACTCATGTTAGCAGCAGTCATAACAAAATCAGGTTCTACTCCATCCGATACAGGTATCCCGTGTTCCTTATAATAATCTGGGTTAATTAACAAATGCTCTACTCCATATATGACTCTTGGTGATTCGACATGAACTTTTACCACTCCTCTATGCTTCCTATCCGGAGTATCAACATATACCTCAAAGGTTCCTTCATCGTTGGCGCAGAAACCTTTAAATACATATTTACCTTCCGCTTTTTCGCTAAAATCAACTTCAATTGGTAAAAATGGCTTTCTTGGGAAGGAATACATTCTCAAATTATTAATCATCGTTCCATCGTTATTATGTAAATCAGTTCTTACCCAATAATATTGAGGTAATTTCGCTTTTGGTCCATAGAATTCTTTATTATCTGGATGAGGGTCTTTAATTAATACATTCCAGATAACATCATCTATTACCTTGTCATCTCCAGATGCATCTTTAATGCCACGTGATAAGTCAACGGGGTTTCCTTCAGCATCTAAAACATTAAATGTAAGAGGCACGCCTGCTTCTAATAGTTCAGGCACACATCCTGCCGTAAGAGGTTGAGGCGTTGAGCTAACAATTAGGTCAGTTTTTGGAACAACTGGAAGAGCTTTATGCCCTGCAAGGTAAACTTCATGAGAAAACTCATAAGGCCTTGAAATATTATAAATTGGAGTAAATGCTCTATCATTATCATCATCACCATATTTAAAAGCAGTTATATTAAGATTAAGAAGCTCATAATCATCTATAACATGGTCCGGAAGATTGTTTTGTGACACTGGTCCGCCAAAATCAGTTCCAATTGTATCAACTAAAGCACCGTTTTGAGCAGTTAAATCAAAAATGTAAGTTCCGTCATTTCTATTAAATGTTCTCGCATCAATTACTCCAGAAGACCATGAATTAGTCGCTATATCATAAGTACCGATTATTTCAGTCTCCCACTGTGAATATGAAACCTTCCCATCGTTATTTATATCAAACCACCTATTAAGTTGAGCATGTGAACTTGTATACTCTGAAGATCTTGGAGGCACCGTGATCCAGCCATCACCTGCACCATTAATCTTCCCAGATGCATCTTTAACTCCTCTATCCTGCCATACAAGAACTAAAGCATCACTACAAGGAATTATATGTTCAGAGGGAGGATAGCTTTTTGTATCGTATTCTTTTAAATTTATCTCAAGTTTTGTATCAGTATCCACGGCAATATTCGATACATTTGTGCCAATCTCGAGGCCATGAACAGGTATATCATCATATATTTCCTCGCAACAGTCCTGATATTTCTTAACAGTTCCATCGTAAAGCTCAACCGTAATAGAAAGCTTTCCTTCAGTGATTGGAATTATTTCATCTATAATGTGAAGCATATGCGTAGCATTAAGCCAATCATACATATATTCGCTTACTTGAGCTCCAGTAAATCTCCCGTAATACCAAAGCTTTCTACTTTCAACTAACCTCTGATTTCTATATTTGTACATAAATCTATCAGCAGAAAATGGAGAGGCAATTGCTGTTAAATCAGGTGGTGAATATGTTGAATATAAGTTATAGTTTGTTAAATCAATAACTATTTTCCCAGAATAATCATATTGAACTGGCAGGTTATTTGGATAAGTACTCTTATAAGATTGTGTCAGAGCTCCTGTTGCTCCAATACGCTCAAAGATTTTAGGTCTCATAAATGGACCTTCTACTGTTATGGCTTTAATATTTCTCGATGGAAGTCCAACATTTGGATCCCAATAAATTCTCTGATCCATCCCATCATATAATATAAAGTATATACCATAATCTGAGAATGGAAACATCTCAGTTCCGAGTTTATTATACATATCATGCCACAGAGCCGAATAAGAGTTAAAGCCAGCTCGGGACTCATCATTCGGTATTCTTGCAGTATGTGTTTGTCCTCCAGAGTAGGTTCTAAAATCTTTCCTATAATCTTCTAAAATTGGGTTGTAATCTGCGTGAAGCATTGGAGTGGGATAGCTCTTAGGACTTAGCGCGTCAGTGCCGGTTGTATAATTCACTTTTGAGTTCTGTAAGGAGTGGTCAACAATCTCAAATTCACCGAAATTAAGTTTAGGGTCTGGCTCTAAAACTTTAAGGTCTAAAGTTCCGCAATAATCTATACCATGAGCAGTATCATGGATAAATGCCGGTCCGTGAGGATATTTTGTATTATAGTCGTATAGCACTCTTGAAGAATACAATCTTACTGTTACTGGCTCAGCTTTAAACGCTTTGATTGGAACACATACTCTACCACCTTCATCTTCATCAGTCCAAGAAGTTACCTGAACTGGAACTCCATAAGTCCATACTGACCCATATCTTCTTGGATAACAGTAAGTTCCGCAACCACCATCACCCTGAGAAGGACAGTAGGAAATCTGAGGATCGGTTGTATTTCCATTGAAAGATGGTGCTGCGCCAAGCTGGTTAACTATCTGGTCACCCATATTCCAGATAGATCTACCATTGATATCACCTGAATCAAATGCAAAGTAATAGAACCTATTAAATATCTCACCCAACTTAGGGAATCCTGGTTGATCTCCGCAGATTGAGCAGACAGTCTGCCCGAATGTGCAATCTGTATCCCATACTCTGGCAGGAAATGGTGGGTATTGGTTGTAATAATTACTATATGGATAACTACCAACGGGCTTAAATGCGCCACCTCTATTGCAGTCATACCCACTTGATAAGAAATCATTAGGATCTAACGCTCCATATGGTACGTTGTCATACCAATACCAGAAGACAACTGTATCATCTTCCATGTATTGCCCGATATATTTTTGACCACTTGGAGGTTCTGCAACGGCAGTAAAGAAGAATTTAATGCCTCCTCCATGAGCGTTAAAGTTCATAACTATTGGTTCATTGCCGTTTCCTGATACGACAACATTTGCAGGATCATTCACATCATTTGTATTATCAGCATCTTTAATCCGCAAATATATATTGGGCCATCGCTGCTCATACAAATCAATACATTTCCTGTCAGCTTCTAATATTAAATCTTCTGCAACTATATCATACTTAAACCAGGAGTAACAGTCATAAGCATTGTAAACTTCTTTAGGGATTAGTGGATAAGGGTTCACCTGGGGTATTGGCTTTACTGATTTGAATGGATTCTCGTCAAGTTCTAATTTAGTCCAAGGGTGAATTGCCCAGTAAGGGTCATAAAGAAAATTGGATTGTCTATCCCCATCATAAATTTCAATGTATGTTCCCTGGAAGTACTTACCAATTTCAGTAATTCTCCAGTCTTTTGGTTTTACAAAATTAGATGGAGGATCCACATTAGCATAGACTCTATTATCTACCGTAACGCTTATATTTTTAATTAGTGTCCAACCAGTCGTATAATAATATGGAAAGATATTATAATAGTAAGATGCCTGACAAACATCAAATTCTTCATACCAGGGATGATCAGGATATAAATAGCCTTTAGTCCAGGGACTATATATTATTGTACCTGCTTCAAAGTTTTTTGGTCTATAAGAAGTAGAAGAATAAGGAAATCCTTTCCAGGTATTAGGGGTTATACGTATATCTCCATAAGTATTACCTGCATATCCGCTACAAAGTCCAAAAGGATATGCAGCAAGTGAATTGTCAACATCTGCATAAATACCTCTAAGATAAGTACCATCATAAGCATATATTTTAGGATTATAGATTTCAAAACCATCACCTATATCAGGGTCGCCCTCCCGCACAACTGTTCCTTTAGCATACACTGTAAATGGTCCACCACTGGGTCCTATATAGCAATCAGATATTCTTATATCACCCTCTGTTACCTGAGGTAATGTTGGCTCACCAAGATGAGCATAAACATTTGTATGATATTGGATTGAGTCATTATCAGGTTCAGCTGGAAGTGGATCATGAATTCCTATAGGAACATTTTGCCTTGCATAAGGTGTACCAACATCAAGGTCGCCTGAAAAAACCTGCGTCCCTGCGGTATAAGAGTCAACTGCTGTTAAACGAATATCAAACCTTGTTAAGGTTTGCGATCTATCTCTATCCCAATAGACATATTTATCCTTCATAACTCCAACAGGAGCATCTGCTGGGAAGAGATTAACTATATTATTATAAACTTCCCAATCATATGGTGCAGTAATCACGCTGCCCTGACCGTAACCATTGAATGCTACAAGACGAACATCTCCAGCATCTGCAATTCCATTAGAATTTACATCAGCATAAACCAACAATGTTCCATCTATATATACTGCTCCACCTAAAGGAATATTCCACGGTGTATATTGCTTCCAGTCATCAGGAGCAGTAGCGTCAGAATCTGTTGCTTTTACAACAGAACCTTGAGGATAGGTGTTGCCTCCATATGAAACAAGAGTAAGCCTAATATCTCCTTCTGTGATTCCAGCATTGCTGTCCATATCAACATAAACATAGGCTTTATTTCCGTTTGCAACTCCAATTGGTAGGTCGTACTTATCATACGGCACATCCTGGAGAGGATCTAATGGGACTGGCTTGGTTACACCCCCTTCCTTATCAAGGAAGGCTAATATTTCAAGCCTCGTCCTTGTACCGTCTTCGTTACATGTTCCCCTATAGGGGGTATATTGAAAAGTAATATCTCTGTGCTCATTATCGAGCTCTCTATAATCTACATAGGGCGACCATCTGTCATGAGGGTCAATCTTTCCTGGTGGTTGATAGTAGGTCCACTTTACCGATGGGGCATTTTCAAGGTCTCTGTTCATGTGGTGTGGGAGAAGAGAGGCAGTGGCTCCAACACCCTGCTTTGCAGTCCAGCCAACAACAGGACCATAACCAGTATATGTTGACCAGTACTTATTGCCACCATCATAATTATATTGAAAATCTCCATTTTCATATAAAACCATCTGAACTCTATAAGGAGTATATTTAATATCAATATCTGTTCTTTGCATATAATTCATATATATGTCGTAACTAAAATTTACAATCCATGTAATAACGAGCCTTCTTGGAGAAACACTATCGTCCACATAAGCCCACACACCATTTGATGTTGGCTGCTGAGTCTGGTCATAATAACCATAATGAGTAAGATAAGTATAAGGATAATCATAAACATAATAGTAAGAATAAGCTGTCGGATAATCTGGACAAGTGCTTCCTGGTGGCTTCCAGGTAAAGCGAGCTGGAGAGATTGCTGCATAGTAAAGATCGGAGTAAGCAGAAAGAATTGGAAGATTCGAATAGTTGTATTGTGGATTAGCAACTCCATATCCGGCATAGTAATAATACATATAAGTATTTATCTGTTTTGGATGTCTATGAGGAACAGGATCATTGTATAGCCATATGGCAGGGAATGGGTGAACCCATATAGTAGAATAATTATTCCCATAAAAAGGAAACTTAAAAGCTCTCCCGCCTACAACAGGAAAATCATAAGGGTAAGGACCACGTTCAGGAGCACAGGCAGGAGACTTTTCATATCTATAATAATAGTTATATGAATAAGGATTACTGCAATAATCATAAATGTAAGAATATTGGTTCAAGCAAACAGTTGGGTCAGACCACCTGCCTGCACCAGGAGGCGTCACAAAGCTATGCCAGGAACCATAATAGTATGGTCTATAGTCATATGGGTAAGGATTAAGCCTATATTCCACCATTGGGTCAGCAAGAGGATTAACTCCACCCCCTGGAACTTTAGGTGGAACTGATGAAGGTAATTCAACTTTAGGCTTTGGTGGAATTAATTCTCCGCCACCATCTTCTTTTGGTACATATAAATTAGGGATACCTTTTCCATCATCAACAAAAGTAGGAGTAAAATCTTCTCCGAAGGTCTCCTTAATTTCAGGGAGGGTAGTATTCATATAATTATCTAAGAATTTTTTCTCACTATCTTCCTCTAAACCAGGCCAGATTGGGAGCCACTGATGAGGAAGAAGCTGCTCCTGATACCACCCTGGAGGAGCCGGTACTCCACCAAATCCTGTAATTTCAGGCTCTTTTACAACAAGATGTACTTTCTCCCCATTCTTTAATGGTGTATTGAGTTTTGCATTAATTTGAGTGGTTTGTTCAACCTTAAAAGGCTTATCAATCTGTATATCAAGGTTAAGTTTACCAGGAAGCACTATCATATCAATAAATTTACCATCCCCTGAGCTCCCAATACCAATCATATGAAGAGGACTCTCTCTCAACCAAAAATCAGTGCTTGCAAGTTCACTGTTACAATTATAAGTTTTCCCAGCAAATTTTATCTCTGAATATCTAATATCCCCTGGACCTGTAGTTTCATCAACAGACTTATAAATTGCCTCTCCTTCATCATATTCGTTAGAACTACCAAAATGCTCTTCATCAAAAAACTTTATATCTTTAGGCATGGGGGTTAGAGTGAATCCAATATCAAGATCACCAATAGTTACTAATGTCCTTGGAAGATATGTTACTCTGTTTCCTTCTTTTTCGACTGTAACAGTAGTGTATCGAATATCTCCCTCTTCAACAATATAATTGATGGATGGGTCTGGCTCAAAACCAGGAGCATATTTAATCTTTCTATAGATTGATTCACCGCAACCAAAGCCTTCTCCGCCTACATCATGATAAAAATCTCTTCCATCAAAACCTGTTAAAGGTCTATCATAGTCAAAAGCATAATTTCCACTAACTGCCCCCAAAAATTCTTCTCCAGTTCTTCCTGCTATATAGTCATCACTTAAATTTTGAGGATAAAGCTTATCTTGCGGTAAATTAGCGCATAAATTGGTATCAAATCCATTATCAGCAAAAATTTGCACTCCCATATATTCTCTATAACTTAAGTCAACACCAGAAAAAGTGGTTGCCGGGACATAAAAAGTCTTTCCATCTGGGTCAAGAACAGTCGATTTTTGAATTCTTTGAGCTTCGTAGGTTAGCTCTCCATTAGGAGAAAATAGCCTTGCAGTAGTAACAGACGGGTTCATATTCATCCATATATCAGTTTCTACTGATAAATCATAAATGTTGCTTCCATCGCAGTTTGATTCTAAAACTTCTGAGAGAATTAATACATCCCCTGCATAAATACCAGCATTCAAAAGACCTCTTTCATCAGTGCGGGTATTTACATTTGTAAGCCTTGTGTCTCCAACCTGAACAGAAGGTAACGGAAAACCATTTATTTTAAGATAAATTGATTCTCCTGGGTCATAAGCACCATTTGGGTGAAAATTTGTTGTATGCCACTCTTCGCCAACATCAATAACAGCGGTACCATCATCCATAAAGTGAACAATTTTTAAGCCTAAATCTTTATCTGCTGGTTGTACCTGTGAACCAGCATAATAATTATAAATCTTTTCTCCATAAGCAACAGAGACATTAGTTAATCTTAAATCTCCTTCGTGAACAGTACTGCGAATTGGATCAGTGGGAGCTTCGCTTCTAACACTTAATCTATATATTGCTTCCCCTAAATCGAAATAACCATTCTCTCTTACAGTTTCGAGATGCCACTCTTCTTTCTCATCGGCTATGTCGTCCCCATTGTTCACAAACTTTTCAAGTGGAAAATCAATATCCCAATCCCCATCCTTTACCGATCCATCAGAAATAGTACCATCAGGCAATGTTGTGCCGTAAGCTGGATAATCAACCATATCAGCCCAACCAATTCTAAATCCTCTTCCAGTTGTTAGTTTATCGTAGAAATATATTTCTGGTTTAAATTCACTGTCCATTGGGTCAAGAATATAAGGTCCTTGAGTATTTGAAACTGGGTCTACTTGAGCTCTTGGGTTTCCCTCGCATCTGCCAGGAATATAGGCGGGATGATTTGGATCTGAAAATTTGTCATAATTTGCGTTGTGAAAATTGCCATCAGGATCAATCCACATTCTACCCCAGGAATCAATTACAGCAACCCATCTATTTTCAGGTTTACTTTTACCACCATCGCCTTTTACTGTAAGATAAAACTCAGTCCAATAAACCGGCACACCCTGCATTCCAACTTCTTTTCTGCCCCAGGAACTACCTTTTGTATATTCCCAGGGAAAATATTTTTCAGGTTCAAGTTTTGTGCCATCTCTGTCATATCCTACTTTTTTCCAGGTTACAGCAATAAAAGTAGCATTTTTCTTCTCAACACTACCAAAAATAATAGTGGGGTAATTGTTTCCAAGAGGAATAATACCAAACAATAGAATTAAACTTATACACAAACTTAATAATTTTTTCATCCTACCCACTCCTTTTCACCTAAAGATGGATAAACACACAGGTTTACCCCAACATTATTTAATCGCATTTAAATTCTCCATAATAAATCTTATTCATTCTTTTACATCCTTTCGCCATCTCCGACCCCTCTCTCGTCATCTCCGACCTGATCGGAGATCCAGTATTTGAACCTTCTGGATTCCAGCTTTCTCTGGAACGACAGAAAGAAAGTATGGAATAACAAAAGGGTGGATTCCCGATAAATGATTTCGGGAATGACATACTCGATACTTTCGGGAATGACGGAAGAGGAGACCTGTCATCGCAAAAGCCTCTCAAGAATAACAGAAAGGAATTATTCTGTATTTGCAGTTTCATGCTTTATATTAACCTCGTAATTTTTGCAGTTTTTGTTGATTCTATCCACTCAATTTCAAAGCCAAAAACATCACTAATAAATCTTAATGGAACAAAAGTAGTCCCCTCCTTAATTTCAGGGGGTGCTTCCAGATTTATAGCTTGCCCATTAACTATAGCAACAGTGGAACCTATGACCATTGAAACAACTTTATCGTCAAAAGTTATTTTTACTTCCTTTGTATCAGCGTTCCATTCAGCCTTTCCGCCAAGAACTTCTGTAATAATTCTAAGTGGCACCATCATCTTCCCATCTTTTAAATATGGTGGTGTAGAAAGTGGTGCCTGTGGTACTCCATTCAAATAGACAGTTTTATTACCAATTTGCACCTCAACAATAAGCTTTTTGTATATATATATATCTTTAGAAATTGTTTTTTCATTACCAATTTTATCTTTCGCAGTTATAGCCAAAGTATTTTTTCCATCTTCAACAGGAATAATTATTTGCCACTCAAATCCAATTACTTCTGCAGTTTTACCATTGATTACAACAGTAGTCCCATTTTCAGAAACTTTTCCTTTCACTAATGCTTCTTTAACATCAACAAGAGTTCCTGGATCAAACACTTCAATATCTGGAGGAGTTGAATCCCTAACAATTAAGCGACTCTCCTCTTTCTTTTGATCTTCATAAGAAGCGGTAATTAAGAAATTATTATCTCCTTCAGTTAAAGGTAATTTATCTGAGAAATTACCTTTTGCATCAAGTTGCACATTTTCACCATTTATACTCAATATTGCTGTCGACTTTGTATAACCTGTAAATGTTACTGTATCATCTTTTGTTAACTCAGGTGTAGGATCTACATAAAGAAATAGTGGACGAGTATCTTTGCCAATATAAACTACTTCACTTCCCGGAAGATATTTCTCTTTTGTAGCAGTTATTACAATTTCGCCTTCCTCAGTGGGAAGAATATTAAGCTCGCATATTCCACTACTATTTGTATTGCCACCTTCATTAACTCCAGCTCCAGTAGCTCGAACACTTGCAGAATCAATTGGAGTATTTGCTGCTCCCTCATAAACTCTTATCCGTAAAGTTACTTTCTTTCGCGGATAAAGATCACCTAAAGCAGATACATCTAAAGCAAGTCCTAAGCTTGAATCAAAGAATGTATACTGAGACAAACCAACATTTAGGTTGTCGTCAAATTGGTCATAACCGCCATTCATCTTAATATAATCAAAATAACCAATAGAAGCTCCGGTACCGGTTGGAGTATAGGTTAGAAGAGTCTCTGGTATTCCATCAACTCCATTCTTTAGAAGAGCTCTTATATATCTTTCATGCTCTCCACCATATACTACAACTTCTCCATTCTCTTTGATTGGTAAGTCTCTCGAATCAGCTGGTAACGCTTGAACAATAATATGGTTTGGAACACCATAAGCCAGGTCATAAGATTCTGTACTCAATAATTCTTTTCCTATTGGTTGACGGGTTTTAGCATTTAATAATCTCATTTCCGGACCTTTTATAGAAATATATATATCAGGATGCGCATCCCAGTCAAGAGCAAAATTTGGTAAAAATCTCGCACCACTGTATCTAAACCTTCTCCAAGTATCAAATGGAGCAAAAGGATCCCCCTGGAAGCCACCAGGGTGTCCTGCTACATCACCCCATGCAGGGACAGATGTTAGCTTATTTTTTCCAATAAATCCTCCAAGGTAGCTCTCTGTTAAGCCCATATCATTAGCATAAAACTTAAATCTAACTTTCCCTTCCTGGTCAAGGTCAAGTGAATCATTAAATGTAAGCTGATTATTTCTATCAAGGTCTGCTATACAATATCCACCTTTGTAAACACTATTGTAAATACAACCAAGTCCCCATCCTGCAAATGTTACATATTCAGGTGGTACATCAGTTACAGCACCAGTATAGAAGCCACCATGAAGAGGATTAATTGCATTTTGTGTGTTATAAAGTCCTGCACCACCAACATTACTAAAACCATCCATAGCAACTCTTTCAAAATTCAATGGTTCAATGTTACCATTCTCATTTTTGTCAACACCAATTAAATTATAATATCTTCTTCCAGCATAAACATCTCCAGCTGGATATCTAAAATTTCTTAAAAACGTTGTTATAGGAGTAAATCTACCATCTTCAGTTGTGCAAATTTGGGCACCTGTTTTACCTCTAAGTATATCCCCTTGAGCGTCAAGTACCTGTGCTTCAATTGTATAAATTCTCTTATCAACTGCAGTCAAAACAAAATCAGGAGACCCTGGAACTTCGAATACATTACCTGCAGGGTCTTCATCGTTTATTATTTTATAGCTTACAGAAGGCAACTTAACTGAAACAGTCGTTTCACCATAATGCCTTCTATCAGGTGAATAAACTCTAACAAGGAAACTTCCTGCATCATTGGCGCAGAAATTAAAAAACTTATATTTACCCTCAGTAGCTAATGTAAAATCTACACTAATTGGATCAAAAGGAGTCATAGATGAGAAATAAATGGAGTTATTATCATATAGGGTTCCATCATTATTTTGTAAATCTGTTCTAAGCCAATAATACTGCGGTAATTTTGCATCCATTCCAAAGAATTCTTTATTGTCAGGATGAGGATCTTTAAATAGAATATTCCACACATTTCTATCCAACACAAAGTCCCTCTTATCCTTATCTGGAACACCCTTTCTTAAATTAACCGGGTTCCCGTTATCATCTAAAATAACAAATGTTAATGGTTTGGATGGATCTACAAGCTCAGGCGTAACACCAGCTGTTAATGGGTCAGGTGTATATGAAACTATATAATCATTATGAGGAGCTGGAATTATCTTTACCATACCCGATAGATAAACCTCGTGAGAATATTCATAAGGAGCAACAGGTCTCCAAAGAGGTGTAAAGCCCCTATCATTGTTATCATCAGCATACTTATATGCATTTATATATACTGGCAGAACCTCATACTCGCTAATAACATGATCTTGCTTCTTGTCAAAATCACCTGATTCATCAGGTATACCACCAAAATCATAGCCAATCGTTGTAAGCTGAGAGCCATTCTCTGCACTCAAACTAATATCGTAAATTCCATATTCCCTCATAAATGTTCGCCCATCGACGATACCAGAAGACCATGTATTTGTTGCAAGATCATAAGTACCCATAACCTCAGTTTCATAATCAGCAAATGAAATCTTTCCATCAAGATTTATATCCATATGTTTTGGAAATTGATGTCCAGTCTTATACCAATTACTTGACCTTGGAGGATTTGCAATATGTCCATCGCCCATACCTACTATCCTACCAGTTGTTGGCTCAATTGTACCTCTATCCTGCCAAACTATCAAGAATGCATCATTACAATATTCGGTATCTTGCTCAGGAATATAGCCTTCAGTTAAGGTTACACTAAAATTATTATCTTCATCAATTTCGAGTGTTTTGGGTGCATCTTCTATTTTAATACCATGAATAGGTATTTCTGTAATTGGTGGTTCTTCGCAACAATCTGTATATGAAACAACTGCCCCATCAGACATAGTAACATTTATTTTAAGTGGCCCAGCGCCAACTGGAATAAGCTCATCAATTAGAAAAACAGTTTGAGTATACCAATATGGAATAGTATTTGGAAATCTAAAAGCACCCCAGTAAAACCACTTATTATCAAGTCTTAACCATGGGTTTATCTCGCTTAAAGGATAATCAACGGCATCAAAAGGAGCAATAGGATTGGTTACCATCCTAAAATCAGTTGGTCCTGTAGGAAGAGTTGCACAAAGAAAAGTATCAGTATACCAGACAAGCGAGGCTGGTGTAAGCTCATATTTACTATAATTTCCACCATCAATAACAAGTTTCCCTGAGAAGTCATAATCAAGTGGAACATTTTTATACTCATTAAATTCATACCCTGGATTAAGTCTAAAGGAGTACAAATCAGGTTGCCCTGGGCGACCCCTTGTTAAATCCTCGGTAAATGTTCTCGGAAATGCAAAGGGTCCTTCAATCTCTACTTTAATAATCCTCTGATTCCCTGAACCAAAAAATGAATATTTATCATATGGATTTTCAGCACCCTTTAAATAAAATGCAAGGCCATAATCCGTCATAGGCATAAATTCTGTTCCTAATTTAACAAATTGGTCTTCCCAGATAGCTGGATAAGCATTCCAAACATTACCTGATGGATTTTCAGCATTAAATAGCCCTAATCTTGATTCAATCCTTCCGGTATTAGTTTGTCCTCCTGGGTAAGACCTTAAGTCTTTATTAAGATTTCGAGCAATTGGATAGTAGCGAGCTGCTATTTGAGGATTAGGTGGCGGAAGTGGTGAAAGAGCCTGATCGCCCATTGTATAATTCAATTTTGAATTTTGTAGAGCGTGGTCTATTATTGTTAATTCGCTAAAATTAAGAAGCGGATTAGGTTTTGATACTCTAATACTAACTTCACCGCAATAATCTATACCATATCCAGCGTCCAAAACAAAATGTGGTGGGTGCTTAATCTTGCTATTGTAATCAAAAAGAGCTGTATTTAAGTAAAGCCTTATATTCATAGGTGTTTCTGGATCTTGTGGCCAGGCTGCAATTATGCATTTTCCACCATCATCAAAAATATTTTCAACTGGAACAGGGGTTTTGTTAGGGAGAATTAGTACAGGTACTCCCCAGGTCCAAATTGCACCATAGGCATATGCCGTAGGTAGACAATAATTAGGAAATTGCCAATGTACATCGCCTGCATTCCCAAATACTCCATATCTGTCACCGCTACTCCATTCTCCTAACTTTGGAAACTCAGTGGTATCGCCACATATTGAACAGATTGACTGTCCTAAAGAACAATCTAAATCTTCCAGTCCAATTGCTGGACGTGCATTAGGAAATGGAAAAGGTGTTCTTACAACATTGGGGCAATTTTCACTCCTATCAAATATAGTGGTGTTCTGCCAGGTATAAAGAAGATCATTAGGGTCTAAAGCACCTCTTACCTGACCAATAACAAGTGGCTCGTACCATCGCCAATAGTCATAGCTCCCATCGTCTCTAACCTGGACAATGTACCGTTGCCCAGCTCCACCGATAGTCGTGAATAATCCCTTTATTCCTCCACCCTTTATATTGTAATTCCCTACAATAGGATTAGGCACTACCTGAGTACCTACTCCATGGGAAGCAATTAATGGCAGGTCAAAATAAATTCTTCTTAAACTCTTATTAATACCAATAATTCTCCTGTATTCTGGGACTGGCTCAATATACACGATATCTCCTACATTAAACAGATTAAAATATGGTGATTGAATTGTTAACCATGTAGCTCCAACAGGCGAAGCAGAAATAGGTGGGTTCCATGCATCAGTTAAACCATAATCAACCTGGACCGTACTACCAGTTGAACAAAGGGCATCTATAGTTTTCCTGTAAGATGCTACCTTCATTCCTTGTGGATCATTAATATCTGAAGTGTTATCAGCATCATAAATATCAAGCCATAGAGCAGGCTGCCTTTCATCAAGAGAATTTACACATGATTTTGAAGGAACAAGTTTTAGCTCTTCTGGCTCAATTTGAAGCCTTTCTATTCCAAAACAATCGTATACTCCTGCCAATTCTTTTGGCATCATCGGAGTAATAGGAGGATATATAAAATACTTAGTTTTCTGAAACATTCCCCATGGATACTTCCAATATTCCTGTTTAGTCCATTTAGAGTCCCAGACTGTTGGGTCATAAAAATTAAATTGAGGAATAAATGTATAACTACAATCAGGAGGAGCTATCGCTCTACCGCCAATATCCTTATATGCTCTTACTTCAACCCACTCTGGAATGCCAGTTTCAAGGCAGGTCCCTCTGTAAGGAGTATAAGTAAATGTAGCAGCAGGTTGATCAGCTGTTAAAACTCTAAAATCCTCATAAGGTTTCCACTCATCATAATTTGGATATAATGATGACGGTTCATTAAAAGGCATAAACTCAGGAGTCCATTTCTCATCTGCATAAAATGTTGATTTCTGATCATATCTTCTCCCCCATGGATCAACATACACATATATTGTTCCACCTATTACAATATAGGCTCCATCAACAGCTGCCATATTCTTTAATCCTGAATATGGTGATGTTGCATACACTCCTAAACCATTAGTAATTCCTACAATTGGTTCTGTAGGTTCTACTCCACCAGTACCAGAAATAACCCATGAATTTTGAGTTACATTATTTACTCTATTGTAAAGCTTCCATATATGGTCCTGTATGTTGCCCGGAGGACCACCTACATTAACATCTCTTAAATAGCTGAACTTAAAGGCTCCGTCTGAAAAGAGAGTAACTGAGGCATCAATTAATGCATATCTTATTCCATTGAGCGCAGTATAAGAACCATTATCTTCGGGTCTACCAGTAAAAGGTACTTCATATTTTGTCTGTGCGCGCCACCTGAAGGTAATTGAATCATTTGTTTTTAATATATAAATATCTTCTGGGTCATAGTTGATTAACCCTGCTGGTAAGTTGCTCGTGATGCAAGCAGGATCAGTTGATGGTAAAATATTTAAATCATCACCATATACCATTAATCTTGCATCAAAATCATTAAGCCCTATTGGCATTGGATAGGATGAAGAAAAATTTAAGAATCCGTTAGAGGAAACATAAACTCTATTATAGAATCTACCCATAAATGGAAACTCAAAAGGTAGTTCGTAAATCCATGCTTTATCATCATCATACCAGTGCATTGGTGTACCTTTAAAATTGTAATCATGGTCAACAAACTCCCGATTATATGTAATTGCCTGGTCTCTAAAAATATTGAATTCATTAGCTTGTGGAGACTGGATACTAACATAGATAACTTCATCCTCCTTTGGAGGTGGATCTACTGAAACCGTTATAGTTGAAGTTTGTTCAACTTTTAGTGGCTTGTCAACATCTACTTTAAGACCAATATCGCCCGGTACTATCTCCGCATCAATGTAATTGTAGTTACCATTTTTGCCAGTTGTAATCATATTAACTGGGGCAGGGAGAAAATAGTTATCACTCGCAGTAACAACACTACCGCAATTATAAGTAAAGTCTTCGACCTCTACATCAGTTAATCTAATATCATCTGTATCAACAACATAATTATCATTTGTATCATAATAGATGTCATCTATTGCAGGATCATAATCAAAAGGAGTTGAATATTCTGGACTAATAGAATCAAGGTTTGGAATATAAAGCTTTTCTTTTTCGAAATCCTGAAGTTCTAAGCCAACATCAGCATCTCCATCAGCTACAACAGTATTTCTCTTATAGCTTACATGAACTCCCCCAACAACTAAATCAACATCAGTAAACCTCTTGTCTCCTGCTGTAATTACATATCTATTAGGATCAGCCACGTAGTATATCGCTTCTCCACAACCGTATCTTGGTGGGATTTCAAGGCTTGCATTATAAAATTTATAGTTAAGTTTTATTCTCTCGAGTCTTCTTCCTAAGTCAAGAGTACCTATTCCATTATTTGCTCCTAAAAATAGCTCCGAAGTTCTACCTTCTCTATAATTATCAGATAAATCTAAAGGAGCAACAAAATCGTTAGGGTCATTAATACCAATGCTATTATCAACTCCATTATCAAGAAATATTTCCACCCCAAGATACTCACGATAAGAAAAATGAAGATTATTAAAAGTAGTTCCCGGAAGGAGATAATATCGTTCTGGATCTAAGCCTGGATCTAAAACAGTTGCTTTTTGAATTCTCTGAGCTGCCTCTGGTATATCATTGTTTGGGGAGCGAATTCTTGCAGTAGTAAAAGAAGGACTTTGACCCATCCACAGATCAGTCAAAACTGAAACATCGTAAGTTGGTGTATGGCAACCACCTTCAAAAACCTCCATCATGACAAGTGCATCTCCCATATATAAACCGCAACCAAGGTCTAATGCAAGTCTTCCATCTGAATCATATCTTTTTGTGTTAACATTTGTTAGTCTTACTGCACCTGCATGAACCTTTGTAGCTGCGGGGTCAGTTAAAGAGTAAATCCATTCATTTGAATCATATTGGTTATTTCCAACTATATTATCTGCATGCTTTTCTGTGCTCGAAAAACTAATTAATAATAACCCTACATCCCAGTCGCCATCTTGGACAATTGTATCTGCGGGATAAGTCTTGGTAACTTCGCCTCTTCTTATAGTAACTGGAGTAAGCCTCATATCGCCAATCTCAACTACCGCTGGAGCGGTACGTGGAAGAGGAGTTCTATATATAAATTCAGCTGGTCTTAGCTGGGATTGTTCATTACTCATCTTCCCAGGAGTATAAGCACTATCGGTAACAGTTTCCGTATGATATTCATTCCCTGTAAAAGAAACTATCGGAAGATTATAATCCCAATCACCTATTTTTTTAGCAGAATCATATCTAATAATTCCATCTGAAATAGAACCATCAGCAAGAATTGCACCTTTAAAAGGATAGTCAACCAAATCAGCCCAGCCAATACGCCACATCCTATTAGAAGCTTTTGATGTTTCATCTTTCTTATAATCCCAGAAATATTGCCTTGTGGAGTAAAATTGGCTGAATTTATTTAAATAATATGGACCTTTTGTATTTGTGTCTGGAGAAGTGTCAATGATGGCTCTTGGGTTAGTATTACAACTACCAGGAATATAAGCTCCATTCTGAATATGAATTTCAAAAGGTGCTTTTGGTGCAAGAGGATCAGCAGTTGGATTATATCTCCCATCGTTAAAGAAACCATCAGGGTCAAACCAAAGTTGTCCAACAGAATCAACTACTGCGTAGTAAGGATTGCTCTCTGTGCTCAGTCCACCCTCAGCTGTAACATCAAGATAAACAAGTGTATAGTACATTGGCAGGGTTCCATCTTCTTTTTTTGTAACTGGTATAGGTAGTCCTGTGCTCGTGTTTCTCGCTTTAGATGCATCAGGCATATAATAACCCGGTCTGCCCCAACACATTTGCCCAGGTTTTTGCCAGGGGAAATCTCTCGGTGGATCAAGAAGTGTTTTACCGTCCCAATCATAACCCACTTGTCTGAATGTTGACGCTATAAAAACAGCATTATCCTTTTCCGTTTTAGCAAAAACTATTCCCTCATTCAAAAAATTCAGAGGTGTAGCACCAAAAAGGAGCATTAACATAATAATTACGCTCAATATTTTTTTCATCTTTAACTCTCCTTTTCCTTTTGGCTTCTTATAAATTCTTTCATTTTTCTCACTTTACTAATTTCCTTTACCTTCTCTTTCCATCATTCCCGATTGACACTATCGGGAATCCATTCCTTTTTGCTTCCTGGATTCCCGCTTTCGCGGGAATGACAGAGAAAGTCGCGGGAATGACAGAGGAAGTCGTGGGAATGACAGAGGAAGTCGTGGGAATGACATTCTTCCTGTTATCCTCTCGTAAAAGAAAATCCATCTTTTTTAATGTAATATCTCTCATATCCATCATATCTCTCATATAAGAAACTCAATCAATATTAATTTTACTCTTGGGTTCCAGGTAACTTCTCCGCCTAAAACTTCAGATACGAATCTCACAGGAACAAACGTTAATCCATCTTTAATAACAGGAGGGGCAGATAGTTCAAATATTTTATCATTAACTAAGGCTTTCCTTGAATCAATAACCATATCTATCTTTGTATCGCCTTTTATAATTGTTATACCTTTTGTTTCATTGTTCCAGGTAACGACTGCTCCAAAGCTTTCAGATATTAACCTAAGTGGGACATATGTGGATCCATTTTCAATAAATGGTGCCTGAGAAAGGGATACTTCTTTATCGTCAACCCTCGCAGTTTTTGATCCAACAATAAGCTCTATCTTTCTTTTTGTGTAATTATAAACCTCTTTAGTTTCATGGGTTATATTTCCAAGCTCATCAGCTGCTTTAAAAACAAGTTTATTTGCTCCTTTATTTAGAGGTACAGTTGCTTCAAAACTATTACCATCAATTTTTGCTTCTACATCATTTATTTCTAAAGTTGAATTAGGATCTATTTTGCCTGTGATGGTTACTTCTTTTGCATCAACCAACTTCTTTGTAAATAAGGAATCGTCAATAATAAATGCTGGTCCTTTTGTTTTTAGTTCTATTGTAATTATTTTCCGTGTTAGTCTACCGCTTGAATCTTCTACTTCTACAACTATTGTGTTAAAGCCCTCTTTTAAGATAATGGTTGCTTTAAAAGTTCTATCATCATTAATTTTGACAGCTGAACCATTTACAAGAACTTTAACTGCATCTTCTGATACCTCTCCTGTTAATTCAAATGAAGGTTCCTTTGTACGTTGTGGGATACCATCAAATTTAACAACATCCTTCCTGCCAGAGCTCATACCAATATCTATAGCAGCTTTACCGGCTATATAACCATCTTTTTTAGCTACAACTATAATGGCTTCCTTCGTTTGAGGAGTAACATCAAAATAGCAAAGTCCACTCTCATCTGTTGTTTTAGTTGCTTTAATGCCAGAGCCAGAAATTGTAACTTCTGCACCTTTAACAGTAGCACGTGATCCAATTTCTTCAACTACTACTTTTAGCGTAGTTTTGTTGTTTATAGAAAGGGGCCCATTAACTGATGTTATCGAAATATTAAGTCCTTTCGCAACATCGAATCTTGCAAGGTCAAGAGCATAATAATCATCCGGTAATTTTTGCTCAAATACAAAATAAGGTTCCCATCTCATCAAATCTTTTCTTAAATTTTTAACAACAAGGTCTAAGCTTATTGATGTAAGTCCAGTACCAGTCGGAGTTATGAACATTGTTGTTTCTGCTGGGTCACCTGGATTTTTACCGGTTGGATCTACTCTTCCAGCTACCCTATATTCATGTTCGTTACCAGCTAAAACCATAGTTATATCACCCTTGAGAGGTAAGTCACGCTTATCAGCGGGATAGAAATTAAATTTAATATGATTTTCTTTGCCATAGATAAGATCATAAGCAGTCTCATTAAATAAATTGGTCCCCAATAGTGTCATATCTTCGGCATTAAATGGTTCGACTATGGGAGGCATAATCTTGACTACATTTGATGGCATTGCATCCCAATCAAGCTTATATGAACAATCTTTTGGAGAGTAGTAGGGTTCTCTCCCACCATACCCAGGTGGAAGCACTATTTTTTTGCCAAATCTTGTTTTAACACTATTTGGTGAAGTAGGTTTAAATGATGAGGGACTACCAATAACATCTCCCCATGGAGAAATAGACCAGCTGTTTTTCCCTACTAATCCTCCGACTTCACATATATCTTCACCAAATACATAAAATTCCGTTTCCCCACTAACATTTAAATTTAGAGAATCTGTATTTGAGATACTTGTAGTATTTATGGGAGCAGTTGAAAGACTAGCTGAAGGTAAATCATTACCCGATTTATCAAGATTTGCAAAAACCATTCCATAATTACCTTCAGTGTAGTATGGTCTATTGTAAATGCAACCTAATCCCCATCCAGGACCTTGATTCAATGTTGCATTAGTGTCAAACATTACGTTAGTAGAAAATGTATTATCTTCATATTTTGTGCATTCTGTATTATAGTAAGCAAAACCACTGCGTGGAAAAGGCTTGTTATAATAATAGTAACCATAGCTCGAAACACTAAAAAGAACCCTTGCAATGGGTCTTACTCTTTCAATTTCGTTATTTGTTGGATCAAGTATACTATTAGAGTTTAAGTCAACTCCTATGTTTGTATGCCACCTATCTCCACAGTCCAAAGCAACTGTTTCATAAAAATAATATTGAGAATTATAAAATTGTATTCTACCCCATCGACCTTTTCCAGTTCCATAAAAGTGCCAATACCACGGCTGAATACTTCTATAAAAATTCTTATGCGTTGTTACAAATGGAGTAAATCTTGCAACCTCTAAAGCACTTCCTCCACATACAGATACACCCTGACCTAATCCTTTGAGTGGTCTACCCTGAGCATCTTTTACGGAAACATTAATCTTATAAATCATATTATCGCCTGCTGTCATAACAAAATCAGGATTTCCTGGTACATCAAATTCTCTCTTTGCTGGATCATCATAGTTAGAAACTTTATAATTAACAGAAGGTAGCACTACATTTACTGCTACTTTACCCATCTTCCTTCTATCTGGTGAGTAAACATAAACATCAAAATTACCTGCATCGTTTGCAGTAAAACCTTTAAAAGTATATTTACCTTCTTTACTACCTGAAATATCAAAGTTTATTGGTGCAAACTTACCCATATCATTAGAGTAAAGCATGGTATTACCTATAACTGTACCATCATCGTTGTGTAGATCTGTTCTAAGCCAGTAGTATTGCGGTAGAGGGTCAGGGTGTGGATCCTTTATAAGCCCATTCCAGATTGCCTTCTCAAGAGCAATCGGATCAACATCTTCTTCTTTAATACCTGCTTGCACACGCATTTTTTTTGCTTCTGCCAATAGATCGACTGGAGTGCCAGCCTCGTCATTAACAAAAATTGTTAATGGTTCTGTTGGATCCTGTAATTCTGGCTGAACTCCAGCAGTTAGAGGAGTTGGCGAATAACTCACAGAATAAAGGTTCTGAGAGCGTATTGAAATTTCAGTTCTCCCTGATAAATATACCTCATGTGAATATTGCGGATATTCACTAGCTAAATTGTAAAACGGTGTAAAACCTCTATCGTTATTATCATCACCATACTTATATGCGCTTATAATTATTGGCAAGACTTCATCATCGCCTATTACACCATCAGAATAAGTGATTGTCCCCTTTTGCTGTAAATTAAGTCCTCCAAAGTCAATTCCTATTGTATCAACCCTACTACCATTATTTTCTGTGAATTCCATTTTATATTTACCGTTGTTTCTGTGAAATGTACGAGCATCAATTATTCCAGAAGACCACGTATTTGTAGCCAAATCGTAACTACCAAGTATTTCTGTTTCCCAATCGTTAAATGAAACTTTGCCATTTCCATTCAAATCATCCGATGGTAAATACTGGGTACTAATTTGTATATAGTCTGATGACCTTGGAGGATTCGTAATCCAACCATCCCCAGCACCGATAAGTTTTCCTGTATTAGGATTTATTGCGCCTCTATCCTGCCAGGCAACAACTACTGCATCATTACAATAAGTAGAGGCATCTTTATCATTTTTATTATCATACTCATTAAGTGTAAGCTCCAAAGTATTATCAGCATCTACGAGTAATTCTTTTGTTTGATTATTAATTTCTAAACCTTCAACTGTTATACCATCTGTAATTTGCTCCTGACAGCAATCTTGATAAATCTTGGTTACCCCTGCGCCTGTTTCAACAGTAATCTCTATTTTACCAGGACCAGTTGGAATAAGTTCGTCAACTGCAAATATACGACAATCATAATTATTATATGGGTTGGGTACATAGACATCGTTATCAGGAGTGCTTATCCAATACCTTGCAGTTGGATCATAGAAATACCAACCTGTATAGTATGGCTCTGAGAACCAGTATTGATATTGACCATTAGGTGTATTGTAATCTTTTGGAGTGTCGCCTTCGAAGAACAAGCCATTAACAACATCAGAACCACCATAGTAAAGACTATGCGTGTATCTTGCATATTTATTCTTGTCTCCTCTGTAGAAATAATTGCCAGTTCCATAATCATATCCACCGGTTACAAATGGTATTGGTATTGAACGTAGAGGGTTAATAACCATGTTATAATCAATGCCATTCACTTCCCACAAAGCTGAGTTAGTTGCATCAATAACTATTTCTCCACTTGTATCGTATTGAATCGGCACATTCTCTAAGCTTCCATACTTGTAAGAAGTATCAATCTTGGAATCTGGCTCACTATACATTTTTGGAAGCATAAATGGCCCCTTAATTGTGATTCTCTTTAAAATGAGGGATTCAGGTAAAACCTGTGGATCATAGGTATAATGATTCTTTTCAGGGTCTCTTACAATGAAGAATAAACCATAGTCGGTTTCAGGGAAAAACTCTGTCCCTAATTTATGAAAAGTATCCTTAAATATAGCTGGATAAGCATTCCTGCCAAAACCTTTACTTGGAATTGAAGGATCTGTTGGAGCTGCTCTACCAGTATGAGTTTGTCCTCCAGGATAAACTCGCATTTCTGACCAATCATATAAAATTGGGTCATAATGAGCCATAATTTGAGGATTAGGAGGTGGGAGCGCTGACCAGGGGTTTGATCCTGCTGTATAGTTTTCTCTTGAAGTTTGTAAGGACCTATCAACTATTGTCATTTCGGCAAAGTTTAATACTGGATCTTGAGGAAGAACTCTAATAGTTGTATATCCGCAGTAATCAATACCAGGACCTTCATCATAAACAAAGTATGGTGGATGTTTAATAAAAGAATTATAATCGTAAATGGCTGTCGTAGAATAAAGCCTAATTGTAAGTGGTGTGACAGCATTCTTAGGATTAGCTACGCCCAAACCTACTCCTCCAGCAAAGTCATCTTCGGGGCTCATAATAACAACTGGCACTCCATATGTAACAATTCCAGATGGAACAGCAGCACCGTAAAGTTCTGGTATAGCAGCTACTGGGTCTGTTGCAGGGTTTCCTCTAAGACCAGCAGAGCCAAAGAAACCATATCTATCATTGCCTGTAATATTGCCAATAGGAGGAAATTCGTCTCCACAAATTAAGCAGCTATTAAGTTCAGCGGAACAATCCATATCCTCAAGGAATTGGGCATCAAGCCTCCAGGAATCAGGTACTTTAAATGAATAAATCTGGTTGCCACTCACTGGGTCCCATTGGCCACCATAAGGTATATAATAACCCCTTACTGTATAGAGCATATCATGTTGATCTAATGCACCGAATACCTGCCCGGGAAGATCAGCTTCAAACCAACGCCAGAACTCATAAGTACCATCAGAGTTCACCTGCACTATGTACCGCTGCCATTTCTGGCCATAGCCAGATAGGGCTGTAAAAAGATACTCAATCCCTGCACCATGAGCATTAAAGTTCATAACTAAGGGGTGGCCATAAGAACCAGTTTTATTCATATCAATACCATAGTCATATTTACCATATTGGTCAGGCTGATTGCCATTTCCAGCAAACCACCTTCTAAAGTTAAATTCAATATTAGCAGGATCATTTACATCGGCTGGATTATCTGCGTCAAATACTTTATAAGATATGTTAGGAAAACGTGAAGAGACAAGGTCTATACAGGCTTTTGAAGGCTTAATAACCATCTCCTCTGGTGCAATATCAAGCTTAATCCATGCGAAACAATCGTAAGTATTCCTCAAAAAATCTGGCAGTGGCGGAGAAGGCTCAGGAGGAATTATAAAGAACGGTTCTTTACGATAATTCTCCTGCCATTCCACTTTGTTAAAGCGGGAACGCCGCCAGAAGGGGTCTCGATAATTTGTGTCAAACCTGCCAGTATAGTCCGAATCAAGCGGCACTGGTACTTTAACGCCACCTCTCTCAACAAAAGCTCTAATTTCAAACTGGTTAAACATAGTTGTGCCTGCTCGGAAGCCATCATTACCATGGTTGCCATCCACGCAGGAACCTCTATAAGGAGTATATTGAAACTCTACTACTGGGTTATCCCTATCAATTACTTTTGTAATATTAAATTCTTTCTTTGCATATAAACCCTCATCAGGGGGCTCAGGAGACTTCCAAACGATTGACTTTCCATTAAGCCAACTTGAAGGTGTCCCTGTATTTGGATAACCATATTTTGAAAGTTGGTATATACCTGAATAATATTCAGAGACGCCTATTATAGCTCTATACGGTTTATTTTGATAGCTATATGTAGTCTCGTCGTTATCCTCATCATTATTTCTAACCCAAACCATATTAGGTATTTTTATATCTTTGTAATTAAAGGCAATAAGTCCTGCTCTATAAATAATCATCTCAAATTCTGATGTTGACTGCAAAATCTGAGTTGTTGGATTTCCACCTATTCCATGATAATAAGAATTGCTTGACATAAATGGATAAGTAACAACTTTCCAATAAATTCTTAAATATTCATTAGTTTTCTCATAAAATATACCATAACCAGGCAACCTATTATAATAATAATCCGGATAACTCATTGATCTACAAGGTATATGCCATGCGCCACCGAGGGGAATAAGCCAGGTATTTCTCTTAATTATAGATTGCCATGGCTTATAATTATTCATATAACTACCTGGTGGATATTTATACCAGAAACCATAAGAGTAGTAATCTTGCCAATATCCGCCATCGCTGTAAGGATAAGGTCTTCCTCCATAGAAGTATCCCATACTTGGATATTCAGTGTAATCATAAACATAAGAATAAGGATAGTATGGTGCAGGAGTTGTGGGATAACCTCTATAAAGAGCCGCCATACCATCTTCGGTAATGTAGATTTGATCAAAAACCTGATTTCCAATTTTAAAGCCATCAGGTCCAGAACCCCACAAAGTTAAACTTGTTACAGCATTATTACCGAAATACAAATAATAATTATCTGGATAAAAATTTGTCATATTAGGGGTATAACCAATAAACTCTCCAGGATCAACCAGTGCATCATCAAAAAGTTTAGTTGCAGCTGCTGCTTCAGTCATACCAGGCTTGGGGTCTTTGGCGGAAATATAAATCTTTTCATCAAGGGCTGGCTCTCTACCAAGAGAGATTTTAACAGTAGAAGTCTGCTCCACTTTTAGAGGTGGGTCAGCCTGGACACTCAATTCTAAGTTCCCAGGAATAACTTCGATATCAATATATCTTGGATCGCCATTTGCTCCGAGAGTAATCATATGAGGTATGGACTGATTAAAGTAGTACTCCGCAGCAAACTCAATTTTTGAGCCACATTCAAAAGGCACTCCTGCCTGTTCCCCGTCTGCAAGCCTGATATCTCCAATATCAACCATATCATTATCATTTGCATCGTAATAAATCATTTCATTAGGGTCATACTCTTTATTTTGAATAAAAAGCTCTGATGGATCAGGTGTATCAAGCCTATTAAATACCAACTCATCATAAAATTTATAATAATCAGGAGTAGAAGGATTATTATCATTGAATGGGGTTAACAATAATCCAATATCTATGTCTCCCTCTGCTACGATACTACCGATTTTATAAGTAGTTGTATTGCCACCTTTATCCACAGTTACTTCTGTAAGTCTTGTATCACCAGCCTCAACCATTAGAGTGGTTGTGTTCTTATCATGCTTCATATAAATTGACTCTCCACAACCATAACCACTTCCACCAATATCATCAGTATCATGATACATTACATATAATGGAAATGGAGTCAAAATTCTGCCAAAATCAGGGACTCCAGATGCTCCATCCCTTGCCCCCAAAAATTCTTCACCAGTTCTCTGGGGTTTATAATCATCGGATAGAGAAAACGGATTTATTGTATCCCCTGGTAAATTCAATCCTCTATTATTATCGACGCCATTATCCCTAAAAATTTGGACACCAATGTAACTTCTATACTTTACCTCTATATCGTTGAATGTTGCTGCAGGCACTGCAAATTTATCTCCAGTTGGATCTAAAACGGTATTTTTCTGGATTCGGCTAGCCCCTTCAGCGATTTCCTTATTAGGTGAGCGGAAGCGAGCCCCTGTAGTGGATGGATTAATCCCTTCCCAAACATCAGTTTCTACAGAAATATCATATTTTAAACTATCACAATTCGCTTCTAATACTTCTAATAAACAGAGCACATCACCCTCTGAAACAATTTCAGCGAAAGAAAATCCTCCAGAATCTCTCAAATAATTACCACCAATATAAACATTAGTTAATCTTACATCACCAACATTTACTCTCCCAAAGGGTGCATAGTCCCTGTAAATGTATTCTCCGATATCATATTTGCTATTAGGAGCTTTATTATCAGCAAATCTTATATAAAAATCAGGTGTATTATTAAAAGCTATAAGTGGGAGACCAAAATCTTTATCTGAATCAAGTATCTCTAAGTCATTGCGCGGAGGATAATTATAAACATTATCCCCGTCTCTCACCGAAACTGGGGTATATCTAAAATCTCCAGCTTCTACTTCTGGATTGGTATTCGGTATATCGATGTTCTTTTTATAAATATATTCATCTGAATCATAAAATCCATTACTATTTGCATCGTAAAACATATAGTCAGAAGAGAAAGAATATAAATTTACAACATGTGGTTGAATTGGATTAAAAACGGGAGTCCCTTCATAAAGCACAGAACCAAACTCAGTTAAATTCCTCACTTTATACGAGAAAGGGTCCCACATAGTGGTTTGAACTTCCCAATCGTTTTCATTGACTCGACCATTGGATCTGTTACCACTTTTATCAATGCCACCTTCCCTGGCATAATCAGGCAAGTTTACCCATCCAACACGCCAGCATCTGTCAGTCCCAGCCTTATACTGAGTATCTCTATCCCAGAAATAAATTTTCTGTTCATAATCAGGATGTTTTGAATTCAATACATATGGACCTTGAGTATTGTTTGACCTAATTGGGTCCATCCTGGACATAACATTATCTGTGCATGAACCAGCAGTGTAACGTGAACTATATGGATCAGCTCTTTCATCGTATCTCGGATCATGAAACTGCCCATCTGGATCAAGCCAGAGTTGGCCAGCATCATCCAACACAGCGTACCACTTTATATATTCCTGGGATTCGCCAGCTTTTGCGTCAATATCAAGGTAAATCTCAGCCCAAAACATAGGCCAGGAAGCAGAAATACCAGGCACCTGTACAGGCTTGGGGTTCCCTGCTATATCTCTGGCTCTTGGAACATAAGGCATAAGATAGGAGTTTGCAGGATCTCCTCTTAAAAATCTACCCCAATAACTCGTGCCCTTTCGCTCCCAGGGGAAATTCTTATCGCCTTCGAGCTTTTTACCATCACGGTCATAACCCACAGGGTTGAATTTAACAAAAATCATTGTGGCTTTTTCGTTGGAGGTAGCAGATCGAACAAGAGAAGGTAAATTACCTCCAAACGGAATTGAAACAACCAAAAATGAAATAACTACTAAAATACTTAATAACTTTCTCATCTGTTCTCTCCTTTATAAAGAGAAGTTTCACTATATATTTAAAAACCATAACTTCATAATTTTATAATTAAGTTTTCTAATTTTTTTAAAAATGTCAAGAATTTTTTAAGCTTTATTTAATATAATTTTAAATAAAATAGCATTCTTCTTTTAAGCTCATTAAAAAGTATAATTAAAATTTAAATAATTCAATAAATAATTTTTAATTTCGGATAAACTAAGTTTTAGTAATTATAAAATTTGGTCTGGATCCCCAATCAAGTTGGGGATGACATTGGAGTAGTTTTCGGGGATGACATTGGAGTAGTTTTCGGGGATGACATTGGAGTAGTTTTCGGGGATGACATTGGAGTAGTTTTCGAAG
>Ga0255343_1001503_pt1 | contig 30912 bp, 33 predicted proteins | sample wastewater_treat_4_FD_192413 | JGI IMG/M metagenome (GOLD analysis project Ga0255343, IMG submission 192413) | Wastewater microbial communities from Lulu Island WWTP, Vancouver, Canada - plant16 | ecosystem: Engineered > WWTP > Wastewater > Unclassified | place: Canada: Vancouver, British... | reverse complement strand
CGCATTGTCGAGTTGACTGATTTTTGTTTCATATTCGCTTCTAAGCTTTTCATTCTCCTTGAACTGCTTTTTTGCTTCGGCTTCACCATTTGCCATTGCCATAGCGTAGAACTCGTCAGATTTGTTGCGCGCATAGCTGACAACCTGTCTCAGATACCGAAGCACAATACTATCGAGCACCTTTTCTCGAATGTAGTGAGCGGTGCAGTCCGTGACGCGGCTTTGATAGCCGCCGCACATATAGTTATTCTTCTTCGGGTCAAGCGTTCTCGCTCGGTGTAGGTAGAGCTTTGAACCGCACTCCGCGCAGTAAAGGAAACCAGCGTACTTGTCGGTCTCGCCGAACTTGTCCGACTTCTTTCTGCCTTCGTAATGCTTCTGAACGACATCAAAAAGCTTTTGGCTAATGATAGCTTCGTGAGTATTCTCAAAGATGAGCATATTCTCAGGCTCGTTCTTGAGCGTCTTTTTGAGCTTGTATGACTTTGTGTAGGTGCTGAAATTCACAGTGTCGCCGCAGTAGATTCGATTTTTCAACATCTCCCTGACTGTTTTCAGTGACCAGCGATAAGGCGAGCTTGTTTTCTGCTTGCCCGACTTTCGTGCCGCATACGCGCTCGGGGTCAGAACTTTCTCTGCGGTCAGTATGTCACATATCTTTCGGACACCTTTTCCCTCTGCACTCATTTCAAATATTCGCTTGACGATAGGAGCTGTCTCGGGATTCGGTATCAAGTGTTTGTTTTCGTCCTTCATATAGCCGTATGGAGTTGTTGTGCCGACACGCTCACCTCGTTCACCTTTGGCTCGCTGTACAGCACGTATCTTCTTCGAGCAGTCCCGGGCGTACATATCATTGAACAAGTTTTTGATACCAGACATCTCATTGAAACCGTTAGCACTATCTACGTTGTCAGTTACCGCAATGAAGCGAACATCATATGCAGGGAACACCAACTCCATGAGCCTGTCTGTCTCCAAGTGATCACGTCCAAGTCTCGACTGATCTTTCACAATGACTGTTCCGACCAATCCGTTCTCAACATCGCTTAGCATATGAACGTACTCGGGACGTGTGTTATCGGTGCCGCTGTAACCGTCATCGACGTAATACTGACAATTGCGGAAGCCGTTCTTGTCTGCGTATTCCTTCAACATCAATCTTTGATTTTCAATTGACAGCGACTCTCCTGCACGCATATCCTCTTGGCTAAGGCGGCAGTACAGCGCTGTTATCTGTTCCGTGTTTGATTCTGTTTTCATATGTCCTCCTGTTCCGAAGCGCTCGCTTCTGGAATCAAACCGAATAGGATACACCCACAGTATATCACTACTCGGTCCGAAAGTCCAGAGCTTTTTCAGCTTATTTTTTCACCGTTTATTAAGTGCTTGATCTTATCCTCAACGGTTTCGCTCGGTTTTTCAGGAGGTTTGAAAACAAGCGTCACGTCAAAGGTTTGTCCTTTTATGGTCATCTTCTTGTCAACGCAAAGAGCTTTTTCATTCGTTTCAGACTTCATATGAACTCCTTTCACGTCACACTTTTTCAAACTTACTATTCAGTTTTAAAAGCTTCTCTGACTCCTGTCACACCTCCCCAATTATTGGCGATAATTGTAGTTTTTTCTTTTTCTGACTCCAAGATTTTTCTCGTTTTATTATTTTGACGCCAATTTGCAATTTCTGCAAGTCCCGATATTTCGGCGGGCACTGCCCGTCCGATGTGGAATGGCGGGCGCAAATGACGCCAGCCTTTTTCCTGCAAACCAAAAAGGGGCACGGGTTCTCCCGTTTTCAGCGGCAGGCGGAATGCCGTCTGCGATGCTTGCCTTCCCAGAAGGGAAGACTTTTTGTCACCGCCGCCACTTTTTCTCTGCCAATAGTATTTGTGTTATACCCCCACACTCGCTCCACGTTGCGCGACAACCGCATTCAACGGGAGCGGTGGGATAACTATACCATTTTCACTCTGAGGACGGCTAAAAAGGGTGCCCCTTTCGCCTATTTCGCAGGCACAGTATCCGAACCGTTTGCTGTACCGCTCGGTAACGCTGCTTTTCCTGTCAGGCAAGCTGTTCTATCAGGGGGGCTTTCTGCGCCTGTTTCAGCTGCCAATACCCTGTCATAGTTATTATTGCAGAGAAAAGAAGGCGCATAGTTTATATAACTATCAAGTAATATATATCTTCCTTCTCTGTATTAAGTATATATTCTCTTGTATACTTAATATATAAGCGTATGACATCACGACACAGCCCCTATGACAATCAGCTTTTAAATTTCAATGCCAACTCTGCGGCGCGGAGCTTGTCCTCGTCCATATCATAGTTGAGGAACGCTACCTCGTAAGAGTTCACGACCTGACGACCGTTGTCAGCATAGTTGTTGTGTATGTGAATGATGTCCTTCTGCGCAAGAGTTTTGAGTGCGCGCTCAACATTGCTCACCGACATTGCAGTATCTCTTGCGATACCTGTGCGGCTTATGGTCGAAGTTTTCTTTTCGCTGTCGTAGTAACAGAGTAAATCCATCACCACCTTGAACTCGGCAGGCGTAGTGATGTTGAGATACTCAAGCGGTGAATTGACGCCGTTAGAGTACGCTGTGCAGTTGATAACATTCAAATCTTTCATCTACATCTTCCTTTCGCGTTTCGAGTTTTTACTTGTGATGTCAAGAGTGTCCGGACGTCTTAACTGCATTCAGTATACACGCTCTCTTGACAAAAGTCAATAGATATAGTATACTATCTCTACCGAGTTCAATCTATAATCTATTTTTATGAACAAGTTGTAAACTTTTAGCTTTCAGCTATTTATACAGCTGTTTTCAAAGCAAACAGCAGTGTTATGCACTCTGATGAAATAGAACACTATTTCTGAAAGGAGTTATTATGTTTGAGATAGAAGCACACTACCATGACAGAAAAATATATCTTTACGACGGCAGAGTCTATCCGCTCGGAGAGATACTTCTGTGCTATTTTTCAATGAATTTTTATGACTTAGGTGAACTGTTTGACGTATGTGAACGTGCAAAGTCTGAGCTGAACATCAGTTCCTTGTTCTGTCCTGCTGACATAGGAAAGTGTGCACAGGAAATAGAATTCACATACGATAGCATCATGGACATTGCAAAGTCACTTCCGCCCTACGACACAAAACATTTCAGACACGGTCTGCTGAGAAATTTGTTCGCATATTATAACGACATCTTTGACGAGCCTTTCTATGAGGACTCGGAGTTTGAAGTCGATGACTACAACGAACACTTTGTCAACGCAGAGAGCACTCCTGTGTCCTATGAGGAAATGTATATCACAGAAGATTTGAACGAACTGCGAGCATTATCTGACTACGAATTTGACAGCAAGAAGGTTTTCAGCAACTATGAAAACAGAAAAGATGCCGCAGACTTCACAACTTGTATCGAACAGATGACGAACGAGTTCTCAACTTTTATCGAGGACATTATCTGCGTCAAGAAAATCTTTATGCCGTTCGTTGACGAGCTTTGTGACCACAACAGTTATCCGACAACTCAGAAAGTGATTGACACATTTCAAAAATATATAGGCGTTATTTCAAGCGGAAGTATGTGCATGGGACATACAGTAATTGAAACGAAAAAAGGTCCCATACTCTGTGAGACCTATCGTTTCACATCGCTGGGAGCCTTTCTGTATTTTGAATTATTCAAGTGCATTGAAGAAAAGTTCATGCCTGTCAAGTGCCGCAACTGCGGTCGGTGGTTCATCATGAAGCATACCACGTTCTCGCATTACTGCAAGCGGCTTATAAGCAGCAATCCTCCCAAGTCCTGCCGTGACATATCCATGCGGCACACCTTCAAGGACAAACTCAAGAACGATCCGGTTTGGGAAATATACAACCGCGCCTACAAGCAGCACTACGCTCGTTTTATGAAAAAGAAGATGAGCAAGTCAGAGTTTGCTGAGTGGGGAGAGTACGCTATTGAGCTGCGAACTAAAGCTGCCGATGGTGAGCTGGAGATGGAGGAGTATCAGAGGCTTATCAGGATATAAAAACGAGAGGTCAAATGTCAATTTATTTCATAAGTCAGAAAATACGAATCAAAAACCTCGTTTTACCTGCTTAAAATTACGTCTTTTTACATATAACACAATTTGCAATTATAGAAAAAATCGCAGTTTTCAACAATAGAAATACGCATAATATCAGTAATTGTGAAACAGAGTATGCTTTAATACTGCTCATGCCCGACATTGCACTGGACAGAAAGAGCATGGATATAGACGGAAGTTTTTCTGCTACAAAAGTGCTTATTAGAGTTATAATAACCGTAGCCGAAATTACAGCAGGTTCTTTTTTCAAAATTGATGACAAAACACTAATCATCATTACATATGGAGCAGCGGAGAGAACTTGAATCACAATACAAACAATCATACAGGTAAGAACGCTGCCATTTATCTTACATTCTCCGAATCCCGAAATACTTTGAATCGGTACTCTCAGCGAACCCCAATCCCAGCGTAAAGCCATTATTATGAATTGAAGTGCGGAGCAGACTGCTGTCATACTTAAACCGATCGTAGCTCCGACAAGCAGTTTTGAACATACAATAGCCTTTCGACCTGTTGAAGTTGGGAACAGGATTTGCTCCATTCCACAATTTTTGTCCCCAAGCATCAGCATAGGAATAATAATCAGCATACCGACCAGAGACGCCCAATTAAATCCAAATCTGCTAATGTATTCATTTAGTTCGAGATCATACGTCAGGATTGGGCTGTATTCCCTGCATTCAGACAATTCTGCGTATTTTGATTGAAGTGCGCTCAAAGCATTTCTTTTCATAGAAGCAAGTATCATTTGCTCTGATAATGCTTCAATTTGTTCAGCATCCGTGATCTGCGACAGGTCAGTTTCGTTTACAATTGTATCAACTGCCTGAAGTTCTTCATTGATTTTAACAGACGTTTCTTCAGAATATTCATCACCGTACAGTTCTGTATATTCCGCATACAGCCCTTTATCAAAAACATATTCCTGCGAAGGAGCAGCAAATAACGCGATTCCTAACTGCACCAATATCACACCAAGAAGAAGTATCCAGCCTTTTCGCACAACTATCAGCTTTTGCAGTTCATATTTATAAGATGTGAAAAGCCTGTTCATACGCTGTCATCTCCAAACTGGTACAAGTATACATCTTCCAGAACAGGCTCACAGGCATGAGCATCGTTATGTGGCTTTTCATCATTGACAACATGGAGAACAGTCTGCATATTACGGCTTACAAGACTCGAACGGGGATACTGTTCTAAAAGTAGTTCAAGTTCATCCGCATCAGGGAGTATTTCCCAGACCTTGCCTTCCATTTCTTTGATAAGCGCTGGAATGTTTCCTTGTTGAACCAATTTACCATGATGTATTAAGATGACCTCTTTTGCAATAGTTTCAATATCCGATACAATATGCGTGCAGAAAATGATTGTCATCTTCTCTGACAGCTTCCGAACCATATTGCGAAAGCGCACTCTTTCTTTGGGATCAAGACCTGCTGTTGGCTCATCGAGAACCAGTATTTCAGGTTCGTTGATAAGTGCCTGTGCAAGACCTAACCTCTGCTTCATTCCGCCCGAAAATGTCTTGATCTTTTTGTCACGCTGCTGCGTAAGATTGACGGATTCAAGTAGTTCAAGGCAGCGCTTATCACGTTCTTTACGAGGATAGCCCTTCATATCCGCCATATAACGCATAAGCTCCATTGCAGTAAATCCGGGATAAAATCCTGGATATTGCGGCATATAACCGATCTTAGCACGAAAATCCGCGCCCATTTGCTCAGTATTCTTGCCGTCAAAAAGAATTTCACCTGATGTCGGAGCTGTAAGTCCTACAAGTATATTCATTAACGTGCTTTTCCCAGCACCGTTTGGACCGAGCAGTGCATATATACCGCTGTCAAGCTCTGTCTGAAAATTGTCGAGGGCATAAAAACTGCCGTATTTCTTGTTCAACTCTTTGAAGCAGAGCATAATTTCACCGTCTTTCTTTTTTCCTTAACAGGCAAGGTATATAGTATATATGCAGCTGAAAACAGTACAAGCATAACAGAGCAGGTGCAGGCAACAGAAAGCCATAATTGCTCAACAGGATAGCCGAATACATTAACTGTATCATACTCGGTAAGATAGCTGCCTAAAATAGGCAATCTGAATAATCCAAGCCTTTTCATCATTAACACAGCATCAGGCTCGTTGGCATATGCTCTTGAAATCATAATAAAAATACCGGAAATCCCCACTGTTGCCCCAAAAGCTATTGCTGTCCTGTTAAAGAGACTTGAAATAACTGCTGTCAGGGCAGTAAGCAATGCTCCGACTATCGTTCGCATTAGAGAAGTCAACATAAGAAATTGCCATATAGTCATTGAAAAAGGACAATTCTGATAATACTCTGCACATTGTATCGGCGCAAAAAGCATCTGAAAGCTCAATCCGAATCTTATCCAGAACATTACAAATGTCAAAAGCGTATAAATAATCGAAACACAGGCAGAGCATATTATTCCACTTATTATTTTGTTTCGGAATAGCTGCTTCTTGCCTTTTTTCGATATGAATAGGATCTGATACATTCCGCTTTCCGACTCAACAGCAAACAGCGGAGCAAGGAGCGTGCAAATGATAAGCGGAAACAAATAATGAAGCCACTCGAAATCATTAAGCCATAAAAAAGCAATATTCAGTTGTTGCACATCACAAGGGTGATAATCTATTCTACGATTATATTGCCTTATTGCGTGCTCCAAATCTCTCCGTTCATATTCTGTAGATGCGTGGTCTGCTTCATGATACATATTCGCAAGAAGGTTCTTCATATTTTCTTCCTGCTTCTTGTAGCTCCTAACGCTTTTCTGCATTTGTTCAAGTATTTTTAAATCAGATTCATTGCCATAGCGTTTAAGATCCTCTGCAATTTTGGATTCAGCTTCATCAAGTGACAGAGAATAGTATTCTGCTGTTTTCATATGAGCTGACTTGATTGTTGAAAAACTTACCCACGGCTGTCTGAAACTCAAAATTAACAGAGCAATTATAGAAAGCACGAAAACTATCCAAACTTCCTTGCGAAACAGCAGCTTTTTAATTTCGTATCTCAAGTATGCACCTGCTTTCCACTGATGTCATAGCACTCAATATCTCCATCGCCAGTTGTTTCAGGCTTAACGAATAATAGTGAATCATGTGCTGCGGCACATGGAACTTTAGGCAAATCAGGTAAATCGTTTACTGTGAGAGTATCAAGATCCATTGTATGTACAACGCCGTCTTTCTTATAATACATTAAATTATCTTTATTAAAACAAGCGTATGGATCATCTTCAGTAAGAGTGTCTATTTCTGTTATTTCACGCAAGGAATGTGTTGCCGGGTTAAATGCATAGATAACTCCTTCTCTTGGAAAGTACAGCTCGTTTCCATATACAAAGGCAGAAAATGGATGATCCTGTTCTTTTATAGAGATGGTTTGTTTAGCATCAAATAATCCATCCAAAATATTGTTTTCGATTTTTCCGTTTTCAAGATCAATGCAATTGAGTTCATTCCGCATACCTGACCAAAAGAGTTTATTACCTGCAACAAGCGGATACAGAAGCCCCCCTGCAAGAGAAACGCAGCTTTTCATTATAGCTATTATCGTAAATATGCATTTCATTATTATATCCGAGCAATATCGTATCATTGTTAAGGCGAATGGCATCATTAAAAAAACTTTCATATTTCCCTCCAAGTCCCTGCTCATCAGAAACGCTGTTGTAGCGGGGAATATCTATTGCAGAGGCATATGCGTCAGAGAGAGGATCCCAAAAACGGATATGCAGCTCGTCAGCAGATTTTTTCAAAGTGACAAACTGATTATCAACAAGCGCCCACTCTCCAGATACGTTATCGGTCTGATAGCAAGGGTGTACCGGACAATTTGCATTTTTATGCGAACACGATACACGCTTGCACACACGATAGCTTTCGTCTGTTTCAAAATCATAGGAGTACAGCTCAAAAAACGAATTGCCCCACGTTGGCACAAACGCCCGATAATAAAAATTTGTATCATCATAATAAAAGTGCTGGGAGTAGTTGCCTGCGATATGTATCTTGCCGTAACCGCCAAACATATTCTGCCCTTGAGAACGCTTTTCATTTGACAATAACCCGAATGAAGCCGGCAAGCATATTCCTAAAGCAAGTACGCTCACACAAAGAGATATTGCACCTTTCATTTATTTCATTCCTCAATAGTGCAATAAGCCATTTCAGAATAAGAAAACGGTTCGCCATCTGTTTCATGATCGTCCTCTAATTCTGCATAAAGCATACAAATATTATGCTTTTCTCCGCTATGATAGGAGGTTTCGGCAGAAATCGTCTTTCTCATTTCATCGGCTGAAAGTGATACTGACAGATACTTTTTATCGTTCCAGATCGGTTGTATTTCACCGTTATCAATGAGCATTCCAATCCCTGTACGGTTACTTTCTTCTTCAGGATGAGTAAGATTGGTGATAATATTCAGATTGAAAGTCGGGTTAGCATGAAGAGTGTATTTTTCCTCTTTTGAATTGATAATATCTGCTCTTTCAACGCTATTACAAGCACTTGCAGCACCTTTGTCTGTGATGACTTCAATTTTTTCCTGCAGTAGCTCATTTTCCGCAGTTACTGCTATCGGCTCACAGCCCTCCAATGTCTGCTCGGAATCGAAATACGCATAGTATCTCTGAGGTGTTAAATAAAGTCCAGTTTCTTCACAGTATGGGATAAAGCAGATATACAGTGTGTTTCTGCCTTGCTGAACAGGAAGATCAGCAGCAGTAAAGGGATATATGACCTCGTGATTATATTGCAGTTCCAGCGACAACGCACCGTCTTTGCTTTTTTCTCCGTTTACAGAAAAATCATAGGGCTTATCGTTCCAGAAAAGTACGAATGTCCCTTTTATTTTTTGGTTAACTTCCTCCGGAGAGTAAACAAGCAAATTTAATCCAATCTCTAGCGTGCCATCTTTCATAGGCAGCTTGTTTTTGTCGATTTCAGTAATTGTACCAGAGGAGTCTGCTTCTTCCGTAAAACACATTAATGCAAGCTCAGGAGGTGTAGTACCGTTCTGAGCGTAGGCACCTGAAATATCTTGGACAGCCTGCTTTAAAGGTGTAATTATTTCCGTTTCAGAATGGAGTGTTGTTTCCTCAATTGAAAGAGTTGTTTCTGTAATTGTTTCAGATGAAACGCTGGGATCATATAATGGCTTATCGCTGTTGGCGCAGCCGTAAAAATTCAGACATGAAAGACCTATTGTCAATATAAATATGCTTTTCATATAATTTTTCATCTTGCTCACTCTCCTTGTATCTTCTTTTACTGCATTGGTATCTCTCTGCCGTTGATGCGTACAGCAGTCAAATTATCCAGTGATAGAGGCGTGGTAAAATCCACTGCTGCATAAATATCCATAAGGTCGTATTCTCCGCTTTCAGACATCTTTGTTCTGCCAATAGCTATGCCGTTTTCCAGTTCTGCTTCCAATTCCGTGCCGTCTCTGTAGACCAGTGTAACACTCCGCAGATGTGTGTTGTGATATTCCGCAGGAACGGGATAATAATGGGTGATTTGAGCCCCCAATTCAGCACCTTCTTCCTCCTCGCAGAGCGACGGTGTGAATTCATATCCATATGAACCCTGTCCGATCTTTACATTGGGCTCAGTACTTTCCGGCGGAGTGACCGGAATATCTGCACAGCGGAATGTGATACCTAACGGCGAGACTGTCACCGAATCAAAATATGCGGAGTATGGACCGTCAATCAGCCTTATCCCGTTATCATTGGTTATACCTTTTATGTTTGTAATACCATTAAGGCTGTACATATGTCTTTCACTTGAAGTTGGCAAAGGCGTATGTATGCCCTCCTCAGATGTATCGGTATTCTGCATATAAGAAAGCGTGCCTGCATACGCTGGTACACCAATATCGACCACAAGCGTTTTGTCTGAATAATCAGAACAATTGTCTATGCTATGCCGTGCTACGCAGTCGAAACTGCCATCCTCATTCTGCTTGGATATCCTGCTGACTGTAATGCCATCCTTGATGTATGAGCCGTCTGCATCTTTCAGGTGCATACTTGGCAAAAGTCTGCCGTAGATCTGTCCGTTCATCTGCGGAAGCTTCATCGCATATTCTTCATCAAGACGGAAATTATAGCTGATATAGAGTGAATTCGCATCTGCGATCACCGAACCGAGCTTTAACTCATAGCCGTTCTGCTTGTAGCTTTCATTTATGTCCATTCCCATATCAGAGAAATCATAGGTTATCTTCTTGCCAGACTTCTCTGAAAAATACTTATGGAAGACTGCTGTGTAATTCCAGTTATTTATCGCACCGACTGTAAATGTGCTGCAAACCAGCAACACTGATGCTGCTATAATTCCTGTAAGCCAGCCCCGCTTCATGTGAATACTTCGGCTGCTTTGGTTCTGCTGTTCATCGTACCTTGCCTGTATTTGCTTTGCCTTTATAATGAGCTCTTCCTTTTCGGCATAGATTTGACGCATTGCTGCCTGATAATCCTTCTTATTCATACTACAAAACCTCCTTTAACTGTTTTCTCGCTCTTGTCAGCCAAGAACTGATTGTATTACTGCTTTTTCGTAAAATAGCCGCAATCTCCTTGATCGAGTATTCTTCATAGTAATAAAGGTAGATCACATTCCGATATTCTGGACGGATTTTCTGAATTGCATCATATACTGCTTGTGATGATTCGTCTCCAAAATCACCGCTAAGCTTTGGCAGTACGTTCTCCTCAACATCTGTCAACGGAATGTTCCGCTTATGCCTTGCTGATTTAAGATAATCGAAACAGCGATTGATCGCTGCGCGAATAAGAAACGCTTTTGCGTGTTCATGATCGTGAAAATTCTTTTTCTTTTCAAGCAACTGTAAAAATGTTTCCTGTACGATATCCTCGGCTTCGGAACGGTTTCCAGTGTGTTGTATAGCAATGCGAAGCAGAGTATTATAATGTGTAATTACGAGTTCTTCAAAGCCGATTTCTTCCATTGGCGCTTTCACCTCCTATGTTTTGTGACAGTTACTTTAATACAGCTTGTTTTATTCACTATTCAATTATAACACGAGTGAAATACTAATTTTCGTGCAAAGTGAAAAAATTTTTTTAGATTAAAGATAGCGGCTATGTAACAAGCATTTCGTGCTTGCCAAACTCTCTAAGAAATAACTTTTGCTATAACCTCTGAAAAAAATCCCCTACACCAGTTATATTTATGGTATAGGGGATTTGGTTATCCTATTCAGTTTGATATTGTCTTTTCTCCGCTAAGAAACGTGACCTTTGAGGAAGAACCCTTTTTCAAAAGGGTTTTCCTCAATATCACCCGTAAAATTACCATATAAGCATCACAGTTACGGGGACATTTTTTTGTATTTTGCAGACATTGCCATATAGAGCACCTGCCAGAACAGCATAAAGGGAAAAATGGGGATAAGAATACAGCCAAGAAGTATGCCGTATAAAACGATAGTGCCCCAGAGAACGCTCCAGTCGAAGCCGCCGACGACTGCGCCTGCGATACCTACTATGAGCAGCACCGCTAAGGGCAAAAAGCTGAGCCGGAAGCTCACCTTATACAGTGCAGATATGGGAGCCTTTCCTGCCTCACGGCGCTTTCTGAGCCTCCACGACACCAGCACGCCGATAACACCGAATACTCCGCCGAACATAAGGTAATATGGCAGAACTTCCTCAAGGTTATCAAGGTATCCGATACCTTTCCCGAGCATCAATAATGCAAGTGATAAAACCGTACAGCCGCCGAATACAGCTATAAGTATCTTCTCATATTTTTTCATAAGCTCAGCTCCTTTCAGCCTTCAGCCGTTTCCTTGCTTTTATCCTCCTTACGATGTAGAACACCTGCCAGAAAACGCAGAACGGGAACACGGGGATAACAACGAACACAAGCCCCATAATCATAAACGCGCCCTCAAAGGCTTCCCATCCGTAGCACACCGACCACAGGAATGTAAAGCCTGCCTTCATGCAGTAAACGGAGTAAGCAAGCAGCAGCAGAAATGGGATAAACGAGCAGAAGAAAGACACCGTGTAGCCCATTGATATCTCTTTTTTTCCGCTGTTTCTGCGTCTGCGGAGGAGTACCGATATGAGCACGCCTATCTGTGCGAGAACACATATTACGACCAGCGCTCCCCATGGTGACATATAGCCCATTCCGAAGTAATCGGGCAGCGGCACACGGAAGCGGTCCATGACAGCGTCCGCAATACACCTTACGATATAAGCAGCGATACCGCCTGCCGCAGTGTAAAGAACTATCTTTTCAGCTTTTTTCATAACAACGCCCCCTTTTGCGAGGTGCCGCCTGCACCTCCTCTGTTATACCCATGATACCACAGAAAGGGGAGATTTTGAAGATGTCACCCGTCACTTCCTCAGTGACATCTGTCACTAAAAATACGCCTGTACCGTGAAAGCTCACAAATACAGGCGCATTTCTTTGTGCAAAACACAGAACTTCCGAAAAACTTTTCGGTTATGCAACGTTTTTCCGTTGGTTTCAGTGCCATTCCGCACTACTTATGAGAGCACTTCCTCGCCGACAGGTGACTTAGCAACTCTCAACTCATTACTTTATGTCCCAGATATTGGCTGCGTAGTCCGCGATAGTGCGGTCGGAGCTGAACTTGCCCGAATTGCACATATTCAGCCACTGCTTACGGGCGAAGGCAAGTCTGTCAGCGCTGAAGTCGTTTATGCAGCGGAGCTTGGTCTCAACATAGTCCCTCATATCGCCAAGGAGGTAATAATGGTCGGGAGCGTGCCAGCTTGCGCCGTCAAGGAGAGCGGTGTAAAGCTCGCGGAAATCGCCGCTGCCGCCGTCGGAAACGGTACCGTCGATAAGTGATGACACGACTTTTTTCACCATGGGATCATTGGCGAATATGCTTCTGCTGTCGTACTCGGGAACTATCCTTTCAAGGTCCTCAACGCGGGCGCCGAAGATGTAGTTGTTCTCCTCCCCTGCCTCCTGAACTATCTCAATGTTTGCGCCGTCGAAGGTGCCGAGGGTCACAGCGCCGTTGAGCATGAGCTTCATATTGCCTGTGCCGCTGGCTTCCGTGCCTGCTGTGGATATCTGCTCGGAGACGTCGGCAGCTGCCACCAGCTTTTCGGCGTAGGAAACATTGTAGTTCTGAACAAAGACCACCTTTATGAGGTCACGGGTGTCTGGGTCTGAGGAGACTATCCTGCCCACCTCGTTGATGAACTTGATTATTGCCTTTGCGCGGCGGTATCCGGGAGCGGACTTGGCTCCGAATATGAAAGTCGTAGGAGTGAAGCCCTGAATGCTGCCGTCCTTTATGCCGTAGTATATCCACAGAATGGAGAAGGCATTGAGGAGCTGTCTCTTGTACTCGTGAAGGCGCTTTATCTGGATATCGAAAACAGAATTTGCGTCTGTGTCTATGCCGTCATGAGCCTTGATGAAGTCTGCAAGCTGCTGCTTCTTGCCCTGCTTGATGTCGATGAAGCGGCGGAGCACATTTTCATCTTCGGCAAACTTAGCCAGCTCGCGGAGCCTGTCGAGGTCGTTTATCCAGTTATCGTCCCCCAGCAGCTCGGTTATAAGGGCGGAAAGCTCCCTGTTGCAGAGGGCTATCCAGCGGCGCTGAGTGATGCCGTTTGTCTCATTGCGGAACTTCTCGGGCGCAAGACTGAACCAGTCTGCAAGAACGGAGTCCTTGAGTATCTGAGTGTGTATCTCCGCAACGCCGTTGATGTGGCTGGAAGCATAACACGCCATATCCGCCATGTGGATAAGACCGCCCTTGATTATCTTTATACGGTCGATCTTGTCCCTCTGTACGCCTCCTGCGTACATATCCGCGATAAGAGCTTCATTTATCTGAATGATTATGCTGTATATCCTCGGGAGAAGCTCCTCCACCAGATCGGTGCGCCACTTTTCGAGAGCCTCCTGCATAACGGTATGATTTGTGTAGTTGAATATCTTTTTCGCCATATCAAGGGCTTTCTCAAAGGTGAAGCCCTCGTTGTCCACCAGCTGTCTTATGAGCTCGGGTATAGAGATAACGGGGTGGGTGTCATTGAGCTGAACTGAGATATAGTCCGCTAAGTTTTCGAGAGTTCCGAAGCGAGCCTTGTGCTTCCTGATAATGTCCGTGAGAGATGCACAGCTGAAGAAGTACTGCTGCTTCAGACGAAGCTTTTTTCCCTCGTCGGTATCGTCATTGGGATAGAGCACACGGGAGATATCCTCGGCGTATATCTTCTCCCTTGACGCCTCAAGGTAGTCCTGCTTGTTGAACAGGTCAAAGTCGAACTCCTTCACAGGCTCAGCCTGCCACAGTCTGAGAGTTCCCACATTCTCGGTACGGAAGCCGAAAATGGGCATATCATAGGGCACAGCCTTAACGGTCTGACCGCTGTACTCAATGAGGACTGTATCCTTGTCACAGCGCACCGACCACGGGTCACCGTAGCGTGTCCAGTCGTCGATGTCCTCCTTCTGGAAGCCGTCCTCGATGGACTGCTTGAACAGACCGTACTTGTAGCGTATACCGTAGCCGTCAAGGGGCAGAGCCAGAGTTGCGGCACTGTCAAGGAAGCAGGCTGCAAGACGTCCCAGACCGCCGTTTCCGAGAGCGGCGTCCTCTATCTCCTCAAGACTTGCAAGGTCGATACCCAGCTCCCTGAAAGCCGCGTCCACCTCGTCATAGATACCCAGCACCAGCAGATTATTATAAACAGCCCTGCCCACAAGGAACTCCATAGACAGATAAGCAGCGCGGCGCTTTGAAAGGTGCTGCTGACGGGCGTTATCCCAGCGGTCGGCAAACATCTCCATAACTGTCTTACCCAGTGCGTCGTGAAGCTGCTGCGGCGACGCAGACTTTATATCCTTGGGAAGCTTCCCCGTAAATTTCTCAATAAACAATTCCTTGTCCATATACCCTTCTCCTTTAGAATACTCGTTCAGCCTCATCCATCACAATGTCTGCGGAAACGTCCTCAAATCTATCGAAGACCTCCTGAGATACCCTGCTCACTGTGAGGCTGCAATAATAGCCAAGCTCTCCGCGCTTGCGTCTTTTATCGCGTGATCTGTACATATCCAGTCCATCCGGTATTTCCATACCGTCGGTGATATACAGTTTTGCTCTGACATAACCGTCGTTGTCGATAAACGCCTGCAGGAACTCCTCATATGTCATATCAGCAGAACACTCAAACGGCAGAGCTGTGCCTACCACATTTCTCAGATTTACCTTGCAGCCGGGAACAAGCTTCCGATACAGCTCTCCTGCTTCCTCATTGAACCGCTCCCGATACTTCACGAAAAGATAACTGTCCGTAGTCACAACGTCTGTATTTTCATTGACATAGATATCGAATTCGATGCCGTCGCCGCAGCGCAGTCCGTAGTAAACACTCATAGGATCGCTGGGGTAGCGGCCGATGATATGCTCTGTGCCGTCTTCATCATATACTTTCTCGGGCCACGACTCCCAGCAGAGAAAACGTGATATGACCTCGAAGTCAATGCCGTATTTCTCCCCGACCTTGCAGATGCCGTTCCACTCCGCCTCGGGTATCTCCTCACCGTAGGAAGTATAGTGCTTCTGAACAGCTGCCTCAGTCTGAGCCTCGGGAGCCTTGTCTGACTGACCGCTGCTTTCTCCGCTTTTATTGCCTGCTGAGGTATTTCCTGCAGAAGCTGCCGCAGTCGTCGTTTGTGCAGTTGTTGCTTTTGAAGTTGTCCTTTTTGCTGCAGTAGTCACTGCGGTTGACGAAGGCTCCGCAGCAGTTGTCCCGGTTGTAACAGCGCTTGTTACGGAAGTGGTCTCTGCTTCGTCTGAAGCCTGTTTTTCATTTCTGACCGAACCGCATCCCGTGAGAAACAATAATGCAGCAAGTGCTATAACGTGTTTCTTCATCTATTATACCACCTGTTCAGTTTCTTTATTTTCTTAGCCAGCTCGGGTGTGAAGTCCGACTTTTGTGTGCGGAACTGCCAGTTGCCGCCCAGAGTAGAGGGGGTATTCATCCTGCCCTCCTTGGGACTGTCAAGGAAGTCCTGTATCTGAGCCGCAGCCACCTGCGCCACGCTTCCCCATGCCGCACGGATGACCGCCGCGGGGATGTCCTTTTTCTTCTTGACGTTCAGATACTTCATGGCGAACTTCAGCGACTTCTTGTCCAGAGTGTCCACCCAGCCGATGAGGGTCTCGTTGTCGTGAGTGCCCGTATATGCAAAATAATTGGTGCTGCTGTAATTATGGGGCAGGTACTCGTTCTCACCGTCGGAGAACGCGAACTGGAGCACCTTCATGCCGGGATAGCCGCACTTGTCCAGCATTGCCCTGACCTCGGGAGTGATGAAGCCAAGGTCCTCGGCGATGATGTTGAGCCTGCCCAGCTTCTCCTCAGCCAGCTTAAAGAGCTCATAGTCGGGACCCTTTTTCCACTCGCCCACGGTAGCGTCCTCGTTGCCGTAGGGAATGGCGTAATAGCTCTCGAAGCCGCGGAAGTGGTCTATGCGGACGATATCGTAGAGCTTCGCAGCCGCACCGATACGGTCTATCCACCACTCATAGCCTGTCTTTTTGTGGTAGTCCCAGTTGTAGAGGGGATTGCCCCAGAGCTGTCCCAGAGGTGAAAATCCGTCGGGCGGACAGCCTGCCACAGCGGTGGGACGGCGCTTTCTGTCGAACTGGAAAAGCTTCGGTGTCGCCCATGCCTCAACGCTGTCCAGAGCGCAGTAAATCGGGATATCGCCTATTATCTCGATTCCGTTGTCGTTGGCGTACTTTTTCAGCTCTCTCCACTGTCTGCTGAACTCGAACTGTATGAACTTATTGAAGCCGATGTCCTTTTTCAGCTCCTTTTTCGCAGCTGCCACAGCCTTGGGACGGTGCATTGAGATATCCTCGTCCCACTCATACCACGGCTTGCCATCGTAGCGGAATTTCAGCGCCATGAACAGAGCATAGTCCTCCAGCCATTTCTTGTTCTCCTCGCAGAATTTTCTGTACTCGGGAAACTTTGACGGCTTGAAGCGGTCGTAAGCCATTCTCAGCACATCGAAGCAGTGGTCGTACTGAAGGCTGTAATCCACCTTGTCCCTCTCGCTCTCCCAGTCAAATGAGGCGAACTCATGGTGCTCAAGGAGACCATCCCCCTCCAGCACCTCAAAGTCGATGAAGTAGGGATTGCCTGCCTTCACGGAAAAGGACTGATAGGGTGAATCGCCGTAGCTTGTGGGCGAAAGGGGCAGTATCTGCCAGCACTTCACCTCTGCGGCTTTGAGGAAGTCCACGAACTCAAATGCGGCTCTTCCCATTTTGCCTATGCCGTACTCCGACGGCAGGCTTGATATATGCATAAGTATGCAGCTTTTACGCATATGCTTCAACTCCGTTTCATAACTGTATAATCTCCGTGAAAGCGCCGATAATACACACAGGAGGTGTTATCATGAAGCTTTCGCAGCTTATCTTCTCGTTTCTCATGGGCTATTTCAGCTACAGTCTCATAGAGATACTGCTCCGCGGCTATACACACTGGACCATGTGTCTGACAGGCGGAGCCGTGCTCACGCTGCTCTGCGCCGTCAACAGCCGCCCTGCCATGACGCTTATCAGGAGCTGCCTTGCAGGCTCCCTCCTCATAACCGCCATAGAGTTCACTGTGGGATTTTTCGACAATATCATTATGCACTGGAACGTGTGGGATTACTCGGATATGCCCCTTAATTTTCTGGGGCAGGTCTGTGTGCCCTTTTCCTGTTTCTGGTTCCTGCTGTGCATACCTGCCCGCGGTCTTTGCATGGCAATGAACAGCCGCTTCGCAGGTATGATGAACAAAAAGGCTGTTCCGATAGCCTCAGAACAGCCTTAGTGATCAATAGTTCTTGTTGGGATCAGCGTTAAAGAAATTATTGCTGCTTTCTGTATAATAGTCGTTGGGTTCAAGGGACATGAAGTCTTCGTCCTCGATATCGGGGAGCCTTGCACCGCAGCGTCCGCAGAACTGGAAGCGCTCATTGACCTCGGCGTCGCACTTGGGGCATATCTTATAGCCTCTGATGCCGTTGAGTTCAAATCTCATCTTCTTGATCCTTCTGCGTCTTGTGTCAATATCGTCGCAAAGTACCTTCAGAGCTGCCGGGTCCTCGCCGGGATTTTTGTAGTATTTCTTTCCGATATCGGTAAAGATCTCTACGATCCTTTCTTCCTCATAAAGGATCTTCCTTTTGAGGTTGTTTGCCTCAGAGATGCTTTTTGCTTTTTCGGATACACCTCTGCTTGCGTCATTAAATTTATCGAGAATACCCATTTTCCATCACTCCTGTCGAATATTTTCTCGTTAAATATTGCATTTTCATTATACAACATCAAGCTGAATTATGTCAAGAGTTTTCATAATAAATTTAAAAAGAGCTCTGCGTTTTGTGCAATACTTACATTTCAGCTATATCATTTTCGGTAAGCTGAATAATACCGCCTCTGTTGAGTGCTTCCGAGGCAAGGGCGTTGTCGTCCACACGGATAACGAAGGAGACTGCTCTGTCGGAAGTGCCGAGGAATGAGTACATATACTCCACGTTTACGTTGTCCTGACCCAGCACATCGAGGACGCGGCTAAGCTGACCGGGAGTATCGGGAATAGAGATCGCCAGCACCTCTGTTACGTTTACGGCATAGGATGCTTCCTTGAGTATCTCCACAGCCTTTTCCGTATCGTTGGCGATAAATCTGATTATACCGAAATCAGCGGTATCCGCAAGGCTGAGGGCTCTGAGATTGACGCCGCTCTCCTTGATTATACGCATAACGCCTGCCGCCTGATTTGGTCTGTTATCTACAAAAACTGAGATCTGTTTTACATTTGACATACTGTCTCTTCCTCCTTTTCACTATGTCCTCCGCGGAGAGGATCACGCCTTGTTTGCAGACTTGTCCTCGTACATAACGAGGACGGAGAGCTCGTCCACATACTCGTTTACATGGGTCTGTGCGTCGTGGCAGAGTCCCGACGAGGTGCTGAACTTGATGTCTATGACATCCACCCCCGCGATGAACTGATTGAGCTCATTCTCAAAAGCCGCAAACCTCTGGTACTTCTCCTGCTCGGGCATATAATTTGTGGAAAATAACTTTATCTTCATAAATTTACCTCCTATAATAATTGATATCCTATCCCCCGTGATATCAGTCGTGGAGTTTTCTCTTGTCGATGACTCTTACCGCCTTACCCTCGCTTCTTGTGATAGACTTGGGCGATACGAGATGCACCTTGGGATTGATACCCAGCATGGTCTTGATAGCAACGGCAAGATCGCGCTCCTGCTTCTGCATATCCTTTACCTTGTCCGAGAACTGGTCGGGGTTCATCTCTACGCTGATGTCGAGAGTATCGGTATTGTTTACGCGGTCCACCTCGATGAGGTAGTTGGGCGAGTATCCCTGCTCGATGAGAACTGTCTCGATCTGTGAGGGGAATACATTTACGCCGCGGATTATCATCATATCGTCGCTTCTGCCCATAGGCTTAGCCATCTTGATGAGAGTTCTTCCGCATGAGCACTTCTTTCTGCTGAGGACGCAGAGGTCTCTTGTGCGGTAGCGGAGAAGGGGGAAGGCTTCCTTGGTTATGCTTGTGAATACCAGCTCGCCCACCTGTCCCTCGGGGAGCACCTCTCCTGTTTCGGGATCGATGATCTCGGGGATGAAGTTATCCTCGTTGATGTGCATACCGTTCTGCTCAAAACACTCAAATACAACACCGGGACCGCTGGACTCTGTAAGTCCGTATATGTCGTAAGCCTTGATGCCCAGTGACTTCTCGATGGTACGGCGCATTTCCTCAGTCCAAGGCTCTGCACCGAAGATACCTGCCTTGAGCTTGATATCGTCGGGAGTGAGTCTCATTTCCTGAAGTGTCTCTCCGATGTACGCCGCATAGGAAGGAGTACAGCAAAGGATAGTTGCACCGAGGTCACGCATGAACTGTATCTGTCTCTCAGTGTTTCCCGAGCTCATGGGGAGAGTAAGACATCCTACCTTGTGTGAGCCGCCGTGGAGACCTGCTCCGCCTGTGAACAGTCCGTAGCCGTAAGCCACCTGACATACATCGTTTTCGTCGCCGCCTGCGGCAGTGATAGCTCTTGCACAGCAGTCCTCCCACATATCAACATCCTTCTGTGTATAGAATGCGACTACTCGCTTGCCTGTTGTACCGCTGGTGGAATGAATCCTTACGCACTCGCCAAGGGGCTTGGCAAGAAGTCCGTAAGGGTATGCCTCTCTGAGATCTGCCTTACTGAGGAAAGGAAGCTTGTGAAGGTCATCCGTTCCCTTGATGTCCTCGGGCTTAACGCCCTTTTCGTCCATGAGATCGCGATAGTACTTAACGTTTTCATAAACGTGCTTTACCTGTGCAACGAGGCGCTCGTCCTGAAGCTTTTTCATATCTTCCCGTGATGCACATTCGATCTCCTTGTTCCAATATTTTTCCATTGGACTTCATACTCCTTTGATTTGGATTTTTTATGTGAAGTTTATTATGTTCATGTTTTTCGGAACGCCGAGAACGGCGTTTCCTACGGATCACTTAGCGTTCTTTCCCAGCTCGAATGCCTTCTTGTTCAGCTCAAGGAACTTGGGCGGTACGCACTGCTCCAGTGCCTTCTGCCACAGCTCGTCGGGATAGTCCATACGGGAAGCAAGTACGCCCATGAGAACTACATTCGATGCCTTTGCGGTACCTGCCTGCTCTGCCAGTGAGAGAGCGTCAACTGCTACCAGCTCTGCGCCTGCTGCCTTCAGCTTCTCAACAAGATTCTCGGGATACTGTGCAGCACCTGTGATAACGGGCATGGGGTCTATCTGCTGTGTGGAGGTAATGAGCTTTCCGCCCTTTTTCAGATAAGGCAGACATCTTGCAGCCTCAAGCAGCTCGAAAGAGATAACGGCATCTGCCTCGCCCTTCTCGATAACGGGAGAGTATACCTTCTCGCCGTACTTTACATATGTTACAACAGAGCCGCCTCTCTGCGACATTCCGTGTACCTCGCTGACCTTTACGTCATAGCCCTGTGCAAGAAGCACATTTCCCAGAAGTCTTGAAGCGAGAAGCGAACCCTGTCCGCCTACGCCGACTATCATGATAGATTTAGTTTCCATTTTATATTACTCCTTAAAAGATTATTCTTTAATTTTCTCTTCCGAACTTCATGAACGTTCCTATGCCGCCGATAGCCGCAAAGACATAGTTCTCGGCAAGAGAACCGATATAACGTCCGTTCATATTGAGCATATCCATGATATTTCCGAAGTTGTCCCAGCAGTTTCCGAAGGATATCTCACCGTCGCCGCCTACTATCTCCTTGATGAATGTTTTGGTCTCGCCGCTGTACTCACCGCCCAGCAGCGATCTCATCGCCGATTCCGCTTCCTGTATAGCATCCTGCAGAGCAAGGGTCCACGATATTCTTACCGATAAGTATACAGCGATTATCATTACGACCGCACATATAACTATGCCGACCTTTGCGCTTACCCAGCTGTTTCGTGTCATGAGCTTGTATCCGAAGAATATGCAGAACGCCATAGCCGCTCCGCAGATAGCTGCGATAAAGCCGAATCTCGCTACCATTATCATCAGCAGCATTCCGGGGATAGCGCCTATAATAGCTCCTATACCGCCCTTGACAGCCGTCATGAACTCCGTATCCTTGGTACCGACAGCTCTTGTCACCATGGAGTCATTGGAGTTGTAGTTCTTATAGGGGTCATATCTGTAATCATCGCTGCTGTAGCCGCTCTGGTTGGTTCCATATCCGGCGGTCTGTCTGCCGTAGCCGCCCTGCTGAGCACCATAGCCTGCGGACTGCCGTCCGTAGCCGCCCTGTGGACTGCCGTAGCCTGCCTGCTGCTGAGCAGGAGGTGTGTTTCCGTAGGGTGTACTGCGCTGACCGTAATTTGTACGGCGCGGATCGTACTTGTAATCATCACTGGAATAGCCCATGTCATTGACCTTTGCAGGCTGAGGTGCGGACTGCTGTCCGTAGCTGCTCTGCTGTGCGCCGTAGCCCGTGGACTGAGGTGCGGACTGCTGTCCGTAGCTGCTCTGCTGTGCACCGTAGCCCGTGGACTGGGGGGGCGGACTGCTGTCCGTAGCTGCTCTGCTGTGCGCCATAGCCCGTGGACTGAGGTGCGGACTGCTGTCCGTAGCTGCTCTGCTGTGTGCCGTAGCCAGTGGACTGAGGTAAGGACTGTGCAGCAGGCTGAGCATTCGCAGCCGATGAAGTGCTGTTTTCGCCGAGGTGTCCAAAGGCGTTATTCACCTGATCCAGTGCGCTGAGTATATCATCCGATGTGCTTGTGGGCGCACTTGCAGCAGCGCCTCCTGTGGGGTCGTATACGCCCTGTGCTGACAGTTGGGAATGCTGAGGCTGACCGCCGCCAACTCCGCCTGTGCCGCTTGGAACGTTTATTCCCGTCATAAGATCGTCCATTCCGATTTCCTCCTATATCATTTTACCCGATGATCTCAAGATCGCCGTCAACAAATCCCATAGCGATGCCCTTTGCCCCTTTGATCACATCGGCATATTTCCCGTTTCTGAGGTATTCCTCCGCCATTTCCCTGAACAGCTCCTGAGCGTGAGACCAGCCTGTGTCATCCTCATCGGAGGTGTCAACTGTGAAGATGTTCTCGCCGCTGCTCCATACCTCCTCGCAAGCCCACTCGCCTTCCTTGTCATCGGGGGTCAAACTCCCCTGCGGCAACCAGCTGTACGCCGTAGATATGGTCCTCGTCGGACTCCTCATATAAATTGAAGCAGTAAGCCTGAGTTTCCTCGGGCATTTCGTTATTCTCGAGAAGGTCGTCCAGCCAGTGGGCGAATTCCTCATATATCGGTAACTGTATCATCTTTTTTCCTCTTTGTTTTCTTAAATCTGAAAAATTCAAGCTTTCCGCACTTTGGACATTCATAGATGCTTGCTGTGAGAGCTCCCGAAAGGAGGTTGTCCCAGTCGCCTATTATAAAGCCCGTGCGTCCAAGCTGTATTCTTTTCGTTCCCATGTACTTCATCTGTACATTGCAGTAAGGACAGTATATTGTTCTGATCTTCATAGTTATTCTCCGTTATTTGCTGTGTATGGCGGTATATTTCAGATAAAACGTCTTATGAGGAACGCTGTGTAAACTCCGCGGTGCAGGTCCGGAACGCCGAGGGCGGCGTTCCCTGCATTTTATTCAACAGCGCCTAACTTGCACTGTTCCCGGCGGAGTCCGGGACGTCGGGGACGCCGTCCCCTACATCTTATTCAATTGCGCCTACCTTACACTGTTCCCGGCGGAGTGCCTCCGCTCCCTGCGTGGTCAGGGAAGTTCAACACCTTGAAGTTACTTATTCAATCGCGCCTACCTTACACTGTTCCTGACATATGCCGCAGCCTACGCACTGTGTATGGTCGATGACTGCCTTGCCGTCACGCATGGAGATCGCAGGACAGCCCAGCTTCATGCACATCTTGCAGCCTACGCACTTGTCTGCGTTCACCTTGAGAGGCGGATTGTGCTTTACATACTTGAGAAGTGCACAGGGACGGCGGGAAATAATTACCGATGCCTCGTCCGCAGCAAGCTCCTCCTTGATAGCTGCCTCTGTCTCGGCAAGCTTGTAGGGGTCTGTGACTCTTACGCGCTTGATGCCGATAGCCTTGCACAGCTCCTCCAGATTAACGGCAGCAGCAGGGTCTCCCTTCAGGTTCTTTCCTGTGGTGGGGTTCTGCTGGTGACCTGTCATGCCTGTGATGGAGTTGTCAAGTATGATAACTGTTGAGTTTGAATTATTGTAGGCGATATTTACCAGACCTGTCATACCGCTGTGCATGAAGGTAGAATCGCCGATAACTGCCACGCTCTTATGCTCGGACTCAGCTCCTCTTGCCTTGTTGAAGCCGTGAAGTCCCGAGATGGAAGCTCCCATACAGATAGTTGTATCGATAGCGTTGAGAGGTGCGGCAGCTCCGAGAGTGTAGCAGCCGATGTCTCCCGATACGGTAACGCCCAGCTTCTTCAGGCAGTAGAACAGTCCTCTGTGGGGACATCCTGCACACATTACAGGAGGACGAACAGGGATATTGTCCTCAAGGGCAACGAAGTCCTTCTTCTCGCCCAGTATCTTCTCTGCGATGACGGACTGGGGAAGCTCGCCGATATAGCCGAATATCTCCTTGCCCTTTACGTTGTTCACGCCGATGTTGCGGCAGTGCTCCTCGATTATGCCGTCAAGCTCCTCGATAACGTAGATCTGCTCGTACTTCTTTGCGAAGTCCTGAATGAGCTTCTCGGGGAGAGGATTTACCATGCCAAGCTTCAGCACGGAAGCCTTGTCTCCAAGTGCTTCCTTGACGTACTGATAGCAGGCGCCGTTTGTGATAACGCCGAACTCAGCCTTGTCGGAAAGCTCCACTCTGTTGAGAGGAGAGGTCTCTGCGTACTCGATGAGCTTCTTTGTGCGCTCCTCAACGAAAACGTGTCTGCCCTTTGCGTAAGCAGGCATCATTACGAACTTTGAGGGAGTCTTTTCATAGTCCTTGAGAGGAAGCTCCTGACGTTCCTCCATCTCAACGATGCTCTGAGAGTGAGCAACTCTTGTGGACATTCTTACTATAAAGGGAGCGTCAAACTGCTCGGAAAGCTCGAAGGCAAGCTTGACGAACTCCTTACATTCTGTTGAGTCTGAGGGCTCCAGCATAGGCACCTTTGAAGCGATAGCGTGGTGACGGCTGTCCTGCTCGTTCTGAGAGGAATGCATACCCTGATCGTCGGCAACTGCAATGACCATACCTGCATTAACGCCTGTGTAACCTGCTGTGTAGAGGGGGTCTGCGGCAACGTTGAGACCAACGTGCTTCATTCCGCAGAAGCTTCTTGCGCCTGCGATGGAAGCTCCGAGAGCTGTTTCCATGGCTACCTTTTCATTGGGTGCCCACTCTGCGTAGACCTCGTCGTACTTTGCCACCTCCTCGGTGATCTCCGTGGAGGGTGTTCCGGGATAGCTTGATACTACCCGACATCCTGCCTCGTATAAGCCTCTTGCAAAGGCTTCGTTTCCAAGCATAAGTTTCTTCATTTTATGTATATTCCTTTCATGTTAAAATTATCTTGATCGATGGTGTACCGCTTTCAGCCACTGTGCCACGCCGTCCTCATCGCAGGTGCCGATGATATGGTCGGCGGCAGCCTTCACCTCGTCCCTTGCATTGCCCACGGCGACCTTTACATCTGCCTGTGCAAACATGGGCAGGTCGTTGAGATTGTCGCCAAAGGCAACTACCTCGTCAAAGCCGTATCTCTCGCGGAGATATCTCACTCCGTTGGCTTTTGATGCCTTATGGGAGAAAAGCTCCAGATACCACTTGTCCTCGTAGGTATCCTTATAGAATGCACAGTCCAGACCATCAATGCCATCTGCCGCCTGCTTTACGGGATAAAGCCTGTCATGGTCTCCCGTGGTGGTGAGGTACACCACCTCGCCGTCGGCATGGTCTATGAGCCTGTCGTACTGCACAAAGGGCTTGTTGTAGCGGTTTTTGCGGACTTCCGCAAAGCTTCGCATGACAGCCGTGGTCATCTCGGAATAGCAGCAGGTCAGCACTCCGTCACATATCTTGTACATGAAGCAGCGGACGTCATTCTCCTCGAATGCCCTCAGCGCTTCATGGGACGCTGAAACAGGGATAAACTCGTTTTTCACGAATTCTCTCCTGTCCCTGTCGTATATGCTTACGCCGTTCATAAGTATGCATGGCACGCTTATTTTCAGCGGCGATGTGATATGGACTATGGAGTAGGGTGAACGGGCTGTGGCAAAGGTAAAATACATACCCTCCGAGATCAGCCTGTTGAGAGTATCTGCGGTCCTGACAGTGACGATACCGCCCGAATCAAGCAGTGTACCGTCAAGGTCTGAGATATAGAGCCTTTTCAAATTATGACCTCACCTCCCGAATCATCACATAGATACTCATGATATCATTATACCATACTTTGCGAAAAAAGTGAAGATTAAATTTTTACCTTGCCTGCAATTTGTCTATTCCGACGGAATTAGGGCGCCACGAATGTAAATACTGCATAATCCGACGCCCTCGGAGCAAAAAAATACCCCGTCATCTCTGACGGGGTGAGGGGGAGCCCTTTCCGGCTGAATCACGGCAAAAAAATACCGAGCCCGCAGTTTCAGGCTCGGTAATCGACTTTTCCCGCAAGGAAAAGTCATCGAAAGGTGCGTATATATGAAAGTTTACTTGATCTCAAGTCTCTTGGAAACGGGCTCCTCGGGCTTCTTCTTCGGGAGCTCAAGTGTGAGGATTCCGTTCTTGTATGCCGCGCTGATAGCCTCTGTGTCCACATCGGAGACGTCGAAGCTCCTCTTGTATGAGCCGAAGGTGCGCTCGCGGCGGATATAATTGCCCTTTTCGTCCTTCTCATCGCTGTTTGTGCTGTGCTCGGCAGCGATGGTGAGCTGTGTGCCGTTGATATCAAGCTTGATGTCCTCCTTCTCGAAGCCCGGCAGCTCAGACTCCATAACGTACTTGTCTCCGTCATCGCGGATATCGGTGCGGCAGGAGTTTATCGGCATACTGTCACCGAAAAAGTTCTTGTCAAAGTCATTGAATGCGTCCCAGAGGCCGAAGCCTGTTCTTCCGAAAGGTGTAAGTCCATACATCATAAGTCATACCTCCAATATGGTTTCATATTTATCCGTAAGTTTATTCTATGCAGTTTTCCTCATTATATGCACTTTCCATCGGTATCGCTTCCTTTCGTTTCATTGTCTATATGATACTGCCGTTTTTTGAAAGGAATATCACAGGTTTGTGACAGGATAATGAAAATTAGCACTCTCAGGTCGAGAGTGCTAATTCGTCGTTTTTCAGAATGTATCGGAGAACCATTCGTAGACCTCGTTAAGGTCCTCATTGCCCGTGCTGACTTCTGTCATGCAGGTGTTTGCGTGGACAGTAACCGTCCTCAGCCTGCCGTCTTTGTCGTAATACAGCCCGTACCAGCGCTCCTCGGGAGCCTCCACGGCAGGAAGCGCTTCGGGATATTCAAGCTCTCTGCCCTCAGCTCCCGAAGCATTTACAAGCTTGGTATACGCTTTTTCAAGGGCAGTCTTGTCGCAGTTCTTTACAAGCCTGATATCGGAGCTGCCGAGAGTGCCTGCGGCATACTCCTCCCTGAGCCTGTCAAGTCCCATTGCCTTTACGTCGTCGGACACCGCCGTGTAGTAGTTCCCTGCGCTGTCACAGAACGACATGGCGTATGTGTCCTCAAAGCTGTTGGTGTACATGAATGTTATATCGGGTATTCGTATTTTCTTCGGCTCATCGCTCATTCCGCAGCCTGTAAAGCAGCCTATGAGCAGTACTATCGCCGAAAATGCAGCCAGTGTTCTTTCCATGGTGCCCCCTCCTTTTTCGCGGCTTTCTATATATAAGTGCGTTTAAAGGGGCGTTTTCGTCACTTTTTTCCGAAACTTTGTATGAATAGACAAAACGAAAGCGCCGATTTTGCTCATTTTGCACTATCGGCGCCTATATTCATATGTATGCCTGCTTCTTCAGCAGGGCGGTCATGGTCCTGCCGATGATGGCAAAGTAGTTTATATCCGTTACCGACCACTTCTTGAAGCGGTCTATGTAGCAGAAGGAGATGACTCCCTTTACCATGCTGTCCTCGGTCATGAGGTACTGCACCGCTCCGCCGATATGCTGGGCGGTGAGCTGCGCAAAGGCGTTGTCATCACGTCCCTCCAGCTCGTTCACATTGTCGATGACGAATATGCCGTCACCCGAAAATCTGTCCGTGTAACCGTTCTCAAAGAGGTAGGCAGCATTTTTGGAGGCTGCATTTCCGCAGCTGAGCATTAGTCCCATATCGCTGCCCGAAAATACGCATATATCATCAAGTCCGAACTTGCTCCTGACCTGCTCCAGCAGCACCGACATATCGGGAACTCTGCCAAGCACAAGGTTCTCGCAAAGTGTGCTGACGAAGCCCAGCTTCTCCGAAGCCTCGCCCTTTCCGCTGAGAAAGGCTATCTTGCCGACAGCGTCACGCTCAACAGGACCGTGCTTCTCCACATCGTATATGACGTAGCGGTTCTGCCCTTTTTCCTGCGCTATGAGCAGTGCCTTGTCCGCCTGCATGAACAGCTCGTCGTAGCTGCGGCTGTCCACGGGATAGGTGGATATGCCCATGGAGCAGGTAAGACGGAAATTCTGGAAGCGGTCCGCAAAGGAGAACTCCGTGTTCGTCCTGATGGCGCGGAGTATCCCTCGCAGGTCCTCCTCGTCACGGGTGTCCTCAAGGACTATGAGGAAGCTGCCGCCGCCTATCCTGCCTGCCACGCCGCGGCTGCCTATCTCCGTCTTGATTATCCGTGCGACGGTGTATATGACCTCGTCACCGAAAAGGTGCCCGTAAACGTTGTTTATCTCGGTGAAGTTGTCGATGTCAAGCACCACAAGGCTGACTCTGTACTTGGGCTTCTCCGACAGTATCCTCTGGGCGAGTGATGTCACCGCAGGCTTGTTGAGCAGTCCCGAAAGCGAGTCCCTGTTGGCTTCAAGGGCAAGATTTACGTCCTTGCTCTTGCTGCGGGAGCTGACTACGGAAATTATTCCGCTGACCTTGCGGCTATCGGGCGAGTCATACCGCGTTATGCCGCGGAAAAGACACATCTCCCTCGTTTTGCCGCCTGTCAGCACGGAAGTCTCGAACTCATAGTCAAAGCGGTAGACTCCGCTGCTGATATCCCTGCACACTGCGTTGAAGGTCTCGATGTACCGCGTCATGACCGCACCGCTGTCAATGGCGTTCTTCCTCCATGTATCAAGGTCCTCGTCGGTGAGAACTATCTCGCGGAAGCAGTCGAACATATATATCCGTATGTGCTTTGTCTCAAAGCTGTACTCAAAGGCAAGGTCGGATATAAGGCTGAGCACATGGCGGTACTCGCTGAGCCTGCGCTCCCTGCCGAATGCAAGTCCCTCCAGCGACATCACATCGCTGAATGTGATGCTGTAAAGGGGCTCCGTTCCCTCTGCCATGCGGAGCTTAACGGAAGCCAGTATCCAGCGGTACTCTCCGCTGACGCCCTTCATGCGTATGACGGTGCTCTTTATCTCGCCTACTGCCGCGTTCTCCACGCAGTCAAGTATCCTCGGGTAGTCCTCGTCCAGAATGGTACGTCTGATGGAGTAGGTGACGTCGTTGCCGAAAAATGTGAAGAATGCCTCGTCACCGCTCTGGGTGTGGAGACTTCTGTCCACCACGGCTCTGCCTATGACGTAGAGGCTGCTGCTCATCTGTCCGCTCATATACTGTCCTCCTTTCCCTCCGTGCTATTAGCAGCTCAGAGTATGATATCCTCGAATTTGCCCCGTATCGCCTTCACCAGCTCCTGCGGCGAAAGGCGTATCTGTGTGCCTATGCGTCCGCCGCTGATGTAGAACAGAGGAAGCTCCTCTGCGGTGCTGTGTATCACCGTCATGAACTGCTTCTTCATGCCTATGGGTGTACAGCCGCCGCGGACGTAGCCCGTTATCTTGGTGATGTCCTTGACATGGAGCAGCTCCACGGACTTCTCCCCCACGCTCTTTGCCGCCTTTTTCAGATCCAGCTCCAGAGCTACGGGCAGCAGGAAGCAGTAATAGCTTCCGCTCTTTCCCTGTGCCACCAGTGTCTTGAAGGTCTCATCAAGGGGCTGCCCCAGCTTCTCGGCGGTGTGTATGCCGTCGATGAACTCCTCGCACTCGTAGGTCTGCACGGTGTATTCTATCTTGCTTTTATCCAGAAAACGCATTGCGTTGGTCTTTAGTTCCTTGCCCATTGTTTTTTCTCCCACTGTCTTATCTCAGTCCGCATACCAGTAATTCACCATATCATAAAGGTATATCTTACCCCTTGACGGCACCTGCACCAGCGCATTTGCCGCAAAATACAAGTCGCCCGTACAGGTAATTATACTCAGAGCTCCGAAGATCGCAGGCGGAGACCAGTGAAAGATCAGACCGACGACCAGCGGAAGTGCTCCCAGCAGCAAAAACGGCAGCATCAACATAAAAAGATACCTCTTTTTGCTCATATGCTCGGGAGACATTGCAAAAAGCAGTCCGTTTCCTACATATATATAAGCCTCCTCTTTGAAGCATACAGCGTGGATGTATTCATGTGGGATCATAAAAACAAATGCAAGCATTGCGGCCACGACTCCCGCAATGCTGAGAAGCTCCCTGCCGAAGGTATTTACAAGAAGTATCAGGAACAGATAGCCAAGAACGCAGGAGATCAGTGTCATCACCAGAGTGAGAACCGCAAGATTATCTATCTTCTTTATCCTGTGTGCTCCCGATATCATTTCGCCCTTTGGCAGCGACTTCGGGTCATTATTGTATTTTCCCATGAACTTTATCTTCATATATTTCTCCGTATATTATCTTGGTGATGTCCTTGACATGGAGCAGCTCCACGGACTTCTCCCCTACGCTCTTTGCCGCCTTTTTCAGGTCCAGCTCCAGAGCTACGGGCAGCAGGAAGCAGTAATAGCTTCCGCTCTTTCCCTGTGCAACCAGTGTCTTGAAGGTCTCATCAAGGGGCTGTCCCAGCTTCTCGGCGGTGTGTATGCCGTCGATGAACTCCTCGCACTCGTAGGTCTGCACGGTGTATTCTATCTTGCTTTTATCCAGAAAACGCATTGCGTT
>Ga0255343_1001496_pt1 | contig 31007 bp, 28 predicted proteins | sample wastewater_treat_4_FD_192413 | JGI IMG/M metagenome (GOLD analysis project Ga0255343, IMG submission 192413) | Wastewater microbial communities from Lulu Island WWTP, Vancouver, Canada - plant16 | ecosystem: Engineered > WWTP > Wastewater > Unclassified | place: Canada: Vancouver, British... | reverse complement strand
GGGACCATCATCCCAAATATGTGGTTACAATGGATGAAGTATGGCGGGACAATGTGGATGGGGTCAAGCATCTCCACATTGCAGATTTTCTTTTACTTGCAGAGTTTTAATCTGTCTTGACTTTATCGATTTGCTCCCTAAAATAAAAAGGAGTATACGGAGTTGTATTTGTTTCTGTAAAACTATAATATTACGGTATTATAGAAATAAAAATAAGAGACCTTGCTTTCCGTCAAAAAATATTCCATCTGGCCTGTTTCAGCTCCGGAGTTATTTTTCCGGTAACGCCATTCTTCCGGGTTGTGCCTGGACTAATGGTGTCTTATCAGTTCCCAATGAGTTGACTTTGCCAAGAAGAAAATCGTCTGCGATGATGTGGATATTCCTTTGGAAAGCCGAAAGATCTGGTGAAGGAAAGTGGTTTTACCGCACCGGGGCACCCCGATGATGGCTGTTGCTTTTTATTGTACCGGCCGGGGCAGCGCAAGTTTTTGAAAATCAAGTTCGATTGAATGCGCTGGTTTTGACCAGTATGCGTTTGATGATGTTTTTGGCGTTCTGAAGGAGAAGTTCACCGGCCTAGGGGAGGAAGGCGGAGACAAACTGATATGGACAAAAATGAAAAACCCTGCGCAAGCAGGGAATGGAGCAGTTGGGAATATCGTTTGACCGTGAAATCCATCAGCGTGTGCTTTGACGTGGTTTCAATCTCCGGAGTAATAGCATGAAAATAAGCAGTCCGATGAGGATGCCGAGGGAGTTGGATATCAGGTCATTGATATTGAAGCGGCGGTAGGGGAGGAGGTACTGGAGGAGTTCGGTGCCGGTGGAGAAGAGGAGTCCCAGGAGGAGCCACATGCGGGGTGATTGGCGCATGGCGGTCATAAAGAAGGCCCAGGGGATAAACACCAGGGCATGCACGAAATAGTCGCCGCGGATTTTAACCACCATGATGTTGTTCAGGTTCAGCTTACTCCCCGGAGTATTGATGGGCAGCACGATGAGCATTAAGATAGCAACGAAATAGATCCAGAACATTGTTCTGGAACAGAAACGCTTATTTGACGGGACAAGAAAGGCAATGGCAGTTTTCAACACAATGAACAGCATCAAGTTATTTGAAACTATCTTTTCCTTTCATAAAAAGGTAAATGTCTTTCAGTTTTTTTCCTCTGGCTGCTTTTTTCGATTTTCAGGTAAAGTTTGTTAAGAAAATATCCTGCCACGCATCCTGCTGCGTTGGCCGTAATATCTTTATATGAAGGTTTATTATCGTATAAGAACTCTTTGGCGAGGCCAGCGGAAAACATGATCGCCATTCCCTTGATCTCCGGGTGTTTTACCTTCCAATCCTCCAAAGCTCGTATCGGTGCAGGTGTGAATGTCATCGATACGGCAAAATGGGTGAACTTATCCTCTGCAAACCAACGGCTGTCATCATTGAACTTCTGCGCAGAAAGCATCAGCGGCATAATGTTGAAATAAAATAAAATTGTCAGATTAAATAATTTCAACTATTGTGAAATTGTCTGATATTCAATTTAAAAAATTGTACAGTAATCGGTTTTCTCTTTTAATATGGTAATACTTCTCGGGTAGTTTTCGATGAACCAGACCAAAAATGCGGTTACATCAATTTTGTCCGATAACATTTTTTTTCTGCGTTCAGCAAAAACATTTTTCAGACCTGGAGTTTCTAAAAGTTCAGCAATCTTTCCAAGAACTTCATTTTCCTGATCCGGTTGAAATCCATAGGTGAGCTGATATTTCTTTTCCAGTTCTTCCAGCACGCTGATCCTTCCGGAGAAACTGCTGATCCGGATTCCTGGTACACCCAGCATGGCAGCTTCCATAGCCATACTCTGGCTGTCACAGACCAGAAGAGTTGCAAATGAAAGGGTGTGATGAATATCAGAAACGGGAACCGCAAGCTGATACTTTTGAAAAAAAACAGGTAAAGTCTCTTCCGAGGATATAAAGATTTTACCCTTTGTACCAATCAATGCGATAATCTTATGCAACAAATCCATATTTATTCCCTCGATTCCGAAGTCATGGTGTGCCGAAAGACCGGAAAGCCGTAATAAAAAGAAAGGGATGTTTGTATCCACCCCTGCCTTCGAACGATCAGGAATAAAATACCGTGGATGGAGATAAGCAAGTTTCATGTAAGCGGGATAACCTATCTTTTTGCTTTTCCATTTCCCTACATCACAAACATCCGGAACCAGGATATGGGATGTAAAGGGATAGGTCAGCCGCGCCAGGTTTCGAATCACTTCATAATCATCTTCTAGGGTAGTGACACAGGGAATGTTCAACAATTTTCCCACATGAGACAGACTTGAATCACTTCCCATGAGAAGCTCAATTTTATTTCTCCTGGCAAATGACAATATTTTTAAATCTCTCAAAATCAGACTCCAAATAATGGAGAACCGCGATTTTCCTCTGACCTTTGGCAGAATATTATGGTATTCCCACCCTTCTGCATCCAGCAAATGAGAGAGGACATCTTTTGTCTTAGTTAAAGTATAAATGAGATGACCTTTTCCCTTCAGGATGTTTACCGTATGGCGAAAAAAATGGAATTGGGCAGGATGGGATAAGTAAATGAGAATTCTCATTGACAAGATGATCCTCTTAAAACACTATGATAAACATCAATAATTTTAGCAGCAATTGTATTCAATTCCAGTCCCAGGTCGATGATCCGTTGTCTGCCATTGGGTGCGTTTTCAAAATGCATGGCCTGGCTGATTTTCCCGGCAATATCAACAGAATCCGGTTTTGCGATAAAACAACCTTCCACATTCTCCATCAAAATTCTTACATCCCCCACATCTGTGGAAACAATGGGGCGGTTACAGGCCAATGCTTCTTTTATAAACTGGGGCGATCCTTCATGAATAGAGGTCAGAAGAGCCACATCACAGGCATTCATTAACAGTGCAACTTCTTTTCGCTTATAACCCTTCATTTCAATTAGCCTTACATTGTTCAGTGAATCCGTTGCAGCTTTTGCCAAGGGATAGTTTTTTATCCGATTGTCAAATGATCCCGCAAACAAAACCAGTTTTTCATGGATGGGTAAACCCAATTGTTTTCTGGACTCCACTTTGTCCACCGGGAAAAATAAATCGAGATCCACTCCACTGGGGATAATAGCTGATCTCCCTTTAATGATCAGCTTTCGGGAAAGCTTTTGTGAAATAAAAATTGAAGACTTAGATAATAAGGATGTCAGTACTGAAAAAGGTCTGTTTGTAATCAGGTTGATATCACTTCCATGGAAAGTAGTAATAACAGGCACTTTTCTTTGAAGATTCGCCAATAAACCGGAAAATCCATAATGTGCATGCACAATATCGGGATTATACTCCATTATTTCCTTCTTCAAAAGGACACGGTTTTTGATATATCCCCTGATTCCTTTGCCCTGGATCAGGAAATAGCGGATGGAAATCCCCGACCGGATCATCAATTCCACGGGTTCAGCAATAAAAGGGGAGATTTGATGATTGTTATAGCTACAGACGACCAGGACGTTCATTTTCAGACGAGGCCTCTTCCGGCAAGTTTAAACCAGTTCCAGGCGACTACAACGGTAGAAATACTTATCAGGTAAAGCACATAGTAAGTTGAATAATTCAATTTAGTTTGTGTAATCCCGTATCCTGCAAAAATAAGGAAAAAAGGTAAAGCTGGAACATGAAAGCGGGGTGATAGTGCGTACCCACTGTTGGCTAATATGAGCAAATAGGAAAACAAGAAGACCGATAACAGGAGATTTTTTCTAAGTTGTTTCTTTTTTATAAGTTCAAAAAAGGCAATAAAAACAAAAAAAACATAGACATTCCGTGTGAATAAATCACCGTTCATCAGCATCGTGTTTTGTTGTTCAGGGATATTCACCAGTGTAGGAAAAGGGGCAGGAATAATGATAGGGATGAAAATGGCTGCGTTTCCATATTTTGCTAACTGGTTAGCTCCCTCCCGGGTGGAAAAATGCTCATATTTCTGTTCCTGATTCGTTGTCCTATTCCCAAGATAACCTGACACTTCTTTTAATATTGTTCCGGAAAAAATAAAGACAGAAGCAATTACAAACCAAACAATAATTATTATTCTTCTGTACTGACTCATCATTTTATCAGAAAAAAATAAAAATGCACTGATAAGGGCAAACCAGGCTGCTGAAGCAAGAACGGTCCTGAAAAAGAACAAGGACACACCCAACAGTACAACCTGGAGAATGTGGATGATAGTAAAACTGCGGGAATGCAATAGATAATCAGCCCTTTCTATAAAGCTCATCAATAAGAAAATCATAAAGGTCTCCTTTAGATGAAGCCCTGAATAATAAATAAAAGCTGGTAATAACATGCACATGACAGCAGTAATCCGGGCAGCCGCTTCTCCAAAGTTGCGTTGGGAAATTCTATAAATTAATACTATCATCAGTGCACTTACCAATGCGTTTACAATGCGTACAATTAAAATACTATTTAATGTTAATAAATAAACAAAAGCCATAAAAGTAGGCCAACCGGCATCTGAAAAAACCTGTAAATAACCTTTGAAATAATACCATAGATCACCTCTATTAAATAGCCATAATATATAAAGCGCTTCTTTGTGATATCCAAGTGCATCACCAGCATTAAATTCGAATGGAGTTCCTGTTTTTGCCAGATAGAAGAAATAGATAAATATAACATATATAATTCTGAGTGTTAAAGAAGTAAAAAATATTTTCTTAATGAAAATTTTTTGATTGATATTGGCCCAGCGGTGGGTAAGTATTGAACTAAAATAGAAGAAGGATACTACTGACGCTGCCCCAAAAAAAATCCATATAAACGGAAGAAACCGGGGAACAAACAGCCATGCGCATATCATTAGTACGACAAAATATGCAATGATAGCTTTGGAAGTGAAAAAATTCGAAAAAAACTTCAAAATGATTTGATTAATAAATAGATTTATCCTCTTTAAATTACGATGAAAAGATCATATCACCTTAAATACACTTCATTTAAAGCGTTAATATGTTTTAAAATATTGTAAGAATTTTTTGCCCAAATTGCATTTTCACTGGCATTTTTAACATAGGGTAAAGGGTTACGGCAAAACCGCAAAAATTTGCTCAATAAATCGATTTCATCACCCGTTTTATAAAGAATAGCCCTTTTCCCGTCCTCAGTAATTTCTTTCATTACCGCCCAGTCATTTGTGAACACAGGAATGCCTGCTGCTATAGCTTCAATAACTGCAATGCCAAATGTGTCATGATCACTTGAATAAATGAATGCATCCAACTTCGATAAAAAGACAGGAATGTCTGACCGTACTCCTGTAAATACAACTTTTTCTGATAAACCATTTTCCTGACAATAAAGGTAGCATTTATCAAATATTTGTGGATTACCGGTATCCTTTCCTCCAACAAAAGTAAATCTGAATTCAATATCTTGAGAGGCTAAAAGTTTAAGGAATCTACAAATGGTAAAGTGATCTCGCACTGAATTAAAATTTCCAACCATTCCCAGTTGAATAGGCTTATTCTCAGCAATGGGTTCTTTTTGCAATAACTTTAGTTCAGGTGTTTTAAACTTATCAAAATTAACTCCATTGTAAACAACAATCTGAAAATGTTTTTTACACGGTTTATACCTGGAAAGATAATAGTATTTTTGGTGGTTACTCACAAATATATTCCCCAAAGCTAACCTGAGACTAAGTTTGATAGTAATTATGCCAGTTTTGTTATACTTAAAGTCAAAATCATGAATAGTCTGAATAATTTTTATTTGTAATCCCAAGGAAGCAAACCAGGCATACAGCACATCAACGCGTTGATGTGCATGAATTATATTGATTTTTTCATTTTTAATCAGTTTACGTAATAAAAACAAATAATTCAGAGCAAATAAAGTTTTATCTGGTTTAATAAGATAAACTGGCCATTCTGTGGAATGAAATTCATTACTGAGGCAACCTTCCTCCCGATAAACAAGCAGTTTTGCAAATCTGACATCGCTATTGTCTTTAAAAATATCAAGTATCATTGTTTCGGTTCCACCCCGGTTTAATGAACCCAACAGAAAGGCTACTTTCATATTATGTTGCCCTTTGATACCATCTTTTGCTTTAACCTTGATCCTGCCTTCATCAATCCATGCCATAATTTCAATAGAAAAACCGGAAAGGCATATTTTATTTTATGTGAAAGTTGTTGGTTGTACCAGTTAACCTTCTTCAATTCTCTAGCTGCCATTTCATGGTATTGATTATTTATATAATAGGGGAACAAAATATAGACTCTAAGTTTGTCAATAAGGTGCTTAAAATCAGGATTAATGGTTTCTTGATGGGCCAAATATTCCAAGTTCCAGATCATGTGGTTTTTCGGATTATAAAGATAACCTACGGCTCTGTTTGTTAATTCTACATCTTGGTTGTAATTGGCCAGGGGTTTGTTCTGGAAAACCACAGGATATTTCAAAGCTACCCGTATCCACAAATCAAAATCCTCACCCAACTTTAAAATTGGGTTGAATCCATTTTCAAATTCAAATATTCTTTTGGGAATAATGGTTGCACCAGTCCATATTGGCATGGTTAGGGTATTAGCATAAATTCTGCAATAATTTATAACTCCCTTTTTAAAAGATGTTTCCACACCTATATTTGCGATTTTCTTTTTGCCATTTTTTACAAGGTAATAATTACTTCCATAAATACCGGCGCCTGGATAATCTAACAACAAATTTTTCATTTCTTCCAGGTATGTGGATTCCCACCAATCATCGGCATCTAAGAATGCAAGAAAATCAAAACTAGCTTTGTTTACGCCAATATTCCTTGCAAGCGAGACGCCCATATTTTCTTGATTTACTAGTTTGACATGAATATTGCCATAATAGAACTGATGATTTTTTTCATTATTCGCAAATTTTAAGTGGCAGATTTCCTTTAAAATTTCTAAACTTCCATCTGTTGAACCGTCATTTACTATTATTAATTCAAAACCTCGGAATGTTTGATTGAAAACTGAAATCAGACATTTCTCAAAATGCCGAAATTTGTTATAAATTGGAATAATTACTGAAAACAAGGTTACAAATACGTTTTAAAGATTATCTCTTTTAGTTTTCTATCAAGTTGTATATAATAATCATAAATAATATCCGGAGCTTCCGCAGTCAACCTGTTTTGTTCTGCAAATTCTTTGTGTAAATGAGGGTTTTGGTTTAACGAATCAATTAGTTGTAGAATTGAATTATTGTTTTTCTTTAGGTCAATGAAAAGTACAGCATTATGGTTCAGAATTTCCGGTTCAGGACAATTATCAGACCCCCAATAAATAGGTATACATCCTGCACTGATAGCGTCAAAAATTTTTTCCGTTACATATCCGGGATAATTTGAATTTTCGGGACATAAATTGAACTTATAAGATTTAAGGAATTCAACTTTATTATCATTGTATTGATTTTTCAAGATATCATTATTATGCATAAACTGTCCATCACAATCAATATTATCAATCTGATTTATCTGGTTATAAAAGAAAATTCTATCCCCAAAATAATCTCTTCTGCAAATAAACGAGCAAAAATTTGTTCTTGAATTTATATTAATACTATGCCTATTAATTTGGTCACATTTCTTTTTGATTGATTCGAGATTATCTTCAGGATTAAATGTCGTCATTAGCCAGAAAGGAAATCTAAGGTATTTTTCATGCTTAATATAATCAAACCCCAATGATAAATTTACTGTTTTATCATCTAATAAAAGATCTTCATAAATATTCCATGGAGAAATCCTTTCATGTACATTTTCTATTGTATAGAATATTTTATATTTACTTCGATTAAACTTTATTGCTAATCTATTGCCGTTAACGCTGAAAATACTCAAAATACTTTTAGAATCATTTAAATATTTGCGATAATTAATAAACCGGTACAACCAATGACTTTTAATGCTGTTTTTAATAATTGATTTAAAGTTATAGGTATTTATTATCTGAGAATTAAATACCTTTATATTGCTATGGCGGGAATTTAAGTAATCAAAGAAATAATTCCTAAAAATTCGGTATGGACTTTTTAAATTCAATGTTTATAAAAATAGGAAAAATTTTAGCTAATTATTTAACTTATGACTAAAAATACTTGTTAATGGTTCAATTCCAAGTTTATATTTAATAATTGCTGTTTTTATTGATGAATTAATTACTGTTTATTTCATGATAGTGAGATATTCTATCTATAGCATCTGCTTCATAATCACTCGGACAAAACAAATAGTCATTCATACTAATGCTTTCCGTAGTCCATTGTTTGATTAAAATATCATTTACTTTTTTAAAATCCAGTATTTGGTGGTGAAGTTGATCCCTAATTAAATGGAAAATTACGTAGTCTATTGCTTGCATTAATCTACATAATTCTGTTGCTCGTGATTGTGTGAAATTTAAGGATTTAGCATTATGACTGTCGAGTACCTCACAGACAATAATGGGTTTATACTTCTGAATTGATTTTTTCATTCCTTCAATTATTTCCAGCTCAGAGCCTTCAGCATCAATCTTTACGAATGAAATTTTTTTATCCAAAAAGAAGGAGTCGTAATTAATAGCCATTACACTTTCTTTTTCTTTAAAATAAGCGGGTCTAAGTAATGATACCACTGAAGCTCTTAGGTCATCACTCAGATTCTTTTCAAGATTTAAAAATTGTACAGATGAAAAAAGTGCACAATTAAAAATTGTACAGTTTTTGAAATTATTCGTTTTAATTAAATCCTGCAGGTAAATTACACATGAAGAATTGGGTTCAAAACCAATATATTCAAGTTTTGGTCTTATTGATTTTGCTTTAATGAGGGTTTGCCCAATATTTGTTCCCACATCTACAAATCCATGACTGTCTTCTCTGGTGAAAAGCTTAATTAATGAATCAAGCCAGTCGGATTCTGTCACATAATTACTAAGCCCCATTCCATATATAATGGGAACTTTTATTCTGACCCCATTTATCGTTTTATAGAGATGAAAATTAAAGAACTTAATGAGTCTAAACTTTTTAAGTATTTTGAGTAAATATAATCTTATGGTATCCATCGTATTTTTCTTAAACAGGATAATTTCAGTAGACTATATGTTCCTTCAAAAATCGGGTTTCAATTTTTTCCATTTTAAAGAGAAGCCTTTCGATAAACCATACCAACCATCTGGTAATTTTAAAGCGGTTTATTCTTTTAAATTTCACAATATACTCGCTATATTTTTCATAGTCAGTTAAAATACTTGTAGGAATCATTTTCTGGAGAACTATCTTTCTCTCGGTAACATTCAGTTCTTTTTCAATATTGCTAATTCCTTTCATGTTAAAACACGTAACATCCAAGTCACAGTAACATACTTTTTCTGAGCTTAATGCGATTGAAATAAGGAAAAACTTCCAGTCTGAAACAATCTTTAAATTCTCATCATATAGCCCATACTTGGAAAAAAGACATCGTTTGATGAATGCTGGAGAATGATTTAATGTTCCACTATAAAATGTCAAGAAACTATTAACTGGAATTTCTTTATTTCGGAGTATTCCTCCATAGGGCATTTGTTTAACCATATTCCCATAATATATACTGCAATCAGGAATGTTTTTTAGCATTTTTTCGATCACTTCCGGTGCAGCCAGCCAATCCCCGGAATTGAGAAACTGGCAGTATTCTCCCCGGGCAATAATTATCCCTTTGTTCATAGCATTGTAGATGCCACTATCTGGTTCGCTGATCCAGTAGGTTATCGGCATGGCGCATGGCTTGTCTGGCTGGACACCTTTAGTCGTTTGGGCGGGATCATAGGGTATGGAGTATTCTTTGTTGACCTCAGAATAAATTCCTGGTCGAATATTTGTAAATGATTTAATGACCTCAACGCTTCCATCGGTAGAGCCCCCATCAATAATGATATATTCAAAATCCCGACTTGTTTGGTTTATAACACTATTAATGGTCCTAATTAGTCCTGCAGAATTGTTTAGATTGATAGTGATAATAGAAAGTTTCAAGTTAATATTGGAAAAAGTATAACATTTTGTACTTATCGATCCAAGTTTACCATTGTAAGTATACTCTGCAAAATTACCTGGGTTAAAAATGATATGACCAAGTTGTTAATCACTATATTGATAGTGTAATTTAATGTTTGTTACAATGTAATCGATTAAGTCATTTCCTAGTTCATAATATAAAGGTAATCTTAATAAACATTCTGAAAAACGTTCACTATTTGGTAAAGGTCTTCCATCATGCTTATTCAGAAAATACGGACTATTATGTAAAGATAGATAATGAAAGATAGCCATTATTCCATTTCGTTTCAAATGCTCAATTAGATTGCTTCGTTCCTCAATTGATTTACAGATTAAATAAAACAAGTGAGCATTGTTGGTCGCATATTCTGGAATTTTAGGTAATTTATAATATCCTTCCTCTAATAAAGAACTCAGAGATTGGTAATAATTTTGCCATATGCATTTTCGATTCAGTTGAATAGTAGCTAAAGCTTCAACTTGTGCCCACAAGAATGCAGCAGTTATTTCAGAAGGTAAGAAAGATGATCCAATATCTATCCAACCATATTTATTAACTTCACCCCGGGAAAATTCTGCCCTGTTGGTTCCCTTTTCCCAGATGATTTCCGCTCGTTTGAAGAAACGTTCATCATTAATGACCAGCATCCCGCCTTCACCACATTGTATGTTTTTCGTTTCGTGAAATGAGAAACATCCGAAATGGCCGATGGAACCCAGGGGTTTCCTGACTCCATCATTCCCTGTAAAAAAACTGTCAATAGCCTGGGCAGCATCTTCCACAACAAAAAGGTTGTGTTTTTCCGCTATGGCCATTATGATGTCCATATCACAGGCTACGCCAGCATAATGGACCGGAACTATTACTTTTGTCCGGGGAGTGATCAATCCTTTAATACTTTCTTCATTCATACCCGGATGATCGCTGCGGCTATCGGCAAAGACAATCCTGGCTCCCCGTAGAATAAATGCATTGGCTGTTGATGCAAAGGTATAGGAAGGCATAATTACTTCATCCCCGGGTTGGATATCACAAAGCAGGGCTGCCATTTCCAGCGCATCGGTACAGGAGGATGTCAGCAGGCATTTCCTGAAACCATAGCGCTCCTGAAAGAACTCCTGACATTTTCTTGTAAACAAACCGTTCCCCGATATTTTCATTTCCCGGTATACAGCCTGACTGATATATTGTGTTTCCTTCCCTGTAAGATAGGGTTTGTTAAAAGTGATCATTTAAATTTCTTCGAATAACAAAACAAAAATCTCAGGTAGCTCAGTGCAGTCTTTAACCGCTTCATTTTTGATTTTCCTCTTCTTTTATCTGTGTTGAGGATCATTGGTACCTCAATGATCCTGGCTTTCAGGGAAATGGCTTTCAGCAATATTTCCAGCATTGAAATAAAGCCTTTCTCTTCAATAATGACCTGGTACTTCGATTTAATGGCTTTGACCAGGTGAACATGGTATATCCTGTAAAAGGAGCTCAAGGTAAGGATTTTAACATTGAATATGGTACGCAACAACATGTTGGCAAAAAAGGATAATAGTCTCCTGGCCAGGCTGGTTTTTACAAATCCACCTCCCTGGGCATAAACCGATGCCAGTACCAAATCATATCCCAATCCACTGATAGCAAGCATATCAGGCAAAATAGCCAAATCAGAGGTATTGTCTCCTTCAAGCGTAATGATAATATCTGAATCAGATGAAGACTGCTGAAGGATCCATTCGAATCCTTTGTTAAATGAATCGCCCGGTCCTGAATTTTTTACTTTTCGGATAATGTGGTAGTTCTGACCTTTCCATAACGCATTGATCTTGTCTACCGTATCGTCTGTCGAACAATCATCGGCAAAAACGAAGCACTTATCCTTTAACGGAATACCACACAGATTTCCGGCAAGCTGCCCTAGATTTTCAGATTCATTATATACCGGAATGAGAAAAAAACGTATCATGGCAAATCACGGTTCAGGTTCTTTTGCCATTCAATTGTTTTTTTCAATCCTTCCTCCAAAGACCAGGAGGGTTCAAAATTAAAATACCGTTTTATCTTGCTGATATCGGGTACCCTGCGCATCACGTCTTCATATTTTCCGAAAGATTCATAGGGTATGAATTTCAATTTTGGTTCAGAATCAGTTCCGTTGACCAGCTTCCATATCAGCAGAGAAAGATCCAGGATGGATATTTCAGCATCAGGTTTTGATCCTGTATTGAATATCTGGTTATTACTTTTTTCATCGGTAATAAATAGGGTCAGAGCATCCACAGTATCATCCACGTAAGTAAATGTCCGGGATTGGAGGCCGTTTTCGTGGATTTCGACAGGCTCGTTCCTGATCGCTTTTTCAATAAAAACCGACTGGGGGCCTCCCCACCAGGTCAGATTCTGGTTCGGGCCGTAGGAGCCGAAAAACCTGGCAATGGTATAGTCGATCCCAAATTCCTCATGATTGGCGATAATGTATTGTTCCCCGTAAATTTTTGACAACGCGTAAGACCACCGTTTAACCGTGGTTGGTCCCATCACTAAATCAGATTCTTCAGAAAATGGGTAAACCGGATTCTTACCGTATACGTCAGATGTAGAAGCATATACTATTTTAGAATGATCTGAAACACATTTCTGAACAACATTTCTCAGCATCATATAATTCTCATCGATCGTACGCAAGGCATTTGAATAGCGCGGTATTTTTTGCGAAGCAAGGTGAACAATAACGTCAGCCTGGTGTGCATTTAAAATGTACGGATCAGCAATATCTCCCTGTAAAAAAGTGAAGCCGGGGTGTGTCTTAAATCCATCAATGTTCCGGATAAATCCGTGGCTTAAATTATCAATCCCGATGACTGTATGATTCAATTCAAGAAGCTTACGGGCCAGATTAGAACCGATGAAACCTGCTGCACCTGTAATGATTACTTTCATACTATCTTCTCATTAAATAATACAATTAATTTATAATTTTATAGAAACAAAAATAATCATTCTTTGTAAGCAGTTGAATATCATCAAATCCAAGCTCATGCACGGATAAGATGTAGTCAATCTTAAGTTTCCCGAATCGTTTAAATTTTATGCTGTCAGGATCAGAGGAGGAGGTTATAGTTGTCGTGTAACAGATTGGATAACCTGCTATATTACTGATTGGAATTATAGCTTCAGTTATCCTGTTAGGGAAATCGTGTTCAGAATAAACCCACTGGACAATGCTGGCGCCATCCTGTTTCACCAGGTTCGTAATACCGGCAAAATGGTTTATTTTATCTTCATTTTTGTCAAGTTCACTATACATTGCCCTCCTGTTTTTGATGTTCTTGTAAGTTTGAACCATGGAAAACGGCAAGGCGCCGATAAAAATAATCAGGATCAGTTTATTCACCTTTCCGGTAGCCATCACATTTGTTACAATGAATAAAGGGAAAAGAAAAGTCACTTGCTTTTCGAGGTAAAAGGGATCGGCCATATAGAAGGATAGCAATGTAATCAACGATAAAAGAGCAATCAATATCGCCGCCAGGAGGATTTTTCCCCTGGTCTGAATCAATTGGATCACAGTAATGGTAAATAACAGGAATAAGGTGTACAGAACGATCGACTTCCGGGCAAAAAGGTGATAAACATTTCCGAAAAAGCCAATGAAAGCTGATTTAATAAAGGCAAATATCTTGAAATCGAAAAGATGATCAAAAAGTTTCAATCCAGAAGCAAAAGCAGGAGCAGTAAAGAATTTCATGTAAAACAAAGCAAACAACACTCCTGCAAAAAATATTAATGCGTTAAATATCAATTCCTTTCTATTCTTTGAAAAAGGGATTAATCCGATCAGCCAGAAAATAAAGGTTATCCGGAACAGCGTGAAAATAAAAACCAGGATCACATATAATATTTTTAATTTTTGGGAGTCTGATTCCCGGTTCAGTCTTGTCAGTAAAAAAACCAGGATTACGGAAAAAAACAAATGAAGGCTTTCAGGGAAATAGGTGAAGATATAACTAAGAGTAACTTCAGAGGAGAGAAAACAAATGATAATCAGGATTTTGTCAAGTTTTGAAGTATCTATTGAGTATAAAATTCCTATACTGATGAGGATTAAAACAAGATGGACAATGATAAAATAGAAATTATTGAATCCGAATACTTTAGCAATGCTACCATAGAAGACCTGGTACATGGGTCCGTACCAGTTTGCCTGGAATATTTGTGAAACCTCCTCATTGATACAACTTGCAGATTTAAGAGAACCAGTTTCAGCAAACAGCTTTGCCGAAGTATAATAAATCGTTTCATCTTCATGGAAGAGAAAAAAATGACCATCATGCAGAGCATAAAAAACAAAACCTGAAAGGATAAGGAATAATGCAAAAAGAATTGATTTTAAAATATTCAATTTACAACTGTGCATTGAAGTACTTCCTGAAAGGAGCAGAATTGTAGTGATCAGACATAAATTCCGGTCTGAATACCGTGCAGGTAAACTCAAATAATGGATAACCCTGGTCAATGATCACGAATCTTGACAGGTTTTTAATACAGAACTCAAAAACTTCTGCCGGATTAAAATAACATAGGGAAGGATCAGAAAAGGTGTTAAATGAGGTTAAACCATTGAATGATATGGCTTTTAACGACATGTCGTACATTTTTTCGATCAGTTTAAAGCAATAATCCTTCCATTCAGCAGGATCCTGGTTATTCAACAGGTTAAGGGTTCCCGATAAAACAAGGTAATCGTATTTTTCTTCCGGGCCTGAAGAAAGCAAATCACGATTGAATAATTGAATATTTTCAAATTGACTTGTCGCAAAATCAATCATTTCCTGCACGATCTCGGTACCGGAGTATTCATGTTTTATATCCTTCATCAGCAGGTATTTGTGTAAATCGCAGAGACCGCTCCCGACATCGTGAATAGACCCCGTAAGAAAAGGCCTAATATGCATTAACAGACGTTCAAACCTCAAGTATTGTGTTTCCGTATTGTTTTGGAATGTTCCTTTTGGCGTTGCACCGAATTTTTTGAAACTATTTCTGTATGCTTCCCTTTGATTTTTCAGGATTTCTTCATTCATTGTCTTTCCTGGAGTTTCAGAGATTAATCAGAGATTTGATATGATAAAGTGGTCTTCTTCTGACTTCTGAGTAAATATTCGAAAGGTATCTCCCAATGAAACCCAACAAAAGGATGATCAGGCTTCCGAAGAAAAACAGGACTAAAATAATCGATGTAAACCCGGTCGGAACATCAGAGAATATAAAAAGGAACAAATAATAAATGGAGATCAGAACAGTGATGATAAAAACCAGGGATCCGAAGTAAATCATCATGTTCAACGGTTCATTGGAAAGACTGATAACAATATCGATCAATAGGCTGAATCGTTTAAACAAGTTATAGTGGCTTTTCCCGATGGTTCTCTTTTTATTCTCAACCTCCAAGACCTGGTAGTTTACGGAAATATCCCTGACAATACCTGCAACGGTCCTGTTAACTTCTTCGTAAGCATTGTACCTTTTAACGAAATCAGAGGTCATAATCTTCATCATCAACTGATTTTTGACAATGCTGACATTCAATATCTTCGATACAAAAAACCAGAAAATACAGGAGGTAGATTTATCAAATAGATCGTTTCTTGTTTTTGATACCGTATAAACAATATCGAATCCTTTTAAAATTTCATGATACAACTGTGGTATTTCCGAAGAGGGATTCTGCAAATCGCCGTCCATGATCAGCACATATTTACCTGCGGCATACCACATACCCACACTCATGGCAATTTGTTGCCCGAAATTACGGGATAGGTTGATACCTTTAATTTTACTATTGATTTTACAGGATTTTTCTATTTCCTTTTCACTATGATCAGTACTGGAGTCATTTACAAGTATGATCTCATAGGATATATCCAGTAAACCAATATAATGTTGTAATTCTTCAATTAATGGTTGAACATTATCAGCGTCATTGTAAACAGTACAAACCACAGACAATTCAGGTTTCACGATTTCTGACTTGGTATTCATTTCTCAAAACTTTTCATGTAAATACTGGCATTTGTACCTTCATTTAAAATCAAATCAAGGATGGTTACCCCATGTTCAAAAGGTGGAAAGAGCTGGTGATATTCAGTATATTCAGAATAATCCATCCATTCAACTTCAATATTTGCCTTTTTAAATTCATCTAATTGAAGGTAATTTCGTGCAGCAGGCCCTGACAAATACTTATTAGCCCCAAGTTTCTTACATATATTTATCAAACGATTGTTTCTATCACCTTGAACGCCTAAATCACTGCTGAATACAATTTTTGTCTGGATATTTAAAATTTCCATTACCGATTTCATAAAATGGTAATTGATTTCTGAGAGATTATCTTTAGGAGAAGTATAATAAATGTTTTGTACAATTGGGGCATTGAATTTGAAATAGCGTGATTTAGCATAATTTGTTTTGATAGAGTTCCAGTGTTTAACATGCCATTGTTTATCCGTAACAAAAGTCTCATTAATCTTCTGGTTTAAATTTTTTTGCCTACAAGGAATAGTTAGCCACATTTTCCCGTCTTTAGTCTTAATGATGTTTCGGTTCCTCCAATCGTTTTTTGTATACTGTACATCATCGTAAATGACAAAAATATCAACCATATTGATAATATCGAAATACCCTTTCCAGGGAATGTAATTGGATTGGAGAATGGCAATCTTCTTGGCCATGATTACAATAAAGTGGTTATTACTTTTGAAATAATTATAGAAGTCTTGCTTTAATAAATAAATTATACATTTCTCTCATACAGTATATTATTGAGACAATAAAAAAATAAACAATATATGGTTGGATGGGAAGCATCCTTCTGGATTCACTCCCTATAAGATAAAACAATCCGATATGAAATACATAAATGAAAGAGTAGTCAAAAGATTTTTTAAAATGAATTAAAAACCCGAATAATGATAAAAGCCCGATAAGATAATAACTTATCTTCCACCATTTATAACCTCCAAAATAAGTCACAACTAAATTCTCTGTTCCAAATCTGAAAAAACTTTGTTTAAGCTTGATCTTCAAATCAGATATAAAAAATTCGATTCTTCTTTTATTTGAAGTTGATTCTTTGAGCTCTCTTGCATCCTTAGCATAAGTTCCATTAAATGATTTTAAGAAATGAATTTGGGAAGTTTGTTGATACCATATGATATGACGGTAATCCATTTCGCATTCATCTTGAAAAAAGTTGCAGCAATACTTTTCTCTTACTTTAGGATTATCACATTGAGAAAGTGCAGTTATAAAATTATTCTGTTCATGTGTCATTGAAACTCCTAAAGTTTTTATTATTCGTAAGTCAGGATAATAACTATAAACTTTCACAATCCATGGCATTACTGTTAGAATAAATCCAAAAATCAAAAATAATACTGGTTTAAAAATAATAAATATTGAATTACAATTTTGTGCCAAAAAGTAAATGATAGCTAGGCCTCCAAGTATGATATAAACTTGAAAAGTCAATGCTATAAGCCCCCAGATGATGCCTAGTAAGAACATCATCCAAATCTTATGTTTCTTTAAATAAATCGCAAACAAATAAGCAAATACCATTAATAAAAATGCAAGCAGGATTTCTCTTAAAATTGAGAAAACGTGAAAAAAATATGGTGGAAATATTGATAAAAATCCAAACGTTATTAACGCTATTTTATAATTTACGAATTTGTTGATTATGAGGAAAAATAATAAAATTGTTAAAGATTGCAATAGTGCCTGAATAATCCGAATAAATCTTATTACTTTTGAACTTTCTTGATTCTTATACTTCCACATGTATAATTTACATGTAGAGTTAGATCTTTCAAGAATATCTATTTTATAAAAATATTTAAAAACCTTTATACACCCAGCATAAAAATAAATTACACCTGGTTCCCGAAAGAAAAAGGGATTTTTACCATCCCATGTGTAACCATAACCATTGGCTAGATTAACAGCGGTTTCAAAATAATACTTCCCATCTGATTCTATTGGTCTATCGGGTTCCAAACAAACAACAATGCCAGCTCTTAACAGCAAGCTAAAAATAAAAACAATGACTACAACTTGTAACTTTTTACCATTAAGAGTCATGAATTGCAATTTCTTTTATGTTTATCTAATTGCATATTGGGGCATTTCAATTGTGATTATGGTCTAATATATAAAATGTCATACATATATTTTCTTCTTTATTGTAAATAAATTGTTTTGCCCAGTCATTCGGTAGATTCTGTTAATCACTCTCTGCCATAAAATCCTCCTCCTTTGGCAATATGTGTTATAAAATGCATTAATTATTCGCTTATCCTCATAAAGAACATCAAGAAAGATTATATTCTTTTTAGTGCAAAGTACTCTATTCCTAAGTGTTTCACTTGGTCTGCAGTTTTCACCAGAGCCATCTAGTCCGATATTGTCGACAAATGATTGGACAGGTACTATGGAAACCGCGTGGTTTACAAAGTGGGCCAGTGTGAACTGGATAGACCAGATATCAAGCTTTCCTGTTTTTAAAGATTCTAACAATCCAAATACATCATCTCCACCCCGATTAAAAGCTTCTTTTATGTTTGGATCACTATGGATTGATTCATATGCATTAATATCCCAATCTATCTGGTTCCAACGATCTGTCCATGTTGCCCACCCCCATGAAGAATTACGTAGGCTGACAAAAACATCATAAGGGTAATCCAAAGGTATGCGCAACTTATTCGGGGGGAGACAATAACCGCTTATGGAAAAAACTGCTTTTCTGTTTTCATAAAAATCAAGAGCTTCATTCATATAATTCAGAAAAAATGGCGATGTAACCAGGTCATCTTCAAGCACAATCACCCGTCCATAACGCTGAATTACTTCGTTTACTCCTGTTTTGATGGATGCAGCCAATCCTTTATTTGCTTCATATTCAATGATCCTGACTTCCCCACACCATTGTTCCTTCCTAATTAATTCTCTGACTTCGGAAATTCTTTTCCTGTTATCTTCCTGTTTATCTTCTTTCGGTCCGTCAGAGTAGATGTGTAAAATACTGGAAGGAGCAAGCTCGTTTTGCTTTAGAGCTTCGAGCGTCTTTTGCAAATGATGAGGTCTGTTGTAAGTGAACAATACAATCGGTGCAAAGTTATCTACTCCTGCCTTTTTCATTATTTGAGAAGAAGTGTTAACAGTTTGTCAGCAAGAACTGAATTATAAAACTTGTGTTCTGCCTCAAAGAAACTGTACTGGTAATTATTAACTACATCCCTGATAAATGCATCAGGTGGCGTAAATCCCTTTTTGGGACCATCCAAAATATAATCAGGTACAATGTTTTTTACAACCTGTTTCATAAACCACTTTGTATGACCTTTTTTATATTTCATTTCCATCGGAAGGGATGACACAAATTCAACAAGTTGGAAATCGAGCAGGGGAGAACGGATTTCCACCGAATTGCCCATTCCTCCCCGGTCGGAAAGATAAAGATAAGCTTTCGTCATAATGTGAGAAAAACTAAAATCATAAACCAAGTCGAGTTCCCTCCCAGTCCTGCAATTCCCAAATGAATAATAGAGATCTACATCACTCAATTTATATCTGCTGTGGTCAAATTCAAAAGAAGCATATTCAGCAAATGCATAATAATCCTTATACATCCACCAGCATACTGACTTATCTGAAATTTGCATTGGATATCCAGCAAATAAAATAGGTTTCCAGTGTTTGAAAAGGAATTTTAGGTATTCCAGTTTTTTCTTTAAGCTGTTCCAGGGAAATAAAGCCTGGTGTTGCCGATGAATGGTGAGTGATCGGGCCAAGTTATTCCAGTAGGGGTAACCATAAAAAAGTTCATCTCCCCCTAGGCCCCCAAGCAGTACTTTGAATCCCAATTCCTTTGTTTTTTTGTATAATGCCCACTGGGCAAGGGCAGCACTATCAGGAATGGGTTCATCAATATGTTGCGTAAATTCATTAAAGCAGTTCTTAAAATCGGATTTATCCAGTTCTATTTCATGATAAATGAAACCTTTTTCCCTGGCTAATTTGGCTGCCATTACCCTTTCATCGCAGTCATGTTGTCCTCTATAGCCTGCTGTAATGGCATGCACCTCCTTGCCGGTTTCCTTTGCCAGGCATGCTATTGTGCTTGAATCTATTCCTCCACTCAGCATAAAGGCTACCGGAACGTCACTTCGCATGTTAAAGTCTACTGCTTCCCTCATCAACCGGATGGTTTCTTTTTTGGCTTCTTCGGCTGAACCACAATACGTTGGTTCTATGTTTCTTTTCCAGTGATGGTATTTTTGGATTCCGTCAGCGTTGACCAGTATATATTGACCAGGTTCTACCCTTTTAATCTGCTCGATGTAAGTTTCTGAATTGTCTAAAGGACAGGTATACCGGATGGGTTCAGCTAATTCCCTGAGGTTGATTTGCGGATTTGGAATAAAGTGTTTCAATATTGTTTTTAGCTCTGTGCTGAAAACTACTCCTCCGGGGATTTGTGAAAAATATAGGGTTTTTTCTCCAATCCGGTCGCGGGCCACTAATAGTTGTTTCTTAATGGTATCGTAAAGACAAAATGAATATTGCCCCCTTAACGAAGAGAGTAATTTTTCCCTTTGCTCTTCATACAGGTGCAAAATAACTTCACTGTCACTGTCAGATGAGAAAAGATGACCTTTGTACTGCAGTTCTCTTTTAAGTTCGAGATAATTATAAATCTCTCCGTTACAAATCAATACCAGCGTTTTATTTTCATTGAACAGCGGTTGTTTCCCCTTTTCAAGCCCGATTATTGACAACCGCACATGAGCCAACCCGCATTTCTCATCGTTCCATAACCCGCTGTCATCAGGGCCCCGGTATTTCATTTCTTCATTCATCAAATGAAGTTTTCTGAGATCTGATTCAGATATTTGAGAGTAACGATAAATTGCTGAAATGCCACACATTTTTTACTTGACGGCTAGTTCTTGAATCACACTGTATACAGAATCAGTATTCTTCTTGGATGAGAAATTTTGTTTTGCATACAAATATGCTGATAATCCAACTTTTTGCAATAAGGATGGATTGGCCAGGTACTTTTCAATTTTTTCTGCCAGGTCAACCGGATTGTTTAATGTATAAATATCTCCATTAATTCTGTTAATTACAAGTTCCGGATTTGCCCCTGAATTGCTTGCAATAACCGGCATTTTATGCAGCATAAATTCAATGGTTACTCTTCCGAAGGCTTCATCCCGGGAACACATCAGGCCTATATTCATATTGTCAAGAAAAGAATGTACACTAGCCTTATGACCGTGAAAGGTAATGTAGGATTGTAATGAGTTGGTTTCAATATAATCGTTCAATTCTTTTCGATATCCGGCCACTTCTCCTCCTACTATATGTAAATGTACTTCCTTAAAACCTTTTTTAACCAGAACACCAATAGCTTTTACAGCATCTGTTTGGTTTTTTTGCCCTGTTACTACACCGGTCATGCACAGATGCAAAACGGTTTCTATCTGATTTGATTTTCTTGATTCGTTACGTATGCTGACTCCGTTATAGATCTTAACAACCCGATCCATGGGCACCATATTGACATAATTCCTGACTAAAAAATCAGAGATCAGGATATATTTATCCGCGCCATTTTTAAGAATAAATTTTGACAAGAATTTTCCTAAGGAATATTTCAATGGAAATTGTTCAATACCTTCCCTTATATGCCAGATATGCGGGCAATTAAGTCTCCTGCTTATGAAAACGCCAATATTAATGGTAACTGAATTGGTATAAACCAAATTAATTTTCTCTTTCTCAATCAGTTTGACCCACTTTGACAGCCGAAGCCAGTTCCTGATTTGCTTTCTTACGTTCAAAAAAATTTGAAAAAGACCGCGATTATCATTAAGCCACCAGTAAAAATGAGAAATGTAATACTTTATTCCTTGCCTGTCAAAGAAATCACAAATCGGTCCGGAGAGCCGCAGCATTACAATCGGATTTATATTGTAAAACTCCTTTAATTCCAGAATTAATGTGCATAAGCTTTGATTTGCACCATACATGGCCGAATAGTGGGTTAGGAATAGTATATTTAGCTGTTTAGGTTCCAAAGGAACAAAATTATTAAAGTCAAATGTTCTTAATCATGATGGATCTCATTCAAGAATAAACTGCTTAAGATTTTTATTTAAAGCTTAATACAATTGTAAATTCCAAATTATAATGTCATGTTCTTAATGAAATTATACCAATTCCTGATAAAGCGTTTGATTGATCCTGAGTAGTATAAATGAGTAAAAATGGAGGAAATACATTCTCTTTGATCATAATGATTTGTGGTAAAACATGAAATTTTCCATTGTAAAGTTCTGATATAATTTTCCTTTAAAAACTTATCTTTATTATTGTTTAAATACAATTCTCTTGCGAAGGTTGCACCCATTTTTGATCTGTATTCCCAAGATTTCTTTGAATGCAATCCGCCTAAATGTTCCCGGTAAACGCCTCCTTCAAATGGGAAAAGATAGCCCTTGCCGTTTTGCAATAAATGATAAATATGATGGATATCCCAGAAGTGATTATATTTTGACACAACAGAAAAGTCAAAACAATCTTTTCTGTAAACCATTGTTAAGGATTGCGTAATCCAATTCGCGAGAAATAAATCAGTGTTAACATCAACACCCTGAATAGTTTCATTTGGGAATAAAAAACCACAACCATCGTCCCTGAAAGTGTTTTCTTCCTGGTCAAGGATTTTGTACCGGTGAAAACTTACACTATACTCAGGATTTGACTCCATGAAATTGACTTGTTTTTGCAGTTTGTAAGGATCGGTCCAATAATCATCACCTTCCAGGTAAGCAATATACTTCCCTTTGCATTCGGGAAGGGTATGTTCATAAATATTTTGCTGTCGGCCCACATTGGTTGCCTGATATATTGCATGAAATATTTCCGGGTATTTCAACTCATATTCCCTGACAATTGCTTTAGTTGAATCGGTTGAACAATCTTCTCCTATTACGATTTCATAATCAAAATTTGTTATTTGCATCAAAATACTTTCTATAGCCTCAGAAATGTACTCTTCATGATTATAAGAAACAATACAAATACTTACTAAGGGGACTTTCTTTAATATGTTAAATCTAAGTATGTCACTTTGACTTTCGTTTGTTTGTAACTCATGTTGCATTTCTTTCATAGATTAAAATTAGAAAATTAAAGCAATTTGAATAATGAAAATAAATTATTAACCAGTTGTCTGACTGACTTTGATTTTAGAAACAGATTAATAATTTTAATAAATATTTTCCATTTATTATAATGGATTGATATTAAACAATCAATATTTGATTGTAGTGTTATTATGCTGCAATTCTTTATAACTCTTTTGTTTTTATTTATAATATTAAACTCTTTAAATAGACGCATTGCTAATTCTGTATTTATTGTATATAGTTTTTCCAAATTATTTGTATTATTAAGTAAATCATTTTGCTTAAATTCGAATAGTTCCTCTTGGTTGAGTTGATAAAGTTCATTTAAGTAATTTGATACAACAATTTGCTCTGATTTTGTCAATAATTGTGAGAGATTAATGGCATAATAAATTTGAAATTGTGTGAATTCAATCAATGCTAAAATAAATTCTCTCGGTAATTTTAACTTATTACAAAATGCAAGACAACTCAGAGAAGATTTAATTAAATCTGATATTTTGTTAGCTGTAGGATTTGAATTAAGGTATGAATCTGTGTTGAATCTGTAATAATATGGAGATTTCGAGATATGCATGACTCTTTTAGCTTTATTGAAAGCCAGCATTGAATAAGAAACATCCTCGTAGACTGGAACATTTTCTTCAAAGCTCAATTCATTTTCAATTAAGAAAGATTTTTTATGAATTCTTCTCCACACTTCAACATTTCTTTTCCACCACACTTCATTTTTGTCAAAAAAAAATGTATTACCATCCATAACCTGTGAAGCACTATTCAATGGGTATTCCTCAGTACTTCCATCAATAAAAACTCTGGTAAAATCAAAATGTAGGATATCAAGATTATAATCATCTACAATATTTAACAATTCTCTTAAAACATTTGGTTTTATATAGTCATCAGAATCAATAAACCATATATATTCTCCCATTGCATTTTTTACTCCGGTATTCCTTGCACCTCCTTGTTTTTTGTTTGTCTGATGGTCAATTATTTTTATTGTTGGAAACTCATTTTGAAGTGCAATAAGAATACTTTTACTGTTATCAGTAGAACAATCATTTACAACAATAACTTCATAATCTTCAATAGGAATATCTTGACAATACAAGCTATGAATGCATTCTGAGATGTGTTGTTCTGCGTTGTAGGTAGGGATAATGAATGAAAGCTTAATATTACGGTCCATTATTAATTAATCACTTGAATATACTCTTTCTTTAACCTATTAAAGAAAATTCTACTTCCAAATTTTTCAGTCATTTCACTTGAGATTTGCGATAAGTTATAGTTATTCAAATTATTAATCATTTGAATAATTCCATTGGAAAATGCTTTAGGATTTTTTACAGGCACTATGATCCCATTACTTTCATTAACGAAATCTCTTATTCCTCCGCTATCAGTACACACAACAGGTAATCCATACATTATTGCTTCAGCTATAACCAGTCCGAAAGTCTCTGAAAGGCTGGTAGAAACTAAAAATGAATAGTTGCCGAAGGATTTCAACAAAACTTCTTTTGAAATGAATCCCTTTATATTAATGTGTTTGGTTAATCCATATCTTTCAATTTCTTCACATAAAACTGTATAACTTCCTGAATCTGAAATATAACGATACTGAGGTCCCAATCCGATAATATCCAATGTAAAATTTGTAAATCCGGAATTCAGTAGGATTCGGAATGCAGAAAAAAGTGTATTAATATCTTTATCAGACAAGTGAGTTGCAACAAATAGCATTCTGGTATGGTTGTCAATTTTATCAAATGTGGCTGGCAAATACGTGTCATCAACGAAATTCCCGATAATTTCTCCCTTGCTAATTTCAAAGCCGTTTGTCAATAAATTCCTGTAAAGATAATTACTCACAAAGAGAACTTTTTGTGCCCTTGAATAGATTCTTTCTTTTTCTTTTTGAAAAAAATCAAATTTCCTCCGTATATATAGAATATGTTCAGTAAGGATAACCGGAATGTGGTTATTTTCTGCCCAATTACAGACGAAAACAGCAGTGTCGCTAATAGACTGGATGTGAATAAGATCAGGTGTCCATCCTGCCATGTCGATCTCTGAAAACATTTGATTAAAATGTTTATCCAGAATCTTCATTTGTTGCTTTTCAAAATATTGAGGTAAGGCATTTATGTAAATATATTCAGTGCTAATAAAATCATAATGGATGTCGGGTAATATTCTTCTATTCAAGGAAAACCTCTTGAATCTCGCAGAGAGAATTCTGGCAAGAGCTTTTCTCTTCCCCATCTCAGTTCTTTTGCCGACTAGCACTTTGAAATCGAATTCATCTTCCATCAATTTCATTTGATCTGTTACAAATGAAACCGGATACCATGAAGGAACGATCAATACCTTTCTCTTAATTGAATTCATCGACTGTTAATATGATGAATCAGTTTAAAACCTTACTTGTATTTTCATAAATCACAAACTAACCAAAGTCCCAATGATTTATCAGAATATTCTCCATTTCCTTCAGGGCATTTTTCAATAATTGTATAAACTGGCTCAGGGAAGTTAAAAGGCTCTTTTTGCATATTTAATTTTCTCCACCCTCCTCTGCTACTATCAAGATTCAAAATGTGATTTGTAAAAGTGGTAGCTAATAAATACTTACTTTTAGATTTTTTAATATTCTTTATTGATCTAAATATTTCTTGAAATGATAAATGTACTAAACAATCTCGGCATATGATAATATCGTTCCTCGGAAGAGGATCCTTAATAATATCTTTCACTATAAATTTTCTTAATTGATTCTGACCATATTTCATTCTGTTCAATTTTATCAATGGCTTAACTATATCAGCCCCGGTATATTTAATGTTTTGCTTTTCAACAAATTTCATCCAATTATAATCACCACAAGGTATATCTAATATTGAACCTATCCTATATATCTTTAGTATCTTTTCTAAGTCTCTTCTTAAGTATTGAGTCTGTTTTAAAGTTGAACCAGATCCTGAAACACTTTCAGTTCCCTTCCAATGGTTATGTAAATAAATATCCGTAAAAATTCTTTTAGGACTATCTCTTATGATAAAGGGTTTAATTAATTTTCTTTTAATTGAACATAGCAACTTACTAGGTTTAAATGTGTTAAATAGCTTCTTCTTGTTTATATTATTGAAAGCACACATTAAATGTCGACTAGTTTAGTGTTGAAGTTCCATGACATAATTGGATTGATAAATGCATTTGTTGCATGTAAAGGAGATAACATTTGATTATATTCTTTCGTAAAAATTAATATCCTGTCAACTTCTTCAAATGGATTAATCACCCATTTTTCGTTATGATAGCTTATATCTAACACAACACGATATGTTCCTGCTTTGAGACATTTAGTTTCTAATTTTGCTTGCAATTGATTAATTCCAACTTTTTGTTTTCTATAAATTTCTGAATCGATATCTGTATGCAGTGATCTATATACATAATTATCCATCTCGTCAAAAACTGATATTCCCATTGTTAAGTTTTTTACTATTTTATTTGATTCAAACTCAATCAATACATAAATATCATCAGAATCCTTGACATTATGATTTAAAATTTTAGAATTATCTAACAGCGCAAATTTCAATACATGAAATTCTTTTGCCGGCTTCATTTCTTTTTCATTAGAATACCATATTTTTTTTTGATTAAAGTGATGACAACCTTTATAACTAAGTATAGCCATATTTACATTTCCTTCAAATTCAATGAAACCATTTTTAAGAACAAAAGCTGTAGTACACAATTTTTGAATTGATTTTAGATTATGACTCACAAACAGCACTGTCTTGCCTTGCCCTCGGGAGATATCCTGCATTTTTCCTATTGCCTTTTTTTGAAATTCTGCATCCCCTACCGCGAGTACTTCATCGACTACCAAGATCTCCGGTTCCAGGTGAGCAGCTACAGCAAATCCCAAGCGAACCATCATGCCGGAGGAATAGCGCTTAACCGGGGTGTCTATAAATTTTTCCACTCCTGCAAAGTCTACGATCTCGTCAAACTTATTTTGAATTTCTGCTTTGGTCATTCCCAGGATAGCGCCATTCATAAAGATGTTTTCCCTGCCGGTCATTTCCGGATGGAAACCTGTTCCTACTTCCAGCAAACTGGCAATTCTACCTTTCGCTTTTATCGTACCGATGGTTGGAACTGTTACTTTGGAGAGTATTTTTAACAACGTACTTTTCCCTGCTCCGTTTTTCCCAATGATCCCCAGTACCTCCCCTTTCTGAACTTCCAGGTTAATATCACGCAAAGCCCACACATAATTTGAGTTGTCTTTTAAGGAGGTATCGTTCACTTCTCCGATTTTCAGATAAGGATCTTCCTTCCTCCGGATATTCATCTGATACCACCGGTTGATATCATGGCTCAATGTACGGGTTGAAACCAGGCCCAGGCGGTATTGTTTGGAGAGATTCTCTATTTTAATTGCAACTGACAATTCTAGATATTTATTAAGACTATATACTGGCTTTAAGGAATTTTCTTATCAATTTAAAAACTTTATTAGCTAACTTACCAACTCTGTAAGATACTAATTCCCTTTTTATGTCTTCTTCGAAAAAAGTATTTTGCTCATTACCATACGATATTATCGGATATTCTATGCAAAGGTTTTCACTATCTCCACCAATTGCAATATTATACTTTGATTTAATTGGTTCAATTTTCCCAGTACTATTAACTATAACCGGCTTATGATATTCATAATTATTGACATCAAGTGCTATTATTGATCCTGTAAATATAATCTGTGAAAAAAATAAGGTAATTTTAAAATACTTTTTTATCAGATCTTCAAAATCCTGATAGAATAATCCCTTTACATGAAATTTGTTTTCTTCTGAATTTAAAAAATGATTTTTGTTGGGAGATGAAATAACAATAATTCCTTGATTCGTAAGAATTCTCTTGATTTCTTTTAACATTTCGTGATGTTTATCATGATGCTCAATGGTTTCAAAACTGACAGCAACATCTACGGAATTATCTTCCAAAGGAATATCGACAACACTGCCCCAAAGGAATTCCAAATTATTTGCTTTATATTTATTTTTTGCGTGTTCTATTGCTTCAAAACTGATATCAACACCAAAAACTTTGCTGGCATGCTTTGCTAAAATATTGGAACCGTAGCCCTCTCCTGAAGCAATATCTAAAACCGTTTTGTTGGTTAAATCAATCTGATTTACTACAAAATAGTAGCGATTTAAATGCTCTAATTCTATGGCTCCTCCCATGCCTGGAATAAATCTTTCTCCTGTAAACTCCATAATGTGTCAAATTATCTGCTACTGGTTTATTAATTATTGAATTTCTTCGGGTGAAAATTCTCATCCTAAGTTTACCTTTCCTTCTTTCTTCTATATGACCAGTTTGTCCATTCAAGCAATCAAGACAATTATTAATAATCACGTTTGCTTTAATATTCTTTTGTCCCACAATAACTTAGGCCGGATAATGCCAGGTATATCAAGTCTGTAATCTTCATGCTTTGCTGAATTCAAAGCTGTATCTACAATCTGAATTCTTATCAGATCTTTCTCGTGAAACAACACTTGAAAAGGATTATACCTCATTGTTGCAACATTCAAAAGGTAATTTCCTTCCTGGAGCAGATTCCCGGGTATCCATACAATGGTAGAATACAAGCCCTTTTTTAGTTTTGTTTCTTTTTGGTATGTATTGTTATCGTGTGATGAAAAAAGATGGATACCGGTTGAGGTATACACATTTATTCCATGCGTAAAATAGGGGATTTCCCGCAGAACTTCATATTCGATACAAATTCCGAAACTGCTGTTAGTCAACGAGAAATCAACAGTCTCTCCCGTTGGACTTATCGCATATAGTTTCCTCAATTTAATATCTTCATTTCCGGGTGCTTTTTCGACATCAAGCCATTCTTTGCTAATGTCAATATGGTCAGATGATTTCAGATAATTTGCCACCACTTCATTTACAGTCCCCCGATTTTGTAAATAGCCATTTTGAAGCATGATGGCTTTATCGCACAGATCCATTACTGCTGCCATATTATGGCTTACAAACAGTACCGTCCGTCCCTCTCCTTTGGAGATGTCTTGCATTTTTCCGATCGCTTTTTTCTGGAATTCTGCATCCCCGACGGCCAGCACTTCATCCACCACGAGGATTTCCGGTTCGAGATGGGCGGCGACGGCAAAGCCCAGACGAACGGTCATGCCGGAGGAATAGCGCTTTACAGGGGTGTCGATAAAGGTTCCCACGCCGGCAAAGTCAACGATCTCGTCCAGCTTCCGGGTGATCTCAGCCTTGCTCATGCCCATGATCGCACCATTCATGTAGATGTTCTCCCGGCCGGTCATCTCAGGGTGGAAGCCGGTGCCCACCTCCAGGAGAGAGGCGATCCTGCCTCTTGCTTTTACGGTTCCGGTGGTTGGAGCGGTGACCTTCGACAAGATCTTCAGCAACGTGCTCTTGCCTGCGCCATTTTTACCAATAATACCCAGCACTTCACCTTGTTCGACTTCCAGATTGATGTCGCGGAGAGCCCAGATGTAATCTCTGGAGGGCATGGTGTGGAAAAGGGGGGAGGCGATTGCAGATTGGCGATTGCAGATTTCAGATTTATTTTCTAACTCAGTTTCGTTTATATGGCTTAAATGGCTCTTTGCACTATTCCCAGGACTAAGAGAAGGATCGGTGACCGGTGATTTTAGATTATTCTTCGGAGCACGAATAGATCTGCACCCTGCACTCTGAGATCTGCCCTCGGCTCTTTCTCCAATTTTAAGATATGGATCCTCTTTGCCGCGGATGTTCATCTGGTACCAGCGGTTCAGGTCATGGGAAAGAGTACGGGTACTTATTAGACCAAGGCGGTACTGTTTACTTAAGTTTTCTATTTTGATTGCTATGCTCATCTATACAGTATCCATAAACGACCGCTGGACCTTGTTGAACACGATTATTCCAATCCCAAGGATGGCCACCATGAATCCGAAGGAATACGCCAGGTGTCCCCATGAAAAAGTGGCAACACCCATGGTCCCATATTTGAAAGCTTCAATAATGGAGGTTACCGGATTCAGCGCCATGATCCACTGCTTGTCGGGTGAAATGGTGCTCAGCGGATAGATCACTGGAGTGGCGTACATCCACAACTGCACGATAAAGGAAAACAAAAAGGTGAGGTCCCGGTATTTGGTGGTCATCGACGAGATCAATATGCCAAAACCTAATGCCAGTCCGGCTAACATCAATATCAACAGCGGGAGCAACAGCACATAGACCGTAGGACGCACCTGCACTCCCATCACCAGGTAATAGAGATAAACTGCCACGAACAGAAGGAACTGGATCCCCATCCGCAGCAGGTTGGAACTCACTGTCGCCAACGGAACCACCAGACGGGGAAAATAGACCTTCCCGAAGATATGCTGGTTGGCGATAAACGTCGACGAGGTTTTGTTCAGACAATCGGCAAAGTACTGCCAGCAGACAATTCCCGCCAAGTAAAAAAGAGGCTGGGGGAGACCGTCGGTGGAAATTTTGGCGATTCCCCCGAAGACCACCATATACATTATCGTGGTCAGTGCCGGCTGGATAAAATACCACAGCGGCCCC
>Ga0255343_1001488_pt1 | contig 31140 bp, 11 predicted proteins | sample wastewater_treat_4_FD_192413 | JGI IMG/M metagenome (GOLD analysis project Ga0255343, IMG submission 192413) | Wastewater microbial communities from Lulu Island WWTP, Vancouver, Canada - plant16 | ecosystem: Engineered > WWTP > Wastewater > Unclassified | place: Canada: Vancouver, British... | reverse complement strand
TGACATCGGCCTTGCCCAACGGAATCAGGTACTCTTCCGCCGGCACCACGCCTTTGTAGTTGTACATGATCTGCGACTCGACAAAGAGGACCGGATTGTTGTCGCGGATCGCGCTCTTCAGCATGCCTTTGGCATCATAGGGCGTGGCCGGATAGACGACGTAAAGTCCCGGAATGTGGGCGAACATTGACTCCAGCGTCTGGGAGTGCTGGCCGCCGTAGCCCTTGCCACCGCCGACCGAGGCGCGAATGACCAGCGGCACCTCAATGCTGGCACCGGACATGTAGTGCCATTTGGCCGCCTGATTGGAAATCTGGTCGGAGGCCATCAGGCCGAAATCCATGTACATCAGCTCGACCACCGGACGCAGACCGGTCATGGACGCGCCGACCGCCGTGCCGCAGATGCAGGCTTCCGAAATCGGCGCATTGAAGACACGGTCACGGCCGAAAGCCTCGGTCAGCCCCTTGGTGACCTTGAAGGCGCCGCCGTACTCGGCGATGTCCTCGCCCCATTGCACCACGCGGCTGTCGCGCAGCATCTCTTCGATCATCGCTTCTTTGATCGCATCCTTGTAGGTGATCTGATTGTCTTCGGTACGCTTGATCACGGGCAACTCGCCTGCGAGTTTGACGGAGGCGAACTCCTCGGGCACCGTCTCCACGCGGGTATCGGTGTACATGTATTTGATCACGTCGGCCGGATCGGGATCCTGCGACCACGCGGCCTTGGCTGCCATGCGGGCATTGCGGTCAGCCACCTTGGCCTTGAGGTCGGCGAGTTTCTTGGGCGTAATGCAGCCATTGTCGAGCATCTGCTGCTCGAAATTCGCGATCGGGTCGAGAGCCTTCCAGGCGGCCTCTTCCTCCTTGGTGCGGTATTCGTTACGCGGGTCGCCGAGCGAATGGCCGTAGTTGCGGTAGGTGTCGAACTCCAGCAACACGGGGCCTTCGCCCTTGCGGCACAACTCGGCCGCGCGACGCATGGCGTCCATGCAGGCGAGGATATCCATGCCGTTGATCACCTCGGCGTGCATGTTGTTGTCCGCGAAGCCAGCCGCACGGCGCGCAACCGTGGCGGTGCCCGAAACCTCGCCGTCCGTGCGTCCGGTGAAACCATAGTGGTTGTTGATGATGGCATAGACGATAGGCAGACCGAAAGGCTCCTTGGTGTAGTCAGGATTGGTGAACTGACCCATGGCAGCCCAGTTGAGCGACTCCAGCACGACGCCGTTGGCGTAAGCACCGTCGCCCGCGAAGCAACAGGTGACCTTGCCATTCTTGAAGTAGCGCGAACTGATCGCCGAACCGGTGGCGATCGGCACGCCGCCGCCGACAATCGCGTTAGCGCCAAGGTGGCCGGCCGAGAAATCCGCGATATGCATGCCGCCGCCGCGCCCCTTGCAGTAACCGTCCTCTTTGCCGAACAGTTCTGCGATCGCGCGATAGACATGGTCTTCCAGGGCAGCATCAATCAGCTCTTTGCGCTTGGTGGCTTTGCAGTCCGGAATGCGGGCCTTCAACTCCTCCACGCTCATGCCACGGATAGCGGCGCACCCCTTGGCCAGCGAATCGCCGTGACCGCGGTGGGTCGAGGTGATCTGGTCGTCGTAGCGCATCGCCGCGCAGCAACCGACGGATGTGGCTTCCTGTCCGATCGAGACGTGCGTGGGACCGCGATACTCGTAGCCCTTGCAGGCGTCGTACGCGCCGGAGCGCAGCTTGACGATCATCTCTTCAAACTCGCGGATCATCAACATGTCTTCCAACACATCGACAGTCTGAGCGGGCGTGAGGGTGCCAGCGGCGAGTTCCTCTTTCAGTGAACCCTTGTACTGGTAGGCGGGAATCTTGCCGAGCGAGTGGACGGTCGGCTTGAACTTCGGTTTCAGCGTGCTGAGGTAGTTATTAGTACTCATAGCGATTGTGTCCTTCGGTTGGTATTGGGTTAAACAAGAATGGTATCGACTCCGGCGCGTTGGAACGCCTTCCGCTCTGCGGCAGGCATCTGTTTGTCTGAGATCACAGTAGAAATTTGGTCGATCGTGCCGAATCTCACGAAGCTCGTCTTACCGAACTTCGTGCTGTCGGCCAGCAACACGATGCGCGAAGCGCGCGCCATCGCCTGCTCTTTGGTGAAAGCCTCGGCGGGATCGGTGGTGGTCATGCCCTGCTGGGCCGAAACACCGATGGTACCCATAAAAGCGATATCGAGATGCATCTGGTCCAGCACCGCGCGCGTGAGCGGACCGACGAACGTCTGGCTGAGCAAACGACACTCGCCGCCGGTCAGGATCATACGGGGACCGCCGTTGCTGAAAACCTGCGCCACGCGCAACGAGTTGGTAACGACGGTCAACTGCTTGAACGGGATGAGTAAGCGCGCCAACGCGACGGTCGTGCTGCCACCGTCGAGATAGATGACATCACGCGGGCCAACAAGCGTGAGGGCGGCTTCGGCGATGCGCTGCTTCTCCGGCGCGGCCATGGCGGTTTTGTCGTCGAACAACGGCTCAGCGGCGCAACGCTCCGGCGCCATGGCACCGCCGTGGATACGGCGCAACTCGCCGGAGGCCTCGAGCGCGGCCAAATCACGCCGCACCGTGGCGGCTGAGACCCCCAGCTCTGCGGCCAACTCCTCCACGCGCAGGATGCCGTGTTCATGCACGAGGTCGCGAAGCTTGCGCCAGCGGACTTCGGCCAACTCTTTGGTTGCGGTTTCACTCATTCGCGTTCACTTCCGCTCGAAAACGCGCATAGTTAATCAGATATGCGCATCATTCGCAAGACGAAAGATCGGCTGGCGCGATTCAACTTTGTTGAATCCGCGCCAGATTTAGGATTTAGGAGTTAGGATTTAGGAGTTAGCATCTACGAGCGGTAATTGGGCGCTTCCCTAATGATCTTGACGTCGTGCGGATGGGCCTCGCGTACGCCCGCACCGGTGATGCGGCAGAAGAGACCGTCGCGCTTCAGATCCTCAACGGTGCGGGCACCGCAGTAACCGAGCGATGACCGTAGGCCGCCGCAGAACTGGGTCATGATCTTCTTGACCGTGCCGGCCAGCGGAACGATGCCTTCAATGCCCTGCGGCACGAGATCGTCCTCTTTGACGTTGTCTTGATCGTAACGTTGACGGCTGCCCTTGCCTTCTTTCATGGCGGCAAGGCTGCCCATACCGCGGTAGACTACGTAGTGACGCCCCTCATGGATGATCTTTTCGCCCGGGCTCTCCTCGGTGCCGGCCAGCAACGAGCCGAGCATCACGGTGTCCGCGCCGGCGACCAGCGCCTTAGGCACGTCGCCGGAGTGGCGGATACCGCCGTCGGCGATGATCGGAATGGAACCGCCGAGCGCCCGTGCCGCGTTGTAGACGGCGGTGAGCTGCGGAATGCCGACACCGCACACGACGCGCGTGGTGCAGATCGAGCCGGGACCGATACCGACTTTGACGGCGTGGGCACCGGCCTTTTGCAGAGCCGCGGCACCCTCGGCAGTGGCAATGTTGCCGCCGATCACATCAATGTCGGGATAGTGCTTGACGATCCAACTCACCATGTCAAGGATACCCTTGCTGTGGCCATGGGCACTGTCAACCACCACCACATCGACCTCCTCGTTCGCCAGCATCTCCATGCGCTCGTGATCGTTGGCGCTGACGGCGGCGGCCACGCGCAGGCGGTAGCGCGAGTCGCGCGTGTAGAGCGGCTGAGCATTCTCAACCAACTCCAGCACGTCGGTGAAGGAGTAGAGACCGACCAGCCGCCCGTCCTTGTCCACGAGGGGCAGCTTACCGATCTTGTTCTCCATCATAATGGTATAGGCTTGTTCCAGCGTGGTATCAGGCGCAGCCGTGATCACATTCGTGGTCATGACCTCAGAGACACTCGTTGCGCTCTTCTTGGCGAAGCGGAGGTCGCTGGAGGTCACGATACCCGCGAGGCGGTCCTGATCGTCGAGGATCGGGAAACCACTGAACGAGAGGTGGTGCTCTTGGCGGTACTGTTGGACGTAGGCCAGAGAGTCGGTGTTGTAGAAAGCGACCGGCCGCATGATCAGACCGTTGAGGTGGTGCTTGACGCGGCGTACATGCTGGGCTTGAAGTTCGGACGGCAGATTTTTGTGGATCACGCCGATACCGCCCAGCATGGCCATGGCAATCGCCATGCGGGCCTCGGTCACGGTGTCCATCGCAGCACTGACGAACGGGATGTTGAGGGCGATGCGGCTGGTCAGCCGCGAGGAGACCGTGGTCTGGTCGGGAAGAAAATCAGCATACCGGGTGACCAGCGTGACATCGTCGAAGGTCAACCCTTCGAACGGGAACTGTTCCATGAAAGCGGCAACTTGGGCATTTATGTGCATTGATAACCTCCGGACTCCTTCGCTTTCCCGTTATTGTATACCCGATTCCGGTGCCGTTTGCAACACCGTTCGTGACCGTTCGTGACCGTTCGTGATCCCCGTTCGTGATCCTGTCGCGGTGAAAACAAAACTGTTCGTGATCCTGTGTGTAACGCGCGGTTAACGACAGGGGTGTGCGAAGACAATGCATTTCTGGTGAAAAGGAGGCGGTGAGTCGGGAGCAACCCGATTACTGCGAATTGACGAGTCCGCGGATTTCCACCATAATCGGGGCGTATTCAGATCATGAGACGTTCATCTTCCATCTTGTGGTTGGTCTTGCTGGCCGGGCTTGTCGTGCTCGCGGCCTGGCAGAGTCGCCGTTTGGCGGGGGTGCGGCGCGAGCGATTGCCAGAGACCTACACAGGGGCAGCCTCGGATGTGCCGCCTGCGATCACCTTCGTGATGGTCGGTCTGGGCGGTTTTCGCGGCGTGGTCTCCGAAATGCTCTGGTTCCGCGCCAACCGGCTGCAAGAGGAGGGACGCTATTTCGAACTCGTGCAACTCGCCGACTGGCTGACGATGCTCGACCCGCACGCCTCGGAGGCCTGGGTCTACAATGCGTGGAACCTCGCCTACAACGTCAGCGTGATGATGGGACGACCCGAAGACCGCTTGCGTTGGGTTTTGAACGGGATCACATTGCTGCGGGATGAAGGCCTGCGTTTCAACCCGCGCGACGCGCGCCTCTATCGCGAGTTGGCCTGGTTCTATCAGAACAAAGTGGGAGATGAGCTAGACAGTGCGCACCTTACATACAAAGTGGCTCTCGCGCGTCAACTCGATCCGTGCGTCAACACCAACGGCACGGTTCACGTCACCCCCGAAAACCGTGAACGATTGTCCGCGATGCGCCTGGATACCGACCGGATGGTCGCGCTGGAACAGCGCTTCGGGCCACTGGACTGGCGGCTGGCAAACTCCCACGCGATCTATTGGGCCGCGCAAGGGCTTGAGTTCGCCACCGGCCACGAGCGCCTGATGTCCCGGCGCGCCGTTTACCAGCCTTTGATCCTCAGCGTCGCCAATGGCCGCTTGACCGGCGACATCGATGCCCGGCAGTGGCGAACCGCCCCCAATCTGGATCTCGCCCTGCCGGTCGCCGAGTTTCTCATGGACACCCATCGCGACCACCCTTCGGCGACCATGAAGATGGTGGCCCGGCGTTTTCTCTCGTATGCCATCTACGAACTGCATCGGAACGGACGCGATGACGAAGCGCGACAGCTTTTCGCACAATTGATCGCCTTGCCGTCTGAGTCCGGTCGTCGGCCCTCTTTCGAAGACGTGATAAAAAAAGTCGAGCAAAGCTATGAATAATCATCCACGCATCATGTTCAGACTGACGGCACTGACGACGCTCTTGCCGCTCCTCCTTGTTGCAAAGCTGCCAGAAGAGGCGCGCTTGTTGGCCGCCAGCGAGGTCCTGCAAAAAACGCCGTTGAGCGTATCGGAGCTCAACGTTCTCTCCGAATATGTGCGCAACAGCGACAACCCGCCCGTTTTGCGCAGTCGCGCCATGGCGGCTTACGCCATGGCTTTGCTCTTGCAGGGTAACACAAACAACTTTGTCCGAGCGCAACAGGCTCATCGGACGGCCTACCCCGGCGACGCCCGACTCATCCCCCTTACCGCCGAGCACTATTCCGTCCCATGTGACGCCTGCAACGGAACGGGACAGCGCGAGAAGACGGTCTGTCCCCAATGCTTCGGACGCGGCTCCCAGTTTCAACTGAGCCCGCTTGTCGCCCAAACGTACAAAGAGCGTCTAGGCGAAATCGCCGCGCAATGCCGGGAAAACGCCGAATACGCCGAAAAGTTTCGGGAGGCCACAAAGACCTCGTACGATGACAGGCGAATCGAACTGCTGCAGGCTCTCACAAACAGTTACCCCCACCGAACGGATCTCACGCCCGCGATCGCCATGCTCAACGATGCGCTCGCAAAACGCGAGGCCCGCATCCGCGCTGCGCAGGAGCAGGAAGCGCGCCAGTGCATTGAGCGCGAAGCGAAAGCGTTGAAGATTCTCGCCCGAGGTTCAGACAGGCCCCGCGCCATCCGCGAGTTGCGCGCATTCCTTGACGCACATCCGTACGCCGCCCCCGACCTAGAGTTGCAAGCGGTGCTGGACAAACTGGTTGCCAAAGAGGAACAGCGGCAGCGGCTGGTCAAGATCGGGATCGGGCTGGCGGTGTTGACCGGATGCCTGTTCTTGGTCTCCGTGATCCGCTTTTTCTCATTCCCGCGCCGCACCTCCGCCTCGGTGTCCTTGCCGGGCATGGACAAAATTGATAAAGCAGAATTCACAGACCCTCTCAGCCTGACGGCGCAAGACAGCCTGGCCCGCGCAAAATACAAGACCGCCCGCATTCCTCGCGAAAAAGCCGGGGTTGAGGATTAATACTCGGACAACGCAGATGTGGTATCCACATGGACGACGGAATGTGAAATCGTCATCTGCGGAAGAAACTTGAAACCCATGAAACCTAAGAACGTTGAGCGTTCTTCGTCTTACAGCGTCTGTTCAGTCGTTTTGACGTTGCCGTCGGTATCAGTGTAAGTGATGCGGTAACGTCCCTTGAAGCCGCGGAACTTCACACTGCCGTCGGCGCCGGCAGTGAGCGTCAACCGAGTCTTCCATTCGCCGTTGATCAAACCGTCGAGCGTTTCATACACCGGCTTTGGATTCATCTCTTTGTCGTAGATGCCGGAGAACGAGGGTTCGCCAGGCGCCGCCCCGCCGTCGACAACGTTCCACCAGGTGATACCCATGGCGGTGGGATAGCTGAACCAAAGGCGGTAGAGGTTGCGGACGATCGCAGCCTGCACGGCACGACCTTCCGGCGTGTCATCCGGCGCGCTGACCGTCACCTCGCTGATATGGATCGGACGTTCCGCACCCTGAAGGCAGTCCAGCACGGCGTAGAGCTTTTTCGGCGTGAGGATGTCCGCGCCGTTGGCGATTTGCCTCGATTCTTTAGGGTTGAAGATGTGCATCTGCACACCGACTATGTCCACGCGTGCGCCGCGATCGATCAGGTCGCGCGCAATTTCAACGTAACGTCGCGACGGCCCCCAGTGCATGTCGCAATCGTTGATGCTGAAAAGCGCTGAAGACGGAAAGTACTTATCGGCCCAAGCGAAGGTCTTGAAGGTGTAGTCATCCGGCATAAGCCCGCGGTTGGCTTGGTCGATCGACTCGTTCACCACATCCCAGCGCTGAATGCGCGCGCCATAACGCTGCGCCAGCTCCTTGATATGCGCTTCAAAGATCGGCTCCATCGCCTTACGGTCGTTCGGCATCCACTCCGGATGTCCCCAGACACGTATGCCGTAGATGATCGCGTGTCCATTCATATTGATGCCTTTGGACTCGCAGAAGGCTACCACCGGATCAGGTGGCGGGCGGCGGTATTCGTACGGGCTGTCCGCCGTGTAGCGCGGCTTGCCCCGCTCCGGCTCCAGTGTCTTCCAGTAAAACGGCACGGTCGCGGCATTGAAGAGCGTACCGAAGGTGTCCTCATAACGCTTGTTCTTTTCGGGCGTTTTGAGGTCGCCGAACAGAAAGATGTTGCCGCCAAAGATGAACGTATGCGAAATCTGCTCGACCTTGACCTCGCAGCCCGCCTTCGCCCCTTCCAACTTGAACGCGCCGTCCGCCTTGCGGTGGCGCTCGATATCGTTGTCGATGCGCTTCTGAACCTCGGGCCCCCAGAATTTCAGGTAGGCCTCGCTCATCACCTCCGCGCCCTGCGCCATCTGCACCAGTAGTACAAAACCCATCAATCCGATTCGTTTCATGTTACTGTTTCCCTACAAAGTAGCCGCGCCCGGCCAGTTCAAAATTGCAAGCTCCATCAGTGACCGCGCCCTTCGACAACAACGGTTTCCAAGTGCCCTCGGTCCCTTTCACGTTCACCTTCACCGGCTCGCCTGTCAGGTTGATGATAGATACAACACGCGCGCCGTCCACCGTGCGCACAAAGGCGCTCACGGCCTTCGGCTGGTCATGATCCAGCCAGACGAGGTCGCCCTGCGTGAGCGCGGGCTCTGACTTGCGTAGTGCGCAAAGCGACTGCACGAAGGCGAAGCGCGCCTTGCCGGTCTCGGTCTCGCCGCTGGCCCAATCGATCGGCGCGCGCCCGAAGATGCTGTGCCGGGCGGTGTCCGCCACCTCCTGTCCGTTGTAGAGGAAGGGCACGCCGTCCATCGTGAACAACCAAACCAGTGCGGCATCGACGCGCGCCGTGCCCCAGCGTTTCTCCAACCGATTGTTGTAGTCATCGTTGGCGATGTCGTGGTTGTCGATAAAGCGCGCGAACTTCGCGCCGCCGCGCGGACGCTCGTCACGCCTCGTGGTCCACAGCTTGCGGATCGCCGCACCGTCCTCTAACTGGCTAAACGCGCGGCCCCATCCATAATCCAGATCAAACGCCTTGAGCTGATCCTCCTTGCGCATGCCCTCCGCCAACATGCCGACATCCGGCTTGATGCGTTCGAGACGCGCGCGCCCCTCCACCCAGAAATCGAGCGGAATCTGATCCGCCACATCACAGCGAAAACCGTCCACGTCGAAATCACGCACCCACATCTCCATGTTTTTCCAGAGGTATTCGCGCAGCGCGGGGCTCGCGAAGTTCAGGCCGGGAAAACTCCAGCCCGCATTTTTGATCTTACCGTCGTCACTCCGCTTCACGAAGTCGGGATTCGATTCGATGAAGACCGCCTTGGGCCCGCAGTGCAGGTAGACCATATCGAGCATCACGCGCAGCTTGAGCGCATGCGCGGCCGCCACGAAATCCTTGAGGTCTTGATCCGTGCCGTACTCGGGATCGACATGGTAAAAATCCTTCATGCGGTAAGGATTGCGCGGATTGTTCATCCCCGACTTCTTCTGACGCGGACTCCAAAAAGCTTGGTCCATATCGTCGTCAGAAACAAAGATCGGACACAGATAAGCAATCGTCACCCCCAACTCCGCCAAGCGCGGCAGACGCGCCTGCGCGGCCTTGAGCGTGCCTTCCGGCGTGAAGGCGCGCGGCTGGATCTGATAGATCACACCGCCTGTCAGCCACGCCGGCGACGGACGCGCCTGCTGCTGGTTAAGCGGTGTCTGCGCAACCGCAAGTGTTGCAGCGGTCACAACTAGTACCCCTGCCAACCATCCAAGTTCTCTCTTCATCGTTTTCCCTCCATGTTTGTTCCGCGTCATTGCGGAAAAATTTTTCGACACGCGACATGCGTCGCAACATGCTCAACGGATATCCAGTTCGTACCACACGGTCTTGTACTGCGGTCCGATGGTGATGCGGCAGCCGCCCGCCACGCTTTCGACCGGGACATCACCTTTGCGCGCTCCGCGCTCGTCGAGCGCATAGCAGCGTGTTTTCACTGCGGCGGAGGGCAGCGTCACGACAGCAGGTATGCCCTCGACCAGCACCGTTCCCTCACCCCAGTGCATGCGGTCGCGCAGCGCCGCCGTGGTCTCAGAGAGCACTTCAAACTGCGTGCCCTCGTTCTCCGCCACGCCGGTGGCGGTCAGCAGGATTGTGGCCGACGCGCCATCCGCGCCGAAACCAGTCGCATGCCGCGAAGTCAACGACACCGTCGCCCAGCCCAGGCGTGTCGGACCGATCGCCAGCTTGACACCGTTCAACGTGACTTCGCGTCCCTCCGGGAACCCGCTGAACAATTTGGTGTTGGGCGTATCGACGGTCCAGTAGGCTTTGCCGGGGCGCTCGCGGTTCCAGGTCAACTCGCCGGTGTCGCTCACGATGACCGAACCCCACGTAGGCGTGGCGGGCTGCGGGCCATCCGTCGCCAGCGCTTCCGGGAACGCCATCGCCACCTTGTGGACCAGTGCATAACGACTGTCGATACCGCTTGCTCCAATACCGGCGGAAATGGCGCGCTGCTTGACCAACCGCTCGAAGTACGTCACATCATCCATCCGACCAACCACGCTCCCCTGCGCCTCGCGTACGTCGCCGCGCAGATACATCGCCGCGCAGGCCGGGAAATGCGCGAGCACATCCGTGCGGGCGATGATGCTGAAGAAGTAGGTGTTGCGCTTCGGATTGAAGTCCGGGCTGTGGTTGTAGGTGTACTCGAAGACACCGTCCCATCCCTGAAGCGCACCGTACGCGCGCAGCATCGGCTGGCCCTCGGCACCGTATTGATTCGGGAACGGATGGTTGTACTCGCTGATGGTGTAGGGCTTGCCCTGCACGCGCTGCGCTGCCAAACCGAGGATGCAGCCGAGTGAATTTACCATGGACGTATTGCGGATCTCCCATTTCGTGTTTACGCTCGGATGGCACCAGTACGCATGGTTATCCACATAATCCAGTTCCGCCTGAAGTTGCGGCGGACTGTAGCCGAGTTGCGTACCAGAAATCGGTGCCTTCGCCTTAAGCTCGTCTTTCACGTAGGAGGCAATGCCGGTCCAATAGGCGCGTTCCGTCTCCCAGAGGAAACGCGTGAAGTCGGCGCGCGCCTGCGGGGGCGCGAACTCCCGGCTCTTCAGGAGCGGCACGCTGGCGGTCTCGATGCGCGACTTCTCATCGAATGACGTGACCGCGCCGCTCTGCAACGAAAGGTCGTCAATCTCGTAGACGCCTACCGGGAAGCGGGTGAGCTGAATCTCAGCTTTGTCACTGGAGTCCGCCGCAATGAAGACAAAGCTGTGACGCTTCCACGCCTTACCGACCGTGAGTTTATCGAGCACGCCCAGCGAGCGCCAACCACCCTCGGTGTCCGCGACCGCAAAGCCCAGCGTGGCATTCCCCTCACCTTGGGTACGGCGGACCTTGAAAGAGACGGTGTAGGGCTTGTCTTTTTGTACGGTGACCCGACGGAAAATTTTTGGAAAGTACTCCTCACCGCCACGCGTGACGGTCACTTGCAGCGCACCACCCTCGACTGCTGCCGTTACTGCCGCAGATCCTTTGGCAAGGATCCAACGCCGGCCGTCAAACGTCACCGGCGCATCAAAGGCGCCCTCGGTCACCTGCTCATCGCTCAGCGGCATCGACACCCATTTCCACGCGGCGGTCATCGCCTCGGTCGAACCGTATTTCTTCTTGAGCCAAGCGTTCCATTGGCCCCGCAACGCCTCGGTGACGCGCGCCGACGCGCGGTCGATCACTCCGCCGTTGTAGTTGTTGAAGAGCGCGTTCTCGTTATTGATCTCGATCATCGCGATACACGGATCATCGGTATACGCTAGCTTGGTGTAGGGATTGACGCGGGTCAACAGCGCCTTGGCATACGCCTTCTCGGAGGCGATCATCAGCGGATCGACAAAGCTCAGTCCTTTGGGAAAACGCGCGACGTGCAGGTTCATGTTGACGTAGATGCCGCGTTTCTTCAATGCCGCGATTAGGTAATCCTGCCGATCGATGGCGTCGGGATTCAAATGGAAGGGCTTGGTCGGGTCCGCCCTGAACGCGCCGGGCAGTCCACCGCCCTTGCCGAAGATGCCGGTCTCCGCAGGGGTCATGAAGTTGCCGTATTCGGCGTCGAAGTAGTGCATCCGCACGCAGTTGATGCCGAACCGCGCGAGCCGGTCGGCTAATTCATCGGCCTGCGCGTGTGTCGGAAAGTTCGCTGGTCCGGTCAGGTTGGTCGCATGAAAGCGGATCGGCCCCTTGTCCGTGACGAAACGTCCGTCCTGCACCCGCACGAAGCCGTGTCGGCCGGCCGGCGCGTCGAGCAGATGCGACATGTTGACCGCGTTGTCCGGTGCGTCATACGAAATCAGAAACGGAAACAGCGGCGGCGCTTCCGCCGCACAGACCGCCAAAGCCGCCAGCCCCACTACCCCACTCATCACGCTACTTTTTTTCATCACTCTCATCCTTCCTTTCGAGGTTCTTGCAAAACCCTTCGTGGCATGGGCGTCCCGCCCATGAAACACGGGCAAGATGCCCGTGCCACGCCTGTAGGCAAAGGGTTTTGCAAGTGTTTCTCTCATAAACCATCGCCATCTTTCAGCAAGTTGAATGTCACGCTCTTCGCAGTTCCCGCGTCGTCGGTGTACGACAGGCGGTAACGCCCCTTGAAGCCGCGAAACGTCACGCGGCCCTCCGCATCGGGCTTCGCGGTCAGGCGCGTCTTCCACTCGCCGTTGATCAGTCCGTTCAAAGTATGGAACACCGGTTTGGGCTCCATCTGCCGCGTGAAGATCCCGGATTTCAGCGGCTCGCCTCTGGCGCCACAATCATCCACCGTATTCCACCAAGTAATCCTGTAGATGCTGGGCCACGAGAACCATAGCCGGTACATGTCGCGCGTCAGTTCGGCCTGCATCGCGTTGGCGCGCGCGTCCTCGCCGGGCGCGGGGATTGTGATCTCGCTCAGATGGATCGGCCGTCCGAGCGTGTCCAACTCCTCCAGATAGCGGATCACATCCGCCGGTGCCCAGGAGGTGTTGTTGTGGTTGATCTTTTTGCCCGCAGCGAGGTCCAGCACCGGCTGTGAGCCGAACAGGTGCATCTGAAGCCCCACGACGTCGATCTTCGCACCGCGCGCGATCAGGTCGCGGATAAAGGGCGGATAGACCCCGCGCCACGAGTCGTTGATATTGAAGCGGACCGATGCGGGAAAGCCCTCCTCGGCCCATTTGAACACCTTGAAGGTGTAGTCTTCCGGCATCACACCGTAACGCGGCTTACCGGGCACAGGATCGACGCTCTCGTTGACGATGTCCCAACTCGGGATGCGCCCCTTGTAGTAGCCGCAGATTTCACGGACGCGCTTTTCAAACAGGCGCTCCATCTCCTCCCGCTTGTCCGGATCTTTCGAAACCCACGAGGGATGGTTCCAGCCGGTGTTGCCCCAGATCAGCGGATGCCCGTGCATCGCGAGACCCTTGGACTCGCAGAACTCGATGATTTTTTCCGGCGACGGCCGCCGCCAGTGGAACTCCTTCCAAGGTTCCTTGAGCGCGTTCCAGTATGCCGCCGTGTCCTGTTCCGATGCCAGGTAGCGCGGCTTGCCCGGTTCCGGCTCAAACGCCTTCCAGTAGAACGCGATCGTCGCCGAATTGAAGAGGGTGCCGAACATCTCCTTATACTTGCGGTTCAGGTCGTCAGCACCCAACTGGTCGAAGTTAAAGATGTGGGCGCCGAACAGAAAGGCGTGGTCGAGTTGTTCGACCTTCACCTCCGTGCCCGGCTTGACCGACGGCAGACGCACTGCGGCCTCGGCCATGCGGTTCTCGCGGATGCCGCGCTCGATACGCGTCTTCACCTCGGGCGCGTTCCACTGCGCACGGTAAGCCGCGCTCATCACATCCGTCTCATTCGCAAGCAGCGTCCCCGCCGCCAGTACCATCATTCCGATTTTTTTGATCATCCTGTTTTCCTTACGTCCTTGTTATTGTATTGTGAAGACCGTGCCCCGCTGGAACACGCTCACGCTGAAAGTTGTTTCGCTGGCGCGGAACACGACGGCTGTCGACGGCTGTGCCGGCTCGACCTGCCATCCCGCCACGCCGTCCGGCGCGATGACGGACGTAGCATCCAGCAGCGCCAACCGCCCGCCCTCGAAATCCGGTGGCAGCGTCACCATGCCTGCCGCGCCGAGTGTGACCGCACCGTTCACGGTCAGCGTACCCGGTGCCGTCCCGGCCATGATCCCGCCGCCGTTTTCAATTGAGAGATTTCCGCCCAACGTGCCGCGCCCGCCGATGCGCCCGCCAGCCTGCACCACCGTCGCACAACCCGCCGCAGTGGCCGCACTCTCCACCAGCAGTGCGGCGTTTGAAACGGTGATTGCACCGCTAAACGTGCCATCGCCCGCCAGCGTCTGTTCCGCGCCATCGCGCACCGCGAACGTACCCGTGCCGACCAGTACACCGCTGAACGTCGTACTGCCGCCGACAACCGTCAGTTCACCGTCCGTCGCGATGCGCACCTCGCCCGCGCCGCCGAGCCCGCTCACCTGTTGCGCCGCCGTGCCGACATCAAGGGCCGCCCCGGCCGCCACCTCGACCGTACGCTCCGGCGGCAGAATGTCGGGCCGTCCACGCAATGTCTCCAGAATCTCGGCGCGCGACAGGGCGCAGTCATAGATTGTCACATCGTCGATCATCCCTTGGAACCAGGCCCATGATGTATTAGGTTTGTAGCCGATCGAGAAGCTACCGGGATCCACGGTCTGTCCGCTCACGCGGCCCCTTGCAGCAAGCGCCCCGTCGACGTAAAGCGAGCGCAGCCCGCCCGGCCCGACCACCGCCGCCAAGTGATGCCACCCCTCATCACGGTCGCCACGCTCAAAGGAGACCAACGACTCGTCGCTGAACCATTCAACGCCGTCAACATACCGGAAAACGGTCTGCCCACCCGCGTTCCTTCCCAGACGCAGCATGTGGCATCCCTTGCGGTTGTCAATCGTCGTTCCCCAAAACACAACGCTGCCGTTTGGGTTAGGATTGTCGACCGGGTTTATCCACGCCGTGATCGTGACCGGCGCGTTGCCGGTCGGCAACGCCTCAGGGAAGACGTTGTTGGTCCACGTCAAGTACCCTTGATTCTTGGTGTTGAATGAGAGCGCCTGCCCGACTTTGCCGACCGCCGTAGCGACACTGCCTTGCGGCTCGAGGTGATACCCGTAGGGGCCGGAATCCTTTCCAAGTTGCGCGGCATCTTCAAAATCATAGCGCGCCACCACGCGATCAGTCAGGCGCGATCCCCGTGGCGCAGCGAAAAGGCCGGTCGCCACATCAGCGACTTCGGCATCGTCCAGCGCACGGTTGAAGATCATCACCTCATCAAGCAGACCGTCATAATAATTGGCCGTGCCGTACGGCGCGCCACCCAGCCAGAACGTATTATCGCCTACAGTCAGATCTGCCCATATCGTCCGTTGAGCAGCCCGAGTTCCATTGAAGTAAACGCGCTGCTCGCGCGTCGCAGCATCGTAGGTACAGACGATATGATGCCAGCCACCATCCGGCGTATCGCTTGCCAAATTGTACCCTGCCTTCACCGTCCAGTTGTTCCCCATGTTCGCGGTCATGATCTCGGTGGTCGAGTTGAACCGGAAGAGCACGGAGCCGTTGTCGGTATTGTTGCCGCGGCCCCAATATACCGGCATACCGCGTATGTTGCCCCCCTCTTTGAGGTTGCACCAGGCCGCGACCGTGTAGGATGAGTTGCCTGTCGGCAATGTAGCCGGGAAGGTCGGCGCGTAAAAATAGGTCTTGTCCGCCGCCGTGAACGAGGCCGCGCCGCCGAAGAGCCCCGGCGCAAAGGCCGGTGCGCTACTCGCAGTCAGGTCATAACCATTGCCGCTACTGTCCTTGCCGAGGTTCGACTCGTCATCGAAACGGTAGTGAGCCTGAAGACCGTCGGGATAACGATTAGCCAGCGCCAGCGTACCTTCGGCGATCTCGACGGTGCCGGTGGCATCCACCCGCCCGCCCAGCGTGAGCGTCGACTCTGTGCCGTGTTTGACCAGCCGGCCGTCACCGGTCACCACGCCGTCCAGCCTGCCGCTTCCGGTCACGGTCAGTGTCGCACCGTCTTGCAGCGCGACACCGCCCACCGCGCCGGCGCCGCTCAACGTGTTCAGCGTCTGGTCGCCCGTCAAGCTCAGGGTTCCGTTGTACGCGATCTCGACGTCCGCCGTCTCCAGCAGCAGATTGGCGGGCGTTTTCTCGACGGGCAACGTCCCGCCCAGCCGCAACGCACTGATCTGCCCGTGAGACAGCGCACCCCGCGCGACAAACACATCATCGATCAACCCCTTGAAACTGTCGCCAGAAAACCCTTTGCCCACCTTGAAGTTACCATTCACGACTTGCAGCGGCGCAACGTCATAGCGGCTGTCTATCGGCTCCCCGTCGATGTAGTAGAGGAAGAAGCCGTCACGATACACGACGGCCACATGGTGCCACGCGCCATCCATCAGACCCGGCGCGTAGGGGATCTCATGGTTGTTGCCCCAGTTGGTGTGCATCAGCGGCTTGTCCGAGGAGGGCGTGTTGAGCCGGAGCATGTTGTACTGCCGGGCAGAACCTGCCACCCCCCACTCATATATCCCGGCTGAGGACGCCGCGCTCGCGTCCGGCTTCACCCAGAGAGCCACCGTAAAGGACATGTTAGAGACCGGCAGGCCGTCAATCTGTCCGCCGTTCGGACCGACGAGCCACGCCCCCGCACCCTCCAGCGCGAGCACACTGCCGCGCTCCGGATCGTCGGCGAGCCACTGCGCCTGCGTGCCGTGCGTGGTCAGATGGTTGGCGCGCGGGCCGGAGTCCCTGCCGACCTGCGCCGCATCGTCGAAGCGCCACCAGCCGGTGATATCCACCCTGATCCCGCACACTAGACTGCCATTCTCCAGTCGGACCGTCTCCACGCTCTGCGTGTCCGTTACAATCAGCGCGTTACCGTGCGTAAAGCGCAGCGTACCGTTCGTGAAACACCCGTCGAATGCCCTCACACTCGCCTCGCCCCCGACCGACAACGTATGCCCGCCCAGATCCACCGTCGTCTGCGGTATACACCGCGATTCGATACCGCCGATCTGCGCGTCGCCCTCAAGTCGCAGCGTGGCGTCAGGAGCCTCCACAAACACCGCGCCTGCCAGATCTGCGCCATTGGTCAACATCAGACACCCCGCCTTCAAGCGCATGGCCCCACCGTAGGTGTGCTTCGACGAAAGCCGAAGCGTGCCATCCCCGGTCTTGGCCACGCCGTAACCACCGGACGATGTGATCGGCGACTCCAAATTCAGCGTGCCCCCGTTCACCCGAATTTCACCGTAACGTTCCACCAGAAAGTCCGGCGCGTTGGCGAGGCCCAGGCCACCCCCGGTCACCGTCCAGAGATCATCGGCCAAGCCCGAGAACCAGAGGCCGCCGATGGCGGTGTAGTTGGTCAACGTCACCGTCTCACCGACGGGCAACGCGGTGAAGTCCGCAACATCCCCCGCGCCGGGTTCCGCGCCCGACGAAGACGGCACCACGCCGCCCTGCCAGTTCGCGTCGTCGGCCCAGTAGCCACCCGAAACATTCGTCCATACACCGGTCACCGCCCGCGCCGAAAACGCGCATACGGCGACAAACGCACAACCACACCACACTATCCGTCTAACATGTCTTCTCACGTCTCTTTCCTCCTTTTGGCAGAAAGCGTCCATCAACACAATATTGCTACCTTACCATTCTCCGCTGAATATCACACCCCCGTTTTATGCAAAATTCGGAAGAAGAAATTGTCACGCCCAGTTTATTTTTTCTCTACGCTATTCACACAGCGTTCAAAAAACAACCTCTGCGTCCGCGTCTCTGAGTTAAAAAAGCTCAACGGTCAGCGAGCACCCCCCGCATACTCGATCTCCAACCTGTCGAGCGCCATCTGACGCGCCCACACAATCTTTATGCGGCGTGTATCTTCGGGCAACAGAACCGTGTAATCCACCTGCGTCTGACGATTTGCGTCGCCCGCATGCGGCGGCGCGATGTGGGCACGTTCAACCGCCCGCACGCGCTGCACGTCAGCAAACGATTCTCCGTCACGTGACGCCAAGAAACGCGGCGTCACAGGTTCACCCTGCGCCGTGGCAAAAAAGGCGGTCACGCGCGCCTCCCGCACCGCCCCGGGAACGGCATACTCGATCCATGCATTCGTTGTCCCGCACACGCGGAACATGTGCTCGGCATAACGCGCGTTATAGGTGTTGTCCAACGTCAACCCCTCCGAGTGCGCGGCGGCACGCGACAGATCGACGAACTCTTCGACGAAACAGGCGGCGCGCAGCTTGACCGGCCCCACCACATTCGAGGGGACGGAGCGCCCACCGGCGTTACGCGCCGTCACGCGGTAACACCAACTCTCGCCCGCCCGCGCACTTTCATCACAGAAGAGCGGCCGATAAGCAACCTCCGCATCCGAAACATGTTCCGCCAGCAGCGTCCAAGGCCCCTCGGGAGCAGGCGCACGCTCGATATCATAACCCGACGCCCCCGCCGCGCCGCGCCAAGAGAAGAGCGCCAGCCCTTCGAACGGCAGCAGTACCGGCGGATCGGGCGGTGCCACAGGCGGCACCGGTAGGCCGCGGATGCGGAAAGCCGCCTCACACATCTCGCGCATGATTTCAATCTCGGCCTGCGCGTCGGCGCTAGCGAAACCGGGATAATGATAAGACCAGACACTGGGATAGGTGAAAATCTGGTGCCAGTAATAGCCGCCGCGCTCATGGTGGAAATACATGCTCCACAACAGAGCGCCGCTCACACCTTCGGTGGCAATGCAGGTGTCGAGAAACGCGCGCAGCGAGGCCTGCACATTCTCGCGCGTCAGCACCTTGCCGTCGATATAGGGGCCAAACTCGCCGACAAAGAACGGGCGTTGCCCCTTGATCTGCGCGACCTCGCGCTGCACTGCCGCCACCCAGTTGGTTCCTGATTCCCTGTAGTTCGTATAGTAATGGCGCGTCAGCAGGTCGATGTTCGGGTCGATCAACTGTTCGGCAAAGGCCGGATGATGACGCGTCTCGGCGACCAGATGGTTCGGGTCCAGTGCCTTCATATAGGCGGCCATTTCGGTCAGCCAAGTCGGCTCGGCATTTGAAATCTCGTTGCCGAACTGCCAGGCCAGAATCGCCCGGTCATCCTTGTAGGGAATCCCGGTCACGGTGTTTACACGGTTCAACACATAGCGGAGGGTTGTCTTGTAGTCTTCGCGCAACTGCGGATCGGTGAAGAATGCGGCGCGTCTCTTCCCGCGCCACGCGGCATACGTGCCGATACCGCCGAGGTAATCGCCCGAGCCGGCTGTCAGACAGATCATAACACGCACACCGTGCCGGTTGGCGGACGCCAGCATGTGGTCCATCGTCACAAAGGCTGCCTCATTGAAGCATCCCGGCGCCAGCACATAATGCCAGGGCAGCGGCGGATCTTGCGGCCCGCGCATCGGCAGGTTCCATGTGCGCACAACCGTCATGCCCATGTGCGCCAAGGTCTTCATCGCGTCCTCGATCTCCCACGGCGTCGGCAACGTCATCCGCTCCGGCAGACGCAGCGTGAAGTCATACGGCACCACCAGCCCCGGCATGTTGGCGCCCATGAAGCGGAACTCACGCGCGCCGTCCATCAGTCGGTTGCCATCGCGCGTCACGAAATGCGCGAAGCCTTGTAAGCGTCCGGCCACATCCAATTCGCCGCGGTTGAGCACCAGCGGATCATCAAGCAGCGCCTTGGCGTTGAGGTTGCGATGCAACCCCCACGCATCGCGCCACGCCAAAAAGAAGACAGCGTCAGGCAGGTGCTTCTGAACCTGCTGAGCGAAAGTACCGTAATCGTAGTTGCGCGGCGAGGTGTTGTCAAACCCGTTGCCCGGCGGGCCGAACTCGGTAACCGCGAAGGGCTTGCCCGTCTTCATCAGCTCGGCATACACCGGTGCGGCCGCGTTTAGCGTGTTCGCGTAGATATCGAGTCCGGTCATGTCCACATAGGCATTGCCGGGATAGAAATCCATGGCCCGTGACGACACCGTCGGCGACCACACCCAGATCAGGTTGTGCAAGCCTTTCTCATGGGTGAAATAGCGGAATAGATCACGCCAGATGAGCCGGTACGCGAGCGGCCGGGCACCCCACCAGAACCAGTTGCCCTGCATTTCGTGGAACGGACGGAACAGGACCGGCACCCCCGCGTCCTGCAGATCGGCCAGACCCCGCGCGATCTCATCAAGTTGCTCGCGGTAGCGCGCATAAGCCGGCGTCGAGGGGTCGAGTAGATCTTCGAGGCGTCCCGCCTTGGCCCACGCCAGTCCACCGTTCCAGGGATTGGTCATGTGGCACGAGAGCGTCACCACGCCGCCCGCGCGCCAGTACTCCTTGATGAACGCGTTGACCGCCTGCCAACGCGGCGGCTTGTAACGTGCGGGCTGGGTTGCGGGCATGTTGACGTGCGTTTCGTAATAGTCAAAACCGGCGACCGCCACCCAGTTGCTGGTCTGCATGAACACCTCGTTCGCCGTGGCCAGAGAGACACAGGGATACCAGCCCATGAATTGGCCGCTTAAAAGTTTCCCCTCTTTCTTGGCGGGCAACTCGCTGAGCGCCGCCAACAGCGCACGCGCCACCGGCCGCGCCTCGCGGTCGACCGGTCCCGCCGCAACTGGTTCCAGTCGTTGCGCCTCCTCGTGGTCGGTCAGATCGATGACACGTTCCAGCGGACGCGCATCCGTCCAACGCGCTGGCGCATCCAGCGAAAACAGCAGGTTCGCACCGCACATGTGTACCGCCATGCCGTCCTTATTCGCCAGCGCATTCTCAGGGAACTCGTCCGCCCTAAAACTCCAGCGACCGACCTTCGGGTTGTGTATCGCGCCGTCTGCCGTATTGAAGTCGGCCACATCGACCATAGAGAGGTAGCGGTCGCCATCCGCTTCGAAATCAGTCGCAGCCACATAGCGTCCCGGCGGGATCTTCACCGCCGGATTGAGCATGGCGAACCGGAACCCGTCGCGCACCGGACCTGCGGCGCGTGCAACGGTGACGGTAGCCAGCAACGCCTCGTCGCTCACGCGATAGAGTCTGACAGACAGCTCCTTCGTCAGGCCGTCGCCGTTCTCATCGACAACCCCAAGGGCCATCACATAGAGCGGTTGACGCGTGACAAACTCCTGCCCCATCGTGACCGATTTACTCTTATACGGCAAGGCCATCCCCGGCCTGACGCGCAGCAACGGTTGTGACGCCTCCTGTGCATACAACGTCCCCGACGCCAAAATCACCGCCAACATCCACCTGTGCATTTTTCTCATGCCTCAGAAGCCCTTGTTATCTCACAGTTTTCTGCACCAAAATCCAGCCACACTCAACGCAGTCGCAACAGCGTGCCGCTCGGCACTTCGAGCAGAATGGCGACCACACCGTTTTCGGCCTGAATGCTCGCCCGCGTTAACCGCCCGGTGCCCGTCACCTGCCAGTGCTCAAAGTTTGCGGCACCCTCGATCGCCGAGTAGTACATGATCGGGATCACCTTATTGCGGGGCGCGCCCGGCATCTGCCAAGACTCGCTCAAGCCGAGATCAACACATCCGGCACCCTCAACGGTCAGCGTTCCCCAAACGTCCACACAGTCATTCGCCTCGGGCGTCCAGTCGCAGACATAGGTGACGTTCGTTGCCAACGTCAATCCGCCGCCGACCGTCAGCGTCGCGCCCGCAGGCGTGGTGCGGTCATGGCCAGGATCAAGGAGACCGGTCACTGCGACCGTCCCATTGTCGATCCTCCCTTCGCCCGTCACCTCATCAATCTCCTGCTCCGCGCCGGCCAGATCGTAAAACGCACCGGCCGCCACGCGCACACGACACTCATAGGGCATTTTCGCGGCATACAGCATGGCGATCTCGGCATCGGACAGCGCACGCCGATAAACCGCAACATCATCCATATCGCCGGTGAAACAATCCGTGTCCGTATCAGCGACGGCCCCGATATTGAAGGCCTTGCCGCCGCTTTTGCCGACCAGCAGCCAGGACTGTCCTGCGCCATACGAATCGGTAAACGTCGTTACACTCCCTTTCTTAACTTTCATTGTCCGGCGCGTTCCATTGACGTACATGGAAAAACCGTTCTGCCCGTCCACCACAAAGGTCAGCATGGTCCACGTATTCAAGGGCACCGCTCCCTCAACATCGGCCAGAAGATGGCCATAAGTAAGCTTGTCGGGCCCCGTCCCCAACCAACGGAACGTCCCGCCTCCGTCTGCCACGACGCGCAGCAGGAAATCGTGGGCATCTTCCGCGTAGTCGTCCAAGGTGCCGAAAAACGTCCTGCGCTGATTGGTCGTCCCGTATGCGGACAGCCGCACCCAGGCCGAGACCGTAAAGCTGTCCGCCTGCTGCACATCGTCACGATAGTTCAAATACAGCGCCGTGGAACCGTTGAACCGCACGCCGGTATGGCCGTCGGGGCGTTCCACACTGACCAGATTGTCTACATTCCCGACAACGCCCAGCGTGTGATTGTACGTGGAACGATCATTAAGCACCCCGTCGTCGAACGTCAGTAGCAACAGCGGATCGTCCGGATAGACCGCGCCGTTGTCCGGCTGCTGCCGTAGCGTCCCCGAGCGGACATCGACCCGCCCGGTGACACACGGAACGCTGGACAGTGCAAGAGTACCCGGCCCGCACTTGACGACCCCGCCATCGCCGCCGTCCCATGCCGTCAAGCGCTGCGACAAGTTGACGGTACGTCCCCGGGTATTGATCCACGCACCACCGGCGCCCACATAAGCCTGCTTGAGCCCCGACAAATACTCCAGCGGCGTTCCGGTGCTCATGTCGCCTCCCCAGCTCTCCAATACGCCGCCATCAAGGATCAGGCGGGTCTGATTGAGCCGCGCGCCGACTGTCGCATAGGTCGGCGGCAGACGCAACGTGCCGCCCGTCAAGCGGACCTCGTTCACGCGTGCGCCGTTCCTGTCGGCCATCCAGTTGAACCGCTCACGCACCTCAAGCACACCGCCCGACACATGCACCGCCAACGGCAATGCACTGGAGCCGGAGGTCGTATCGACCAGATCACGAATGCCGCACGACACCTTGGCCAACGAGAGAATGCCGCCGCCGACCGCGAGTTCGCTCCTCCCACGGGTGATTCCCAGCAGGCTCCACGTTCCATCTGCGGCCATCATCGCCCCCCCGGACACAATGAGTTTGCTTTCGGTAGCGTTATTATTACCGAGCAGCATAGCGTCGTCATGTTCCCCTCCACCCGTCAGCCATATATCACCGCCAAGCACCGAGACGCGGTTCGTCGCCCCGTCGCCAACAAACAAACAACCGGCATCGACGCGTGCCCCCGGTTCCACAATCAAGGCGCGCTCAGCCATCACGCCGTCCGGCGGCCCGAAGGCAATCGAATCCCGTATGCTGCCGCTGTCGAACTTCAGATTGGAGCCCGAAGCAAAACGGACGCTGCCGACACGCAGTTCCAGCCGGACGCTGCCGCCCGCCGTCGGCTGCAAGCTCCCGTTGAACGTCAACTCGTCCGTTGCGACTTTGGTCAACAGGCTCGATCCCTGCGCAGCAGTCCAATCGCCATCCAATGTCAACGGCGTATACGCCCCCACCCACATGACGCCGCCGGACATCGTCACATCGTTTGCGATGCGGGCGGGCTGCTCTTTCGACGCGATTGCAGAACCGGGCTTGAGCAACACCGGCCCCACGCCGAACGGTGAGTCGCCCGCGATGTCGATGGCACCACTTTCAATGACCGTGCCGCCCGCATAGCTGTTTGCACCGGACAAGCGCAAGCGCGCCCCGCCTGTCTTTGTCAGCGCACCGCCCCCCGAAACCGCCCCTGACAGGCGTAGCTCTCCACCGCCCGTGTCGGCGAGCATGTCGTTCTGCAATACGGTCGGTACGTCAACAACGTGTGTGCCACGCAGGACGTTTGCCACGACGGACTGTTCGTTGGAAGTGGCCAGTGTCAGGTTGCCGGAACCCGTCAGCGTGTAGGCGTGCGGGCTGTTAAACAGCAACTCGCCCACAGTCGAGGCATCATTGAGCGTGACCGATGCAGGCGCGCCGATCGCATCGCCAAAGCCGACCGGCAGCCCGACAGCGCCCGCCCCCGGCGCCTCGGCCCAATTCGCCGCATCCGCCCACGCGCCGCCGGTCGCGCTGATCCATACCGCCGCTCCTGCTGACGCCGTTGACACCGTGAGCCGTAATTCATTTCCGACGACGCTAAAGGTGTAGCCCTTGTCGAAGGTTCCCGTCAGCAGGCGCATGGCACTCGGGTCACCCGTGATGGTGCCTTGGCACGTCAGCAGTACATACGTCCCGTTGGTTATTGTGCCGTTCCCCCAGAGCTGCACCTCCGCCAGCGCCAACACCACATCGCCCGTCACAGACACCACGCCCGCCGCAAGCGCCTGCCACGTCGGCGCGGTTATCGACAGCCCCGCGTTCTCCTCAAGGACCAGCCCGGCCAGCGTCTTATTGGCACCGGCTGCAACCTGCAAGCTGAGCACGCCTCCCGCCGCGACAGTAACCGGCGAATCGACCAGTTCACCGGCAGGCGACACCCGCAGGACGCCGTTGGAAACGATCGTCGCGCCGCTGAACGTATGGACGGCATCCAACTCCAAGAGGCCCGCGCCGCACTTCACCAACCCGCCGTCGGGCTGGCCGCCTAAATCAGGCGCGGGTGTCAGCGGCGTTGCCACCCGACAAGAGACGTCGGGAAGCACGTCAAAGATTGCACCACCGGCCCCCACATTCAGCCTGGAAACCTGCAACACGGCAGATGCCGTCTGCTGATACACGCCGCCATTGAAAAGAACATTCCCTTCGGATTGTGTGCCGTTTTTGAAGATCGACCGTGCACTGAGCATGCCGTCATTCAGATTCAACGTGCCCTTGGCGTTCGCATAATCCAACGCAAGGCACAGCGAGTTGTTGGTTATGATAAGCGCACCGCCATTGATATCGAGCACTGTTTCACAGCCGCTGCAACAGGCCAGTTGCATCGAAGCACGGGGGCCCACCACCAGCGCCCCTCCGTTGATTTCGATGCGCGGCCGCGCCGTACCGCCAAGTTCCCCGCAGTAAAAAGCCCCGGTTACCAGTCTTCCGCCGTTCACAATGAACTGCGGCTTTGCGGTCAGGGAGTCCATGTCGTTCATCATCGACGCCAGCCAGACGCCTTTACTTTCAGGGATAAACACCTCGCCGTCATTGAGCGTGAACGACGATTCACACCCGCTAGGAGCCGTGATCAGGCTGCCGTTGCCCCGCCCCACTGTAATGTAGTCTTCACAGATAATCGTGCCGCCATTCACGACCATGTGTCCCTCGGTCTCGGCACCGGGCTCTTGCGTGCTCTGGCCCCCGATGATCACCGCCTGCGCAAAGTAGTTCGTCTGTCCCGGCACGCCCAGCACGACGCGTCCGTTGAAGACGTTGTAGCTGCGATACCCCTGCGTCGGTGAATCGCCCACAGCCCCACGGTTTAACACCAGCCTGCCCGTTCCCAAGTTGTCGCCCGCGCTCATCTGGTTATAGCCCGCATAGCTGTACGTCAACGTGCCGCTGCCCCACTTGATGAAGGCACCCTGCTCGGCGACAATCGGTCCGCTGAACGTGATGTCGGCGTCGGTGTCCAGCGTGGCGGCCTGCCAATTCTCTGTGGTTCGCAGGGTGTACCCGCCCGGCCAAACCGCATTCTCGCCGGTGTACTTGAATGTGCCCTCGCCGATTGTCAGTCCGCCGACCGGCTCGTCGGGCATCTCAACCGTTCCGTTCCGGACCTGCAACTCGCCCGCGAACGTCGCCCCCTCCGCCAGCGTGAGAACACTTGATCCCGTTTTGGTCAGGCCGCCCGGCCCCGCGACAGGCGTGGCGACCGTCAGCGTCGTTCCTGCAGACGGCGCGACCACCGCACCTCGCTCCCCGAGCGACAAGTCCGCGTTGAAGGTTGTCGAAGCCGGCGCAGTGAAAGTCACGCCGTCCAACATCAGCGGCACGGCGGCCGCCGGCCCGTTGGAGATCGATAGCGTACCGCCCCCCGCAACCGTAAGGCTTCCGGCACCCGAAAGCGCGCGGTCGAATCGCAACGACGCTCCGGCATCGATCGTGAGTTGCATCGCCGATGGGATCGTCAGATCCGCATCAACCGTATGAGCTCCTCGCGCGACAACCATGCCGCCAGCGTTCGTCGGCGACCCCGCCGTCAACGCGCCGCCGCGCCATGTGTAGGCGTGCCCGCTATCTACCGCGAGATAACCGAACGATGCGCCGCTGCCGGTGGTCACGGTCGCGGGTGCCTGGATGGCATCGCCGAAAAGCACGTTCGCCGTTTCGTCGTTGGCCGGAGCAACCGTCCAGTTCGCTGCATCGCTCCATGCCCCTCCGCCGGTTTGATTCCAGACTGACCAGACGGCACTCCCGCTCGTACCGATGCGCACAAAAATCGTGTTTCCTTGAATCTCAAATCCCGAGGTCTGCTCCAGCCCTTCCACCGTCCAGCCCGACAGGTCGGGAGCGTTCCCCGCGAAAGTCAGCAGCGGATAGCGACCGGCCTCCGTGAAAGAGGCGGTCGAGCCGAGCTTCACCAGACGCAGCATGAGCGTCCCGTCAAATCCCGCCGGCAGCGCCAGCGCATCGTACGTCAATCCGTTCGCGCCGATTTCCAGCACCACGCGCGCACCGTCGGCGACGAATGTGGACGGCGTCAGAGTCTGCCCTACACCGTCGACCAGCGACAAGGTCGAACCGCCCATCAGCGTAAGATCGGCAACCGCAAGCGTCCCCGCCACCCGTAGCGTGCCGTCCGAAACCACAGTCGGCCCCGTGTAGGTCTGCGCGCCTACCAGCACCAGTTCGCCGCCGCCCAACTTGGCCACACCGCCATCGGGTGTCCCGCCCAGCCCGTCATCATGCGTCAGCGGCTGCGTGACCGTCACCGTCATTCCGGCCGGCACCTCAACCACGCAGCCGCCCGCGCCGACAGCCGCCACACTGAGGTTCGTCAGCATCATACTCTGGCACGCCTCCAGCACGCCGCCATCGAACAACACTTCGCCAACACCCGCGCCCACGCTCTCAATCCCGCGCGTCACCAGCCGTCCGCTGCTCAACCGCAGCCGCCCCTTGGCCGTCGCCGCATTCTCAGCCAGTCGGATCTTCGTATTGGGCACCCGCAATGTTCCCCCCGCAACAACCAACTCGCTCTCCACGTCGGCCCCGTACGCCAGACGGAACGCATCCGCCGCCCAGCCCGTCACCGTCGCAAGACCGCCGTTGAACACAAAGCGGGGACGCGACGCGCCACTGCTGCCGCCATACAATGCCGCGGTACTAAATTCGCCGCCGTTCATCTCAAAAAGCGGCCGCGCCGTGATGGTCGTCATGCTGCTAAGCTTGGACGCCAACCAAAGCCCTTTCAGCTCCACCCGGCCGTCATAAATCCGCACGCTCGACACGAGCCCTCCGGGCGCGGTCACCTCAGAGCCATTGTCCCGCCCGACCGTCAAGATATTACCGACTCTGGTGTAACCGCCCACAATCTCAAGATGTCCCGCCGTCTCGGCGCCCGGCGATGTCGTGGTCTGTCCACCGACAATGACCGTGTTGGGCAGCCAGTTGGTCTGCCCGGCAGCGCCCAGCACGACTTTGCCATTCAAAACATTGAACGTCCGCAATCCCCGCGTCGGACTCTCGCCGTATGCACCCAGATTGATGGGGGCCAAATAGTCCCAGGACCCTTCGCCGACGCCGAGGGTGTTCTCGCCCTCGCCTGCGAGCGTCAAGGTACCGGTGCCGGTTTTGATGAATACGCCGTTCCTGGCGACAACCGTGCCCGTGAGCGTCACGTCGGTGTCGCACTCAAAGGTACCCCCTAGCTGCGGGTCGCCAGTCTGGATTGTCAGTCCTTTTGCGGCAACCACCGGCGCGCCAACGTATTTCAAGCGGCCTTCGCCAAGGAAGATCTCGCCGCCGTCGGTCAGCGAATTCAACGCCATCGTGCCGTTCTGGATCACGCGCGGCCCCGTGCCGCTGAACCCGCCTGACAGCACCGCGACACTGGCACCGCGCTTGGTCACCGGCCCCGTGCCGCCGACCGCACCCACCAACGTGAGCGTCGTGCCGGTGCCGGGATCAAGACACAAGCCGCCGCTATTCACCGTCACCGCAGCGGACAACTCTGCCGAAGACGCCGCACCCAGTGTCACATCATCGAACACCACCGGGACATTCAGCGCAGTCGTGTCCGCAAGTGAAAGCGTCCCGCCTCCGGCCACACTCATCTGCCCGCCACCTGCCGCGCCGCCACTGAGCAGCACCTCAGCCCCTGGGTGTACGGTGACCGCCAATTCAGAGGGCACGCTCAGCGCCGAAGCCACCGTATGGCAGCCGCGCTTCACCGTCAGGCTGCCATCGGCACCCGGCGCACCGAAGGTCATTCCGGCACCCGACAGCGTGTAAGGGTCATCCGCATCAAACATCAAGCTGCCGAGGGTCACGCCAGAACCGATGGTAATATGCGTGGCCACGCCCGGCGCCTCGCCCAACCAGACCGACGCCCCCGGGTCTTGCGCCGGAAGCGTGCTCCAGTTGGCTGCCTCACCCCATGCCCCGTCTCCCGGTTTCAGCCAGACCGACGGCGCTACCGTCGAGCCCGTCACGCGCATCACCACACGTTTTTGAGCCGCCTGCACCTCGAACGTGGCCTCGACCCCGAGCGGCGTCGCTGCCGACCAACTGCTGACATCCGGCGCTGTCCCGGCGTAGGTCGCCACCACATACTCACCCGGCAGCCAGTACGAGGAGTGCGCATTCAGGCCGACCAACGAAATCACAAGCTCACCGATCTGCGTGTTCGCAGGCAAGACCAGATAGTCGTTCGCCCCATCCCCCACCTCAAGTTCAAGGGTTGCGACGCCATCCATACCCGCCATCAACCGGTCCGACGTGTACGCCACGGCCTGCCCGTCCGCCAGGCTCAGGGCCGCACCACCACACACCACCACCGCACGGGGCAACCCGCCCTGTATGCGCAGCATCCCCTGCTCCACTACCGTCGAACCCGAATAGTCGCACCCTCCCGCCAAGGTCAACCGGCCTTCACCGCGCTTGGTCAGTCCGCCGTCTTTCGTCTGCGCGGGGTCGCGCGCGATCTGCTGCACCACCGTCACATCCTGCCCCGCCGTATCGATCACCCCGCCGCCCGGTCCCACCAAAAACTGATTGAGTCCGTAGAGGTAGTTCGCCAGCGACTCATTGTTCTCGCTGTTCCGCACACCGATCGTCCGCAGCGTTCCGCCATCCAGAATCAGACGCGCGAAACTGACATTGTTGGCCGACCGCGTGGTCGCCGGCACACTGAGAAGACCACTGCCGAGGTTGCCATCACCGACTACCACCACATTCGTGCGCGGTTCCGAACCCGACGAGCGCCACGCAAACAGGTCGGTCGCCGCCAGCGTACCGCCTGAACCGATATGCACATACGAGCCACCGTTCAAATCAGCCTGCTCGTACAGGATGACCCCCAACGCCACCCGCCCCGCAGACACCGTACCGCCGCTGCCAATACGCAGTTCCCCGCGCGCCCACGCCCCCAAACTCAACCAGCGATCGAACTCCGCAACCGCATTGTTGGACACACAAAAAACGGAGTCTGCGTAACGTCCGACTAGAGTACCTTGGTCGGCGAAACTATTCGCCGTCAACACGCCGCCGTCCACACAAAGCACCCCGCTCCCCTGCGTCGCGCTGGACGATCCCTCCCCCAACATGAACGCCGCGATATTCAGAGCCGCGCCGCTCTCGACCACCACACGCCCCGGCGTCGTGCTGCCAACGCGAAACGTCTGGCGGTCGCCGCCCCGTTTCGTCAACACCGCGCCGGAAACAAGCCGCAGGGTTCCGCCCCTGACATCCAGATACGAACTGGCATTGGTCAACCCCATGGTTCCCGCGAAAACCCACTCGCCATCGCCCCGTTTGACCAGCGTCCGGTTGCCCGAATAGGCAAGCGCCCCGGCAGTCGTGAGTTGCCCCGCACCCGCAACGTTGAACTGCATATCGGTGTTCAGCGTCACATCGCTCTGCACCGTGAGCGTCCCCTCCTCGACCACAAGCCCATAGTCACCCGAGACGGCGCCTTGCAGCGTCAACGGCTGCCCCCGCAACGAATAGGCACCGCCGCGCGAAACCAACCCTTTGAGCGCCAGACTGGTCATGTCATTCTGGATGGCGACCGGCACGCCGACAGCCGACAGGTAAGCGACAGAGCCCGCGCCAGACGCAACCTGCCCCGCCTGCCAATTCTGGGTTTCGCTCCATAAACCGTCGGCACTGCTCGTCCAAGTACCGTCCGCAGCCCAGAGTGACGCATGCCCAACCAGCACACACGCGATGACCGACCACACACATCTGCAAGCACTGTTCATGTCCAACCCTCCTGTGAGGCCGCTTGACGGTCTTATCGCAAAACGACCTTCGTCATTACCTTGTCCGAAACACCTTCCAGACTCCTGCGACTGTTGTGAAGCCCAATCGACAACGCAGGAGTATAAAAGAAGCACACTACCCAGTCAACGACGGGGCTCGATACATATGTAATCGGTTGGTGACAGGGGCACGCGAGTTTAGTGCGTGTTTTGTGTGTGCGCAGTCGGGTCGCGGGCGTCCCCGCCCGCTCTGTGAAGGGCCACTCGTGATTCCGATGCGCGGTGGAGTTCCTAAGGGAAGTGTGCGCATCAGCCTTTTGCAAGACACGTTGTTGCGGGCGAGGACGCCCGCGCTTCCGACTCACAGTCCCCCTTTTCACCAGAAACGCATGATCTTCGCATATCCCTGTCACTAACCGATTACCTCATGTCAAAATACGACCCCGTTTCCCCCTCACTCCTTGGTCATGCCGCAGCGCTCGCGCGATAGCACAGTCGATTCTTTGCGGTTCCTCTCTGCCGCGACCGACACAAAATACCGCATGTCGTCGATGTCCACGCCGACCGCTTGGACAGGAGACGGGCTCCCCTCGGCCTCCCTGAGGAGATCCTTCAGGAACGGTTCGGCACCATCCGCCTGCGACAACGCGATTGCGTACAAGACCCAGCTTAGTCGTCCGCGTATCTCGTCGTTGGTCTCTTGTTCGCGGAGAGCTTTGTACTGCTTGAGGAGAGCCGGATATTCTCTTCCCTTCATTTCCGACAAAGCTTGCGCAGCGGCGGGTGCTTGCCAGTTGTCGCGTG
>Ga0255343_1001478_pt1 | contig 31265 bp, 35 predicted proteins | sample wastewater_treat_4_FD_192413 | JGI IMG/M metagenome (GOLD analysis project Ga0255343, IMG submission 192413) | Wastewater microbial communities from Lulu Island WWTP, Vancouver, Canada - plant16 | ecosystem: Engineered > WWTP > Wastewater > Unclassified | place: Canada: Vancouver, British... | reverse complement strand
GCTAAAAATAAAGAACAAATTCATATACTAGGTAGTAAACAAGATATAGAAGGATTTAAAAATTGGGTTGGTAGTAATAAACCTGGACTAATGTCTCCTATGACTATTAAACAAGGCGTATCAGAATTATTTGATGAGAATCCTAAATTAGCTAATGCTGTATATGAAGCTTTAGGGTTTCAAGGTAGTATAAGTTTAGAATCTAATCTTAAAAACACAGGTAAAACAGAGAAAGAACTTACTGATTATCTTAAAAATAAATATCCTGAGATTAAATTAAATATCTCTAATAATCCAATTTGGGAACAAGGAGATGATGTTTTTAATCAAGAAATAATAGATATACAAAAAAAATTAGAAGGCTTAGAATTATTTACAGATGTTAAAGAGATGGCATTTTATGGTATCTGTAATAATACTGCAACAAAATGTTTTTTACATCTTAGAGATAAAGGATTAAATCCGTTCCCAATATCTGCTGATGGTTCAACTATTTCTTTTACGACTGGAGCACCAATAAAAGGAACTTATACTGGACATTATGTTTCAGTTGTAACTATAAATAATAAACTTTTTATTTATGATATGCCTCAAAATCAGTATTTATCTGGAGAGCATATTACTGATAAAGATATAGAATTATCAAGAAAACTTATTCGAGCCTATGGTTCTTCTGAAGGAATTGGGGCTATGTCTGTAAAAGTAACTAAACCTTTTACACCATTTTTAATTCCTTTAGATTTATCTGAATTAAAAGCCCAATATAATATGGATGATTTAATGGCAGCAAAAGCTATTAAGTCTGTATTACAAACAGGTTCTTATAATAAAGGTCGAGAGATACTTTTACCTGATTATAAAACTAAGGTTAAATCTATTTCTATGGAAACTTATATTAAAAATAACATAGAAAATGGAGAAAACTATATAACAGAATTAAAAAATCAATACGAAAGTATAATAGAAAATGCAGAAAATTTAGTAAAACTACAAAAAGAGCAAGAAAAAATAAATACTTTAAATGATGCTAAAAGTTTCTTAAAAAATCAATTATCTGAAAAAGACAATCAAAAAGTTAAGAATTTTATAAACCATAAGATTAGACTAAAATCTCGTAGTTATCAGCCTAAAACAAATAAAGATTTTAATTATTATTTAATTGTACGTAATATATTAGGAACTTTAAGTAGTAAGATAAATGCCTTTACTCCATCAGAATATTTAAAAGAGTTAGATATTTACCTACAATCAGATGAGTTTATAGTGGATTTATTCAATAAATATAAAGAGGCTGATAAAAATGTTTATAGTAAGATAAACGAAATAGAACAACTTAAAAATAGAAAAAAAGAATTTAATGCTTTTATAGGAAAAGTAGCAGAAGTAGGATTACAAAATGCTTTAAAATCATTACCTTCAGATAGTTTCTTGCATAATATTTCTAAGTTAGAAAAAGCCAAAAGTATATCACCAAAACAAGATGCTGCTATATTAATTTCTAAGTATAAGGATACTAAAAAATTTCTTAAATTATTAGAAGCTGATAAGAACACTTATGATTTATTACAAGAACTATATCAAAACATAAGCATAAGAGAGAAGTATAGTACTCTTTTAAACTATCTAAATGTAAATAACAGAGATACTTCTGCTTTATATGCTTATATTCAAAATGAAATTATAAGACAATATAAATATTTCTCAAAAGAAAATAATATAGAATTTCAAAAAGATGAATTTGGTAAAATTATAGGTCAAGCTAATATTAAAGCTATGACTGTGCTTGTTGATGCTGTAAATAAAAAAGAAGATACAATACCACATGAATATGCTCATCATTACATAGCATGGTTTAGAAATACTCCTATAGTACAGGAAGCTATTAAAAGATTTGGTTCAGAAGAAGCATTAGTTCAAGCTATTGGAGAACAAGTAGTAAAACAAAAAGGTGAAGCCTATAACTGGTGGAAAAAATTCACTAATTGGATATTAAATCTACTATCAGACAAACAATTATTACAAGTACTTACAGATAGTTTTTTAAATAGACAAGATTTACATGATTTTACTTATAATCAACCTAATACACAACAAAAACAACAAGCTCAACAACTATATTCTCAATATCTTGGCACTATATTCCCTGATAGTAAAGTAAAAGATATTGTTTATCATGGTAGCCCTAAATCTAAATTAAAAAAAATAGAAGGTATTTCTTTTTGGACTAATGAAAAAGGCAATGCTTATGCTTACAATATTGAAAGAAACAATGATAATAGCGAAGGGTTTGTAACTTCGGCTATTGTTAATATTAAAAATCCATATATACATCAGGAAGATGTGAATAGTAGATTTGCTACAACTACTCCTAAAGGTTTAATAGATTCTGCTAAATCTAAAAATGCAGATGGTGCTATATGGAAGGATGTTGAAGATATAGGTGGTAGAGAAACCCAAACTGTAGTATTTGAACCAGAACAAACTCACATACTAGGCTCTAAACAAGATATAGATGGATTTAAAAATTGGGTTGGTAGTAATAAACCTCAATTACAAAAAGACAGGAAAGATGGTTTAAAAGTAGCTAACTTAGAATACTTAGAAGAAGTGTTAAATACACTATCTAATAAATTTGGATTTTCTTACGAAATAATTTTTGATGAAAATAACCCTAATAAAGGTTATGTCGATGTTATATCATATAAACAACCTACTATTGTAATTAATGCTTCTAAGGCTACTAGTGATACACCTCTGCATGAGTATGGACATATATTTATAAATTTAATTAAATCTTCTAATAAAAATTTATATTCTACTTTAATTAAAGAAGTTTTAAATACTGAACGAGGTAAAAAAGAATTAAAAGCTGTTCAAGAACATTATGTAAATTACACTCTAGAAGAACAAATAGAAGAAACTATTGTTCAGCTTTTAGGAGAATATGCTGCTGGAAATTTAGATTCTAAAACAGGATTACATAAAACAATTAAAAAAATATGGGATTCTATTTTAGAATTTTTATCAAAAGCTTTTAATGTAGAAATTAAAGATATTTCTCCAAATACTTCTATTGAAAGTTTAGCTAAACTTTTAGCTAATCCTAATATAAACTTTAACCAAAAGTCTTTCATTGAAAAAAATATTGAAAGTATAAAAAAGGAAGACTTAGAGCGTAAAGAAAGATTAGAAAAAGAGTATTTAGATTTTCAGAAAATTAAAAATCCAAGTGTCATTAAAGAAAATAACTTTACTATAATTGTTAATAGTACAGAATATGAAGTATTTAATAGAGAGTTAGAACTTTTAATTAATAACTTGAAGAATTATAGTAAAGAACAATTATATATAGATATTAAAAATATTAAACCTCAAATTGAAACTTTTAAACAAAGAGAAAACTTTAATTATAATAGATATCCTCTATTTACTAAAATTTTATCTTTTATTCACCCTGATAAAGATACTGCACTTTGGGTTCTTAATAATGCTGATAATTTAGAAGATAGAATTAAAAAAGCTTTAGAAATTTTAGATAAACCTCTCAATGAAATAAAAAAAGATATAATAAATGGTTATAGTTTCAGTAAATCTTTAGAAATAAATATTCCTAATTTTTATAAATTACCTTATAAAAATGATAACATTAATTCTGTAAAGGATATTGAAGATGAATTTAAAAATAAGCTATCTGAACTGGATGATATAATTAAAAACCCTGAAAAAGGTGAGTCTTACTATAACCGAGCAATAAAAGTTCAAATAGATGATGATATTTACTCTATAAGAGGAAGTTTCTTTAATGGAGATATTTCTATTGCTTTTAGTTCTGAGAAATATGCAATGAATGATGTTAATAAGGGATTATTTTTTAAAGTTCTACCTAAAGTTATAGATTCTATTTCTTACATGTTTTCTGATGTGGAGTATAATACTATATCTTTTATTCCCGTAACTGGAAAATCTTCAAAAGGTAGTGATTTAAGATTAAAAGGTTACAATATTTTTGCTAAAAGACTGTTTGGGCAATTTAGTTTAGTAGCTGAAAATGAAAACGTCACTACTATTCCTATACCAGATGCTTTTAAAAATAGAGTACATATTAAAGAAAATATGTATCAAGTAGATAGAGACAATGCTCCAGACAACTCTTTCCAACAATTTCAACAATCACTAAACAAACCTAATACTAACCCTATACTTCAGGGTAATAAACCTGAAATGAGTTCAAAACCATTATTACTTTCTCCTATGGTAATTGATGATGAAGGTGCTTATATGGAAGATTCAGACTTTGATTTTAGTTTTGATGAAGAATTGAAAGGTACTAAAATAAACTCTTTTGAAAAAGCTATTAAAGTTAAAATGGAGATAATTAAAAATCTTCAAACAAAGCTTAATATGATTGAAAGGGATTTAAAAGTTTATAGTACTGATGGTAGCATGATACAACAACTTACCAGAGAACAAGATAAAATAAATGAATTATTGTATGGTGATGGTGAGGAGAATATAGGTTTGTTAGCTGAAGTTAAGGATATGCAAAGATATACTCCTTCAAGAACCTTAGAATATTTCTTTCAAAGAGATTGGGAAATTATTGATATTCTAAAAGAATCAACTAATCCTGAAGATATTGAACTTGTAAAATCTATGTTGAGTTTTTATTCTAATCTATCTCCTGAGATAAATCCAAAAGACCATCCTTTCTTTTTAGAAGAGGATATGTTTAATGCAAATGGAGATTTGATTTTGGAGAATGATATTGTTATTTTATTAAGACATTATGCAAATAAGGCTAATATAGAAAAACATAATATTCTAAACAAAGAAAAGAAAATACTTGAAGATATATTCAACACTAATCCTAATGTTGAAAAAATGTATGAAGGTACAACTAAGGGTTATGATAAAATATTCTATACTGCTGAAGGAATGAAAGATATCAATTATCTTGATATGTTTTTAATGGATGGTCAATTTGGTATCTTTAGTAAGAACCCTGAAATAAGACAAGTAATGCAACACCTTTTAGGTACAACTATTATAGAAGAGCAAGGTTGGTCAAAAGATATTGAATTAAAGATAGATGAATTACAAGATGCTGTAGAAAAAGAATTAAAAGCTTTAGGATATGACCTTAAAGAGCAAGGTTTTAAAGGTATTAGTTATGAGATATTTAGAGCTAAAAATGAATTTGGTTTTTATGAAAGAAGTTTTACTCAAAGATTTACATCGAAATTCTTTAGAGCAAGAACTGATTTTTTAGCTGACCAAAGAAAAAAAGCTATGGAGATTGCTCTTATTCAAGACCCTACAGAAAAGAAAGAAGCATATGCTGCATTGTATCAGGAAAAAATATCTTGGTTTAAAAATAATACTGAAATGTTTGATGTTAATCTTTTAGAGGATTTAAAAGATGAGTTTGGTGATTTGCAAATAGAATATAATCAAGATGAAGCTGTAAAACATAAAGAAAGATTAATACAAGTTTTAGGGGAGAAAGGTTATCAAGAACATTTACAAATTCAAAAAAGAAAAATAAAAGAGTATATTGTTTCAAGGGATGCTTTAATTCAGGACTTATTAACTTCTGAAAATGTGAGTGATATAAGTAACTTATCTTCAGCTTCAGTATATGAATTGGAAAAATTTAATAAAACTAATAATCCGTTTTTATTTTCTCAAAGCTATAAGAATAAAACTCCTATTATGATTGGAAATAATGTTATATCATCTCAAATGAGATATAATGTTTATGTACCTCGAAGATTTGAGGGAGAATATAAAAAGATAAATGGTGTTTTTACTTTAGTAGATTCTGATAGAAGTACAGGTTTTTATGATGAAAGGTTCAATGTTATTGAAAGTAATGAAGCCTTATATAAATTTTATGAAATTATACGTAGTGTATCTCAAAAGAAATTTGATTCTATTCCTATAGATGAAAGAGATGGTTACAGTATGTATGATTTAGACACTTTAGAAAAAACATTGGTAGAAAGACTATATTCTGCTCAAGGATTAGAAAAGATACATGAATTTTGGAAATGGTTAATGGAAAAATTACGTAGTTTCTTTACTGAAAAAGCAAGTAATTTATTGACCTATAATAAGATAAATCCTATCACAGGGGAAATAGTTTATGTTGTTAATGATAACTTTTTAAGACAGAATAGAAATGAAATACAACGTACTTATGTATTAAATAAGTTAGAAGTTTTAAAAGCTTTAGGTATTGGTATGACAAATACACTACCCCAAGATTTAGAATTAAATAAAGCTCCTATAGCTGTTATAGAGTACATTGCAAGAAAATTAAATGTAGCACCTTCTGCTCAAAGTATTATGAATCATCTTAATATGAAGAGTAATAAGTTTAACTTAGCTTCATTTGTTTCTAAAGTTGCTGAGAATGAGGTAATAAAAAATAAATCTATGGATTTACCTAAAATCCTTAAACTACAATCTGCTTTAGTGGCTGAGTATGCTGCAAGACAAAGAATTTTACCTACTTTAAAACTTATGAAAGAACATTATGAGGGTATTAAAAAGATTCAAACAAATAAAGTGGGAGAACCTATATATGATTCTGACAAGAAAACTGTTTTAAATGGTAAACGAGAATTGTCTATAAGACAAATGAACTCTTGGTTCTCAAGAGCTGTACTTGGTAATTATAGTAGTAAGAATGAGTTTGGTAATCTTATTATGAAAGAGGGTAAAGAAGTTGAATTTAAAAAGGGTTTAAGTAAATGGGTAAATAATAAAATTTATACCAGAGATGAAAAGAATATTATAGCTCAAATAGATGAACAAATAAAATTTTTAAGATTACAACCTGTAGATGATAGTACAAGAGAAGCAATAGAAGCTGAAATTAATGGTTTAGAGAGAATGAAAGACAATTTAGGTCAGGTAGTATCTCTTACATCTATGGTTGATTCTATTTTAGGTTTTATAAGATGGAAAGTTTTAGGTTGGAATGTTAGTTCAGGTATGACTAACTTTATTGAGGGTCAAATGGCTAATCAATTAGCAGCATCTTCTGGAAGATATTTTCCTGAAGAATATCTATACGAAGCTAATGCTATTGTTAGAGGTTCTACTATGAAACTATTTGGGTTAAAATTTTTAGTTTCTCCAGAAGTAAGAAAATTATCTGTATTGATGCAAAATTATGATATTCTTCAAGATGCAACAAATGAGTTACAAAAAGCTTCAAGAAAATCTAAATTTAATAAATTAGAAAAACTTGGTCCATATGAAATAACAAAACGTATTGAGTATATTAACCAAGCTCCACTGTTTATAGCTTATCTTAAGAATACTAAGATAACAGGTAAAGATGGTACTGAAAGTAGTGTGTGGGATGCAATGCAAGAAAATGGTACTTTAAAAGATAATTTTGCAACACCTCAAAATAGATTTAATTGGGAAATCCTTACAGAAGACCAAAAAGCTGATTTATTAAATATTGATAATACTTTAAACAGAAAACAGTATTCTACAACAAGGGAAGCTATTATTGAATTGATAGTAAGAACTCATGGTGATTATAATGACCTTCGAGGTAATATGGCTAAAGAATATATGACAGGTAAAACACTTATGATGTTTAAGAATTGGATTACATCATATTTCTTTACAAGATATGCTAAAGAACAAGATATTTTAGCTCTTAATATTAAGAATTATAAAGGAAGATATCGTTCTATATCTGCAAGTACAGGAGCATTGATGTTTGCTATACCAGGATTACTAACAGGTGGTTTTGTTGGTTTAGGTATTGGAATGGGTATTGGTGCTGTAGGGGGTAAATTATTAGGTATAGATACTAATTTATCATTACTTGATGAATTAGGATTTACTTTAAAGAATGTAGGGTTAAAAATGTTAAATTTACCTGTTCAAACTTTACTTGGTAAAACTTTCATAAAACAAGATTGGTCTAAAATAGAACAGTCAGGTATGTCTGAAACAGATGTTAAAAATATGCGTGATTTAATTACAGAGATAGCAATTTTATCCTCATTAATTGCTACTATGTTACTTGTAAAAGCTGCTTTGTATGATGATGATGATGATGATGATAAAGAATCTTTAAAAAGACAAGCTCATAATGTATTGATTAATAAACTTTATGGTTTATCTGAACAAGGTACAAGTTTCTTAACAGGTAGTGCTTTTTATAATCTGTTTAATCCTGAAGAAATACAATTAATTAGATTTGCTATTGAAGTATCTAAAACAGCAAAAGCTGCAAGTGATTTACTTATTGGAGATGATACTTATACTTCTGGACCAATGTATGGTGATAGTAAATTTGCTAATCAATTCTCTAAAACATTTATACCATCACCTCTAAAAGGTAATATGGGATTTGGTAAAGCTGCTGAAAGACAATTCTTTAGCACACCTTTTGATAAAATGTTTTGGGGTGTAGAAAAAACTTCACAAGCTAAGGTTAAACAGATTAGAGCTGATTATGCTAAAGAAATAAAAGAACAAAATCCAGGAATAAGTGAAGAGGAAAAAACTAAATTGGTAAATAAAAAATATAAACCAAAGAAAAAGAAACAAACATATGAAGATTTATTGAAGGATTATGAAGGGAAGAGATAAAGAAAAAGGGGGAGTAGGCAACAATGGTCCTACTCCGTTCTATTTTTAACTATGGTCAATTATTTTATATAGCTATCCAATTCTTCCTGACTAATTTCAGAATCATCAAGAATTTTATTACCTTTATTATCTATTAAGGCAAATTCATTTCTTTTTACATCAATTCTGACTTGTATATGTTTTACAGGGTTATAGTAATATCTATGCTCATTTTCTGAAGCAAATTGAAACCCGTTATTTAATAAGTATTCTATAAAAGTTCTATTAACTCTAAACATTGTATCTGTCATAATATTAATTTTAAATATTGTATTTAAAATTCATCGTCTTCTTCTTCACCTAAATATGAACTTAAATTTATAAAATAAAGTCTGTTTTTAGCTCTTGTTCTGGCTACATATTTTAGGTTTTGTTCCTGTATTAATTGTTCTGTAGATTTAGCAAATTTAGAAGGAATTAAATTTTCATTGAGAATATATACAATATCTGCTTCTAATCCTTTAGATTTATGGATTGTACAAAGCATAATTGCATTTTCTTTCTCAAAGAAAAGACCTTTAAATTTATTTATTATAGTATCTATAGTAACAAACATATCATGAACATAGTTGTTTGAGAGGATTTTAAAGATTTTAAAATTGTTCTTTAAAATAAAATATTTCATTCTGCCCTCATCAGTTCTATCCTTTTTGAACTCTATAAGTTCTTGTTTAATTTTTCTTGTTGCTTCAATAACCGTTAAGTATTTGTATGGTGTTAAGAATTTAGTAACACTATTTAGAATATCCTCACCTTTAATATAACAGTTTTTACCATTCTTTAAAAGTAAGAAGTATAGCTCTATAATAGGAGCTGTATTTCTGCACACTATCATAGAGTTGTCCATTATCATAGATATTTCATCTATCTCCTCAACAAAACCCTCTTCTTCTCTTCCATAGGTCATTACATTATATACTTCATTTGCTTTGTTTATAATGTTTTTAGAACATCTATAACAAGTATTAAGAGGAAACTCTTTTACATTTGGGTATTCTTTTAATTTATCCATAGAATTAGATAAACTACCCCCAAAAAGGTAAATACTTTGTTTGTAATCACCTACCCCTATAAATCGCTTTATATGCCCTTGTTTTAAAAGATTTCTAATTAGGTTATGTTGGAGTAGACTTAAATCTTGTAATTCATCTATGAAGAGATAAACAGGCTCTATTGGAATGTATAGATTATATTTTACAGGTATGTAAATCATATCTATAAAATCTATATAAAGAAGACCATTTGTTTGGTCAAATTTATCTCTAATTTTAGCAAGTTTTTCCCAAAGGATTTTTAACTTTTGTGTTATTTCTATAGGTTTATCCATTATAAGCATATAACGAGATATTTCCCATAGGTTATCTGTAAGAAACATTCTTGAAACATCATAGATATCACAAAGTAAAAGTGTTAGTTTAGATTTATCTTCCCATTTCATTTTGAAATATGTAGGATTTTCTTTTTGAAGAATTTTAATTAAATCAAATCTTTTACTCTCTTTAATTTCTATCTGTTTTTTAAAATTTCTTACAGCCATTAATCCTAAAGAATGAAGAGTAAGAGCTTTACCTTGTATAAGACCTCTACTCTCCATTTTTTGAGTTATTTCTTCTTGTATAGATTTGTTGAAAGCTAAAAATAATGTTCTTTCTTTAGTTACTTCTAATAATTGAAGTAACATTGTGGTTTTACCACATCCTGCTGAAGCATTGATTAATATATTACAATTGTCTTGTAACCATGCGTTTAGGATATTTTCTTTTTCAAGATTCATCTTTAATCTCCTCTACTACAACATCTGTGTAGCCATTATTTTTATAAATTTCCGCAAGCCAATCAGCATCTTCTTTAGAAAGTAAAAAGTCATTGACTTCAATACCATCTACCCAAACTGTCCAATTATCCATTCATTATTCTTTCTAAAAGTTTATACTCTGATTTAGTGAGCTTTACAACTCTTTTTAATCTTAAAGAAATTTCATCGGTATACCACCAGTCTCCTTTAAAAGGTCTTGATGAATACCCCCAAAAAGTGGCTACATATCTTTCTGCTGCAAAGTTTATATTTTTTGCTTTAGTGGTATGTAGTACCCTGTGGTCATGTCTTCTTTCACCATCTTGAACTTCAAGATGTATAAATAAATATTTTACCATTTATTTTTCTTTTTTAGATTTTTTAACTATATCCCTTATAAAAGCTCCGTAATGTCTTAATTCCCATTGTTGTAATGTTCCAGATGGTGTATGCTTAAATAACTTATACATAAATTCAATAACATCATTTTCTGAAAATTGATAAGACTCTTAAGCTTTTTCAAAACCATCTTTAAACCCCTCATTATACTGATTATCATGGGAATCCATTGCTGTATCTAAGAATTTATCTTCTATTTCTTGTCTTGTTAGTTTCATAAATTATATTTTTTAAATTTACCTATTAACTCACTATAAGTAATAGGTGTAAAATCATTATTATCAACACCAACATCATACCTCATTTTATGAAAAGGTACTTGTTCTGAAGATTCACTGTTTGGACCACTATGAACATGACCGTGTAAATGATAATAACCTCTTCTCCAATACATAAATGGATAATGTGATATTGCAAATTGAGTATCAACTTTATTAGATTCATCCATTACAGTAAGTTCCACATAATCTGCTGCTAACTTAAACATACTACTTATAACCTCTCTATCAAACCTATTTTGATAATCATGATTACCATAAATAAGTATTTTAGAACCATTTAATTTATTCAGAATTTTTGAAATACTACCAATATTTGCAGTCATTGCAAAATCTCCAGCAATAAAAACATAACCGTTTTTAGGTACAACCTTATTCCAATTCTCTATAAGAGTGTTGTGCATTTGATATAAATTTTCAAAAGGTCTATTACAGTAATTGATTATGTTGTAATGAAAAAAGTGCAAGTCTGAAGTAAAAAATATACTATCTGTATTTTTTAGTTTTATTTTCATGACTCTGTTAATTTAGCATCTAAAATTGTTTTTATATTTTTAACATCTGTTTCTACATCAGGCATATATATTAAATTAGCTATACTTTTTGTACCAGCATAGATAGAAGCATGGTCATAATTAATTAATTTCGTTATTGCTGATGTTGAGAATTGAGGATAAGTGTATTTATATGCAAAATAAAAATATAAATATATTTTATAACTTCTTTCTCTATTTGATTTAACTAATTTTGTATCTTTATTAAAATATGTTATAGGTAAATCAAAATAGTTTGCAACTATTTCTAAAACATCAATAGGGGTCAATTCCCCTATTTTTAGTTTTAATACTTCTACACCCCTTGATTTTAGAAACTGTATAATTTTTTTATCATCAGTCTTTATTAGATATTTGTTCATCATAATGTTCTAAATAAAGTTCTATAAGAGTTAAAGTTCTTAATGCCTCTCTATACTCTTCAAACTTTTGGTTTAATCTAAAAGTAATTGTATTTGTATCAAGAATTTCTCCATCATCTCTGATAGTACTTGCATGACACCACCCTAATATTAGTTTCTCAAGGGTTGCTATATCCTCTTTGATGTCTGTTATTTTATCTTCCACATCATATTTAGAAGAAAAGGTTAATCTATTTAAATAGATGTTTGCCTTAAAATCTGTTCCCCATCCCATATTATTCTATTGTTTTAATTACTATTCTACCTTCTTGAGAAAAAATCATTCCTGGATTTTGGTACACAGAATACCCTACATCAGGATTCTTTTCTCTTAATTCTCTATCAAATTGTTCTAAAATAGGTCTGTATATATCATAACATATTTTAGCTTCTTCTTGTAGCATTGAACTTCCAATGCCTAATGATTCATTATTTTTAAGATTTGGAAAAGCATTTTGTTTAAACATATCTAAATGATGTGTATATCTGTTTCTTGTCTCTATAAACCTATCATGTGAACCACAATTTAATAGGATTTGTTCCTCTATAAAAGGAGCTAAACAATCTACCTGACCTGCACAAAATCTTGATGCAAATTCTAATGCTTGTTGAACAACACTTAGTTGTTCTTTACTAAATTCTATTTGATATTTCATTCTTCTAACTTTTTATACCTATCATCCATATCAGGTCTATTCTTCATCATCCAAGATAAAAATAAGGCATTACATTGAATATGTCCTATATGAGATAATGTTGACTCTGGGTCATCATCTTCACCTTCCATAAAAGCATCTAAATGTCTTTTTAAAGATTCACATATTTCAGTAATTGATAAACCTTTTTGCCAATTAAACGGGGCATATTTTTGGCAGCCATATTCAAGTACTTGAACCATAGGTATTAACGCTGATTGTGGAACTAAACTCCATTTTGGTTTTCCTTGATTTAACCTATCTCCTTTAGTATTTTCCATTATTCTAAATCTATAATTAATAAATCATACCCACGTATAAATATTTTCTCTAAAAAGAGTAATGCAACAATACCTTCTTTAGTATTAGATGGTATTGTAGATATGCTTGCATGTATATGCAATGTCTTTTGGTCTGTTTCTGTATTAAATTGTTTTAAGACAGAAAGCACATTAATACCATTAGCAACCCTATCTACATGTTGCTTTTGTAGATAGAGTATACTAAAAGTAGTTGTTTGGTTTTGTTCAAATATTATCATTATTCAAATGTTTTTTCAAATTCTTCTAAATCCTTTTCCAATCTTGTTAATTCTGAACAAGAAACAATAATATCATAATATTCATTATATAAAGTATCATATATTTCTTGAATGTCTTCTTTGTAATGCAATTCGCCTGAAGCATCTTCTATATAGATATCTTCTTCATTAATTCCTAAATCTTTTTCACATTTTTCTACTAAAATTTTATGAGCAATTTTAGCAGCAGCTTGTACTACATTTATTTCCATTATTTTAATTTTTAAATTACTAATTCTTTAACTAAATTTTGTACATAATATGGAGATACTACTTTTTCATAGTTAAATATCTCGTCATATGTACCTGGTGGTGTGTCAAGCTCACCATTAATTTCATGTTGTGAAATATCTACATTAAAAACACTTTTTATTCTTTTTTGATAGTGTTGATAACCTTCAGGTGTCTTGTTTATAACAGCGTATGCTGTAGGTTTTATAGTTTTTAAATTTAAAGCTATCATTTCTGTATCAGAATACATTAGGCTATATGCACCTTTTAGAAACAATTCATACTTTTTTGAAGCCATTTCAGGTAATCTTACAACTACCATGTGTTGATTTGAATCTAAAGATGGTCCGAAATTATAATCAGTTACATAAAGATGTGTTGCTCTTGAAGTAAGATATGTCATAAAATTTTCAAAATGCTCTATATAGTAAGAAGTATCTATAAGAATATAAATGTAATTTCCAATAGGGTAATCTTCATCATCTAAAAGAGCATCATGAACACCTACACCATACTTTACTAATTTGTTGAAATACTCTATAAAAACTGTTTCATAGAGTTTAAAACATGGGAAAAGATATTCCCATGTTTTGTTTTTGTAAAATTTACCTTTCTCAACTAACATAATCGCAGACAAATTTCTAAAGAAAGTGTATTATAATACTCTTTTGCTTTCATTAGTCTTGAGCAAAGAAAGTCAATTTCTTTTTGAAGGTCAACAATTAAAGGGAAAGTTTTTACTCTTTGTTTTGGAGTTAGAGTAAGTATCTTAGCTTGCATAGCCAGATACTTCTCTTTTTCCACATCAGTTAGACCTTTCAACTCATAATCTATAAGATTATCAGGTGTTGGCATCAAGACATAATCTAAATAAGCTTCTGTTTTGTCATATAAATAGCAATATGCTATTAACTGCCAATAATATTCAGAAGGTATTCCTTGTTTATTTCTATAAGTTTTCCATGATTCAGGTATTTTACAATCTCTTATAACTGTTCCATACTGAATATCACATTCTCCAGTGATAAAATCCTTTGTTACACGTTCAACATTTTTAGAAATATTTATATTATACACTTCACCAATCAATGCAATAGCTTCTTCTTCGCAAGTTTTACCTTTGACAAATTGAGGTAAATTCTCTCTAACAGAGAAATCATAAAATCCATTTTCTTCTAACCAAAGTTCTTGAAGATAAGACATAGCTCCTTCAGGAAGTGGGTCTGCTTCAACTAATCTTTGATTTTCAAGTTGTTTTATGATATCTTTTGCTATTGTCATAACACCTCTTGTTTGAGTAAATTGCCAAACAGTTTCTCTTGTATAGGTTGCATCTTTTGAAAGTATTTGTTGTTCAAGACTTTCTAATAATGCAGGGTCAAAAACAGGTCTATTAGTACATATCTTATGTACTTGTGATGCTCTTATCATTCTCTTGTTCTATTAAGTAATTCAGAAAATTCAGGACTTATAATTTTTCCAAAGTCCTCTAAAGACAAACAAACTATTTCATCATAAGGGTTTTTCTTTCTTCCAGCACCGATGAATTTTTTATGTATTAAAATATTTGGTAAAGTATGTTCTATATTTGTTGGTGGAAAGGTAATTTTAATAGCTTCTGCTATTTCAGATAAAATTTTACTATAATTTATACCTTTTTGTTTCCCAGCCTTTATTTGAACATTAAATGGTACATTCAATAAATCTATTTTAGCACCATCATGCAATTTACTTCCAAATCTTGATGTAACACAAAATTTAAAACCTAATTCTCTAAAGAATTTGGCATATTCACGTTCTGCATTTGAACCTTTTATTTTGTTAGTTCTCCCAACGCTTTTAGTTTTGTTTGTTTTACCCAATTCTTCAGGTAATCCCATAATTTTAATTTTAGTAGTTTTTAAAGTTCATTTAAAACCTCATATAAAAACTCTTCTTTCACTATATTTTCTTCTGATATAGTGTGGATAAATTCACTTTCAAATAATTTTGTATCACCTATTACAATTTCTATATTATGAAGTGTACACAAAGGTATTACAGTTTTCATGCAGAAAGTTACTAATTTTTTATAATAAGGGTTTTTAAATACTTCATAATGTATGAAAAATTTAAAATCCTTTTCATAAAATTCCCTTAATTTATATATTCTTTCATTAGGTCGAAAACATAACATAATTAAGGGTTTAATATAATCTTTAAATTCAAACACTGAAAAATTACCCCAAATTATTTTATGACCATTATAACGATTAATAATATAATGAAAAAAATTATTTAACTTTTCTGTACCTTGAAATAATCCGCTTTTAAGTGTTCTATTTATCTCTGGAAATTTATATGTATCCCACATAGGGGCATATAAAGAAATTGGATAAAATTTACAAGAATCATGATATACTGTTTGATATTTAGTATTTCGATAAATATAAGAAATATAATCAGGTATATTATTTAAAGTATAAATAACATAGAATTGAAAATTATTAATTTCTTCCATGATTAAAAGGTAATGAATTAGTTTCTACTTCAGGAATTTCCTGCTCTTCTTTTAAAGCTTTTACTCTCTCTATAGATTCAGCTTTTGTTATAATTGTCTCTTGAGCTAAAGGTAAGAATTTTTCAAAAAAGTAAGGTACTTCTCTGGCATCAATATCATCTACAAGATTTGATAAGTGATTTGTAAAAAAACTAACCATAGAACTGCCTATCATAGCCCCGACATGTGAAGTTTGTTGCATAGTACAATGTGTACCAATTGTTACTAAATTATTTTCATTAAGAGTTGATTCATACAGCTCATAGTTATCCCGTGTTACACAATAAATTTGTAGTAACTCACCGTCTAATCTGCCATCTATAAATATGAAGTTTTTACTAAAAGGATTATTTAATAGCTTGTATTTCCATAAATTAAAAAGTATTTTTCTTGCTTTAAAATTATCAAAACAAGAAAATACAAAATCACCAATATCATCTTTATTTGTTTCAGGGGTTATTTCACCTCTTAAATAAATATCTGTTCTTCGATTTGTGGTTTCTGATATAAAGGCTATACAAGATTTTGTTTTTAAGTCATTAAGAGAATTTTTAAAGAAAAGTTGACATCCTAAATTATGAGTTTCAACTCTATCCATATCCCATAAATCTAAGCTTAATGCTTCTGCTCTTGCTAATAAAAAAGCTACATAACTTCCTATACCCCCAACACCACCAATAGTTACTGAAACCTTACGCATTTCCCCAAACCAATTAAAACCCTTAAATCTAAAATTTTCTTCCATTTTTTAATACTTCTATATAATTAGACATTTCTTTTATTAATTCTTCCATTACATATGGAAAAGACATTTTATTTTCTTTAATTACCTCTACTACACCTTCACATAATTCTATTTTTTCAGAAAGAACTTCTGTATATGAAGTTAAAGCTTCAGTAAGGTTTTTACTAAAATATGCAAGTTTTGCCTTTAAAGGCTCTTTATCTAAAACAAAATCTTTAATAGATAAATACAAAGTATCAGTAAATTTTGGGCTTCTTCCAAGTAAAGCTGTAATAAAAATATCTTCTTCCATTGTTAAGGTATCTTCCTCACTATCTGAAAAATATTTAGGAGTTTTAAAATAATAGTCAGAATCTTTATATTGATTATAACTACCAATACCTTGCCCAAAGCTATGCTGATATGCAGGAAATTGTGTAGTTTTCTTCTCAGCCTCTTTAATAATTCTATCAACATTAGAGGCAAATTCATCATCTACAATTAAAGACTCATCTTCAAACTCAAAAACACAATTAAATATTGTTATTATTTCTAAAGACTGACTTTGTTGTGTTAAGGTGTAATATTTACCATTTTCATCTCTTGCTATATACTTAATCTCAGTAGTGTCTGCTTTAGCTTTTGTAGCTACTTTACCTACATAAAGATTTTTATTATCTACTGTAATAGAAAGTATTACATTACTTGTATCAGTTTGTTTTCTTAAATCATTGTAATCTGTTGAAGAAAAGAAAGAGCCTAAATTGTGATGGCTATGTATATCCCCCTGTTTCCAGTCTAATCTTTTATCATCTTGCATAAGATAGTCTATAACTCTTTCATCTGAAGTATAAGATGTAGCACCACTTGAGTCTTTACTCATAGGTAAAATATCTTGTAAAATATATTTACAATTCTCTACATCTTTTATCGAGTTTTCCACTGTGTAAAAAACTATACCACACCATTCTACTGTTGGTATTTTTCCACAAATATATTTAACTTTATCACTAAAAGATTTGGGTACAAAAATTTTGATATTGTTTTCTGTAGTATTCATTGAAAATTTTCTTTTTAAAATTATTAATAAAAGCGATTTTATATTCAGGGCTTAGATAATATACATCTTTAACCGCATCCTTTTTTTGAATATTGTATGTTTGTATTTTTGGTAGTATTTTTTCTCCTCTAAAATAAATAAAACGGCAACTTCTTGAGTTTAAATACTCTGTAAAAGAATTTATAAAGTTTTTTTGATAATTGTACAACGAATTTTGTACATCTTGTACATCTTTTTTATAACAGTACTTGTTTCCATCTTTTATAAAATAAAGTCCTGCAATATCTTTTGTACGTAAAAACTCTATAAAAATTTCTTCAAAATTCTCTTTTTCTTCTATTATAAGATTTCTTTTTTGAACTTTAATATCAAAAAATTCTTGAATTTGTCTATTTCTGTCTGTAATATACTTTAAAAAAGATTCTGCATAGTCGTAAGAATCACAAGTCTTAGAAACATTAAACATTTTTTTAAAATCTTTTAAGTTATCAGATAAAGTTAAATTTTGTAAACTATTTATAGAATAATAAACCCCATCAGTATCTTCTATAGGTAATATTACATCTAAATAGAAAAAGAATGTTTTTAATTCTTCGATTTCAAATGTTTCATTTATATTTAATTCTGTAAGACTTTCTTCAATTTCACTATGACCTAAACATATTTTATTAACACTAAAATAATAATCAGAGAAACAATGTTTCTCTTTTCTTGGAGAATGGGAATATAAAAAACCTTTATCATACTCATACATATCTAAACAACCTCTAAATAGTCTTGGAGGACCTAACCTTATTGAATTTTCAGAAAAATTTATAGATATTTTTATATACACTTCTTTTATAGTCTTTCTTAAATTATGTTTAGGTGTGTATAATTCCATTGTGGGGTAATAGATAATTATAAACAATTCCCAATCATTATTAATAAAAATATCCCAATTATCATTAAATTGAAATTTTAGAGCTGTAATAATATTATCATATTGTTTTAGTACTTTCAAAGATTTAATACCTAACTTATTTTGAAGAATTTTATTTTTATATATTCTTTTTGGAGACCTTAATATACCACTTAATTGTATTAATTTTTGTTTTTTATCTAAATTTATGTGCATGGTAATTATAAAAATAAAAAAGAGGGGTTTTACTACCCCCTCTTTTTGTTAATACTATAATTTACTAAATATTTGTTTAGCCTCAATATCAAGCTTTTCTAACTCAGTTCTATCTTTTTTCTCTTTAATATCTAAAAGTTGATTAATTTTTTGAGACACGGTGTCTAAGATACGTGTAATAATATTCAAATCTTTTTTTTCCACTAAAACTGTAGCTGATTGCTCTAATTCCTCTTGTTCTTGAGAAATTAAAGCTGCGTAGTTGTTTAATACGTTAGCTAATTGTGCTGTTGTATATTGAGTCCAATTACCATCTTTTTTTAAAGCTGCTGTGAAATCCTCACCATACACAGCTTTAAATTTTTTTACTTCTTCACGAAGTTCTTTCATAGTTAGTCCAGAATAGTCTATGCCTTTATCTGTGTTTTTAACACGAATAAAAATTAAACAGTCTTTTTCTGGCAATAATGCTTCAGGGTGTTCGTAAGAAATTTTTGTATCTCTATCAATAGCAACCATTTTGTTAAAATCCACTTCAGGTGTTTGTTCAATAATTAAATATTGTAATTCACCCCAAGTTGTTACGTCTGTTTCAATTTCTATTTTTTGTTGTCCTATTGTAGAGAACACTGTGATTTTTCTTGTATTCATAACTGTATAAATTTTAAATATTTACTTAAATTTTCATCTATGATTATCACATAGTTAGTGTATTGATTTAAAGGTATAAAAGGTAAATCCTCATCTGGGTAGTTATTTACCAAAATATGATTTGTTACATCTTTTATATACTTTTTTGTTTCTTTAGTAAAAACCCATACACAAGGTTTTACTTTTGAGATATATCTTATTAAAGATATACTCATATTTTCCCAATAATGTAAATGTTCTTTATTTCTACTACTATTTGTTGTAAGAGAAATATAGAAAGTATTAGGGTTATATTCTACATCTGGAAATAGATGCACATCAATTCTATTGATGCCTTTTAAAGATTTTTTATAAAAAGAGAATATTTTGTCCTTTTCAGGATAGTACTTTTCTTTATACAGGTTGTTGTAAAAGAAAGTTTTTAACGGTTCTTCATTAACTTTTTGAAGAATTAAAGGTAAAAAATCTTTAGATATATCATACATATTTTTCTAAAAATTTTAATAAATGATATTCACCTTTAATAGCAACAAGGTCAGAAGGGTCTTTTGGGTAATCTTTAGGTAAATAAATTTGTTCTGCAATTTCTGGTATAATACTGTTTAAGGATTGTACAAATACTGCCCCACCAATTAATCCTGCTTCATCATTATCAAAAAATACATATATTTTCTTAAATCTATAGCATAAAGAGAGCAATATGTCTTGAGAAGGCACTGCACCTTCCATTTGATTCCATATAGCATGTAAACCTATATTTTTTAGTACTCTATAATCTTTATATGCTTTAGTTATAAATAATGTTTCCCCCGACTCTACTAAAGATTGTATACCACCCACATCATTTTGGGTACAATTGGTTATAAAACGGTCTTTTTTTGGTCTTTTAGGAAAATAAAATTTAATCTTATTGTTTAAGAATTGTGTATAAGCATACCCTATATCATAAATTTGAAATTGTAGTGTGCCTTTTCTTGTATTGAACATTCTAATACTTTCTAAAGCAAAAACCCCATCTTCTATAAGATTGTCAGAAGATATTTTATATTGTTTCCAATACTTCTTATCTCTATAATCAAAGGGTCTTGGTAAAAAATCCAATTCTACAGGACTTCTTTTTATAATAGCAGGTTTTTCTTTTTTGATTAATTTTTTTGCAGTTTTTGTATCTAATTGTGTGTGAATATATATAAGAGCATCATAAAGACTTCTAAGGTTGAAATAAATTTTAACTGCATCAAAACAATTAATATTTTTCATTCTTGTTCCTCTAATAATAGCAGGATTACCAAAATCTACAAAACGTAATTCACCTTCAGGAGAATACTCAAACCAACAACCTGGTGTGGTGTCCTCTCTAAAGGGTGAAGTTACCTTTTTATAAACTTCTGGAATATACCCAAAAACCAATTCAAAGATTTTTTCTTCAGTTGTATACTGTAGAATATCTTCTTTAGTTAGTATATTATCAGAAATTACAAACATATTTTACCAGCCTGAAGTTGCAGAAGTATATTGATTCATAAGTGCAGATGTAGCTACTTCACTTTTTCTCTGTTGGATAGCTTTCTTTGATTCTAAAAAGCTTTTAGACTTAGTTATAGGGTGAATATTACCATTATTGTCCACATATGACAATCCATTCTCATTTCTTACTTCTTTCCATTCTCCTACAGGTTTTACAGCAGGTACTACAAAATACCCATCTTTCATGTTTTTAGGCAATTCAAGATAAGTCATTTTAGCATCTGCTTTTAAAGTCCATTGGTATTGAACAAAGAAATCAACAGGAATAGTTGCATAGTTCTTAGCAACTAAAGAAGTCATAATTTGTACATATTCTGCAAAGTTTTTAGGAGCTGGAGTAAGAGCTTTTATTATAGTTTCTTCTGTTACACCTAATGCTTTTACAAAATGTGTGATTACAGCACTTCTTTGTGCTCTTTCAATTTTAGCAATGTTTTCATAGCCTTCTTCTCCTGGATTTATTAACACATTATCAGCATTGTAAACACCTTTAACATCATAGATACGAGATTTAACTGTTTTACCTTCTACAGAAGTAACCTCAATATCCAATGCGTCTGCTGGAGCACCATCTGCACCTGCATTTGCATTATATTCAAATTTAGTAATAAATCCATGATTTAAACCAAAATTCAAACTTGCAAATTCTTTACTTTTTAATGATTCATCATTATCACTTACATATCCAAACGACATAATTTTTTATATTTAATTGTTAAATAAAATTTCCGATTGTTCAGTTCTTACTTGTTCTTCTTGTATTTCTTGTTCAAAATCAATTGGTTCTGGTTGTTCTGCTGTTGTTTGAGTTGGTTCATCACCTTGTGTTTCTACATTTTCAAACCCTACTTCAGTAACATCTTCTTCTACTACAGAACTTCGAGCTATTTCTTCATAAGTAAATGTAGGTACTGGTTTTGATTCTACAATGTCATCAACTATTTCAAAGCTTAATGCTTTTTTAGCTTTCAACCCTCTTAATTTAGGGTGTGTAAAGAGGTTTTTAAGCTCTTTTGGTGTTAAAGAATAATGTTTTTTAACCATGTCTCGTGTATATCCCTTATCTAAAAGAGATATAATTTCACTAATTTTTATTTCTCGCATTATTGTGATAATTTTAAATTCCTGATGCTTTTCTAAAAGTGTCTAAAACTAATTGTAAATTGTTTGGGATTAAAATATCCTCAAATAAATTTGCAAAACGTGCATTATATTTTTTCCATTTTTTTGTTACAAAATTGTAATTTTCAACTTCTCCAGACTCTTTTTGTTCAGTATGAGTGTATAGCATAAAGTCATAATAACTATCAAGCTTAAATTTTTCTTCTAACATTTTACCACCAGGTACAAATATTTTAAAAGAATCTATACTTTCATCGTACTCAGAGTGATACTCAGTTATAATAATTAAATCTTCTCTTAAATAGTCTAAAGATAAGATAAAATTATTGAGAGTGTCTCCAGCTAATTCCCAAAATCTTTGAAAAGCTTCTCCGCCTGCTTTTCGTTTTATAAAATTTGGGTCAGCAATGATTTTACTAATAAAGTGGGTGAAATCAGGTAATATTATTACTTTAATTTGTGGAAGTTTTTGAACAAAATCTAAAATTAAAGGTAACTTATCAAGACTTGGACACAATGTCCAATTTCCTGAAACATAATTTCCATCTTTATCTTTAACCAATTGTTTTATTGGTTCTCCACTGCTTGTTGTTATATGAGTCATTTTATGACTTGGAGATATAACAAAAACTTCTTCACCTTTTTCTATAAAGGTTCTTGAATAGGATTTTCCACTATTAGGTGGTCCTACAATGCCTATTTTTAAAGCCATATTTTATTCTTTAAATTGTTTAAAAGTTTTAACATGCCCTAACATGTTGAGTGCAAAATGTCTTGGGGCTTCAATGTATCGAGCCTCTACAATATGTACTGTCCTTAGATTTGGGTAGAGTAGGTTTTGTGCCTTATCCCTAATAGTAATACCAAAATGTTTTTCAAGATTATATCTTGTATCTGTAGGATTAAATAATGTTATCACAACATTACATTCTTCAGAAATATTACCAGAATCTTTTATTTGTTCTGGAGTTATATGAATATACTCTCCCATTTGTTTCATTCTATTAGTATCAGCTAAATCCCTATTACTGTGAACAATGTTTACAAATGTATAATTACAAAGATTACGAAGAATAGTTGTGAACTCTAAATATTTATCTATATTTTCTTTAAGGGTAAAGCCTCTTTCTTTTTTCAACTTTCTTACTGTATCTGTAATTATAATCACATATTCATCGGGATTATTTGGTTTATAACCTATTCTTTTTTGTTTTAGTTCTCCCTCTTTGTTTTTATATTCTTGATATATAAATTGTCCTCTTTGAGAAGCAAATTCTGTAAGCATATTATATATGCCTGTAGGATTATCAGCCTCACCAAAGAATGTTATTAAACCTTTTTTAATTTGGATTCCATTATCATCATATTCTCCAAATAAAGGTACAATTCTATTTTCATATACTTCAATCATTTTTGTTTTTACAAAAGGGTCTATAAGAATAGGTCTTTTTTCTGTGTCTTGTAACCTACCTCTTAAATATTCTGAAGAAAGATAAACCCAATTTACAATGCAACCCATTTTATCTTCATAAAATACTCCATCAGGGAGCTGAATCTTCTCAATATTGTGTTCATTATAAAGGAAATACACACAAAAATCAAATTCTTTAGAAACTCTATCCATTTCATAAGATAAATAAATCCAAGTAATATCATAAGGAGCTTTTAACCACTGTTCATATGGACCAAGTATAAACCCCGCATCTACCAATTGGCTTTTGCCTACTTTAGGGGCAGCAGCTATACCATAAGACATACCTCTCTGGATTCCATTAAGGGCTTGACACATATTTTTTAAACCTTCCCCCATTGAAAGACCTTTATTTCTACCTTCTTGCCCCTTTCTAAACTCTGTTTTGAAATTCATTATCTTATAGTTTTATCAAGACTTTTGATTACATGTTTTTGATTTGATTCTCTATATTTCTCAACCCAAAAATGAAGGTCTGAAATTCTTTCTAACCCAACACCTTTATAGATAAAATAATGAGGTAGGCGTAAATATGTGGTATCAGGGGTTTCTCTGATATACATTTGTGTTGCACCTATAACTTCCTCTTTTCTTACATCAGGGTTTTCAGCAAAAAATCTTTTCATACGTACTATAGAATCTTTAATATGACCACCTTTATCACGATTAGCTGCTGTAAATAAGGGTATATATTCAGTTTTTACCCATTCAAAAGCTGTTTCAGCTCCTTCAAAAAGTGGTATTGACCATTGTAATCCTGTTGTAGATTGTTTTACAATTCCTAAAGTATGTACTTTACTTTTTACACGGTCAGATATACAATCATTTCTAATCTCAAAATGCAAAGATAATAAATAAAGAAGAGCTTCATCAAGATTTATATTACTTTTTTTAAGTAAATCATAAATATTTTTATTCAATAACATTTATTTTGTCTTGATTAAAAGTTTTTAAAAATTCCTGTACCCAAGCTTCATCTTGAGTTCCTTTAAGACACAAAATCCATACAGTAGCTTGATAGTCAATTTGTTTTAATAATATTCTACTTAACTTTTGGCTTGATTTACCATTATTATCAGAATCTACTTGAACAATTATTAAATTATCTACCTGTCTGTATGTATAACCAACACTTCCTGAATTTACCATAACAAGTTCAGATATTTCCATATTATTGAACATATCTAAATACTTAGTATCTGTTGTACTATTGTATAAGTATTCACTTATACTCTCAGATTGTTGGATTGAATTGCAAAAGAAAATATTTCTTTTACCTTTTAGAGTTGTTTGTAATTTCCTACAATATTGTTCTTTTTGTGGAGAATTACCAATAATTTGTGCTCTTTTTATCAAAAGAAAAGCTGGTACTTTTTGGTAAAGTTTTTCATTCTTAATATAATAAACTATATCAGGAAATGGGTTAAACTTACCTATTTTAGACCCATCAGGTTTTGATATTATATACCCGATAGATTTTCCTGTATCAGATAGGATATTAAACAATTTCCCATCTTCTACCATTCTATTAAACCTTACATTTAGTTCTGCTGATACCATACCTTTAATAGAAATCTTACCGTCTAAATATGATATTATACCTTTATTGTAATATTCTATTTTTTGATTGATATGCTTTACTTCTTTAGAAATATTAGGATTATATGGAATATTAACTACATTTATTCTATAGTCTGATAATACTCCATCTTCTACTGCTTCATTTATACCATAATCAATAAGAACTTCAAGATTTAACTTTTTATAGATTTCTTGCTTTTCTAAAGATTTTGTATATGTACCTGATACACCTAAAATATGTTTATAAGTTAAATTTCCATTAAGAATATTACTCATATTGATTTCTGTAACTGATTGTACCTCATCTAATATGATAGTCTCATAATGTCCTGTAATTTTAGGTAAAGAGTTATAAGTACTTATAGTTAAAATATTGGTATATTTATCAGCTTTCCACTTTTTAAATTCAGACATAATATCTCTATGTAAGTCTTTTGAGAGAATAACCCATAATATACTTTTAGGTTTATCTCTTTTAATTAAATCAATACATATTTTAGTCTTTCCAACCCTTTGAGCTATAATTGCAAGTCCATGAGGATTTTTAAGTAGTTTTGATTTAATCTCTTTTTGTATTTGTGTCTTTGTTTTCATTAATGACAATCTGCATAATTTTTTCCAATTTCTTTACTTATACTAATCTCTATGTTAAGTTTTAACTGATTATTTAAAATAATAACAGCCTCATCTAAACAAGCAAGAACTTCTTCTTTTAAAGCCTTTGTAGTTCTTATAAGCATTTCATCATGGTATTCTAATAAAATTTCACCTTTTCCAGATATTTTTTCTTTAACTATACGAAGTAAACAATTAAAGACATAACTACCTGTAGATTGGTTTAAGCATGAAAAAGTATCCTTTTCTGTTTTTAGATACATCCATAGTTGAGCAACAGGATTCCAAAGCCAAAGTCTTCCTTTAACTTTCTTAATGATAGTATCATTTACTACCATCTTTATACCTTTATTTCTTTCCCAATAAACATCAAATAAATGTTGAGCTTCATCTAAAGTCTCAAAACGACAGATTTCTTGTATTTTAGGTGGAAAAGCATTATAAGTCATTGCAAAGTTTCCCGTTTTAGCTGTATGTCGTTTTTTCTTTATAGATTTTAATTTATCTTTTTCTTCTTTAGATAATAACTCTTTTTCTTTATCTGATAGTCCTTCTATGTATTTAAAAAACTCTGCTTCTTCCTCTGTAACCATATTGGCAAGACGTGCTATGTCAATATGTGGGTCAAAACCTGGAGTTCTTTTTTCTTTAACATATTCTGGGTCATAAAAAGATACATAATGGTCAGCAGTAGCACTTTCAAGACCTGAAATATCCATACCAATCAAAATTTCATTATCTTCTTTAGCAGCAATAAGACTTCTAATTTCTTTACCATAAGGTTTATCTACAGCAGCTAAATTTACTATAGGTTTAGTATGTCTAAGTCTTAAAGTGTTTGTAAGACCTTTAGCTGAAGCTTGAACATACCCATTTTTATCCATACTTTCTATAAAACCTTCTACACAACTTAACCTATTACGTAACATGTAATAACTTTCAAGTTCTTGAAGATTAGGTTCTATTTCATAAAGATTTTTAATAGATTCACATAAACCTTGACCAAAAGGTAAATTTATTTGAGGTACTTGTTCTCCTGTAGATTTTGAAACTTTAAAAGTAAAAGGTTTCCAACCTAAAGAAAATAACCAATCTTTGATTTGAGGTATAGAGCCTGGATTACCAATTTCTCTTATCTCTTCTGTTTCATTTGGAAGATTGTGTTCTTTAAGTTTTTCAAACCATCTTTTACCCTGTTCTGTTAAAGTACCATCCTTTTTAGTAATAACCTTTGGTTTTTTATGTAAAAGCTTTCCTGAAGGCATTAAAGCAGAAACAATTTGTTCTTTTTTCTGAACCTCAAAACTTAATTCTTGTTTAATCTTGTAAAGTTTTACTCTATCTACCCAAATTTTGGCTTTTTCTTGGTCTCTAAGACATTTTAATTTAAAATTAAGGTATTGTATTATTCTTTTTACATCTCCTTTATAAACCTCATAAATGATGCTGTAAATATGTCTGAATACTTTTACATTAATTTTAACGTCAATTTCACATCTTTTTGTATAATCTTCAATAGAAAGATTTTTCCAATCTGATATTTCAACTTTAGCTACACCAACTTTTTCTCCCCATACTGCTAAACTATGTTCCTTTTCTTGACAGAATACATACCATGATAAACCTAAAGTATCTATAATCTCTTTAGAAGATAAATCTATACCAAGTATTTTTTCAAGAACAGGAATATCATACCTTATAATATTATGCCCTACTAAAATATCTTGAGATAAAAGAAATTCTATTATCTCTTGGTAATCATAAATACTTCCAGATACAGTTTCTTTACCTTCTTCTATTATAGCATAACTAAATACGTGTATTTTAGACACTTCGTCTAATAAATTATCAGCTTCAATATCAAATACACAAAAGCTCATACTAATACTTTTTTATATTAGCTATATGGATATTGTTGTAAAATTTTCCATTCTTTTCACTTCCTTCAAAGGAAAAAGCAATTTGAGCTCTATCACCAATTCTTATAGCTTCTAATTCAAGAATTTTTATGTTTTCATTTCTTATTTCAGGGTAAAACACCTGACCATCTTCTGTTTCTATTGTTAAGGTTTTTTTGTAAAGAGTACCTTTCTCTTTTTGATAGGTTTGAAGTTCACTTATACGTGTAACTTGACCTAAAATAATTAAATAATTCCGTTGCATACAATAATTTTTAAAGAGTTATCCCCATTTTTCAAAATAACCACGTTTTTCATAATCACTTATAACTAATTTACTCCTAATTTCTAAGCATTCTCTTTTATTATATAATAAAGATAAAGATTTAAGTCCTTCAACTGTAGGGTTTTGATTATAAGTTTTTTCTTCTTGTTCTATTTTGATATTAAGGTTTTGTAAGGCTTCTTGATTTACAAGAACATATTTCTTATCCCTAAAAGCACATGCTGGAGTGTTATCACTTTTCATTATTAATATACCATTTATTAAGTTCCATATTTTTTTATTTTTAAAGCTATTTTACCTATTTGTAATGTATCATTTAAAGGAACTAAAAAATCAATTCTTTTTTGATACTTTTTATTCATGACATCTTTAATAATCCATAAACCATTTATATTAGGATTGTTAGAATGAATTATAATAGTATCATTAAAATTATAATACTTTAATAAATCTCTGGATATTGCTACCCATCGAAGTTGATAGTTTTTTAGTGCTATAGTATCTATATAAGACATATTAGCTGTAAAAAGACAATCCATATTTGTTTGTTCTATTACAGGGTTATAATATGTTCCTATAACATAATGTTCTTCTATAGAAGCTATTGAATCTTTTTCACACATTAGTTCAAATAGGTCATTTCTTAACATCTCTTTTTCTTCAATATCTTTTATATGTTGATGTATAAAAGCTATTAAAGTTAAAGATAATATTATAATAAGTAACCATCTCATAACAAAGCAAGTGTTAAAAGTCCAATAACTCCTGCTGAAACTAATAAAACTAAAAAAGATATAGCTAAAAATAATTGTACTTTCTCTATTTTAGAGAACTTTGCAACAGGTTTTTGTAGATAACCATTTCTAAATAATACTTTCATTGTTTTATATTTTAAAAGTTAATAATTCGATTAATAAAAGACAGCCGATAACACGGTATAAAACCAATAGCGGTTTCGGTGGTTTGCGTTTGTTCTGTTGTATCTGTATTCATTCTACTAATTTGATAAGTTATTACTATTTAATCCGCTACTGGTCTTATACCCAACATTAGTGGCAATGCTAAAACCCGCATCTCCGACAGGCAATCTCATAATATTTAGGTTCTTTTTCAATACCGATAAATTTACGATTTAATTGTTTTGCAGCTAAACAAGTTGTTCCGTTATTTAATATAATGAGCATATAACTCTAAAACAGTTAATTTACCATATTTATTTCCAATAATGTTTTTAATATTTGCCATAGTAGATTATATTATAATCACAAATATACATATATTATCGTAAATAACCAAATTCTTTTAGTCTGTTTACCGCAATTTTGAAATAATCCTCATCTTTTTCTATTCCGATGAAACGTCTATTTAAAATTGCGGATGCTAATGGACAAGTTCCGCTTCCCATTGTATTATCGAGTACATATTTACCTTCTTCTGAATAAGCAGATATAAGCCAATTTATTAACTCCAAAGGTTTTTGTGTGGGGTGCATTTGGTCTTGCCTTCTCCATTGTTGCGGAAAATCTAAAACTGTTATTGGATGTCTTGTTCCTTTATTGTCAGTTTGCACCCCAGCAATCCCATATTCCATATTGTTCACTTTGTTTGGTGTCCATTTTCTTTTGTATGGTGTTCCCTCTGTTAGTTGTGGGTAATAGTATGAAGCACTTTTACCAAACACCATTATCAATTCGTGCTTTTTAAGTGGCATATATTTAGCAGTCAATGGACTTCCGCATTTGCTTTTCTTCCAAACCATATCGTATCTAAATAACTTTTCATTACTCAATGCCAATTTAAAAGCAAACAATCCTGTACCAAACAAAACAATATTTCCCTTTGGAGTTAATATTCGTTCATATTCAGCCCACAACTTGTTTAGGTCTAATACACTATCCCATTTATTTGCAGTCGTTCCATAAGGTAAATCAGCCAAAATTAACTGTACCGATTTATCGGGTATTAAAGGCATAATATCTAAGCAATCACCTTGAAATAAAGCACTACCGCTAACATCGGCTATATGCAATAGCGGTTTCTGTGCGTTCTTTAACATTTGTTCTACTATCATCATTCGCTCTATATTTAAAGTTTAGTGTTTCAAATCCGCTACTGCACATAGCCGTAGCCGTTATGTGCAAGGCTACGAAAGTGCATCTAAACGAGCTTTTGTGATTTCAATAGCCTTTGGATTAATGTCGCAACCTATAAAATTTCGGTTTAGTTCTTTACAAACTACTGCGGTTGTTCCACTACCTAAATAAAAATCTGCAACTAAATCACCTTCTTTTGAACTTGCTTTTATAATTCGTTCAATAAGTGCTTTCGGTTTTTGGGTTTCATAATTACATTTTTCTATACTGCTTCTAAATATTGCAGGAATATCCCATACATCATTAGGTTTTACACCGTCTTTAATATATGCTCTATATTCTTTCATACCGTCTTTATTTCTTTTGGTAACTTTTGCATACATACCTCCATTTTCATCTTTATGCCTATATTCTTTTAAGGCTCTTTCACCGTAAGGGACAAGAACAGAACTTAAGTCAAATTTATAATTTAGTGACTTTGAATAAAACAATATAAGGTCGTGCTTTTCATCAAATTTTTTAGTTGCATTTATTCTTCCTTTGTAAGTCCAAACTATTTGATTTCTAAAATTACCGTAACCAAAAATATCATCCATAATACATCGTAACCAATGGTTTATTTTAGTGTCCATTTGCAAATAAATACTTCCAGTACTTTTTAATACTCTGTGCATTTCTTTTAATCTTGGCAAATAATGTGCTTCAATTTCACTTCTAATCGGTTTTAAGTCTTGGTAATCTCCAAAATTTCTACCTGTTCCATAAAGAATATCGCAATAAATCAAATCTACACTTTCATCAGGTTGCGATTTTAAGAGTTCTAAATTATCTTGACAAAAAACACTGCTTGTAACAGCACATTGTGGCAATTGCGGGTTTTGGGTTTGTTTTTCCATTTTAGTTTTTAATTTAAATATTAGTCTATTTTTGTATGGTCTGTTTTTTAATTCCGCAACTGACCACAATCTGCGAAACGTTAGCAAC
>Ga0255343_1001472_pt1 | contig 31392 bp, 30 predicted proteins | sample wastewater_treat_4_FD_192413 | JGI IMG/M metagenome (GOLD analysis project Ga0255343, IMG submission 192413) | Wastewater microbial communities from Lulu Island WWTP, Vancouver, Canada - plant16 | ecosystem: Engineered > WWTP > Wastewater > Unclassified | place: Canada: Vancouver, British... | reverse complement strand
CTGTGGAAACGGATCCGGGCCATGGCGACAGTCTCTACAATCTTGCAGCGGCTTCTCTCATGCTGGGAGATCCTGCCTCTGCCCAAAAGTATGTGGAACAGATGAAAGCACATCACCTGCCCGTGGACGCACAGCTGCTTGCAGCAATTCAGCAGCAGTCAGGTGCCACACCTTCCGAGAAGTAAGGCACGTCAATCCGGGAGAACGGTGGTCAGTGGTTTGGCAAGCAGGTGCCGCCTGCCTGCTTTGGGGTGCGTATCTTCCAATGCAACGCCCCGGGAGGAAATGCTTGTCACAAGGAAACGATCCAGAAGGAGTTCTCCGGGCGAGACTGTTTGCTCTTTCTCACTGACATAGGGGTTGTTCAGGGTAAAAAGCGCTGTCTCCGCCTCTTTGTTCAGAGAGGTAAGAATAAATTTATAGGTGGCCGCCTCCCGCCGCATTCTCTCTGCCAGATCAGCCAATGACTGGTCAAAATCGACGGTGGCAGCGGCACTGCTGTCCCGGTTGGCATCGGTTATATTTTGCATATTAAAGGGTTTGCTGTATGCCTGCGCTTCAATTTGCTCCATCAGTCTGCGGCGCACCCGTGAGAGGATACGGCTGTTCTCGGGCGAATTGTCCACCTGACAGGCCCGGACAGCCTCCCGGTGCACATCCGGCAGTGGCTGTCCTTCCGCAAGCATTGCCTCTGCTCGGTTCGGAAATGTCTGAAAAGCAGCGGGCTGCACAGCTCCGCCCACACGCAGCCAGTTCCATCCGAATGTCACAATAAAATACAGAAAAACAACAGCCACAATAAATATGACGGCAGAAAACAATTTTCTGCCCAGATCGTCCAAAGTCCCTGCAGGTTTTTTCTCGCTTTCTTTGGGCTTGCGCGATAAAATATCTTTAGCGTAGATGTCTATTTTGGAGGGGTCTAATTCGTCCAGCGCTTCCTCCAGTTTCTGCCGCGATTCTTCCTGCGTTCTTTTGATACGCCGTATTCGCGACCTCGTTCCGCCGGTCTGGGTCTGATTAGAGCTCTGCGCCTTCTCTTCCTCCGCAAAAGCCTCGAGTGCTCCCACAACATTGGCAGAGGGAGTATAAGTGCTGCCCCGCTCCCCGCCCAGATCCTTGACAGTCAGCACCTCATCCGACTTCCGGGGGCGTTCAAGCTTGGCTCCGCAAAAACGACAGCGTGTCGCCAGCGCACTTACCGGCATCCTGCAGGTATGGCACAGACGTGTCGGATCCTGGTCTCTTCTCTCTTCATCCTGATCTGTCATTAAACAATCCTTGTCCAAAAATCAGCAATGGAACCCTTTTCAGATAAACACGCATTACGCTCTATAAGAAAAGCCTTTTCATTATACAAATCATGGACAAAAACAGCAAGCCCTGCTAAAGGAACATGCGCTTTGCAAGTGAAAAACATCAATCCTTAACGGCACGCTGGCGCATGCATTCCGCCAGCGCAATCCCTGCAGCAACAGACGCATTCAGGCTTGCCACTTCCCCGGGCAGCGGGATCGCCAGACGATAATCGCATTTCTCACGGACCAGGCGTCGGACACCGGCACCTTCATTGCCGATGACCAGCGTGATTCTTCCGGTAAGATCGGAAGACCACAGCGTTGTGTCCGCACGGCCATCCAATGCTGCTGTCCAGAATCCGGCTTCCTGCAACGCTCCAAGGGAACGCGCCAGATTGGTGACCTGGATCAGGTCAACGTATTCCATGCCACCGGCAGCCGCTTTGACCGCCGCCGGACTGACCGGAGCGGCACGGTCCTTCTGAAAAAGGACACCGGAGGCACCGCATGCGGCAGCACTGCGTACCATGGCGCCGAAATTCTGAGGATCTTCGATGCAATCGAGAGCAAGGAGAATGCAGTCAGGGCGATCGTGCCGGACAAGCCAGTCATCAAGATCCAGAACGGGCAAAGGTGCGGCATGCAGCAGAACACCCTGATGCAGCACACCGCCCGCCAGCTGATCCAGCTGATGCCTGTCGGCATATACGATCTTCTCCTGCGGCAAAAGACGCTCAAACTCCTCCGCCGTCTGCGACTTTCCGTACAGGTACAGTTTTTTAACAGTGCGCTTTTTTGCGTGAAGGCATGCCAGAGCCGGCAGTCTGCCGGGAACTATTTCAAGAGGATTCAGGGGCATCAGAGGCCGTGTACTTCTTTCAATTTAGAAGCACGCAGCCGTAAATTGTCATTGTCGGCGACACGGTTGTCGGCATCATGCGCATTGGCACTGATCAGATCCATGAGGATGTTATAACTTTCCCGGTACCGTTCGAGGCGGTCCAGACAGCGTGCCATGCGGTACAGATTGTAATAATAGTGCCTGCCTTCCGGACCATAGCGCGCCACAGCCAGGTTCATGGTGTCGTACGCCTTCTGATACTGCCAGGTGAAAAGCAGATACCCGCCGATACGGGTAAGCCCGCTTTCATCGCTCAGATCTTTGGCGAAGTCCGCACCCACTGTCGCTTTGGTATAGTGGTTCACCAGGAAATTAACACCCGGGCTGGTGAAGAGAAATGCAATACCTGCGATCACCAGAATAATAATCGGCCATTTCAAAAACGTCAAATCCATTGCCTGTTCCTCCTTTACATAAGACCCAGAAAAGAACGCACGGTAATACTGAAACTGGAAAGATACGGGATATGAACCAACCATCCAAGCAGGACTGCCCCGAAAAACAGGACGACCAGCACGACAATAAGCGAAAACACACTGCCAAGACGGGCGCGAAGGCTTCTTTTCTGGCGCTTCGACAAATCCACGTCAGTGGCGCGTTTCATGAAATCTTCGTGCTTGTCGCGACACTCATTGGAGCAGTACATACCCGCCGGTGTCACAAATCCGCATTCTTTGCAAATCGGCTTGCTGCATTGACGGCATCGTCCCATGGCCTCTTTACCGGGATGATTGAAGCAACCGACAATTTTTGGTGCTGCCATAACAGATACTCCCTTCCATCTGAATTACCATAACGGACATACATCTGCCCTGTACAGTAAGTTTACCATATTTTACTGCGTAAACGTGCAGTCTGCACCTCCACACCATCGCTCGAACTGCTGTATCTTTGCCGAAGCCAGGATATGCCCGCTCCCGTCATAAAACACCGCCCACTGTCCCGGCGTCACAGCCCGCTGTGCTTCAGAAAGAACGACCCGGGCCCCGTGATCTCTCGGCTCAACCACTCCTGCCACCGGTTGATGCCGATAGCGAAGCTGAACCCATGCCTCAAATTTTTCTTTTTGCGGTGCCATCCCTCCAAAAAAGAGAGGCCCCGTTTCAAAACAATCACATAGAGACTGCGCGTCTCTGCCGACCCAGACCGTGTTGTGCGCGGCATCAAGCCAGACCACGTACAGCGGCTTTTCCGCACCGATTCCCAGTCCCCGACGCTGACCGATGGTGTAGCGGTGAATGCCTTCATGCTGCCCGAGTACGCGCCCTTCCAGATCGCGAATGGGACCGGGCGTGCCCTTCCCGGCATACTTTTCCACTACACTGGCATAATTACGGAGCGGCACAAAGCAGATTTCCTGACTTTCCGCTTTATTTCCGGACACGACATCTATGCGCCGGGCGGCAGCCCTGGCATCTTCCTTTGTCATCGCCGCAAGGGGAAAGCAGGAACGGCGCAACTGAGATTGGGTAAGGGGTGCCAGTACATAACTCTGGTCTTTTGGCAGGTAAGCCGCCCTTGCCAGAGTCATCCTTCCGTTTCTTTCCATAAGACGGGCATAATGCCCGAAAGCGATGTAGTCATAGCCGAGTCGCGTTGCTTCTTTAAAGAGCATGCCGAATTTGATGGCACGGTTGCATCGGATGCAGGGATTGGGCGTGCGTCCTTCCGCATACTGTCCTGCAAAATAGCGGATAATCGTCTTTTCAAACACTTCCACGACCCGCACTGTTCTGTGCGGAATTCCCAGCGTAGTGCAGATACGGCGGGCATCTTCAGCCGCCTGCAGACCGCAGCAGGGCTCAAAGACCGACACTTCCTCTTTATCACCCGTCAGCCGGAGGGTTGCGCCCAGGCAGTCATAGCCTGCCTCAGCCAGAAGCACAGCCACAGCGGCACTGTCCACGCCACCGCTCATGGCGATCATAACCCGGGCACCCCAGGGAGGCATACGATTTTCTTCTGTCGATATCATTAAAAAACTTTCACGGCTTCCTGCGCCCTGTATCGGATGCGGATTGTAATTCTCAATGCCGAAAGTGTAGCATGTTCCTAAACAACACCGCATCCGGATATAAACTTCCGGCATGAATACCGGATCCTGAAAAACCACTGAACCGAGACGAAGGAACTTACGCAATGTTGCCTCTTTTTCTTCTCATGACAACCGCTTTTCTTGCTGCAGGTCAAAGTTTTGATTCGGGAGCGCCCGCCATCGCCCTTTATGAAGAGGCAATGGCTCCTGCGCACATCAGCGGTGCCATGAATGCTCCGGCGCTGCATCTTTTCCCCCTCCATGAATCAAAAAAGCCCGTGCCGGCAGTCGTGGTATGTCCGGGAGGCGGGTATGGCGGCCTTGCTACCGGCCATGAAGGAATGGAAGTGGCTCGATGGCTCAACGGTCAGGGCATCGCTGCATTTATCTGTCAGTACCGCGTCGAACCCAACCGCCATCCTGTTCCGTTGCAGGATGCGCAGCAGGCACTTCGCGTGGTTCGTGCCCGTGCGGAAGAATGGAATGTGGATCCGGTCCGGGTCGGGATCCTCGGTTTTTCTGCGGGCGGCCATCTCGTCTCCACCGTGGCGACTCATTTCGACGGCGGCGATCCCGATTCGGCAGATCCGGTAAAACGCCAGTCAAGCCGCCCGGATTTCACCGTGCTTATTTACCCGGTTATTTCGCTGCTGCCACCCTTCGGCCACGTAGGCAGCGGAAAGAATCTGCTCGGCGATAATCCGGAACCCGGTCTGGCGGAAAGTCTCCAGAATGATCAGCATGTAACCAAGGACACACCGCCCGCTTTTCTCGTGGCAAGCACGGCGGACACAGGTGTTTCGGCGGAAAACAGCATCACCTATTATCTGGCACTGCACCGCGCCGGAGTGCCTGCGGAAATGCATGTGTATGAGCCGGGACCCCATGGCTTCGGCCTGGGTAAAGGCGATCCCGTACTGTCCACCTGGCCGGATCTTTTCATCAAATGGCTTCACACCCGGGCTGTACTTCCCTGAAACTGAAAGTGCTGACCTTCAATATTTCGCCAGCGCCGCACCGATGACAAACTCAGGCGTGACAGACCACATCTGATGCGCCTTGAATGCCGTATTCATGTTCCGCTCGGCTGCAGCACAGACAGGCTGCGCATTCAATGCGGAGGACTGGCGGTAATAGTCGAGCGCCTCGTCACGACGCCCCATAAGATCCAGGCAGCGCCCGACCCATAACAGGGATTCCGCATGTGCGAGGGCATCCCGGTAGGGATATTCCGCATTTTTAAGGAGCAGCGGCAGTGCCCGGGCATACTTTTTTTCCTTGAGAAGGATCAGACCGGCAAGCCTGGGGAAAACAGGTTCCCCGGGAACTATTTCCGCTGCACGCAGCAGGTGCTGGACGGCTCGGCTGTTGTCGAGATTGTCCAGATGGGCAGACCACGCCTGCAGAAATTCATAGAGCCCCCGGCGCTCCTCCCCGGTCAGCGGACTGCCGCCCGGCAGATCTTCTTTTTCATAGTTCCCTTCATCGCCCTGCAGCAGTGCCGACATTGAAAAACCGCAGTAACGGTCATTGAGGCACACGGGAAAATCGCCGTGAGCCAGCCAGAGCGTATCATCATCCGGGCTGAAAACAATGCTCTGCACGTTGTTCGTTGCGGCGACCAGATTTCCGGCAAGCCTTTTCCTATCCTCATAAGGATCTATGCAGTCACTCAGAATGGACGGACCGTCTTCAACACGGAGTGTCCCGTACTTTTCTTCGATCAGTGCCGTGATGCGCTGAAAACGCGCTTGTGTGTGACGCATAAAAGCGACAGGTCCCCGCTGCAACCGCTGCATGTCCGCCGTCACATAATGGTTGGTGCGAACCAGATACTCTTTTTCCGGGCGGATCAGTTCGTGATGGGTGGCGGAATATCCGACAATGGCGGCGGTACGCTCTCTGCTTCCTGTAATGAAAAGGCTCAGTCCGCAAAGACGGGGCGCTGCTGTGATACGGGCAACCGCCTCCTCCACGGTGGTACAGTAAGCCAGAATCTCATGAACCAGTTTGAAAATGGGAGCGCCCTGCGTCCGCAGATCGGTGGTAAATTTGGAGTGGAGCCCGACAATCAACCCGCTTTCATTAAAACCCTGCCCGCTGCCGCAGACGCCCAGTGCGCCGATCCAGCAGAAAGCCTGCCCATCGGAGGGACGCATGACAATCAGCGCCTGATTGTCATTCCAGACGCCTCTGCCGAAGAAATCGAAATTGCGCCCAACAATCAGTTTTCCGTCCTGTGTTGCGGCGCCACAAGCAAAAAAGCAGGAGCAGGACGGAGGCGAGGTCAGGGTAGTGAAGGTCTTCCCTGCAAGATAATGGAAGATATCGGGCATGACGAGAAGCCGTTCCGCATCGGCAAGCGGTAGGTTATACGCTTGCGCCAGTCCGCGCAGATGCGCCTTCAGATCCGCCCCGTAGTCTCTGCTGTTTCTCCGCCGGAACAGCTCCTGAATCAGCCAGGCAGCAGAACGGGAAATGGACGGAACCGCCTGAGCAATCAGTTTGGACAGGAGCCCGTTCATGTACAGCGCCACCACATCGCCGCAGGCCGCTGCCGCCAGTTCCCCATGCTGGCGGCCCATGGTCTCGTAGTCCCCTTCCAGCTGCGCCACATAAATGTCTTTGCGCCGAAGCAGGACGCCACCCGAAGATTCTATGCAAAACTCCGACGACTGAGCACTCATATCCCGCTTCCTTGTTCAGATTCCGGTAAAAAACGCTGATGATTCGGGCAGTGCTATCAGACTGTGAAGGCAAGAAATTTTTCGGGTCGATGCCTGATGAATAAAAACGCTTTTTGCCGGAGATGCCGGTGCCATTTATATTTTCCCGGAGATCCGGGACAACAACGCATCCCTCATCATAGCATGTTCTCCGGAAAATATCTATATAAATGATCCGGCAGAAAGGCCGGAGCTTTCCTCTCAACGGATATCTGCGTGATATTCCTGCAGAGATTTAACACCGGTCACACCCTGGCGCATGTCGGCAATGCCCCGGGCGGCAGCATAAGCGGCGGCAGTCGTCGTCACATAAGGAATGTTATAGGCAATCGCCGCTTTACGGATGTAGGAGTCATCCGTCTTGCTGAGCTTTCCTCCCGGCGTATTCACAATCAGATGGATCTCGTGGTTCTTGATAGTATCCATGAGATTGGGGCGTCCTTCGTGCATTTTCAATACTTCCTCACAGGGAATATTGTTGGTACGAAGGAAGGCTGCCGTTCCGCTGGTCGCCAGCACACGGAATCCGTTTTTGCTCAGCAACCGCGCTGCTTCGAGCACGGCGGGCTTGTCATTTTCTGCCACGGTAATGAGCACAGTCCCCTCTGTGGGCAGCTTCAGCTGCGTGGCTTCCTGCGCCTTGAAAAAAGCGATACCGAAAGAATTCGCCATGCCCAGCACTTCACCGGTAGAACGCATTTCAGGGCCCAGCAGCGGATCCACCTCCGGGAACATATTAAAGGGAAGAATCGCCTCTTTCACACCGTAATGAGGGATGGTTTTCTGGTAAAGTCCGAGCTCGCCCAGTTTCTTCCCGAGCATGACCTGCGTTGCAAGGGACGCCATGGGAATATTGCACACTTTGGAAACCAGGGGTACCGTCCGTGACGCACGGGGATTCGCCTCCAGAATATAGACGATATCATCGGCAATGGCATACTGAATGTTCATGAGTCCCACCACCTTGAGTGCTACGGCAATACGACGTGTATATTCGTTGATGGTCTCCACCTGGCGTGGGGTAACGCTGATAGGCGGAATCACACAGGCGGAGTCGCCGGAATGCACGCCTGCCAGCTCAATATGCTCCATGACAGCTGGAACAAAAGCGCTTTCCCCGTCAGAAATAGCGTCCGCTTCCACTTCGATGGCATTGTCCAGAAATTTATCAATGAGGATAGGCCGTTCAGGCGTGATTTCCACGGCGGCCGCCACATAGCGCCGGAGCATTTCCTCATCATAAACCACTTCCATACCTCTGCCGCCCAGCACATAGGAAGGCCGAACCATGAGCGGGTACCCGATTTCAGCGGCAATGGCAAGCGCCTGATCCAGATTGCTCGCCATACCCGATTTCGGCTGGGGAATACCGAGCTCCTCAATGATATGACGGAAGCGGTCACGATCTTCCGCAAGGTCAATGGTTTCCACAGAAGTACCCAGAATGGGCACGCCGGCTTTTTCAAGTTCGCCGGCTATGTTGAGAGGCGTCTGCCCGCCGAACTGGACGATTACGCCCAGAGGCTTTTCTTTTTCATAAATACTGAGCACGTCCTCCACGGTCAACGGCTCAAAGTACAGACGCGCCGAGGTATCAAAATCCGTGGACACTGTTTCAGGGTTGCAGTTGACCATAATGGACTCATAGCCCTGATCGCGCAGAGAGAAAGCCGCATGAACGCAGCAGTAGTCGAATTCGATGCCCTGGCCGATACGGTTGGGTCCGCCGCCCAGCACCATCACTTTTTTGCCTTCAGCCGCCGGAATCTTATCCGGGCAATTATAAGTGGAATAATAGTAGGCGGCGTTTTCCACACCGCTCACCGGCACCGGCTCCCAGGCTTCGGACACACCCAGCGCCAGGCGTTTCTCACGGATCTGCTTTTCAGAAAGCGTAAGCAGCTGCGCCAGATATTTATCGCTGAACCCGTCTTTTTTCGCCTGAACAAGAAGGCTGTCCGGCGGAAGGTTCCCTTTGTGCTTCAGAATCTCTTCTTCCAGTTCCACCAGTTCCTTCATCTGCTGAAGGAACCAGGGGTTGATCCTGGTGCGTTTATAAAGGTCATCAACACAGGCACCCTTTCGAAGGGCTTCATACAGCTGAAACTGACGCTCGCTCGTGGGCGTGCCCACCAGTGCGAGGAGTTCCTCCAAAGGCAACTGGTGAAAATTTTTAGCAAACCCCAGCCCGTTTCTTCCGCTTTCCAGACCGCGAATCGCCTTGAGGAAGGCTTCCTTGAAGCTTTTCCCGATACTCATGACTTCGCCCACCGCACGCATCTGTGTGCCGAGCCGGTCTTCAATTCCTTTGAACTTTTCAAAGGCCCACCGGGCGAATTTTACCACGACATAATCACCGGAAGGCGTATATTTGTCAAGCGTGCCGCCCCGCCAGTAGGGGATTTCATCCAGCGTGAGTCCGGCGGCAAAAAGTGCGGAGATCATCGCAATGGGAAAGCCCGTTGCCTTGGAAGCCAGCGCACTGGAACGGGAGGTGCGGGGATTGATTTCAATAACCGTCAGCCGATCACTGGCGGGGTCATGGGCAAACTGCACGTTGGCACCGCCGATAACCTGAATGGCTTCAACAATGGCATGCGCCGTTTTTTCAAGACGCTCCTTCAGCGCATCGGAGACGGTGGGCATGGGTGTAACACAGAAGGAATCACCGGTATGCACTCCCATGGGATCCACATTTTCAATGAAACACACGGTAATAATCTGGTTCTTGGCATCCCGGATCACCTCAACTTCCAGCTCTTCCCAGCCGAGGACAGATTCTTCGATCAGCACCTGCCCTACAAGGCTTGCAGCCAGTCCCCGCGCCGTAATGGTCTGCAGTTCCTGCAGGTTGTACACCAGACCGCCACCCGTTCCGCCCATGGTATAGGCAGGGCGCACCACAACAGGATAGCCCAGGTCAGCGGCAATTTTCTCCGCTTCCTCAACCGAGTACGCGAGCTCGCTGCGCGGCACGTCAACGCCGATGCCTTTCATGACTTCCTTGAAGGTACGCCGGTCTTCTCCGCGCTCAATGGCATCCACATTCACGCCAATCATCTGTACATTGAATTCATCGAGCACGCCCTGTCGCGCCAGCTCAAGAGAAAGGTTCAGGCCGCTCTGCCCGCCCAGATTGGGGAGAAGGGCATCGGGACGCTCTTTTTCAATGATCCGCCGGAGCGTGGGCACATTCAGCGGCTCGATATAGGTGGCATCGGCCATGACAGGATCTGTCATGATTGTGGCGGGATTGGAATTCACCAGCACTGTTTTGTAGCCCAGACCGCGCAGTGCTTTACACGCCTGAGTGCCCGCATAATCGAATTCGCAAGCCTGACCGATAACAATAGGTCCGGAGCCGATTATCATAATTTTTTCGATGTCTTCCCGGCGCGGCATGGTATTATCCTTTCGTGCTGATACATAGAAAAAGGGCAAACAGCGTTCGCCCTCCCGTTAATCCGGCTGCTGCGCTCTGCAGTGTGCTGATGAAATGCCTGAGCATCCGGATTGATATTTCAATACTGTATGATAAATCGATTCAAAACTGCATTCGGAAAAAAGCAGGCATAATCGCCCCGAGCTCACATCCGTTCAAGATATTCGCCGGTGCGTGTGTCCACTTTAACATGATCACCTTCATTCAGGAAAAGCGGTACCTGTATGGTTGCTCCTGTTTCAAGGGTGGCGGGCTTTTTGGCTCCGCTGGAACGGTCGCCCTGCACACCGGGATCGGATTTGGTAATCTCCAGAACCACATGCGCCGGTGCTTCGACGCTGATCACATTTCCTTTGTAAAAAATGAGAGACGCATCGGAGTTTTCCTTGATCCAAAGCGCCTGATCTCCAACCACATCAGCGTCGACTGCCAGCTGTTCATAGGTCTCATGATCCATGAAATGAAACTGCTCGCCATCGCTGTAAAGGAACTGCCATTTACGCGTCTCAATGCGTGCTTCTTCAAATTTTTCACCGGAACGGAAGGTTTTTTCCAGCACTCTGCCCGTCAGTACATTTTTAAATTTTGTACGGACGAAGGCGCCGCCTTTACCCGGTTTCACATGCTGAAATTCAACGATCTCCATCAGGTCGTTGTCCAGTTCCACTACCATGCCGTTTCTAAAATCTGCTGTCGAAATCATACTCAGAGAATCCGTAATTCCTTTGGTAAAACAGTTAACACACGGCTCCCCGAAGGGGTAACCACCAACAAATCTTCTATTCGAACACCGCCTCTGCCGGGCAGATAAATACCGGGCTCCACCGTGACAACCATGCCGGCAGCCAGAATGGCTTCCGACTCGGGGTTGAGCCGCGGAGACTCATGAATCTCAAGTCCGACACCATGACCGGTGCCATGACCGAAATAATCACCGAAACCGCTGTTCTTTATCGCTGTTCGGGCAGTTTCATCTACTGTCCGGGCAGATATTCCGTCACGGACAGCGGCAAGCGCCGCCGCCTGTGCCTGATAAACGCAGTCATAAATTTCCTGAAACCATGCTCCCGGCGATTGCTTATACACAAAGGTGCGGGTCAGATCGGAGCAGTAGCCATCGAGTACACATCCGCAGTCAATGAGGATAATGTCTCCGGGCTGCAGCCCGCGGTTTCCGGGCTTACCGTGGGGCAGTGAGCTGCCTTCACCGAAGAGCACGATCGTATCAAATGAATTGCGCTGTGCCCCGCGCTTCCGAAAAGCATAGTCCAGGCGACCCGCCAATTCCGTTTCTTCCATACCGGGCCTGATCTCACCAAGAACAGCCTGGAGTGCATCTTCTGCCAGAAGACTTGCCGCCTCAATTCGGGCGATCTCGCCTTCTTCTTTTACAGTGCGAAGGGCGCGGCAGACATCCGGCTGCGCCGTCAGTTCGCCTTCATAGTGCTCTTTGAGCCTGTTATAACAGGCAAGCGTCATGACAGAGGGATCACAGACAGCCTGCTTAAGACTGAATGCATTCAGATGCCGGGCAAGAAAAGGCTCTGCTGCACCGCTAAATTCCACGACTTGCGCCGCTGTAACCGATGCGCGCGCCTGCTCCAGATACCTGAAATCACAGAACAGCCAGGCCTCTTCCGCCGTAACAGCCACTATGGACGTGCTTCCGAAAAAACCGGTCAGCCAGGCATTGTCCGCCGGATCGAAGCTGATAAAAACATCGGCGCCCCACACGCCGAGGCGTGTGCGCAAAACATCAAGCCTTTTATCATGGTGGTGGGGAACCATTGTTTTCTCAATTTACGCTGCAGCACCTGCCGTTGTTTCCGATTCGTACAGGACGGCACATACAGCCCATAGCGTTACACTGTCCCGGAATTATTTATTCCACGGCAAAGAAGCGTTCTTTCGGCACACCGCAGATATCGCATTTATCCGGGGCTTCGCCATAAACCGTATTGCCGCATATTTCACACACATAAATGGGCGTTTCAGGAAGATCTTTTCCTGCCTTCACCGCCTCGATGGCTTCGCCATAGAGACCGGCATGAATATTTTCGACAGTCATGGCATTTTTGAAGCTGATCAGTGCGGCTTTATTGCCTTCCGCCTCTGCTTCCGCCACAAAACCGGGGTACATCGAATTAAACTCGAATTCCTCTCCCCCTTTAGCCTCTTCCAGATTTTCAAGCGTGCCGCGAATACCGCCCATAGCACGGAGGTGAGCATGGGCATGCACCGTTTCGGCAGCGGCTGCCGCGCGGAAAAGACGCGCCACCTGTTTGAAATTGTCCTGCTCCGCCTTTTTGGCGAAGGCAAGATACTTGCGGTTGGCCTGGCTCTCACCGGCAAAGGCTTCCTGAAGGTTGTCTTTTGTGCTCATAGTTCTTCCTTTCATGAACAGGGGGTAAAAGGGTATTCCTCGGCTAATATGATACTAATAGTACGGCACTTTGTGCAAATTATCCCGGAACTTCACAAAGTGCTAAACTTTGAAAATACACGATTTTTTGAATTTTTCTCTCTTCTGCTTTACAATAGTTTTACCGGTGGGACTACCCCTTGAAGGGGTACCGGGCTGGAGGGCAGCGCAATGAAAAAATGGGTGAAAAGACTTCTTGCCGCCGTACTGGTACTTTTTTTTCTGCTCTGGACTGCCGTTACCGTCGGAAGTGTGCAGCTTACGACACGGCCCAGAACTCGGATGATAGAAGATATCTCCACCCTGGCGGAGCGTCCCGTGGAAGCGGTCACTATTATCACCGAAGATGATGTAACGCTTTCTGCCTGGTATGTCCCGGCGGAAAGTGACCGCGCCGTGGTTCTTCTGGCAGGCATCGATGCCAACCGCACCTCCAGCATAGGGCGCGGCATTTTTTTTCTGGAGCGGGGCTTTGCCGTGCTGCTGCCCGACCTGCGCGCCTCCGGAAAAAGCGGTGGCAAGCGTGTTACCATAGGCTGGCAGGAACGGCTGGATCTGAAGGCATGCTGCCGTTTTCTGTCAGAGCGGGGATATCGGCATGTCGGTGCGGACGGCGTGTCGCTGGGTGCGGCAACGATCACCTATGGGCTGCCGAAACAGCAGGATCTCGCCTTTATTATTCTTGAATCAAGTTACGATACACTGACCAGTGCCGTGGCAAACAGGCTGGCAGTATTTTACACGCCTCATTTCATCGCCTACCCGTTTTACGCCGGCTTTGCCCTTCTCACAGGCGCCAATCCTTTTGCCATGCGTCCCGTTGATTTCATGAAGTATGCTGTCATGCCCACACTGATTCTGGCGGGCGATGCGGAAATAGAAATCCCTGTCCATGAGACGCAGTCGCTCTACGACCGCTGCCCCGCCGCCTTGAAGAAACTTCACTTCTTTCATGGCGCTGGACACTGGAATTTTCTGAGCCGCTATACGGATGAATTCACTTCCGTAGTCGACCTCTTTCTCGCCGAAGTTTTCCCGGCAGAAACAGACGCAGGCTGATGCTATCGCCCGGGAACCGTGATCGTTCTGGTCGATTCCAGATGCTCCATCAATTCTTCTTTTGTAAACCAGGTCGGCTTCAGTTTGCGGGGGGAATAGAGCTTTTCCGACTGATCCACGTAATGCGGTGATTCCGGATCCGCACTCTGACCCCAGGCAACGAGGCTGTGCGATTCAATCCCGTCCTTGTGGAGAAAAGCTATCATCAGTGAACCGGACCCGTTATGACCGACCAGTTTTCCGTCGCTGTCCGGCATTTCTTTCGAAGCCACATCCAGAACGGTTTCGGTCTGATTTTTCTTGTCTTTTCCGCCGCCGAAATCAGCGCATTCAAGGGGGAAATAGCGTCCGCCTCTGCCGATCTTGACCAGATCACCCCAGGGCACCTCGAAGCTGCCGTACTTCTCCTTCATTTCCTGCTGCGCCTCCGCCAGAAGAGACAGCATCTTTTCCTGATCCTCCGCACCCAGCGGCTCTCCATCCGCAATGGCAGCGATATCAATGGCATCCTGACATTTCAGGCGCCACCGTTTATAGAGAAAAGTAAAAGGCTCCTCTTTGCTGAAGTAGCCATTCCAGCTCAGAATGCCCTGCACCGCTCGGGCAAGTTCCTCTTCCGGCGGATTGTCTTCACCCCGTGCCGCGACTGCCGCGGCAAGAGCGGTCTGCCAGGGCACCGCAAGAAGGTCATAGTTATTCATCGTGTAGGCGATGGCCGCATCTTTAGTGATGAGCGGATCCGCATCCAGCAACTGGAGCAGCCGCCTGCCCCGGGGACTGTTCTGATCCCAGCTGACATTGAAGATATAGTCCTTGTACTTATCGGGGGTCATGGGCGAGTCAGACATCATCACAGCCGGGCTGACATTGCAGTTCTGGAAATAGCCCTGCGGCGGATTTTTGATCTGAACCAGATCCTTAATATTATGAATACCGAGCCAGCGCGTCGCATCGGAGCCGCCCGGCACAGGCACAGACCAGTTGATATCGCCTTCCGGCCGGATCGGTGTGCGTCCAGTGCGGACGTACTGAATATTGCCGTCCCGGTCCGCAAAAAGAATATTCTGTTCCATGAATTGATTCATGGCAAGAGCATTGTAAAATTCTTCGCAATTTCTGGACGTCGCCATGTTGTACATCTGCTCCATCATGGCAACCTGATCAAAATACGGAGTGGCACCGCAGTAGGCAATGTTTCTTTTCAGATCGGGCAGATCCAGCAGCGGACCGTAGACCGAATACAGTGCGGGCTTGTACTGAGTGGGCGCATCTTTCACTTTGATCCTGATGATATCTGCATCAAAGACCAGCCACTCGCCGTTGTATTCGTACTGCATGAATCCATAAGGGTTGGTTTTGACCATGTACACATCGGAAGTATCCGGGCCGCCGGTCGTGCAGGCCCAGGCGACATGGGCATTATGCCCGAGGACAGGTGCAGGAGAACCTACAATGAAAAAGCCGCATAAATCTTCACTGTCTGTATGCAGTCGGGCTTCATAAAACACGGCAAGCCCCTCCCATTCCAGATGCGGATCGGTCATAAGAATGGGGCAGCCTTCGGCGGAACGGGACGGCGCCACGGCAAAAGCGTTGGATCCGAAAGCGGGCGCTTCTTTCTTCCTGTGCACCTCATCGTTCAAAACACCGAGGGGCCAGTTCAGCAGCATGGTTCTTCCCACGGCAACACACTGCCAGCCGTAAAGATCGCAGGCACATTCCGGTTTTTTCTCCGGATGTTCCGCCACATAGTCTTCCACACCGCGCATAAAACTGTCGCAGATTTCGCGAATATGCGCAGGCGCTGTATCCCAGTACTTTTCGCATAGCTCAGCATTTTTGAAAACACGCAGGAAAAAATCCTGCTCGGCATAGTCTTCACCGAAAGCCTCAGCCATGGTGCCCATCGCCGTTCGTACGTTCTTGTAGATGTCTTCGAGACGGTCTTCCGCCTGTGCCTGACCGAGGGCATAGGCTGCGTTTGCCCAGCTGTCACCATAAATGTGGGGCACACCCCAGGTATCCCGGTACAAGGTCACGTCGGCGGCTTGCCCGCACACAGGCAGTAGCAGCAACAGCGCAGCGAAAAACACATAGAAAAGAACATGCCTGTTTTCCATCGGAAACGATCCTTCCTTATCCTTTAAAAAAACTACTGAGCGCCAGATCACCGGCAAGAATGAAGATTATGATCAGAACAGCAAAATAAATAATGGTCAGTACATTGGTCACATGTCCCAGCAGGATACAGCGTCCGTCACACTGAAGCATGCCGACGGCCAGAAGGATGCAGGCAAGCGCCGGGAGCGTGTTGCTGAAGGGCACCAGGCCGAAAGGCATCATGAGCAGCACGGCGCCCAGTATGAGACCGCCGTTGTTTGAGAGGGCAGCAAGTCCACCCCGGGTAAACCAGGTGAGGGTGTGGGGACGGCTGATTTTTTCAAGACGACCGATCCATATCGTACTTTTCTGAAGTGCGCTCCGGAGTTTAGCGGAAGGCAGGCGGCGCGTGGCGATAAACCCGGGCAGCCAGAAGGGGCGGTTGAAAAACCGGAAAAGCCCCACCAGCAGAATTGCCGCACCGAATACAGTGCTCACGCCCGGCACTGAAACAGGCACCAGAAAAATGAGATTCAGAAAAATCGTGAAAAGCAGAAGCCCTTCCTGCCCGATCAGATCACGGATCTCCACCAGTGTCACGGTGTCGTCCGGAAGGGTGTCGATGGTCTGCAGAAGTTTTTCGCCAAAGGTCTGTTCCTGTTCCGGATAGTCCTTTTGGTCTTGAGCGGCTGTGTCTGTAGTGGTCATAGGGCGGGTCCGGCCTTCCTGATACATACGGCAGCGAGACAGAAAAATGCCTGCATACCATGTTTGATACGGATTTGTACAAGTTAAACGTACCCCACTACTCTAAGTAAAAAGGCACTGAAAGATCAAACCGTTTTTTTTGTGCACCCCGGCAGGAGCGACATCGGAAGCCTGTACAGGCATAAGACCACCATGCCCGAAACATTCCCGCACGCAAGAGCGAACACGCACGAAAAAAGTTCGCTCCTTGTTGCAACGCTGCCCCGGCGCAGGTTGATCCGATTAGCGGATCAGGAAGCCGGAAAGACCAGCAACCCTTTTTTACAACTACTTGTCGCAGTGCGGGCACTGCCCGCCTCTCATTGCAAAAAGACCATGCGAAAAAAAAGAGACACCCGGCGTCAACTCATCCGGGGCTTAACGCATCAACCCATTTTGCAGCCTGCTTTGGAACCTCTTCTCTTCCCGGAGGCGATCCTGTCATTCGGCTGTGTAAAGGTCATAGAGCATATCGATGGCAGCATCCGCCATATGTCTGCCTGCATCGGAGCGGAGCCACCGGGACAGGATCGGTTTCTGCCCGTAGGCGCCTCTATCGGCGTGATCCGTGTCCGGAACGTAAGTGGAAACCCGGTCATTGGAAAGCTCCACCACAAAGGTATGTGGCGCCTTTGACCATTCTTTCACTTCAAGGCCCAGCCGCACAAAAATTTCAGCCGGAAAAGCAGCCAGTCCCACATCGCCGATACGCATGGTCTGCACCGGTACGGCAATGCTTTTTCCATCATTCGCCCACTCACGCACCCGACGAATATTCGCCTCTTCCAGGTAGCTCAAGTTTTCTTTTTTCTCCAGCGCTTCCATTTCCTTGAATATGGATTCATCCCGGGTGTAATAAGGCAGGTCAAGCACTTTTGTCATTACGGCAAGATGTGAATCCACCATCGGTTCCGCCCGCTCCAAGGCAACCATTGCCGCCCCTGCCAGGGCCCTGCCCAGCTGCTCCGCTTTTTTCGGTCCTGAGGTGGGCAGAAAGGTTTTATCGTGGGGGCGATGGTTGATATCGCCGCAAGTACCCTGCAGCAGAAGCGTCACCATGTCATCGCCGTAAACCGCAGAGAGCGCATTACCCATGAGACCGGGCCAGTCTGCTGAAATAAAGTCTGCACTGCCACCACCGATCACATCGGGATGCATGGCAAAATTAACCATAACCGCAAGTAATTTCCCGCTCTCATCTACGGCTGACAACGTCTGCAGCAGCGGATCCACAGGGCCGGCAGCTCCGAGAATGGGGGCTCCCTTCTCCCACGTTCCGAAGACCTCGCTTCCATCCTTGCGCCGGAAAATGCGATTGAAGGAATAGCCCGAAGCATCTGCCTGTCCCACACAGAGCCGTGCGGGTACTTTCGACTGATGCGCATGGATCACTGCATTGGCTATGTGGTCTATAAGCTCTTTTGTCCACACTTCGTCCCGTGCAACACTGCCGTTGGGTCGGAGCTCGGGGCCGGTGTGCGTATGGGTAGCGCAGACCAGGATATTGGCGGCAGGAATCCCCGTCTCCTTTTCAACCCGCTCCTTTGCCGGAACGGACACCTCAGCGGTCATACTGATCAGATCGCAGGAAACCAGTGCCAGCTGTGCCTCGCCGTTGTCAATGACTACAGCACGGGCAAAAAGATCATCGCGCACATATTTCGCTTCCCGGTCGTGAAAATAGCCGGCAAGTTTGGCGCCGAGTGCCGGAGTGATACATTCCCGCGCACGGCCTACCTGAAAAAGGGCAGGTTCATCGGCAGCCTGAAGAGCAGCGGGGGTCAGCAGGCAAAGAAGAAGAGCAAGGACAGTGCTTTTCTGCGTGCATTTCAACAGCGACATGGCAGTACTCCTTTTCAATCTTTCTGTCATTATTGATAAAAGAAGTATGTGGAGTAAAGTTTTTTATGATTCCCGCCATACTGCAGTCGCCGGTCTGTGCAAGATGAAACCGGTGCTCTTCGAAAAGATCAGATCGAGAAATCGTCCGAAGAATCCACCAGGGACTGGAGGTGATCCTGCATCAGCTTTTGCAGTGATATGCCGGACAGATGCTCATAAAGCGTCTTGTTGATCCCCTCATAGAACTCGCGCAATGCACAGTGATCGGGATCGTTGGAGCAGTGAGCAATCTCATCGCAGCTCGCCATTTCAATTACCCCCTCAAGGGCTTCAATCACTTCAGCCAGAGAAATAGTTTCCGCTGGCCGGGCAAGCATGAAGCACCCCCGGGCACCCCGGGTCGCTTTGACCAGTCCGGCATGGCGCAGACGGGACAGCAATTGCTCCAGATAAGCAACAGGCAGATTTTGATTCTCTGCGATTTGCCTTCCTGTAATGCCGTCGTCATGGCGTGCCAGTTCGACCATGGCACGCAAGCCGTATCGTGCGCGTGTGGATAGTTTCATGTCATAATGATACTCAAACTGAACTCCCTCATACAACCATTTATTCATGCCCTGCTCACAGTACACTTTCTTCGATACCCCCGAAAACAATAATGCCGGAGGTTGTACGCCACTGTGGCTACGGGGTATGATTTTAACAGGCTAAACAAAGAACGCCCTGTCTGAAACAGGCAAAGAACATAAAACATAATCAGGGAATTTTCATAATGACTACTATCTTCCTGTGTTTATCCATGAGCCTTCTCACCGTTGCTGCTGCAGACGAAGCCCCCGGTCTTGCAGTAATGAGCTACAACATCCATCATGCCGAAGGAATGGATGGAAAAATCGATCTGGATCGTATCGCCGCTGTTGTTCTGGAATCAGGCGCCGATATCGTATGCTTTCAGGAAGTGGATAAAAACCTGCCCCGCACGGCAAAACAGGACATGCCCGCGCTGCTGGGCGAAAAACTGAAGATGGAATGCATCTTCGGACCGAATTATTACTTTGACGGCGGAGAATACGGCAACGCCATTGCGACACGGCTGCCTGTGCTGAAAAGCTACAACACGGCACTGCCCAATCCGACCAATAAAGAGCCCCGGGGCTGCCTTTCTGTCACGGTGGAATGGCAGGGGCATCCGGTAGAAATTCTCTGCACCCATCTGGGCTTAACCGGACTTGAACGCCTGTCGCAAGCGCAGGCTATAGCAGCACTTCCCGGAGACACCCCGCATATTCTCGCCGGAGACATGAACGAACGCATTACCGCGCCCGGGATGAAACTGCTGTCCGAGCAGCTGCAGGCAGCCGTGCTCATCGAAGAAGAGCCCGTTGTGAATTCGTGCCCGACACCGATTGCACGGACGCGTATCGACCTGATCTTTGCCAGCAGCGACCTGGATATTCTATCCAGCAAAGTCATTCAGGATGAGCGCACCAAAGTCGCCTCCGACCATTTTCCCTGTATTGCCTCTTTTAAACTGAAGCTGGATTCAGAGGAAAAGAACTGACTTGCCCCTTATCCTTTTCTGCGGGAAAAGCCGAAGAGGGCACATGCCCGCTCTCTAATGGTTCTGCCGATGGCGAGGGATGCCGTGGCTGCCGGTGACGGGGCATTCAGAACGTGGAGCATCTGCTTCCCCTCCAGAATATGAAAATCGTCCAGCAGCCTGCCCTGTCGATCCACCGCCTGTGCACGGACTCCTGCACCGCCGGGCTGAAGATCTGTTTCCTTAATCTCAGGAACCAGCCGGGCAAGCGCCCGGGCAAAGGAGCGGCGGCTGAAAGACCGGTACATTTCCTGCAAACCCGTGTTCCAGTATTTCGCACCCATGCGCCAGAATCCCGGCCAGGACAGCATGGAAGCAAGATCACCTGCCCCCCAGTCTTTCCAGGAGTATCCCTCACGCTTCATGGCGAGCACCGCATTGGGCCCTGCTTCGATCCCGCCGCCGATCCGACGTGTAAAATGCACGCCGAGAAAAGGAAAGCGCGGATCGGGCACCGGATAGATCAGATGGTTAACCAGTTCCGCACGCTCCGGCTTCAAGGTGTAATATTCACCACGAAAGGGAATAATCCTGATATCAGGACGCAGTCCGCACAGCTGCGCCACTTCATCACAATGGAGCCCGGCGGTATTGATCAGTGTCCGGGCGCAGAACCTTTCCCCGATATCCGTGTCCAGATGGAAAAGTCCGTCCCGGAACTCACAGCCGGTCACACGGACACCTGTCCGGATTTCAGCACCTGAGACCTGCGCCTCTTCTGCAAAGCGTTGCGTAAGCACTGAAAAATCAACAATGCCCGTTTCGGGCACATGAAGTGCCGCCACACCTTCCGCATGCGGCTCATGCGCCTGCAGTCCGGCACGATCCAGAAGCCGGATCCCGGTCAATCCGTTGGCTTCGCCCCGCCTGGCAAGCTCCGCAAGCTGCGCCTTTTCCTTCTCCGTTACAGCCACCACCACTTTGCCGCAGCGTTCATGAGGGACACCCTTCTCTTCACAAAACCGGTACAAAGTTTCCCTGCCCTCTCTGCAGGTCTTTGCTTTCATGGAGCCGGGTCTGTAGTAAAGCCCTGAATGGATTACACCGCTGTTTCTGCCGGTCTGATGTGCGGCCAGATGTTTTTCCGCTTCCAGCAGCAGAATGGACACCGAACATTCCCGGGCAAGCATGCGCGCGGCAGCAACCCCCACAATACCGCCGCCGATAATAATCAGATCCCGGAGCTTACAGTCCATTGCTTTGTTGTCCCATGTTTAAAAATACACCAGCATCTTTTTCGGCAGACACCTTGGGACATACTGTTCCAGAGATTGCATGGCAGGAGCAAATTCTGATCCGGAATGAGAGCTTTATTCAGAAATTACGCTCCAGCCAATGTCGTCCAACAAGCACGCTGAGCGTTACTTCCCGGAAGATAATACCACATAATATACCACTTGACAAAACAGTAAAGTATGGTATAATATGGGAGTCCAGGAGAGAATCACCTCATGAACCTGAATGTACTTGCCAATAACGTCCGTCGACTACGTACCACTCAGCGGCTGAGTCAATCCGCCCTCGCGAGAAAGACCGGCCTTTCTGTACCCACCATCAAAAACCTTGAGAATGCGCGAAATGAACCGCGGGTCAACACAGTACAGGCTATTGCTCATGCGCTGGAGGTGCGGTTGCAAGATCTTTTTATACCTACGCGAGAACTCAAGACCGTTCGGTTTCGCAGTTCAAGACGTATGCAAAATCGTGAGAATATACTGGCAGAAGTATCGCGCTGGCTGGATGATTTCTGCTGGCTCGAAGGCATGCTGAACAAACGCACCCCATTTGCACTGTCGCACGTTCGCAATCATACAGGCCGATGTCATAGTATCGAAGCTGCGAATCTGTGTCGAATCGAACTCGGACTTCGCCCTGCAGAGCCTATCCATGATATTTGCGGTTTACTGGAGAGCGCCGGCGTAAAGGTGCTTCCCCTTCCTATGGCGTCCAACGGTTTCTTCGGTCTATCCATCGGTGAAGAAGATGGCGGGCCCGCTATCGCTGTAAATGTCTGGGAACGCATCTCCGTGGAGCGACGCATTTTCAGCGCTGCCCACGAACTTGGGCATCTCATACTGCATCCAAACGCATATGACGTTGTCCAGACTGAAGAGAACAAGAAAGAAGAAGAGGAGGCGAATCTTTTTGCAGGTCATTTTCTGATGCCCGACGAAGGATTCAGGCGTGAATGGCAAGACGCCGCGGGGTTAGACGCCGTAGACCGAGTGTTCAAGGTGAAACGCATCTTTCATGTGAGTTACAAAACTGTCCTTGCTCGGCTCATAGATCAGGGAGCCGCCGATAAGTCTATTTGGGCCAGATTCAATGTGGCATATCAGAGGCGGTTTACCCGCAAACTGACCTACAAAGAAGAGCCTATGGGAATTGATCCCGCAGAACCTTGCGGCCTGCAGCCTTTTGACTTCTGTGAAGATCGGTTTAGTCGTCTTGTCCGCGAAGGGATTGAGAGCGAGAAGATCAGCATCAGCCGTGGCGCGGAAATACTGCGCATCTCGGTTGAGGCAATGCAGGAACGTCTTGCCGGCTGGGAAGCACTTCAGTGAGAGCGCCGGGGAAGACAACCCAGTTGATGATAATGGATGCCTGTGTTCTGATTGGCTTTTTAAACGCGGATCGTACAGTATTGCATCTCATATCAAGGTATGTTGGTCCAGTGTATGTCGTATCTCCGGTAGTCGAAGAACTTCGTGACATTAATGACCCGGGCGAACTTATTGAGCTTGGCCTATCTGTCATTGAACCTGAAATCGAGGATGCCTATATCGCCGCTGGCAATATCACTTCGATTTCATTTCAGGATAGGTTGTGTCTGTTGACGGCACAGCGCCATGGCCTGACGTGCGTAACAAATGACACCAGTCTGCGTCGCCATTGCAAGGCAGAAGGTGTCCCTCTGCTTTGGGGGTTGGAGTTACTCCTTGCGCTAAATACTGCAGGTGGTATTTCTCAAAATATTGCTGAACAAATTGCTCAATCAATCCACGAAACAAATCCCAGGCATATCACCCGGACCATTCTTAAGCAATTCAAAGAAAAACTCAGCCGGTATTAAATTAAAGACCAATATCCCGAAACATCTGGCTCTAGTTCCCGACAACCTCTTTTTCATCACCGGATGCAGAAAAGGTCGCATGGCACAACCCCACCCCCACAATACCGCCGCCGATAATAATCAGATCCCGGAGCTTACAGTCCATTGCTTTGTTGTCCCATGTTTAAAAATACGCCTGCATCTTTTTCGGCAGACACCATGGGACATACTGTTCCAGAGATTGCATGGCAGTAGCAAACTCTGATTCATTCAAAAGAAAAGGCGTGCACCAGATAAAAGGGGAGCCGCTTTGTCTCGGTGCGTCAATAACCGTCATCACCACTTCATGCTCTCACCGGGCATGTGCCCGACGCATCCGGCAAAACGGCTCCGGGGGAGGTACCACAATCGGTGCCCTGCGACTTGCCTGTGCGCTATACACCTGATCCTGACCTGAAACTGGCAGGGAACCGGGTACCTGCGGCGTTCTCACAGGTGCAGCCACCTCCGTGAGTCGCCCTATGTCAAGAAGATGCGATGACCGGAAAAACGAAGCTCCTTTTTTGTTTTCGAACCTGAAGACTTGCTCATCGGTCATTGCCGTCTTCTAACCTTATTATACCATATGATTTTCAAAATGGGGGCTAAAAAATAATCTCAACACAATTCCTGCGCCGTATTTCTTATTTACCCTGTATCTGTGCAAAAATAAGTACCTATCAGCCGGGCGCTAAAAATATAAGGAGGCTTTGCCATGGTTTTCATCTCTACGCTGCTTTTTATTTCCACAATGCAAGGGGCATCGGGAGACAGCATCGCTCATACTGAAAGTCTCTTTGCTCATCCCGGCAGTGAATACACCTCCGGGCCGCTCTGGGTCTGGAATGATCTGCTGACAACGGAGCAGATTGAGCATACCCTCAATTTCCTGGCGGATCAGCACATCCGTCAGGTATGGGTACATCCGCGACCCGGGCTTATGACGCCCTACCTCTCCGATGACTGGTTCGCCCGCTATGAGGACACCCTTCGCGTCGCGGAAGAGCGGGACATGCTGGTGTGGATCTACGATGAAAACTCCTATCCTTCCGGCTTTGCAGGCGGTTATGTTCCCGAGCAGATGCCCGAGTCACGCAGCCTGGGCATGCGGCTGGAAGAAGTAAGCGAAGTGGATCTGGCAAATCCCGCCTACTATGCCATTTACGAAAAAACTGATACAGGACTGAAACTGCTTCCTGCCGGAGAGGGTATCCGCACAGGTGCGTTTCTTGTCGGGCGCATTGAAGAGGCAGGCACTTCACCCTGGTACGGCGGCAAATTCTTTGTCGATCTGCTTCGCCCGGGCGTGACCGAGAAATTTCTGGAAATAACACTGGATGCGTACAAAGAGCGTTTCGGCAAATACTTCGGCAATCGCATCCCCGGCTCGTTTACCGATGAGCCGCACTTGCGCACAGCCGGAGAATTTCACTGGACACCGGATCTGCCTGAGCAGTATGCGCTTCGCTGGAACCGTGATTTCCGGGACGACCTGCCTCTGATGAAAGAGGTCAGCGCGGAAGGCCGCCGGGTGCGACATCATTATTTCCGCACCATCAACGAGCTTTTCATGGAACGATGGGGCAGAAAATACCACGATTACTGCGCTGCCAACGACCTCGAAATGACCGGTCATTACTGGGAGCATGAATGGCCCAATTGCGCCATGGTGCCGGACAATATGGCCATGTCTTCCCTGCAGCAGCGTCCCGGCATCGACATGCTCCTCAACCGTTATGAAGAGGGACCCCATGCCCAGTTCGGCAATGTCCGCTCCTGTCTCGAAGTGTCGAGCGTTGCCTCCCAGACCGGCAGAGCCCGCACACTTTGCGAAGTATACGGTGCAAGCGGCGCAGAGATGACTTTTGAAGACTACAAGCGCATCGGCGACTGGCTGCAGGTGCTCGGCGTGAATACGTTAAATGAACATCTCTCCGATATCACCCAGCGCGGCGCACGCAAACGGGATTATCCCCCCAGTTTCTCCTACCACTCGCCCTGGATGGAGCAGTATCACGTGCTGGTGGATTATTTTGCCCGCATTACAAGCGCACTTACCCAGGGTGAACAGATCAACCGCTGCCTGCTTCTGGAACCCACAACCACAGCGTGGATGTACCAGTTTTCCGAAGGGGAGCATCTCGCCATGGTGGGAGATGACTTTCAGGCGCTGGTTGTGCGTCTGGCAAAAGAACAACTCGAATTTGACCTCGGCACAGAGGCCATATTGCCCGAACTGGGTTCCGTGCACAAAACACATAAAGGCTGTTTTTTACGGGTAGGTGAACGGAATTATTCCGTTGTTATCATCCCTGCTGAAATGGAAAACCTCGATCGCTGCACCTTCGAACTCCTCAAAGAATTTCTGGATAAAGGCGGGCTGGTGCTGTCTGTCGGCAACGATGAGGCACCGCGCTGCGTGGACGGTGTCGAAGCATCAGAAGTCACACTGCTGAAAAAAAGTACAGGCTGGAAGCGCTGTGCCCCTGAGCAGGTGACAGCGACGGCCGAAGCGCACAGCAAGCCCGGTCTTAAAATCTCTCTTGCTGACGGCAATACAGCAACGGTATATCATCACCGTCGCCAGCTGAAGGACGGCGAAATCCTCTTTCTGGTCAATACCAGCGATGATTGCAGCGCTGCAGGATCCATCAGCACGCCCCTGCAGGGCATGCGAAAAGCGTGCCCCCGAACGGGTAAAATCGAAGCCTACCCCTCGAAGCGGGACGGCAAACTATGCACAGCCTCTTTTGTACTCCCGCCCTGCGGCAGTCTGCTCCTCTTTCTTGACCAAAAGGTCAAGGCCGCCGATCCGGCACCTGCACAGGCTGCGGCAACAACGCAGATCGCACTGTCCGACATCGAAGTCCGGCGTGTGGACGACAACAACATGATTCTGGATTATGTGGATGTACAGGTTCGGGAAAAGAGTCTGCAGGGCGTGTTCTGGAAAGAGGCAGCCGCCTTCAGCTTTAAAGAAAACGGGCTGTCCGGCAACATCTGGGATCATTGTGTGCAGTTTCGCGACGAACTGCTGCAGATGGAATTTCCCGAAGACAGCGGCTTTCAGATGAATTACCGTTTCACTATTGAAGGCGCTGTTCCCGAGCGGCTTTACCTCGTGGTTGAAAGAGCCGATCTTTACACCATTACCTGCAACGATGTTGCAATCCGTCCGGAAGAGGGACTGTGGTGGCTGGACCGCTCGTTTCAAATGATCAATCTGGCAGGTGCGGCACAGTCCGGAGACAACCGGGTTCATCTGTCGGCACAGCCCATGACCGTTTTTCACGAACTGGAAGCAGCGCATCTGGTGGGCGATTTTTCTGTGAAACCGACCGAAAAAGGATTTGTGGTTACGGCTGCAGCACCGCTGAAACTGGGTGCCTGGAACGCACAGGGCCTCCCCTTTTACGGTCGACGGGTCTGCTATACCGCCACAGCACAGATAGAACAGAAAAGCGGTCGTTACCTTCTGCAGGTTCCTCAGTGGCAGGGCGTCGTGGCTGAAGTCCGTGTCAACGGCCAGAAAAGCGGTGTTGTCTACGGTCAGCCGCCGATCTGCGACATTACCGACCAAATAACAGCCGGAAGCAATACGGTGGAATTCATTGTGTACGGGTCACAGCGCAACCCCCTCGGGCCGCATCTGGGCAATCAGGACCTGGGCTTCTGCCACCCAGGCTCCTGGAATAAGGCTCCGGTGGCACCGCAGCCCGCCGGAGAAGACTATTTCACGATGCCTTACGGTCTTCTTGCGCCCTTTGAACTGCTGCACGAAACTTTCTGACCGCTGCTAACCCCATAATTCGGATAATTCATAGTATATCAGCAAAAAAAACGCCTGTACTGTCGCGTTGTCATACAAATGCAGTTGCGACATCGTTATAGCTGATGGTACTATTAAGGCAAATGCTCTGTACAGGTAATGGAGAAGTGTTTTTATGAAGACAAACAGCGGTTTTACACTGATAGAACTGATTCTTGTAACGGTGATCATCGGTATTCTTGCCGGAATGGTGGTGGCGAACTACAGCGGTCGTATCCGGGAAACCCAGATCCGCGCCGCCAAAGGGGATATTTCCACACTCAGCACCCAGGTGGACCTTTACGCGCTGGACAATAACGACAGTTATCCGAAAACTCTGGAAGACCTGATTACGGGCAAACGTCGTTATGTCCGGGAACTGCAGCCTGATCCCTGGGGGAACCCCTACTATTATGCACCGCCCACCGATATTTTAAAGGCAGACTACAAGATCTACTCAGCCGGTCCCGATGGCGTCCCCGGCAACGAAGATGATGTCACTTCCACCTCACCAATGCCCTAACGTGGATGCTGTTCAGGGCGGGAAAGTCCCGTTTTGATCAAAGGTTCTTTGAAAAGGACGGCATGCTGCCGCGGTTTTACCCTTCTGGAGCTGCTTGTCGTTGTCGCTCTGATCGGCACCATTTCCCTTTCGGTCATGCCAGTCTTTATCAGCGCCATGAACGGTATCCAGCTGCGCAACGCCCGCAATGATCTCATTGCCGCCATTCGCTTTGCTCAGGAAATGGCGGTGCGCGAGTCGGTGGAATACCGCATTTATTTTAATACAGAGGAACACAGTTATCGCATTATGCGGCTCTCCGGGCTGAACGAAAAGGATGAGAAACAGTTTGAGATTGCCGAGACGCTGCTCGGAGAAAAGCAGGTACTCCCTCAATATCTTGAGATAGAGCGGATTAAAGCACGCAAGGCCCCTTCTTCCCAGGAGAAATACATTGCCTGTCTGCCCAACGGCTCCAGTGATGTATCCGAAATTCTTTTGCGCGACACCCGAGTCCGGGGAAACCATTTTAAAATCTCTGTAGAAGGGCCTCTGGGCCAGGTGGAAATAAAGGATCTCCGGTGAAAAAGTGCAGCCGTTTCGGCTACATATTTGTGGAAACTGTTGTCGCCATGGGGCTGCTGAGCCTGAGTGCTTTTGTTATCCAAAATGCACTGCGTCAGGCAATGATCACCCGTGCGCAGGCACAGGACATAACCAGCGCGCGTTTTCTTCTGGAAAAAATCAGTGGCGAGCGTATTCTGCTCTTCCAGCAGCCGGAGGGCAACGGTTCCGGACAGTGTGACCCTCCTTTTGAAAAATTTCGCTATGAGTGGAGCCTGGAGCGGGTGGATATCCCGAAACCTGAACTGCCGCCGGGTCTCTCTCCTGAAGAGCGGGACGTGCTGGAGGATGCCTATATCGATTTTATGGGCAAACTGACTGTTCGTATTTTGTGGCAGCGGGGCGGAGCGGACTTCGAAGCTGTGGGCGAATCACTGGTGGGCAGCAGCATCCTCTGGACACCGGAGGATACCCAATGAAGCGCACTGGAAAAGAGACACATGCCACGGACGTCCGGGGGTTTACCCTCATGGAACTGCTGGTGGCGACGGTGCTTCTCAGTCTGGTTATGAGTTCGGTCTACAGTCTGACGCACGCATCTCTGCGCACCTGGCGCAGCGTGGAAGGAGGCGTGGACATGCATCTTGGCGCCCGCAGTTTTTTTACGCTTTTCAGCCATGAATACAACAGCATCGTGGGCCGGGCGGAACACCTCTTTGAAGGAGACAACAAATCCATTACCATGTTTGTTGTTGCCCAGCCTATGGATCTGGATGAAGGAGAAGGCTCCCGGCTCATGCGGGTCACTTATTCATACAACCGCAGCAAAAAGACTATTGAGCGGGAAGAGGCGCTCGTGACAGGCGCACTTCCGACAAGACCGCCTCAGGACGAGCAATTGGACAGATCCAGAATCAAGCTGCAGCGTCGCTACAAATCTACAGTGGCTGAAAATGTCGGACAGTTCGAAATAACCTATATCTGGGTGCCTTTATCCGATCAAATCACCCCCGGTCTGCCTCCCGAACCGGAACCGCCGATTTACAAGAAAGAATCAAGAGAGCGGTGGGGGCTGCCTCAGGGCATCAGGCTGGAAGTGGAAATGCGGGATCCGGACAACAAGGAGAAAACGTATCAATTCAACACAGTACTGCCCATGCGTGCTCAGAGTGCCCGCCAGAAACGGGATCGCCTGGAGGAAATGATGAGTGCCAAATAACGGGATGCATAAAACAGGATTCGTGCTGATAAGCGTGTTGTGGGTCACGGCAATGCTGACCGTGATCGCACTGGGCTTCGGCAGACGTGCCGCTCTGGAACGACGTGCTTCCGCCTATGCGCTGGATCAGGCAGAAGCCATGCTCATGGCACGGGGCGCTGTGGAACGTGGCATTATTGAATTGTACAACCAGCGGTACATGAGAATGCTGCTTCCGGAAGGTCAGCGGGGCGGTGACCATTGCGGTCAGTCCTGGGCAAAGAAAAAGAATCTTTATACAGAAGGTTATTTCGAGAAACGGGAGAATTTTGATAACGACGAAGCCGCCTATATCATTATCGATGAAGACCGCTACATTAATGTCAATGCGGCCGATGAAAAGATTCTGGAGGAAGTGAAATCTCTGAAGCGGCCGGTAATTCGTGCCATTAATGCCCGGCTCAACCGTGCGGGCGGCCGGGGCAATGAAGAATATCAGCCTTTCAATGCCGTGGAGGAAATCCGCTATCTGCGGGGCGTGACGGAAGACAACTGGTTCGGCTCAAAGAATGCGCCGGGTCTGAAAAACCTGCTCACTGTCTGGGGAACCGCGCAAATCAACGTTAATACCGCCTCCGAAGAGGTGCTGTCCTGCATACCCGGGCTGAAAAAAACCGAAATTAATGCCATTCTGAGGTATCGCGCCGGGTCGGATGGTGTATTATATACCGACGATGATCAGGGTTTTGAGGATATGAATGATCTGCTGACCAAAGCAGGTCTGTCAGAATCGGGCTCCGCTGACTGGGGCGCCTATTGCAAATTCAACGCTTCACATTTTAGGATAACAGGCGTGGCAACGCGTCGCCAAGGCAAGGTGCGCGCTATTTGCTCCGCAATCTTTGCGGCTGGCAATTATATACAGGTTCTTGACTGGCAGGAGAAAACGCTTGGCTCGTAAAATTCCACAGATCAGTGTTATTCAGGTCGCCGCCCGGGGAATAACGGCGACACGCTTTTCCATGGCCTTAAAAAAGCCGGAACAGGTGACAGTCCGGCGTATTGCCGGCAGCTGGGAAGGCGAGGCGTATGAAGAGGCATTCCGCACTTTCATTAATGAGCTGAAAATACAGGAAGACAGGGTGGTGCTGGTACTGCCCCGGCAGGATGTAACGACCCGCCTGCTGACCCTGCCCTCCCACAGCCTGGAAGAAGTGGCGGGTATGGTGCAATTCAGCGCTGAAGAATATGTGCCTTACACGCTGGATGAACTGGTCATTGACCAGTGCATTATCAAAACGCTCGATTCCGGTGAATCGGAAGTAATGGCGGCCTTTCCTCACAAAGATGTTGTCAATAGACCGCTATCCCTTCTGCAACAATGCGGCATTACACCGGAGAAGATCCTGCTGAGCACAGCCTGCCTTGCGCTTACAGCTGTTGTAGATCCTCTTTTATCGAAGGAGCGGCATGCGCTCGTTTCTCTCATGGACGGCGGCATGGAAATTCTTGTTCTGCAGGACGGCATCCCCGTATTCAGCCGCGGCATCATTTCCACGCAGGACTGGGAAGTGACGGCGAAAGATCCGGACGCAGGCTCAGGCGCCGGTTTGATCGTTGACTCAGGGGCGGAAGAACTTGCCGGAGAAATTCGAAACTCTCTTGCCGCCTACCGGCGCGAATCTCCCGACGGCCTGGGTGTGGAACACATCCATATAACCTGTGCCTATGCGGACGTAGCTTTGCTGTGCCGGTCGCTGTCGGAAAGCATGAACCGTCCTTGCACACCCGCTGTCTTTACACCGCCTGTCCTGGAGAGCGTGCCCTGTTCGGGCGGGGCATTCCCTGCTGTTGCCGTGGGTGCTCTCCTGAGTCTCACAGGAAGACCGGAATTCGACATCAACCTGCTCCCGGAATCAGAATCCAGAGCGCGCCGTATCGAGACCATTAAAAAGCGCCTTCTGCAGGGCACCGCCTTTGCAGTTGTCCTGCTCATCGCCCTCGGCGGCTGGTATTATCAGGCACGTTCACAGCGGCTCGCCCTGATTCGCGAGCTG
>Ga0255343_1001468_pt1 | contig 31469 bp, 30 predicted proteins | sample wastewater_treat_4_FD_192413 | JGI IMG/M metagenome (GOLD analysis project Ga0255343, IMG submission 192413) | Wastewater microbial communities from Lulu Island WWTP, Vancouver, Canada - plant16 | ecosystem: Engineered > WWTP > Wastewater > Unclassified | place: Canada: Vancouver, British... | reverse complement strand
CGTGGGGTAGGAGTTCCGCACCCCGTGCTCCCTGCTCATCTGGGCCTCGGTGTATATCTCGGGCATGGCGAAGCAGCCCATGGACACTGGATTGTCCGGATGGAGGGCGTTTTTCATCCTTACGTCCGGGAGATATTTCCGGATGGTTTCGTTGTCCTCGTAGATGACCGGCTCAATCATGTGCGTCAGGATGAACCCGTCGAGATTGATGGCGAGCGGAAGCATGACGTCCGGGTCCTCGGAAATCCTGAACCCGCAGAACACGTTGTCATAGCACTCCTGCCCGTTCTCCACGAAGATGTGGATCCACCCGGCGTCCCTTACCATCATGGTGTCCGTGTGGTCGTTCCAGATGGACAGCGGGCCGGACAGCGACCGGTTGGCAAGGGCCATGACCATGGGAAGCCTCATGGAGGCCGCGATGTAGAAGATCTCGGCCATGAGCGCAAGGCCCTGCGAGCTCGTGGAGGTGAAAGTCCTGGCGCCGACCGCCGAGGAGCCGCAGCACACGCTCATTGCGGAGTGCTCGCTCTCGACCGGCACATACTCGGCGTCGAGCTCGCCGTTCGCCACGATCTCCGAGAGATGCTCGACGATATGGGTCTGCGGGGTGATGGGATAGGCGGCAATGACATCGACATTGGCCTGCGCCACCGCATCCGCCATTGCGATCGATACTTCGATTCCTTTTCTCTGGGTGGCCATTGTCATCCCTCCTCACTGATCATGGTGATGCAGCCCACCGGGCATTCCTTTGCGCAGATTCCGCACCCCTTGCAGTAGGTGAGGTCCGCCTCGAAGTGACCGTCGGGGGCCTTCACAATGCACGAATCCGGACAGAACAGCCAGCACACGCCGCACTTGATGCATTGTTTCGCCTCGACAACAGGCCGCTCGGAGCGCCATGATCCCGTCTCGTACTGCCTGGCATTGCCGATCTCGGTGACGACGCTGCCGGCCTCGAGTTCCTGCCACGTTATTTTCTCCATTGGTTTCGCCATGGTTCTTATTCTCCTATGGAAACCTCGTGGTATGCCCGTTCCATAGCCTTGAGGTTTCTCTCTCCGAGTTTCTTTCCGAATCTTTCCAGAAGAGGCTCCTTGATGTCCTCGATCCCGAGCAGACCCGTCGCCCTCACGAATCCACCCAGCATGGTGGTGTTCACGATCGGCCTCCCCAGCTCTTCCGTGGCGATTTTGTTCGCATCCACCGTGACCACCTTGATGTTGCGGCCCGAAACCTGGGTGATTTCCTCGGGCTTCTTTCGGGTGTTCAGGATCAGGATCCCGCCTTCGCCCATTCCCTCGGTGGGGTCGAGCAGAGAAAGGAGCCCCGGATCCAGAACGATCACGACATCGGGTTTGTATACCTTTGCTCTGATATTGATCTTGCGATCATCCACCCTGCAGAAAGCGACAACCGGCGCACCCCTGCGCTCAGGACCGAAGCTGGGGAATGCTTGAGCGAAATTGCCTTTGTTGATTGCTGCAATGGCTATGAGCTCCGCCGAGGTGACAGCTCCCTGCCCGCCTCTTCCATGCAACCTGATCTCTAGCATATGTACTCCTTGCGCAAAACTGAATGGTGATTCATATCACTCCTGTTCGCTGACTGTCAAGAAAAGACAGCTCTTTTTTTCCAGCCGCAGCTCTCTTTATCACCCGCCGGTCCAGTCGTTCCTCGGATATAGTATTCTTTATGGATAAGCTCTCATGTATGGTACGCAGGATATGAACAAGACAAGATCCACGATACCAGTTTACAGCCCTGTTTGATGCACAACAGAAAGAAACGATTCAATGGAAGAACACAGACCCGCATCCCTCATCGGGATCGATAATTGCTCCTGTACCGACACACCAAAACCTGAATGCACCATGGCCCGCTACTTGTCAACCCCATTCGTCGGGCTTCTGGAAAAATGCATCTTCAGGCCGTTCAGGTATACTGGGAGTTTATTTATAATGCCATATTTTTGTCAATCTTCTGTTTGCGGCAGCCGGTTCATATTTCTTTGTTGCGGCAAATCGGATTCATAATCACTCGTGATCATGTATGCTATTGGCATATTGTTATATTTTTATCGTCTCGTCTTTTCCCGGCAGCCGCCCTCCATCGGACGTGACGAGCCGTCTTCCGGACCCCCCGGTCAGGCGCGGCACTCATGTTCCGAAGACGCCCGGGAAGGCATTGCCTGGCGGTCGGGACGGAATGTCCCGGCCCGTGTTTCCCGGTGGCCCAAGTGCGCGCTATTGTATTCAGGCGGAAAAGAGGGGATCGATGAGGCTGCGCTTCTCGATAATGAAATCATGGAACTTTTCCATAAGCGGCATGAACTTTCTTTTTTTATTATACACGATGTAAAAGTCCCTCTTCGTGTTCAGGTCCTTGATGCTGAGCGCGACCAGGCTCCCGTTTTTCACCTCTGTCCTGATGACATTTCTCGAGAGTACCGCGATGCCCAGGTTTGCCTCGACCGCCCGCTTGATGCCCTCTGACGAGCTCATTTCCATGGTGACCTTCCGCTCGATGCCGTAGCGCTTCAGCACATATTCGATCAGCCCCCGGGTGCCCGATCCCTCCTCGCGCAGAATGATGGGCTCCGGCTCTGAAGCGAGCATCTTGATGGTGAGATGATCTCTGGCCGCCCACCGGTGCTTGGGCGAGCACACGATCATCAGCTCGTCGCGCATGAAAAAGTCGGCGTGAAGGTCGGGGTGCTTGGGGGGGTCCTGGAGAAAGGAAAAGTCGAGCTCTCCGGAAATGCACTGCTCCAGGGCCTCCTGCCGGTTCATGATCATCAGCGATATCTCCGCCTTGGGGAACATCTCCTTGAACTCGCCGAGATATTTGGGAAGGACATAGATGCCCACCGTGTTGGATGTCCCCAGAATGAGCTTGCCAACATCGCCCGAGCTGAACTCGTTCATGACCGCGTTGATCTCGTCGATGAGATTCAGGAGTGTCATTGCCGGTGCTAAAAGTCCCAAAAGTATCGGAATAAAAAGTCCCCCGAATTGAGCGAGGCGTTGTACCTTCAGAGGACGAAAGAAGAAACTCTGGAGGGGGCGCCGATGCTCAACAAGGAGGACTGGATGGAGATTAAAGCACAGATTGCAAGGGGAGTCTATCAGAAGGACATTGCGAGTGATCTTGGGGTGCACCCCAAGACGATACGCCGGGCAATTGCCCGGCAGGGTCCGCCTTCGGGGAAAAGGCCCAATGCGAGGAAGAGCAAGCTCGATGCGTTCAAGCCGTTTATCGATGAGCTTTTGCGGGATGGCGTATGGAACGCGAAGGTGATTCTGATGGAGTGCCGGCAGCGGGGATACACCGGAGGTTACACGATTATCAGGGACTATATCTATCCGAAGCGACCCTTGAGGCAGACCCGTGCCACGGTGCGTTTCGAGACCGAGCCCGGCCATCAGATGCAAAACGACTGGGGAGCAAAAACCACCCTTATAGGCGGCCGTCTTCAGAAGGTGCATTTCACCGTCAACACCCTGGGGTACTCCCGGAGGTTTCACTTCTGGTGCAGCGGGTGTGAGGACGCCGAGCACACCTATGAGGGGATCATCCGCTCCCTGGAGTACTTTGGCGGTGTGCCCAAAGAGGTGCTGGTAGACAACCAGAAGAGCCTGGTGATCGAGCACCGCATCAAGGATGGCGTGCGGTTCAACGAGCGCTTCATCGACCTTGCGGGTCACTACGGGTTTACTCCTCGTGCCTGCCGCCCGTATCGGCCGCAGACCAAGGGCAAGGACGAGCGGATGGTGGGGTACATCAAGGGCAACTTCTTTGTGCGCTACCGGAGCTTCGAGAGCATCGAGCACATGAACGCATTGGCCGAGCAGTGGCTCCAAGAGGAAGCGGACAAGAGGATGCACGGGACTTTGAAGGAGGTGGTGGCCGAGCGGTTTGATCGGGAAGCGCCTGCGCTGATGGCCTTGCCTGCCGCCCGGTTTGATACCTCCTACCGGGAGCGCAGGCTGGTCCACTGGGACGGCTACATCGATGTGCGGGGGAACCGCTACAGCGTGCCTGCCAATCTGTGCGGCAGAGATGTTCTGGTCCGCATCAGCCTGGATGGCAGGCTGAGCGTGTATGCCGATGACATCAGGGTTGCCGAGCATGTTCTTCGCAGCGCAACCGATGGCTGGGTGAGCGTGAGGGATCATCATCAGGATCTGTGGCAGAGCACCTTTACCGTACAGAGGCGGGATCTGTCTGTGTATGAGGAGGTGGGGCTATGCAGCTGACGGGTCTGCTCGAGAAGCTCAAGATGGAGCACCTTGGCTACCAGCTCGATGCACTGTGCGAGCAGGCGGCCAAGAAGGACCTTGGGTACCGGGAGTTCCTGCTGGATGCGCTGCAGACCGAGTGGAGCGGGCGTCATCTCAAGGGCGTGGAGGCGAGGTTGAAGCTTGCCCGCTTTCCCTGGGTCAAGACCATTGAGCAGTTCGACTTTGGCTTTCAGCCGAGCATCGACCGCAAGGTGATCCGGGAGCTCAGCGGCCTGGGCTTTGTGGATCGCTGCGAGAACGTGATCCTGCTGGGGCCTCCTGGGGTGGGCAAGACCCACCTGGCCATTGCCCTGGGGGTCAAAGCCATCGAGACGGGGCAGAGCGTGCTCTTCTTGAGCCTGGAGTCTCTGGTCACCCGTCTGACCAGGGCACGTGCGGAGAACCGGGTGGAGAGGCAGCTTCAGCAGTTTGGCTATCCCAAGCTGCTGATCATCGACGAGATGGGCTACCTTCCCATGAGCCGGGACGAAGCCGGTCTGTTCTTTCGGCTGCTGACCAGGCGCTACGAGAAGGCATCCACGATCATTACCTCCAACAAAGGGTTCGTTGACTGGGGGGAGATCTTCAATGATCAGGTTCTGGCAACGGCTATTCTCGATCGACTGCTTCATCACTGTACCACGCTCAACATCAAAGGGGAGAGCTACCGGCTCAAGGAAAAGCGAAAAGCAGGCATGTTCGGGCCTTCTCCAAAGGGGGATGAGGAACACCCCGAACCCGAAAATCTCTCAGAGTGAAACCGGCAATCAGGGGACATTTTATTCCGGCAAAAAGGGGACATTTTAAACCGGCATTGACAAAGGTGGCCTTTGGCGAGATCGAGACCGAGCATGTGGGCTATCTGGGTGCCCAGGACACCTACTACGTGGGCAACATCAAAGGGGTCGGACGCATCTACCAGCAGACCTTCATCGACACGTATTCCTCCATGGCCATGGCGAAGTTGTATACCAGCAAGCATCCTATCAATTCCGCCGATTTCCTCAATGACCGGGTTATCCCGTTTTTCGATGAGAAAGTCATCCCATTGCTGAGGATACTGACGGATCGGGGCACGGAATACTGCGGCAATCCCACGACTCATGAGTTCCAGCTCTTCCTCGCTCTCAATGATGTCGAGCATACGAAAACAAAAGTGCGTTCACCTCAGACGAATGGCATCTGCGAGCGGTTCCACAAAACCATCAAGGACGAGTTCTACAGCATCGCCTTCAGAAGGAAGATTTATCTTACACTCGATGAGTTGCAGAAAGACCTCGATCTATGGCTCTATAAGTACAACCATCAAAGGACTCATCAGGGCAAGCGCTGCCAGGGGAGGACACCCATGGATACCTTCAACGATAACCTTCCTCTGGCGAAAGAAAAATTGATCAGCTATAGGGAAGAGGGACATGTCGATGGTTTTCTTATCGATGACCATCTGACAGCTCAGATCTGACAAAACAGAACTTCAGAAAGGTGACCTCCTGTCAGATCGGGTCTTAGCTACTACACATAAAATAATCGTCTCGATTCTTTAAACTGAGCTTCGTTACGCCGTTCAAATCCATTTGGTATTATGTCATAGTTCATCCCAAATAAAATCACTGCATCGAACTCCCGTCCTTTGGAGCTGTGAAGAGTACTTAGATTAAGCCGTCCAGTTCCTTCTATACGGCCACCGAAATGAGCCAAAGGTAGGTCTTTATCATCTCCCTTTGTAGGATCTGTTCGCTTGATCATTATGTCTATAGAGTCCCAATCTTCACTTATCGTCCTCGATCGCTTACGCCAATCGTTTAGAACCTCTTGGCGAAATGATGAGAGCCATTGATGGGTCGACATGCTGGTTCCAATTGTAGATTTCAGAAAATAAATTAATTCTGATTGTATTTGTAGCTTTTCTTTATCTGATGAACTTTGTCCGAATACTAGTGCTATTGCATCGAAGGCAAGTCTTCGGAAAGGAGGATCTGCTTGTTTCCATCCACCAGAAACCCAATTTGCGCAGGCTTCAATAAATCGTGATATCTTAGAATTCCGCTTTATCAACGCATTAGTGTCAGATCTCACAAAAAGGATGCCAAATTCTTTAGCTTTTGCCACAACCTCTTCACCGTGCTTTGCCCATTTGTAAAGTATCGCAATTTTTTCAAGTTGTACGCCCGTGTTTTGAATATATGGAAGTAATTTTGAAAAGATATATTCAGCTTGAAGATCTAAATCACCATCTATTCCATGAAAATCAATGACTCCATCTTCTGCATCGTCTGGGCTACAATAATCTCTTTCTGCACCCAATGCCGCCATAGATGCTTCAATAATGCTTTTCCCGCAACGATAATTGAAACGTAACGGGATTTTTTGTACATCAGGCCGATCTGTAATACTTTCCAAAAGCATTGGATCTGCACCAGTAAAAGCATATATTGACTGATCTGGATCTCCTACAGCGAATAAACGAACGCCAACTTTAAAACACAATAATAATACAAGCTCATGTAGCGAGTAACCAAGGTCTTGGTATTCATCGACAAATAGTATCGGGAATTTTGCACGTAATGAATTCCGAACCCATTCATTATCACGGATGATATGTAAAGCTAGAATAGGCATATCATCGAAATCGATTAATTCCTTTTTACGAAGTTCTTTTTCATACGCTTCTATAAAATCAGCTAAGTCCGCATTTTGATCACGCCAAACTCGCTGGCTGCGATCAACATCTCGTCGCCGTTTAAATTCAGCAAATTTCCATCGGTCATGAGGGTCTTCATTGACATTAAAAACTATTTTATGCGCTTTTTCGACCGCTTCTCTGCATTCTGTTGCTGTTGCTACACGGATATCCTTACTAATCTCCGGCATAGTGCAACGAGCATAGGGGAAAATAACTTGTGTAAGAGCAAAGCTGTGAACGGTTCCTATGAATACTCTGCCACTAGACTCAATGCCAAGCTTACTGAGACGCGATGAAAGCTCAATTGCGCATTCATTATTATAGGTTATACAGGCGATGCCTCTTGGATCTTTTACGTCTTCTAGTAGTGCGCGGGCCATAGCGACAGTCAGTGTTTTTGTTTTACCACTACCTGGCCCAGCTAAAACCGTACAATGCCCCTTTTCATACACGGCTTTTAACTGTTCAGGGTTTTTCTCGATATCCTTAATTGCAAGATTAAATAATCGGCGGTCAGCCATTATTGACAACTCGCTCAATCGCAAGCTTGATATATTCTGGTGGTGTAAGTTCAGTTACTTCCTTCGCTAAAAGATCTGCAAACCGACCTTTTTTGACATAGCCGATCATGAGCATCAATTGCGCGCTATCAATTATTGAGTTATCCTCAGACCACTCATTGAGGCGTTCTGTTAATTTCTGTCCGAAATTTTGTTCTGCTAAAACCTTCAGCAAGGGATCGATGAGTGATCTTGTATTGGCAATTTCTGTCTCTAGCGTATCATCATTAAGAAATATACCATACTGCTTTGCTATCGCACGTAAGTATCTTTCATCTTCTCTAAGTTTTATTATATTATCTTTTTTGGGTAACCCTCTTCCTTGAACTATTCGTATAGCAAAAATAAGTTGAATGCTTCGTGCCCAGCCATAGGCTTTACCATCTTCACGTGGATCCCAATCGGTAATAATTGCAAAAGGCAAATTAAGCGCAGTTGCAAGACGAGCATATGGTTTGAAATTTGTTCCGCCAACATTACAAACCGTTATGCATAGGCTATCAAGGTCATATCCTAGGTTGCGGGCAAACACTGGAACCAGAGCTTCTTCCGCATCACCTTCCACAAAAATTACCCCACGAGAAAATAGCAATTCAGCACGTGTAGTATTGAGATAGCGATGCAAATCTTCTAGATCCTCAATACGGAAGGAAAGCTTAGCTAAAGAATATGCTTTAGTGCCATTTTCGCCTTCATCTTTCAAAAGAATAACAGCCTTAAGAGGAGTAATACTAGCTATATTGGGTGAATGCGTAGTCAATATGAAGGATCTGCCATTCTCTCCGTTCTTTTCAAATAAGTTGCCGAAAATTTTACGTTGTAAGTGAGGGTGAAGATGAGCCTCAGGCTCCTCAACAGCAACTAATGTGAAATTTCGTTCATTCTTCTCTTGACGCCATCCAAATTCAGCTAGCTTTAATGTTAGCAGTGCAATATTTGCTGACCCAAGACTAGCCTCATTAATCCCTCGCTTGCCATCATCAATAAATACTCGTATTGCCCTAAATAGACGAAGAGGATCAGTAGAAGTAAAACCTAATTTTGATTTAATATCCTGTGTTTCTCCGCCCAACTCAGTCATCTGTTGTCGTAAGTTATCCTCAAGTTTTTTAATAGACTCAAACGCTGTTAATTGAATATTAGCGTCATTGATCAACCTTGCAACATAATGGAGATCTTCTTTTGGTATTTGGCTAATGGAATCCTCCAATAATGGTCGTAGGGGTGAATTACGCCATGTACCAAGGTCATTTTCAGCATCGCGTAAAGCATGGAGAACATCTAAACATACACGACGACGAACCTGAGAATTGATCGATCTTGTTTCATCACCACCTCCGAAAACCTTGAACTCAAAATCGGCCTCGGAAGCTGGATGTCCTTCGACCTCTTCCTTCTTACGAAAGACATAGCTCAAACGTGCAATATTATGGTCTTCAGCTAATCGATAATCAGTTAAAAGGGCTATTAGATTGTCATCATCATCAAAATCTGTGAAATCTAAATGAATCTCAATCTCGGGATCTTCGGGATCACTGCTATTATGAAAACTATGGCCGTCCCATATATCACTTATTTTTAATTGCCTCGCACTATCAGGAAGTGATGAATCGAGGACCAAGCGTAAGGCATATATAAAATTTGATTTACCCACTCGGTTCTCACCGATTATGATAACATTTGGACTCAAACTTACATCTACATAAGCAAAATTTCTAAAGTTTTTAATTTGAACCCTACTTAAAAGCATATGCATCCCCTATCAATTACATATATAATAAATAAAATTGATAACTTAACTTCCGAAAGTAACTAATATCAATGTGCTGTTAAAACTTAACAAACTGACATATAGAACCGGCCATAAAACAGCATCTAAAGTACATTGAATAAGAGCAGAGGGTTATGGCATATGCTGTTACCCTCTATGCTTGCCAAGTGCAATGTCCCACATCCTAGGGGTCTATAAGCAAGGGGGGCGGAAGATCTACATCAAGCGTCACCTTCTCAGATGTTTGATGTACGTCATTCAGGGGTTGCGTCCCATTCAACAGGTACCAACGTTCTTCCCTCTCGCCATCGCTCGACAACACATTCCTGGAACCATGGTTCATCAATGTTTGCATGATCTGTAATAATAATTTGGAACTGACTGTTAAGAGCCTGTACAGCATCAAAGGCCAACCTGTACATATTCGCGACCTTCTGTCGGTCATCTCCTCTGTCCACTGATCCACTTTCCTGCTGTTGCCAGCTCTCGTCTTCGGGAAAATAAACCTGAGATGGCTGATCAATGAAAATAAATCGTGGTACTGGTCGTTGACGTCTGACAAACCAGTTGTGTAATGCAAAGTGAGCTATGAGGTGATAACCTACCCAGTTCTCTCCGCTGCCAATATGCTCCATAGGAATCGGGCCATCTGGACCATCAGCAATTACTGTTAATTGGCGGATATCCAAGCGAAGTGGAAGCTCTGCATGCTCAAGTTGAAGGCGTGATGCCCAATTGTTCATATCACGTGATATAAGCGAGAGCGCAGACTGTACACGACCCTGGACAGCATCATCACTCAGTTCTCTCTCCATCATTGTGACCTGGTTTTGCAGAACGGTAATCTGTTGTTGTAGGTTGCTACTATTTTCAAGATGAGGAACGCTCTCGAGATACAGACTCACTCTTCCAAGTATGTGGGCCCTCCTGGCATTACGATCTTTGTACGCCTGAATCCGTGCATTCTCTCGCTGAATGGCTTCAAGACATTCCCGATTGTCTATAAGTTTGGATTTATATTCAGCTTGTTTTTCCTCAAGAGAAGTCACCACAGCCTGCATGTGCGTTGTTCGATCCTCAACATGCCTGACCTGTGTCTCAAGCCGTTCCAATGAGTCCAGTACATCCTGCACCGATGGAGCAACATCACCATTCTGCAACAATGAACGACATAGTGGACAGGTATCTATCCGATGCCCGTTGTCACCATCTGATGTGAATAATCCAATACTTCTCAAACGTAGGATCTGGGCCTGGGCCTCTTGTGAGAACCCATGTCGATCAGACCTTAATGCCTTTGCTGCTGCAAGTTGGTCACGAACCATATGCAAATTATTTATGATTGCATCTCGTTCTTCCTGTAATCTACGGAACTCATCTCCTTCAACAAGCGCTTGCTCTTCTTCAGGAGATGTATCCACATTGGTGGGCAATTCCCTAATTGCTTTGAGACATTCATCCCATGTATCTGGTACAGGCTCTCCTGTTCGCAAACCGAGATCGGTTGCCTCTGCCAGGAGTCGTTGTACCATAGTGACACCGCGTCCTTTTATTGCCTTATATTCCTCGAACTTTCGCAAAGCGATACGGAGTTCGTGGCGTAATCGCCGTAGCTCGGCTATGCGAGCAACATAATCATCATCCACAGCACCAAGGAAGTATGGCATTGTGTCCTTTATTGCTTGAGGCAACCACTCCTCGCTTTGCCTGTGGAAAAGATGTTTATCACTGTCAATCTCCGTCTGATGCTGGAAACAGTAGATCAGCGCGTGATCCATTCCAGCCCGTAAGGGAAGTCGCGTTTGCCCAGGTGGCGGGTCATGGCGGTTTTGCCCAATTCCTGTGTGGGCAGCAAGCAAGCCCTGTAAAGCTTCTGGATTGGTTGTCTGCACTAGCTGTTCTGCGCGAGGCACCTCCACGTAGCTTCCTACGAGGTAATGCACATCAGATGACGAGTTGAACCCAGGGTCAGGAAGGCGCCTTGCGATGAATACCTCTCCCTCTGGGACAACTAGTTTCACACCTACCCATGCTAGGGTCCGACGCATGATGCCTGCTGGAATTTTACACTTTGAAGAGCCAAAGCAATATTCAAGAATCGCAATCAGTGCTGTCTTACCAGTTCCAGATGCCCCAGTTATGATATTGAGCCTACCAGGAGCAAATTCCAGCTGCCTTATTTCACCATTGCGTGAGTATAGTACAATTTCTTTGATTTGAAAGCTCATGGGCGAATCCCCCAAAGTGCCATGGTTGTTTCTGTTGAAGTAGTCGTCCTGAGCCACTTGCCCATAAACCGTGCACGTGATATACACTCCCTGGTATCACCATACAGTGACACTATAGCTCTATCGATCTGCATGTTCCGAGTAATGCAGCGTATGGTACCTGCCTCCCCCATTGCGATCCAATTGAATGTGAGCCCATAAATTATTGCCTCTCTGGTATATGGCTGAAGCGCCATAAGCCTTTCATAAAAACCAAGCCTGGATTCAGCATTTTCCTGTAACCAAGCTGGCATAGAGGTGCGTGAACTATGGGGTAAAGACTCCCTCGTTTTTTTATGGAGGATGATGGGTAGGATCATGAATGCCAGAGCAAATGGCAATGGATGGCCATCTCGTTCACTATATCCAACACATGCTGATGTAACGGTCAGACAACAAAATGCGGGATTCAAAAGGTGTGCTTCTTCACGTGACCGTTTAGCCCATGGCCTCATCTTAGCCCATGGCCTCATCCGCTTGCCTCCTTCCCTCTCAACAGAATTGGCCGGAGATGCTCAATGAATTTTAAGTGCCATCCGACACGGAGATCATCTGCTAGCATCTGGTATGTGCCACGAGCAATGGCAGGTTCCGTAACTGCGGGTTTGATAGAAGGAAGCGGGTCGGACTCAAACTTCCTATATAATTCTCGCCCAGCATTCTTCATTACCTCCTCAGCTGCATCTTGGCCGAGGGCATCGCTCATCTCTTGAAATACGAGATCCCACTCTTCGATGAGCCTTTCCTCATAGCGGTCAAGATCTCCCACATACAGGAGATCCTCACGCAACCAGCGTGAACGTTGCTCAAATGCTCGATAATAGTTCTTGATTGCATGGACCACCCTTTTATCATTCACGCCAATCAACCTGAGTTGATCCACGAAGGACCGTCCCATATAGCCACTCGCATCAACCGTCGCCCGCATGATTTCATCATCAATAGGTAGGTTGTCATCCCTCAACTGGCTCTGGATACGCCTTGTTTCAGCCTCAAGCTCTTCACCAAGAATTGGACTGACTCTTTCAGCGAGAAGATGTTTCACGACTCGCACATACCACCAGCCTTCAAGACGAATGAGAAATGAGTCAAGAAACCTTCGTTCGACAGTGTAATATACTGCTTGCCGTAGTAAGCTATCCAGTTGCCCGATTGATGGTGAGCCATCAAGGACAGTTATGGCTTTCATGAAGAGTGAACGATCCTCAGGGCTCATTGAGTTAAAAGCGCTGTATGCTGGAGCATTTTCTCTATTGGTTGATGTTGCAGCTGTGGCTGTTAGATGACCAAGTGCTTTTATTTCATCCCGGCCGTGAGGGCGAAGATAGGCAGCCGCCGTGCCATCACCACACATTGCTGTTGTAATAAGGAAAAATTGCGCGTCCTGTGGAATAGACCCACTGGCTTGTCCCTCGATCCAGATCCGCAGAGTTTTCCACAAGTCTGGTGATGCATCAGTCAAATTGGCTGGATTTCGTATATGGTGTTTTGTCTGGAGAATTTCTATCGGTGATCCATCAGTCTGGAATGAAACATCATCAAGGGTCTCAATACTTATGGATATTCTTTCGCCACTGGGTAAACGCTGTAGTGCTTCAAGCAATGCGTATCTACATTGGAAAAAGTACCCCAGTGACGATGATTCTGCCGAAAATTGGCCACGTTCTCCTGAACACACAATCATACCTCTTCATACTTCCACTAGTAATCTCAGAATGTAAGTGAGGATGAGAACACAATCTCCTTCTTCAACATCAAGGGAATTAAAAATTGCATTCCAGTTTAAGTTAATTTCAGAAACGGCAAGTATAATATCACAATATAATCCTGTAATACAACACATTATATATGAATATGAGAAGCTCTTGGATGATGCTACCAATGGGGAGGGGCACTATGGCTGGGCAGGAAGATGGTTTCCCATGATAGGCCTGAAAGCATGTGTGGTTGTATGTGATTCCCGGTATAGGGGCCTGAATGTGTCTTGCTAGGGATGCCTGGCAGGGGTGCGTCTGAAACCTGTAGTTGCCAGCAGCAAAATACAAATATCAAGTCCCAGACCCACTTCCCAGCCAATATATGTTCTCGCCAGATCCAAATTCTCCTGATATCATGTCCGTTAACAATCAGTTAACTAGCATAGACCTTTCCCAACAAGAAAACATCTTAACTGAAAGTAATAACACTACAAACTCTGCTAGATTTAAAATTATCTGTAATCTATCAAATTCCTAAGCTTATGATATTCAAGGCATAGCTATACTTTTTTTAATAAAACTCTGACTTTTGATACTGGCACGGTAACTATCGTTTAATCATTCAATATTACTTATAGAAATCTGCATTTTGACTCTGATGTCCTTGTATTGAGATATGCAAAATCTATCTATATCCCTGTGTTCATAGATACTCTCACGATAGCATGACCTTGTTAGCTGAGTCCTTTTTTAAGCTCATGGATGGTCTCAAAGTCCATATGCTGCTTCAAGATCATGGTGCCACCGCCCTCAGAGACGATCTTCTCCACGGCGCGAGCGTCTCTTATCCTCACGCCGGCGAGATGGGTAATTGGCGTATCGATGAAAACCTCGGGACACATGAGCGTCGAAGGCCCGAGGATTACGGCAGCACGAGGATTCCCGAGGCCGGCTAAGATCTCATCCGTGGTGCCTGTGATCATGGTTGTAGCTGTTATCAGTGCAACAGTACACACAGCCAAAGATTCCCACCCCTCTTCGGGAGTCATTGTCCCAGACTTGCCGGTTTTTAGTTCCAGGATGTCGAGCCTGCATCCTGTCTGCCGGAGAACAGGTACAAGGGGACCGAAGAAACCCACCATGACCACATGATCCGAGGGTTAACCTGGATGAGATCCAGAACATCAATGCGTGAAGTCTCCTGCCGCGGGAGCCCTGCCGCAAGGGCATTGGCCGTTGCAAGGCCGATCGACCGAGAAAGGGGCTTATGCAATACTGAAAGCATGTCAAGAAGCTCGCCGGCTTTCATGCCACCAAGCATTCCGGCCTTAGGCTCGTATGTGCAGCTTCCCGATGGGGTTTGAGCCGTCCATGCGATTCCGATATTCCCGTTATCGAGCCGCACGCTCGTATATCCCAGCTCGATACGCACATCGGCCGCAACAATCCCTTCCGAAACAGGCTTTAAATAGCCGATTATCCTTTGCTGGATTGTTTTCTTCATGCCCTATTCCTTTCCATATATTACATTTATCAACTTAATGTCTCAGTCGGGGATGGTTGAAATCCCTCGCCTTCAGGCGAAGAGAAGATTATATATGTCGCTATGCGACGTTATAGGGTAGGGGCACACACGAAAACTGACTTGAAGGTGCACCTTGTATGGGTGCCGAAGTACCGGAAGAAGGTACTGACCGGAGAAGTGGCGATTCGAGTGAGAGACCTGCTGAAGCAGATAGCGATAGAGCATGAGTTGGAAGTGATATCTGGGAAGGTAGCGACTGATCATGTGCACATGTTCATCAGTTATAATCCGAGCCAGGATATCAGCAAGATAGTGCAATGGCTGAAGGGAATAAGTTCCCGAGTGATGCTTTCGGAATTTTCGCATTTGAGAAGACAGTTTTGGGGACGGCACCTGTGGGCACGGGGATATCTTGCAGTAAGTTCCGGCAACGTAACTGATGAGATAATTCAGCAATACATAGACGAGCAAGAAGGTGAGCCGGTAGTTGATGATAGTCGATTTCAAATCGACCCAAGTTAAACCCCTCGCCTTCCAGGCGAGGGTCGTTTAGTTATCCAGATTACAACAATACTTTCATTTCTTGATCGATCAGATAGATCGGCCTTTCTTACCAACTGAAAATTCCCCTTGCATCGCTTCGATAACCTTAAATATAAAGTAATCATTATGTCGAGCTATGGCGAGAACTCACCGATTATCAGCGAAACCATTGCGGCGCTCCAGGCAGAGCTCGGTCCTGACCTCCATGGCCTCATGGTCGATCGGGCCGTGATCGGGTTGTTTTTTTCAGGGGTGAAACTGTCCAACGGCAGCTGCGGAATATGCTTTACCCCCGTAAAAGAGATCCCGGAATCGGTCTGCTGTCCGAGCTCGGCTGCGGCCATGCCTAATGCCGGACGGCTCAGCGGCGTGCCGGTCACAGACTATGTAGAATACCTGCGGCAAGGCCGGCCGCTCAAGACCGCCTTGGGGCTCGCCGCCCTGAACGCCCTTTCACAGACGTGCTGGCGCGATAACTCATCACGCAGCTATACGATCCTTCCCATCGATGATACACTCAATGACCTCGACATTCCCGGCGATGCCTATGTCGTAGTCGTGGGCGCCCTGGTCCCGTATCTCCGGATGCTGAAAAAACGCGGCCGTCCCTTCGGTATCCTGGAAAAAGACCTGCGCACCCTCAAGGAGGACGAGCTGCCGTTTTTCATCGAACCGGAGGAGGCCACTGCCGCCATCGGCAGGGCAGACCGCATGATCATCACCGGGACAACGGTGCTCAACGGTACTCTGGAGGGCATACTTGATGCAGCAAAACCAGAGGCGGAGATAGCCGTGGTCGGGCCCACCGCGAGCATGCTGCCCGATGCCTTTTTCCGCCGAGGGGTAACGGTTCTGGGCGGCGTCGAATGCACGGATGCAGACCTGCTGCTCGACACCCTGGCTGAAGGCGGCTCCGGCTATCACTTCTTCGGCAAGTCCGCCCGGCAGATCGTCATCCGGGAAATTTGACTCCCCTGCCGGAGGAAAAACCTCTACGATGACTCCCCGCGGCAGGCCATGGGATGTTTCTCACCGGTCACTCCAGGCGATACGTTATCGGAATGACGATCTGCGCCTCTTCGGGTGGCCGGGGAAATGGGGCAGCGCCGCGAACGGTTTTGATGGCGCTTTTGTCCAGCGTCTTATACCCTGAGCCCTGAACGACCTTCAAGGCTTTGACAGATCCGTCCGCCATTATAATGAAGGACAGCACGACCTTTCCCTGCCAGTCCCTGCGCCGCGCCTCGTCCGGATACCTGACGTTCCTGAGGATCTTGGCACGGATATAGGAATAGTTTTCGTTTATGTATCTTGCCCCGGGTGATTCTTTGGATTCTGTGTCGCCGGTGCCCATGTCCGACCCGACCTCTGCGACTCCGGGAGAGCTTTCCTGAACCGCCTCCCCCTCGTCTGGAAATTCCTGCCCCATGGGGCTGCTATCAAGGCTCGGGGCTTCCGGTGGCTCCACAACCGGGGGTGCTTCCAGGACAGGGGGCTTCGGAGGGCTCTCTTTCGGCTGACGCGCAGATTCATTCTGGCTCGTGCGCGCATGTGCCGCGGGATCGATCGATTGTGCTCCGGCCGGGGCAAGGTCCACAAGCTTTCTGGCCGCCGGAGCAGGTTTGTACAGATCGAAATCCAGAACAGCAGGCTTTTTATATTGCCCCATGAAGGTGCTGCCGATGAAAACGAGGGCAATGATCGCGCCGTGAAGCAGCAGGGACAGCTGGAACGCTCTGAACTGGTAATTCATCCACCTTCCTTGGTCTGCAGGCTGATGCGAGTGAACTCCAGCCCCTTGATAATGTCAAGGACGCTGACAAAGTTCTGCAGGACAGTGCTTCGGTCCGCCCTGATCAAAACAGGGGCGTTCTTGTTCATGGTCTCCAGCGCGGTTTGCAGTGAATCCAGCGATTCGGGTATTGAATTCAAATATATGTTTCCGGCCCGGTCGATTTCGATGGTCTGGCTTCTCAGGATTTCACCCGCGCTGCTCCGGGCTTTCGGCAGATCGAGGGGAATCATTCCCGTGGCGATGAAGGAAGAGGTGGTCAGAACGATCGTCAGGAGCACCAGCATGACATCGACCAGGGGAATGACGTTGATATAATCAAATTCCTTTTCTGTCATGGTTTATCTCCCAGGTCATGAGCAGGACCTTCACTTTCCGCAGCAGCACATTGTAGAGAGAGACGGAAGGAATGGCGACCAGAAGCCCGATGGCTGTGGCCTTCAAGGCCAGGGCCAGACCGACCATGATCCTGCCCGTGTCCATGAATCCTTCCTTCCCGATCATGTAAAAGGTGAGCATGATGCCAAGAACCGTGCCCAGCAGGCCGATGTAGGGGGCATTGCTGCCGATCGTGGCGATGAGATACATTTTTTTCGTGATCTCCATCTCGAGGCTCTTTTTATCCGGGAATGTATCGAGTTTTATGTTTTTAAAGAGATAAAACCGTTCGATGGCGATTCCCACGGCCACAATGCTCAGAACGATGAGAAATCCTATGATGCCGTAATCGATGAAGACCCTCAGCCATTCCATTCTGCCGTCCTTCCTTTCAAAAGCTTGCCTTGAGGCCTGTATACCACGTTCTGCCCGAGCCGGGGTTGAACGGGTCGGCGTCGTAATCGTTCAGTATGTTTCTGCACATGATGTATGCCTCGAAGTGCTTATATATCTTCTGTGACAGCTTTACGTCGATTTTAAAGGGGTTGTGGAGTTGCTGTGCATAGAAATACGATGTCGAGAAATCCGCAGTGGTGCTTGGGCGGGATGCCATTGCGTACTGTATCTGATTCAGCTCGAGGTTTCCGAATATGATCAGGCTGGTGCCCGTTCTGAAGTGGGTCCTGAAATCAAAGGTGAGCTTGTGTTCAGGGAGATGCTCGAATTGATCGCCTTTGTTCACGAAGGAATCGTCGATGTCGGCCTGGTTTCTCGAATAGATATAGGTATAGGTAGACGAGAAGCTGATGTCCGCCACATCGAAGACATCCATGAGGCTCATGTTCAACGTTGTCTCTGCGCCGTGGATAACGGCGGAATCTATGTTTCTGTAGATATAATCGTCGATCTTCGTCACATATACTCTGGTGAGTTTATCGTCATACTTGCTGTAGAAATAATCCGCGCCCCACATCAGTTGCCCGTCAAAGAACGAGAGTTCGAACCCGAGGTTGGCGTTGAGCATTTTCTCGGGCTTGATCTTCACGTTCCTGCTTTCCGGGTCAGCCGATGCCCGATAGGGGGATTCTGTCTGGGAATAGATCTGAAGGGTGGGGAAAGACGTCTTCCGGGATGCAGCGGCCTTGAGCTTCAAAAAGTCCTTTATCGGCTCATAGATAATGTCTGCGACGGGATTGACGGAATCGTACGTTCCCCAGAGCATGGGATCGTCCTCGGGCCGGTATCGATCCACCATCTCGGTGCTTCCGTCGACTCCCAGTTTTCTCTGATATTTCATAAGGTCCTGCGCATCGTAAGAGATGCCGAGCGTCAGCTCTATGTCTTCCCCAAGCCGCATTTCGTCTTCCACGGCGAAGCTAAGGTAAGCGGCCTCGATTTCCAGCGTCTTGAATTTGCCGGCACCGTAATATCTGATCGTCTTGGTTGAAGCTTCGTTGTACGCCTGCTCCTCCTCGGTATGATTGTTCAGATAATACGACAGGGCGAAGTTCAGTCTGTTCCATGGCGCGAGTTGATAGGAAGGATACACGTTGAACCCGTAGGTTCTGCTGGTCCATATGGACCAGGTCATGGAAAAGAAATCCCTGTTGAATGCCAGAACCTTTTCCAGCGGATCAGCATACGCCATGAACTTGTTGGCATTCTCATAGTAATAGGCGTTGGCTTTCACTCCAAGGTTGCCTTTTTCATAAATCACATAGGGTGATACGGCGTAATCATTATACTCGGGCCAGCGGCTTGACCTGTTGCGCAGGATATAGGTGGTGTCCGGCAGCATCCAGTCTTTATCTCCCGTGTAGCTGTTGTACGTGTACATGCTCCTCATGTCGGTAAAATACGAGCTGGTTTCCTTATCCGTCTGGTTGTAGAAAAATGACAGCCCCGCATCCAGAGCGGGCGTGACATGACTTCCAATCTTGCCGTTCAGCTTGTATTTTTCGTGCTCTATGTGATCCCATATGCCCGTATCGTCGAGATAGTAAACGGCTGCAGAGCTGCCCGGATGCACGTAGATGTCGTTCAGCGTGAATCCGTACAGATCATACCGTGAGAGCCTCCGGAGCCATTTCTCGCGTTCCCTGCGGTCGAGCCTGTCCGACACCTCGTACCCGTCAGACTTGTCGTACAGGGCGGAAAACTGATAATAAAAATTTCCTATGGGGGCGCCGTGGGAAAGGCTCGTCACGAAGTTGCCGTGCTCCCCGTATTCGGCCGAGACATCGGTGTACATCCTGGTGGGCTTTTTCCGAATGAGATTGATCGAGCCGACGCCTCCCCGCGCGCCGTACAGGGCAGACGTGGCGCCGCGGCTCACCACGATCTCTTCTATGTCCATCAGTCCGATGTTGTCGATGTCCATGGTGCCGGTGAAAGAGTCGATCAAGGGGATGTCGTCAACCAATATGGCCACCTTTGACATGTCGTATCCACGCATGTAAAACTGGGTGTTGCCCTTTCTCTGCGTTACCACCTGAATGCCCGGCACCTGGTACAGGACGTCTTTGAGCACCTTGTCGCTTCGCTCTTCTATGTCCTTTTCGGTAACCTCGGTTGTCGTCCCACCCTTCACGATCAGGGGCTTTTCGACCTCTTTAAGACGGCGTTCCTTGACGACGATCCCTTCGAGCCGGTATTCCCTCTGGCTTCCTGCTTCATGATCCGGCTCGGCCTGCTCGAGCGAAGACCAGGTCTGCGACTGCACCTCGCTTGCGTTGTCCGATCCTTGTGTTGCCTGTGCCATTGATGGAACGGCATATAGAAGGAGAAGAGTTATCAGACTTGCCAATCTCATTGCTGCGGCCCTTTATCCGGTTGTTTTTTTAAAGGCAGGGAATGCCGGCGGCTTTACCGGCGCTCCCTGCTGTCCAGTCGGCATGATATCGACCCGGCAAATTAGATGCTGTTCATGGTTCTGGTTCTACTTCATTATATGCCTTCGCATACGCCGGGGGGTTCTTTGCGGAATAGTCATATTCGACGGGAGCGTCGCTGATGAGCTCTATCCTGACAGGGAAATATAACTTTGTATCGCTGACCACGCTATCGCTCTCGTCAACCTGGAAGATGACGTCATAATCGGGCAGATAAAAGGCCCGCTGCATGTCGGCGTATGTCCATCCTTCTTCGGAGGCGCCTCCCAGCCCGACTATCTTATACGTATAATCTTCCGGCGCATCGGTCACATAATCCGTGAGGAACTGAGTCAGTTCAATGACCTTTACATCCGAGGTGCCTTCGATGTCCATCGTCCCGACTGCGAACTTCGTGGTGGACAAGCCGGTGCTGTCCTGATAATTCGTGTCGTCCACATAGCTGCCGGTCGTTGCGCCCACTTCAAACGTTGCGATGGACCCGGCTGCATCGGGCCTTTTCACATCGATCCTGCGGAACATGTACACATCATAGGCGTATTTCGTATTGTACATCTTCGCGAAACCGCCGTCAGCGGGATCAAGAAGCGTCTGAGGGAAAAATAACTTTCCGGTATAATTCAGGTCCAGCAGATAGCCCTGGTTGAACTGATCCCACCTGAGATCGGGGTTGTAAAATTCCGTCCCCGCTCCATTATCGTAGAATTTCGTCCGGTTGCTGAACCCGTCCTGGTTGGAACGGATTACGTAAGTATACAGTTCTCTGGCATCGTTATCTCCCAACATACCGTCCGGATCCGGTGTCTCTGCATTTACGCCAGCCTTGTCGATAAACTGATTCAATGCGTAACCCTCGACGGTATCGCCGCCTCCGTAATCAATATCCGGCGTCAAGGTATAATCGGAAAACAGGTCCGCTGGCTCATCCGCAACGGTTTTGCCCGGATTGTCCGCCAGGTAGTTGTATTGATCCGGCAGGGTATAATACAAGTAAAGAGGTGCGGGATCAATATTGGAAGGAAGATCTTCCACCACGGGTCCGCTGCTGCTGCTGCTTCCACTACTACAAGCGCTCAGAGCAAGCGCAAGCATCAACCCAAAAAGCACGCCCATTCTCTTCTTCATGAAATAATACCTCCAAGCATGTTGTTAGCGTTATATGCTCTTGCATATAACGCTATTTTGCGTTATATACAGCAGAACATAACGGTGGTCAATCTTTTAAACCTTTTTTCCTTGGGGGTTAGCTATTTGCACTCCAGGATGCTCCCGACTGGGGCATCACCTGGATGGTTTGAAAAAGGTACGTGGGTTAAGAGCAGGTGAAGCGAAGGGAAAAACAAGCAGAAACACCGGGGTTAACCGGACGCGTTCCCGTACTTTTTCACGAGTGCATCCATGCGCTCGTTCACCTTGCTGAACTGCTCCCGGGCAAAGGCTGTTACCTTTGCATCATAATCCATGAAAAGATCGAGAATCTCGCTGGCCAAAGGCGTAAGCTCTGCCCCGCCGTGATCCTTGCCGCCGGTGGTGGTTTCCAGTATTTTGTGTCCGAGGCTGACTTCCATCTTCCTGATGATCTTCAAGGCCTTGATATAGGAGAGGTGCATTTCTTTTGCAGCCTTATTTATGGATCCCAGGCGCTTTATTCCCTGGAGCAGCTGTCCGCCCCCTTTTCCCATGAAATTTTTTCCCTGGTCATCCAGCACGTTTATTTTCAGATATACTTGCATGGCAGCTCCGTTCATAAAAAGATCTGTCAAAGGGTCAACGCCCCATGATTTCATGATTACCATTGTTCGGGAGTGTTGTGAAGTCGGGAGATAGAAAGCCCGGCAGCGTAGCACCGGGTGCAGTAAATATAAAGCGTTATATGAAAAATGAAAGATGAGGAAGGATAAGGGTACTGACATGATCCCCGTCACTGAAAAGGACAATTCAAGGGCAGCGTTGATGATTATTCCCCGGAGCAAAAGGATCTTTGCCTGTGTGCTCCTGCTCCTGGCGCTTTCATCTTCCTGCATGCCGGGGTTGGACCCGGCGGTTGAACCCCAGGCCTCCTTGGCTTCCTGGAAATTCGCTGTCATCAGCGATACCCAGGGCAACAACAGGGACAAGACCGGTACGTCCTGCATCAATGACGCTGTTGTGCGGGCGATTGCCGATGACATCGTCCGTGAGAATCCCGACTTCGTGCTCGTTGCCGGTGACCTGGTGAACGGATGGTTCAGAAACAAAGGCGTTGATTACGCCGCCCAGTATGCCGGCTGGAAGGCGGCCATAGGCCCCGTTTATCGTGCCGGGATACGGGTGTACCCGGTCAGAGGCAATCACGACAGCGGCCCGGAGCGGCTGGCTCTGCCACCCCTGCCCACTCACCTCGAGCCGCAGCCGGATACGCCCGTGGTGTTGAAGAAAGCATTCAGGGATGCCTTTCCGGAAGCCTACATCCCGAAGAACGGACCCGCTGGGGAAGAAGGGCTCACGTTCAGCTTCACCCACAAGAATGCCTTTGTCGTTGGCCTGGATCAATTCACCAATGGTCAGCACAGGGTCAACCAGGAATGGCTCGACCTGCAGCTGGAAGGAAGCAGGGGCTTGCATGTGTTTGTCTTCGGCCACGAGCCTGCCTTCGAGGCAAATCACAGAGACAACCTCTCCTTTTATCCAAGAGACCGGGATCTCTTCTGGGACAGCATCGGGAATGCCGGGGCGCGGGTCTACTTCTGCGGCCATGACCATTTCTACAATCACGCCCTGGTCCTGGACAATACAGGCAGGGAGATACGGCAGATAATCGCTGGAACTGGCGGCGGCTTCCTGAGGAGATGGTCAGGCACATACCGGGAGGGAAAGCGGATGAAGGTGCAATATCACAACAACGATCACCACGGATACATCCTCGCCGCCGTGGAAGGGTCGAAGGTGACCATCAGCTGGAAGGCCCTAATCAAACCCGAGACCCCGGCGGCCGATGCCTGGCAGGTTCTCGACTCCTTCACCTACTCAATTCCAGCTGACCGGCAGGTGGAATCGATGCTTCCATGAAGAGCGCCTGCCACGCCAGGGGAAAACGTACCGAACCGGGGCTGGTGACTGGTTCATTGGCCGCGCTCACACCCAGGGCACCTGCGGCCATGATGATCGCCCGTGAGTCTTGTACAGAGGTTTTTATTATGCTAGTTCTAATATAATTAACAACAACGAAGGGACCAGTAATGTCATCAAAGTGTTACATTTCTCCGGCATCCCTGATGAGCGTGGCAGTGGTGCGGCGCATCGAGCCCATCCATCCCGATGGTCTGTACGGGCATGATTGCTTTTTTTGTGATCGCACAAGAAGCCGCAGGTGACTGCAGTGAAGAAATGGCAAATCGTCCTTCTGGCGCTTTTTTTCCTGGCAAGCCTGTGCATGGCTTTGTGCGCGGGGCGCTACCCCATCAGCCTCGGCGGGGTCGCCAGGATTTTTCTATCCGGCCTGGGCCTGGATGGAGTGCTCGGAGCACCCGACCGGGAGGCCCTGCTGATTTTCTGGAACATCCGGGCCCCGCGCATCATCATGAGCTTTGTGGTCGGGTGCGGGATATCCATTGCCGGGGCCGTGTTTCAGGCCCTGTTCCGAAACCCCCTGGCCGCGCCCGACATCCTGGGGGTGACGGCCGGATCGTGCTTCGGGGCCGCCCTGGCCATCCTGTTCCTTACGAACGTGACCCTGGCCGTGCAGGGCAGTGCTTTCATCTTCGGAATAGCGGCCGTTTCCCTGGCCTATTTCATGGCATTGAGCAGCTGGGACCGCTCGGCCGCTGTCCTGGTGATCTCGGGCATCGTGGTTTCAGCCTTTTTCCAGGCCGGTCTGTCGATCCTTATGTACGTTGCCGACCCGTATGATCAGCTGGCCCAGATCGTCTTTTGGATCATGGGCAGCTTCCACACGTCCTCGTGGGCAAAGATCGCCGGCACCCTGCCGCTGATCGTGACGGGCTCGCTCCTGCTGGGCGTGTTCAGCTGGCGGCTCAACATCATGACCCAGAACGAAGAGGAGGCCATGTCCTTAGGCATCAATGTCCTGGCCTGGCGGATCTTCTATGTCACCATCAGCACGCTGATCGTGGCGGCATCGGTATCCACGACGGGCGCGATTGCCTGGATAGGCCTGATCATGCCGCATATCGCGCGCTTCCTTGTTGGGACCGACCATAAAAAGCTGATCCCGGCCACGGCCTTCCTGGGAGGAACCTTCATGATGCTCATGGATACGCTGGCCCGGAGCGTCCTCGCATCGGAAATCCCCATCAGCATCGTGACGTCCATCATCGGGGCCCCCTTCCTGGGCTACCTGGTTTTGAGCCGCAGATATGCAGGAGCACGCAATGAGCTTGGCAATTGAAGATTTGAGCGCCGGATACGGCAACGAGGTGGTGCTGCACGAAATCAACCTGAGCGTGGCACAGGGGTGCATATGCGCCCTCATGGGCAGGAACGGCTCGGGCAAGACCACGCTTTTGCGCTGCGTCAATGCGATCCTGAAGCCAAGGCAGGGCAGGGTCACGGCTATGGGGCAGATGGTCACGCGCCTGCCGCGCCGGGAGATCGCCCGGCTGATCAGCCTGGTGCCGCAAAACTCGCAGTCGGCCCTGCCTTTTACCTGCCTTGAAATGATCCTGATGGGCGGCGCCGCCCGCATCAAGGCCTGGTCCGCACCCGGACGCAAAGAACAGCTCAAGGCCGGCGAGGTGCTGGAGGAGGTGGGCGTTGCGCACCTGGCTCATCGGTGCTTCAATCAGCTCTCGGGCGGCGAGCGCCAGCTGGTGATGCTCGCACGGGCCCTGTTTCAGAACACCCCCATCATGCTTCTGGACGAGCCCAATGCCCATCTGGATTTTTCCAACCAGCACATGATGATGGAGCTCATGCGCGGCGTGGTCAAAAAACGCGGGGCCACGGCGCTCATAAGCCTGCACGATCCCAATCTCACCCTGGCGTACTGCGATCACGTGGTCATGGTCAAGGACGGCCGCATCGTGGCCCATGGCGCCACGGGCGAGATCATGCAGGAGCGGATCCTGCGGGACGTCCTGGGCGAGAATATCAGGACCGATACCACGGTCACGGGCCTGCCGGTGGTGACCCCCCGCAGCCTGAAAACACCATGCGAGGGCAAGATAAAGTTAAAACGATACGGAGGTTGACAGGTGAGGTGCGGCTATTGCGAATGGCGTTGCGAGATAGACGAGAGCAAGTTTGGCGTCTGCCGGATGTATCATGTCGTTCATGGAGAGATCAGGGAGCGCTTCCCGAACCGGTGGAGCACCTATGCGATGTCCCGGATGGAATCCCTGCCGTTCTACCACGTTTATCCCGGAAGCCGCGTGATGACCCTCGGCACCTTCGGCTGCAACTTCTCCTGCCGCTACTGCTCCAACGGCTATATCGCGCTGCGAGACCCGGCCGAGCAGACAGCGGGCATGTACGAGTTGACCCCGGCCGAGCTCGTGCGCATGGCGCTCAAGCTCGAATGCTTTGCGATCGTCTTCAACGTAAACGAGCCCGCCGTATCCCTGCCGACTCTGCAAGAGCTGAAGGTCCATGCCGACGAGGCGGGTCTTGCGATGGGGTGCCTGACCAACGCCTATACAACCGCCGAGTCCACGCACATGCTCGCGGAGATATTTTCCTTCATCAACATCGGGCTGAAAGGCTTCACCAAGGAATTCCACAGGGAGTATATCGGCGTTGCGGACGTGGAGCCGATCCTGCGCAATATCCGTGCGCTGGCCGCTGCCCGGCACGTGGAGGTGACGACCCCCATCGTCCAGGGCGTCAACGAGGCCGATATTCCTCTTATAGCCGATTTCCTGGCCGGCATCGACCGAGAGATCCCCTGGCACGCCTTCCGGCTGCTGCCCGAGCACGAGATGAAGGACAGCGCCTATCCCAATATCGAGGCCGTCAATCAGGCCTTGAACGATGCGCGCAGCCGGCTGGACTATGTGTATTTCCATAATTTCGTCGGCTCCGAGTGGGTCAACAGCGCGTGTCCGGCGTGCGGCCGCGTCGTGATCGAACGGATCAGCCTGGGGTGCGGCGGGGATAAGCTGGACAGATTTCACTGCATCGACAACAGATGCCCGGGGTGCGGATATGCCATCCGCATGCACGGCACGCTGGTGGAGCGTTTTCACAAGGAGGTGGCCCGATGAGCCTAGCTATCATCGATGCCCGCGAGTATCAAAGGCTGTTCGACCTGCGCACTGGAGCAAAGGTTGAGGATCAAGCCCCTGAAACACTGATGGTGCGGGGCGTCCTGGCGCGGCATCCCTATCCCGGCGATATCGAGGAAGCCGGCAACCGATGGGTCAGCGATACGGCCCTGGACCTGATCGAACAGGGGCAGCCCCGGTTGGCGTGTTTGTGCTATGCGCATCAATACATCGCCTGCCGCTACACGCCGTTGAGCGAGTCCAGGAGGCGCGCCATGATCGAGGGCGTCTTCAAGGAGGCAGAGCGATTCGTGCGAGATTGCGGCTACACGCCGGTCATTGTCGGCACCGGAGGCTTGACTCCGCTGGCCGGAGAGATCGACCTGAGCCGCCTGGACGGCCTGGCCATAGCGAGCCACTGGTCGGCTCGCTACGCCGGTCTGCACCGGCCCACATCCGGCGATCTCGACTTCGTCAGGGGACTGGAGCACATCGAGCGGGTGGCGAGCAGAGAGGAATGGGTCAGCCTGTTTCCCGGGACGGCGCCCGACCTGGAGCGCATCCCGGAATATCTCCTGGTCGCCCGCGAGGGTTGGACCTTCCGCACCACGGGCACGCCGCTGCGCAGGGCGCACATGATCCCGTCCGCAGGCCCGGCCATCCCGGTGGCCACGCCCTTGGGCAGTCCGGAAGACATCACCGGGATCAGGGGTCTGATCGAGAAAAACCTCGCAGATACGCGCATTGCCCTGATCATCATCGAAGGCATCGGGGCAGGAGATTTCACGACGCCCCACCATGCCTGCGGCAACCACGTGGACTGGTACTGTTACGAGCCCGGCGAGGCCCAGTACCTGACCATCACGACCGGGGCCCACCAGGTTTTTGCCTACCCGGCCGGATACCGCTTCCATGACGAGAACGACACCAACCCGGACTATCCTTATTCAGGATTTTTCAAAACCATCCCGGAACATACCCTGGGCCGTGATTTTCAGGGGAGCAGCATCGCGGTGGGCAACCGCAGCATGCTCACCCACATGGTCTTCGGGGCCGGGATCTCGATCGAATGTTTTGCCCGTAATCTCTATAACCAGGGAACCATGGGGGTGATTCACCGATGAAACGCATCATGCCGCTCATTCTCTTCGCAGTGATCATGGGCCTCGGCGGCTGCGACAATACCCGGCCGCAGGAGGAAGAGACAGTGACTTTCCAGGACCAAGAGGGGCGCATGGTGCGCGTCCCCCGCCACATCACCCGCGTATCGGGCGAAGGCGGCATCGTCTATGCGCTGGGGCAGCAGGACAAGCTGGTCGACCGCGGCATCTACTACGGCCCGGAAGGCGACGCAATGGCCCGCGTGGACCCCCAGCTGGCAGCCAAGCCGAATCTCCGGCAAGGGAAGAATACCTTGAACTACGAGGCGTTGTTGGCCCTTCGGCCCCAGATATACTTCGCCAATACGGAGTTTCACAAGGCCGACAAAGAGCAGATGGAGCGTGCAGGGCTGGAGGTTTTCGCCATCAAGTGCGAGAACATCGACGAGAGCTTCGAGGCGGTCAGGCTGATAGGCCGGGTGCTGGGGTGTGAAGACAGGGCCCAGGCGTACCTCGATGACTGCCGGCGGCTGTTGACTCTGGCGGAAGACCGCACCGGAGACATCCCGGCCGATAAGCGGCTCAAGGTGATGTTCGCCGGTCCCAAGAGCGTGCATACCGTGGCCACGGGCGAAATGCTCCAGACGGAGATCATCCGGCGGGCCGGAGGCGAGAATGTGGCAGCCGGGCTCAAGGGCTTCTGGGCCGATGTCTCGCCCGAACAGGTTGCTCTCTGGGACCCGGATGTCATCTTTCTCGGTTCATCCTGGGGCAACTTCGGGGTTGAGGAGGTGTGCCGCAACTCCCAGTTTCAGACCGTTACGGCAGTGAAGAAACGCCGCGTTTTTACCTTTCCCTCCAATGTCGGCTGGTGGGACTTCCCTCCGCCGCATTGCGTCCTGGGTATCGTCTGGGCAGCCAAGGCCATGTATCCCGAACGCTTCGCGGATGTGGATATGCTGAGAATCGCGGACGACTTCTATGCCAAGTATCGGGGGCATACGTTCACGGCCCTGGGGGGCAGGCTCTGATGCGCAGGAGATGGAACGTGACGATGGCAGGCCTGCGCACCGATAAAGGAGCACGATGAAATGCTGATCCTTACCGGCAGCATCGGCTGCGGCAAGACCACGTTCCTCCAGCGCATCATCCTGGACAACGGCCTGGCGGTCCAGGGCTTCCTCAGCCTGAAAATCGTCGAGCACGGTGTTGTTGTTGGCATCAAGATCCTGACCCTGCCCTGGCAAGAGGAGCTGTTCATGGCAGTGGCAACCTCCAAAAGGACGCGGCTTTCCACTGGGCGTTTTGCCTTCAGGCCCGAGACCTTCCGGCGAATCGATGAGTGCTTCGAGCAGTTTGACCGCTCCCTGCCGTTTGTCTTCGATGAGTTCGGCAGGTTCGAGATGAGGGGCCAGGCGCACTTTGCCCTCTTCCAAAGGCTGGTGGCGGCACGGGTGAAAATGCTGGTGGTGGTGCGCTCGGAATTGATAGATGAGTTCACAAGCCGCTTCTCTCCAGACCATGCGATGGATGTTGTCGATCTGGAGCGGGATGCGGATGCCGCATACAGGATAATGCAGTATCTGAAACAGGTCCATGGCGCATGAGGCCGGCTTATAACGCCTGTCCGCTGTCCCGACGGGTTTCATGGAAAGCCAGCTTTGAATATTTTCCATTATGCAATGGATAAGCATCGGCCACGGGTTCTTTTATGGATATAGGGCAGCAGGGAGAGATGGAGTTTTGAAGATGGAACATATGCCGGACTGGCCGCTACTCTGGAAGCAGCTCGCCGAGGTGCAGACAGCGGCCATGAAAAAAAGGAAGGCGGGGATGGCGACTCGTGGGCAAAAAAGGCGCGATCATTTGACGAGGGGGTGAAAAGACGGTGGAGCAAGCCGGATTCCACCCGGAGATTCCTGGTGGATCTATTGAAGGCTCATCCGGGCTCCAGCGTGCTCGACATAGGGGCGGGGACAGGCTCGTGGGCCTGCATGCTTGCCCCGCATGCCGTCAAGGTAACGGCGCTGGAACCCTCGCCCGCCATGATAGCTGTGATGGAGGAGAACATCCATACACTTGGGATCAGCAATGTGGAAATCGTCCAGGACTCGTGGCCAGGGGCTGGTGTTGATGACCACGATTTCAGCTTGTGTTCGCACGCCATGTACGGCAGCACCGACTTTCCCTCTTTTGTGCAGCGAATGGATATGGTCACAAGACGCTGCTGCCTGCTCCTCATGCGTGCGACTGCCCCTGACGGTGTCATGGCTGAAATTGTCCGGGAGGTCTGGGGGCAGCCGCATGACAGCCCCAATTTCCATATCGGCTACAATATCCTCCTCCAGATGGGCATCTTCGCGAACGTGCTCATGGAAGACACCGGCCTATGGAAGCCTTGGACCAATGACAGCATGGACGAGGCTGTGTCTGAAGCGAAGTGCAAGCTCGGGCTCGATGGAGATGACTCCCACGACCCTTTCATCAGGAAAATATTACTGGAGAATCTCACGGAAGATAAAGGAAAGCTCTCATGGCCGTCCGGAGTTTGTTCCGCTCTGGTGTATTGGTTTAAACATCTGTAGAGCCTGTCGCCCATGAAAAGGCTATGCCAGAAAGTGTCTGCATTTGAAGGATTGCAGCTTTAAGGCCGGATAATATGCTATAAAAAGAGTTAATTCGCACAAGCCCCGTTTGTTATGGGAGTTGGATAACTTTAGAAATGTGGATTTTGGACCAATGCTTTCTTTAATATCTTTAATAACTTGAACTTGTGATATCCGGATGAGAGGTATACTTTTTGAGGAAAATCCCAGACTTTTGATCTTGGCACGGTAGTAATACTTTAATCGTATTGACGGGAGTCTATTGTAATACTTCTTCAAGATGCTGTTTGTCTTTGGGTCTGGAATCCAGACGTTCTGCATTCTTCAGCAGAAGCCAGCGGGTTCCTTTGAGAACCTTCTTCTCAAGAGGTCCCTTTGCTTCATGATACAAGTCTCTCCTCATTTCCGAGAGCTTGTCGTTGTACATCTTGATGACATGAAAATGATCAAACACAATCTCTGCACCAGGATGATTCTTCAGCACCGCCGCAATATACGAAGGAGACATGTCTATCGCTATGGCCTTGAGCTTCACCTTCTGCCTTTGAATCCTCTTCCAGAAAGGATCAAGAGCGTCTGCCCCACGGCCGTCTCCCACATGCACAATCGCTCCTGTCTTCAGATCCAGCACCACCGTAAGATACTTATGATGTTTCCCGATCGAAATCTCGTCTATGGCGATCAGCTCGAGCTTCCTGATATCAGGATTCACAAATCTCCTCTGGAGGTGACGTTTCTGGATATCCTTGACCAATCCCCAGCTCACCCCGAGGTGTCTCGCAACATCGAGCATGGTCATGTGTCGACAAAGCTCCAAAACATATCGCTCGAATGCCCTGGTATATGTCCTGCGCCCGTCTGCAAACCCGATGCTCACCTGCCTGATCGCACCGCATTCTCCACATTCCACACGCTGTACTGGCAGCTCAACCAACACGGGCTTGCGACCTATCGGCACGCACCGAAAGCGCCTGCGAGAGGATCCTTTCTTCGTCACCTCACGAGACCCGCACTGGGAACAGCTCATCCTCTGCCGATCCTGACTCAACCTGAAAACCATCTTGCCTCCAGAGTATTCAGCATGAACATACTGATACCCAACAATCCCAAACCCGTGATACAGTATACTCGTGGACATGCCCTGATCCCTTCCTGTTTTCTTTGGTCAGA
>Ga0255343_1001452_pt1 | contig 31544 bp, 21 predicted proteins | sample wastewater_treat_4_FD_192413 | JGI IMG/M metagenome (GOLD analysis project Ga0255343, IMG submission 192413) | Wastewater microbial communities from Lulu Island WWTP, Vancouver, Canada - plant16 | ecosystem: Engineered > WWTP > Wastewater > Unclassified | place: Canada: Vancouver, British... | reverse complement strand
TATAAGTGACACAAGATCCGGTAGTGTATAGTGATATATAATCTTCATTTATGAAATACATTTTATTGGATATAGGTTCCTCTACAGTCAAGCCCTATTCTTATGATGATGGGATTTTAAACCCGTTGATCCCGATTACAGTAAATTTCAAGAAAATAGATTTTGAAAAAGAAGCATTGGGTTTATTACTGACCCTAATAAATAATATAAAGAAGGAATATCCTGAATATCTTATTAAGACATATGCTACATCCATCTTTCGTAAACAATCCGAATCTTTTAAAATAAAATTAATTGATCAATTATTCGCGAAAACCGGTGTCTATTTGAACATTATCAGTCAGGACCTTGAGAGTTTTTATTTAGAGAAAGCTCTTCTTGGTAGATTTAAGTTTGATAAAAATGTTTTGTTGGTTAACATTGGGGAAGGTTCAACTGAGCTGGTTACCGTTTCTCAGGATGGTGTCAAAAAAACATTTAATATAGATCTTGGAGTTGGGACAATTAATACCAAATACAAAGGTGTTAATGATGAGTTCTCAATTGTATCAAAAGACGAGGTAATCTCATATGTAAAATCCCTATTGCCCCCTTTAGAATTTCCCTGCGAAATCGCGTTTTACACAGGAGGAGAGTTGGGTTATATGCAGTTGGCTGGTTATAAATTAAATAATAACGATATATTTACAGACGTAGAGCATCCTAGTTTTTTACATTTAGCAGATTTTAAGAATAGAAATAAGGATATTTTTAGTAAAATAAGTCTCAGTAATTTGCAATCCCTAATGCCGGAAAATCCGGCTTGGATGTTAGGTGCGCGTTCCTGTTCTGCAATAGCTGAAGCCATATTCGAAAAATATAAAGTTCAAAAAATAATACCTTCTAATACTAATATTATCCATGGTGTTATCCAGCAGGAATACAGAGCAGTTACTATAAGCGGAAGTTTTAGTAAAAATCTAAAAAGCATAAAAAAAATTAAACGTGGGTTTGAGAAAGCTAATATACAGGTAATAAGTCCCAAATCAACTATCTGTTCTAAGGTAGAAAATGGTTTTGTATATTTAAAAGGAGATAAAGGTATCCCATGGACATTGGAAAGAAACCATTTAAACGCTATAAATTCTTCAGACGCTTTGATTGTTAGTAATAAAGGGGGTTATTTAGGTAGTTCCAGTCTAATGGAATTGGGTTATGCCTTAGCTAAAGGGATAAAAATTGTTTTTCAGGAAAAGCCCCTTGATGTAATATTTGAATCGCTACCCGCAGAAACAGGGTTATTTAATATCCCTATGCATTAGAAGACAATGTTTGAAGTAGATCCGTATATATTTTCTATTAATTTATCGCGGAAATTAACGACGAAGTAAATTGGCGCAAGTAAGATGATTTACTACCACTATCATCAGCCTAAAATTTTGTTTGTAGGGATAAATCCACACCCGGATTCTTATTCTCGGGGAATTCCTTTTTCCAACAATAAAATGTTTTGGTATCTTCTGAAAAAAGCGGGTTTGATCTACGAAGATTTAAAAGATTTGAAAAACGATACTAAACTTAAATTTATTTTTGAGAAAAGGTTTAATGATGTGTATGGACTTGGGCTGGTAAATGTTATTAATCGGCCTACAAAAAATGTTTCTGTGCTGAAAAAAGGTGAGGAGAAAAAAGGGCGTTTAAGAATTCTGAAGATAATAAAAACGGAAAAACCCAAAGTAGTTTGTTTTGTCGGAAAGATTGCCTATGAAAAATTCAGCGGATTGAAAAAATTTGATTATGGATGGCAAGAAGATGTAGAAAATTCCAAGGTTTTTGTTATGCATTTTCCATTACGGGGAAGCTCTGCTGTGCGTATCGGGGAGTTGAAAATAATTGCGCAGAGTGCTGGTATTTTTAAATAATCTAAAGGAGCTATCAAACTTCGGTTTTGCTGAAAAGCCATGAGCCTAGAATGACCATTATAAAAGCGAAAGCGGAAAGTACTGAAATGTCCAGTAACAATGGGAACTGAGAGAAGCCTATCAAACTGCTTCTCAGCCCGTCCACGCCATAAGTCAGGGGGTCAATATAAGTAAGAGGCTTTAACCAATCCGGAAAGTTGGATACAGGAAAAAAAGATCCGGATAAAAGAAGCATGGGTGACACAACAAAATTCATGATTAAAGAAAATCCCTGAGTGTCTTCTAATACTGAGGCAATGGCTACCCCAAATCCGATAAAACCTATTCCTATAAGAAGCATAAGAAATATGGCCACCAAGATATTCCATGGATTGGCTATTTTAAAACCCAAAGACATTGAGATAATCAAAATCAAAATACTTTGAATCAGAGCCGTAGTTACTCCCCCTGCAATTCTGCCTAAAACAATGGCAACTCTTCGCACTGGGGCAACCATTATTTCTTTCAGAAATCCGAATTCCCTATCCCATAAAACGGAGATCCCAGCACTTATTGATGTAAAAAGCATAGTTATACCAATGATGCCCGGGACAAGAAAATCAAGATATTTGATATTTGGAGGAGCTCCGGGCAAGGTAAAGCCAGAATTAAGCCCGAATCCCATTGTAAAAAGGAAGAAAAACGGCATTACTAAAGTACCGATAACCCTGCTTTTAGCCCGTAGAAATCTTTTCATTTCTCTCAGCCACATTACATATATTGTTTGTAAATTGTTTGATTTAGTCATAGTTTTATTCCCGTACCCTTCTTTTCATTTTCCTTTTATTTTTCTCTAATTCGCTTGCTTCCGCTTCTCTGATAGTTTTTCCGCTGAAATGCAAAAAAACATCTTCTAAAGTAGGTTTTCTGAGATTAATAGACTTTATTTCAAAGCCAATATTATCGCGATCCTCTTTCATCAGAAGAGGAATTTTCTTCTCGCCTTCCTCGCAGTTTAAATCAATTATTCCATCATGTTGTGTTATTTTTTTCACCCACGGAATTTTTTGAAAAACAGAATAAGCTTTATCTGGTGATGTTACTTCCAGTGAAATAACATCACCTCCCAGAATGCTTTTTAGATTGTCCGGTGTATCCAAAGCAACAATCTTTCCAAAATCAATGATTGCAACACGCCGGCACAAATAATCTGCTTCTTCCATGTAGTGGGTGGTTAAAATAATGGTTGTTCTTTCTTTTTTATTTAAGTTCAAAACGTATTCCCAGATGTGGCGTCTGGTCTGGGTGTCAAGACCAAGCGTCGGTTCATCCAAAAACAAAACTTTGGGATAGTGCATCAGACCCCGGGCTATTTCCAATCTTCTTTGCATTCCTCCGGAATAATCTCTGACTATTGTGTCTGCTTTATCTTCCAATTCAACCATTTCTAAAACTTCTTTTATTCTTTTTTGGCGGGTATCTTTATCCAACCCATACAATCGGGCATGGAAGTCTAAATTTTCCCTCCCGGTTAATCTGTTATCTAAAGCCGGTTCCTGGAAAACAATGCCAACTGTGCTTCTGACATTATCTCTTTGTTTTAAAATGTCATATCCGCAAACTTTTGCCCATCCCTCGGTCGGTTTTGTGAGGGTAGTGAGCATTTTAATTGTGGTTGTCTTTCCCGCCCCGTTCGGTCCCAAAAGACCAAATATTTCTCCCTCATCAACAGAAAAGGAGATATCATTTACCGCCTTTAATTCATCGTACTTTTTAGTTAAGTTTTTGGCTTCAATGGCTAACATGGGTACTTGGAGAATATATAACCGATTAGACTAGTGTGTCAAATTGGCTGAGCATCCATATCCAAGCGGTCTATTTGACAAAGTGGTTTAAGGTATTTCTTAAACAGCTTTCCATAATATCTTTGTTTTCCTTCGATATCTCTTCAATGTTTGGATTTAGTTCGTTCGGATCCTCCTCCAAGTTAAAGATGTATACCTTATTTTCTTTTAAAGAATAAAGGTGCTTTATAGGGTATTGAACTAAGGATATATACCCCCCGGAATACGGCTGCGTGGAGACGGTGCATCTTTCGTTTTGTATCGGGCTCTTTCCCGTTAAAACTCCCAAAAAGGAGGTCTTATGAAAGTAATCTTCTATATCTAGTAAATCAAGAATTGTGGAGGGAATATTATATTGTCCGTAAACGCTATCACTCACGGTTCCTACCGCATATTTTTTGGCGGTTTGATTCGAAGGTATAAAAACAAAGGGTATCAAAAAGTTTTCCTGATAAGCGTAATTCTCATTAAAATAGTTGTTTGGATGTATTCCCAAAGGCCAGGAATGATCACTAAATAATATCAGATCAGTGTTTTCCGAAAAGTACGGTTCGTAATATTTTTTGTAGAATTCTCCCAAGAACATATCTTGAAGGTATGTGGTGTTTTCCAGTTTTTCCTTTACAAATTTTGCGCTGGGATTTGGAACCATGTTGTTATATTCCGGAGTTTCGTTCTTGCTTAAATCATAGAAAGGAAAATGATTGGTGGTTAAATCTATGAAAGCAAATAAATTTCTATCGTTGCGCTCAGATAGATATTCTCCGACTCTCTTTAGAAATATACTGTCGCTGTAACCCCACCTAAGTTTCTTGTCTTCGGGTTGCATTATATCGTTAAAATGTATTTCGTCGAACCCCACTTTTGATATAAATGGTTCTACATCTCCAAGTGTGTCGTTGCTCAGAAAGAATATTGTAGTATAGCCGTGTTTTTTTAAAATTCTTGGAAGACATGGAAGTTTTGTCATATCCACATTTAGTCTAGAGACATCCGCAGATAGGCTTGGAATTAATCCACACAAGCCCCCTTCAAATGACCTTGCTGAATTTACCGAGTTAGCTACCATATTTTTCATATAAATTCCTCTATCCATAATTTTCATTAGATTTGGGGTAATCCTGTCATTTACCAGATCACTGTTAAGACTTTCAAGTTGTATGATCATTATGTTTTGTGGAGAGCTTAATTGAGTCGTTGTTAGTTCAATACTACTTTGTTCTTCCAATTGGTACTTGTAGTATTTGTTATATACTTTTCTTACCTCATTTCCCCTGTTTGTTAAAGATAGAAGAACATTGTAAATCTCGGTTTTTGTAGTCAAAAAAACAATGAAGGGAAGGTACAGAAGAAGAAAAATCCTTGCTATTTTCATCGGTCGTTTAAATTTACACAACTGTTCTGTAAAGAAAGAACCGGTTTCAAGGAGTGAGAAGAAGTAGACTATCGAAATTATTAATACGCCGAGGAGTTTGATTAATAATTTTGGGTAAACAAGAGAAACGGTCTTTAATGCAACATTGGTATTGTAGAGAAAAAGGTAAATATCAAATGAAAATCTTCTGTCTATAAAATACATTTGTGAAGAAAGATTTAATACCTGAAGAATTACAAGGGTTATTGTGAGTGGAATATTCAGATGTTTCTTTCTAAGGAGAATAGATAGCAACACTAGTATTGTTATCGGTCCTGTGGAATGTATAAATGATGCGATTAGTAAAAGATACCAGGAAATGTTGTTATACTTATGTCTCCATTCCAAAAATGTAACAAAAGAGAAGGAAATTAATGTGGCGAGGAAAAAAGCCGTCGAAAAAATTTTTTTCAGAGGTATTTTTCTTAGCATGGGTTGATAGTAATCTGTTTTATTTATGGTGTCCATCTTTTTGTGCTATGCGTTTGGAAAATGTTAAAATAACAATGTTAAACGGTGCTGGAGGGATACCGAAGCGGTCATAACGGGCTAGTCTCGAAAACTAAGCGTGATGAAAGTCACCCGTGGGTTCGAATCCCACTCCCTCCGCCAATTTTCACTTTTTGAATTTTGAATAATTCCGCCCAGTATTTCCACCCGCTCGACGGTGGGTGAAACAGAAAAATTTTTGACAAATCCAAAGAGCAGACGGGAAGAAATGAATTAAATACTTTCAACCAAACTTATACCCGGGATATGGTAATTGATCCTCCATTGACAGTTGAATTTAAACTTACTGACAGTGAACTTGCCGCCATTAGCCGAAAAATAGACGAATTAAGGTTATTTGATATTGCCGGTTTAAATAATAGAGATAAAAATATAGTGCAAAACACTATGTTCAAATTATTACCTTAAGATTCGGAAGAATTCCTAGGTAAGGGAAATGTGTTGGGACGATTGTTATGCAAAAGTAGATGATAGGCTTTATATTTTCACCGTTTACATTCTTACGATAATTCAGTTTAAAGAGGAGTACAAAAACCTACCGTCACCAAATAGTGCTTACTTATAATCTGTATTTTTATGTTCCTGTGAAAATTTTCTCCCGAGATTTCGCGATTTTGCAGTGTACTAAAATCTTGTTATATTATTAGTATTATTAGAAACTTGGTTAATGATGAGTCGCTTTTTTATTCGAAGATAATTTTAAAAAATGAAAATAAATACGTATTCGGAAACTAAGTTAAAAGAAAAGTTTAATTGTTGTTTTAAATCTCGCTCCCACCTTCACTTTAATAAATTTCGTTTCAAATTATTTTTTGTAGTTTGCTTCACTGCTGGTTTGATTTTTGCTTTGCAAAAAGTTCTCACTAATGTTTTTGCTACAGCTAACTCTTCTATTACTATAGACACAGACGAGGACTTTGAAGGTGGGAGTTTGGTATCCACGTCAATTTTCGGTTCCGGATCCGAGGCTATTGTGCAACTGTCGGGGATGGCCGGACCAGATGGCACGCAGTATAGAAGAGAAGTGGAGATTACTAACAATAGTGGTAGCACACTTACCGATTATCAAGTTTCCTTCACTCTAGATACTGCTTCTCTGATTTCTGATAATAAAATGAATGCGAATTGTTCCGATATCCGCTTTCTCGATAGTGATGACTCTACAGGTATTAATAATTATTGGGTGGAGAATTGTGATTCTGATGGGGATTCTTCAACCAAAATTTGGGTTAAAGTTCCCTCTATCCCCGAATCCGGAAAAACCATCTATCTTTACTACGGAAAAAGAGGTATTAGTAGCAAATCATCTGTAACCAATACTTTTATCAGAGAGATAAGCGGTCTTATTGGTGCGTGGTCCTTGAATGAAACTTCGGGTAATAGTGTAAATGACACTTCTGGTAATTCCAATAGCGGTACAGCGATAGGAACAAAAATTTCTGACGGTAAATTTGATAAGACCAGAGTTTATAATGGTACATCTAGCGATTATGTACATATTCCCAATAAGAGTATTCTTAATCCTGGGAGCAATCCTTTCTCTACAGTTCTTTGGTTTAAAGCAGATAGCACCGGTAGCTTAAATGCTAGCATTCTTTATAATAAAGAGAATTTGTACGAGCTTTCAGCTGGGGGTGGGTATGTTACTTATGCCTAGTTCCCGCATTGGAATTGGGACGGTGGGACGTCATTTTCTATAAATGTGGGTGAATGGTATCAGGTTGCAGTTGTCTATGACAAGAGCAATCAATATCTTTATAAAAATGGTTCACAGGTATATTCTCGTGCACAGACAGGAGATATGGGGTCCAACACAGAACGTCTTGCTTTTGCCACTCGTGGAAGCTCCGGAGGAGGTAACAGCCCGTTCAAAGGTAGTATAGATGAAATTAGGTTTTATAATAAAGCTTTGTCCTCCAGTGAAATTTCAGATTTATACAATAACTATGGTTATAGTACTCCTAATTATCCGGGAAAAGAGCTTGTCAGAAAGTGGGCGTACTTTTCCGGTCGAACGACCGGAGAGGAAGGAGTATCGGCTTCTGTTGCCGATTCGGAAATTATAGCCCTCCCTCCTTCAGGTACATGGGAATCTTCGGTCGATAATAACGTTATTGATATTGTTTGGAACGGGGGTTGGGGCGACGGAACGGATGATTCTATCGCCTTTTCGGCAAAAGTTTCCAATATTGAATCGGGTAATTCGATCACTTTCTTTATGAGAGTGGCCGAATCTGTATCTGCTTTATCTTCCGCTTCGTACACAGAATTGGGTACTATAGAAAGTGGTGAGACATTTATAAGAACTAAAGAGCAACTTGATTCGTTTAATTTAGGTGTGGGGTCTAATCGTTATGTACAGGTAAAAGCTGTTTTTTCCCAGACAAACGGTATTAATCCGCAGCTTGATAACATAACTATCAATTACCTTTCCGATGACAGCCCCCCGGATGAAAATGCTTCGGAAGTTAGCATGCTTAAAAGTAAGGGTGGGAGAGTTCTTGAAAAAAATGATTGGACCAATAATCCTTCTCCTTATTTTTCATGGATAGGGGGAAGCGATTCCCAATCAGGAATTAAAGGCTACTGTTTGTATTTAGGGACAGATCCAGACGGAGATCCGGCAACGTCTAAAGGTATTTTGGGGACGAGTCCTGTTTCAACCGATGGTACTACTTGTCAATTTATTGTTTCTGGAACCGCAATTGATTTTTCAATGACCTCATATAAAGGAGACCCATGGCTTACCTCTTCTAATGAATTGTATTATTTTAATGTCAAGGCAATAGATAATACCGGTCATGTCTTTACCGATGCCCCGTCCAAATTTCAATTTCTCTTTGATGACGTTCCGCCGATTAACGTTTCGTATATATCTTGCGCTTCGGGTGGTTTTTCCAACGTAGTTGATATGAATTTTTCATGGCCGACCTCAGGAAGTATTGCATCCTCCGACTCTAATTCGGGTCTCTTGGGATGGCAGTATCGGATAAACTCAACATCCGGTGCATGGGTGGGAACTACTAATGAGCCCAATTTAGGGGTAGATTATATTCCGATCGGTGAGTCATCAAGAACACTTTCTGAAGCTCAGGATGGAGAATCAATTATTTTAGGTAACAACATTGTATATTTTAGAGCTGTTGATAAGGCTGGTAATGCTTCATCAGATAGTACGATTAGAACCTGCAATCTCTCTTACGGCGGAAAAGCACCTGCTTTTGCTGGAACTGATGTAGTAACTGTTAACCCTCAGACCAACACTTCTAATGAATTTTCTTTGTCCTGGCCGGAAGCAATTCCTGCTAATGGGCAGTCAATTGCGCATTATTACTATATGATTAATGTATCACCTCCTCAAACCCTTTACACTTTACAGAGTAACGCTTCCACATATATTGATAATGGAAACTTGCGTACGGTTTCCTCTGTTGCCCTTCCCAATGTTAACAAGGGTGCAAATACAATATATGTAGTGGCTGTTGATGATTCAGAAACCCCGAATTATTCTCCTTCTAATTACATTATGGGTACTTTTACACTTGATTCTACTAATCCCGATAATGTAACCAATCTTGTAGCTTCAGATTCCTCTATAAAATCTCAGTCACAGTGGAATGTTACTTTAACCTGGATTGCTCCTGTATATCAAGGAGCAGGAAATCTGACCTATTTGATTTATCGTTCTACAGATGGTTCGAATTTTTCTCAGGTCGGATCAACTTCAGGACTTTCATATGTAGACAATACACCGTCTTCTACCATTTATTATTACAAAATCTATACAAGGGATGGTGCTAATGCTCAATCAAGCGGGACAAATTCAGTATCAATAATTCCCACGGGAAAATGGACAGTGGCTCCGGATCTTGATTCCGGACCAACTGTGAGCAATATTACTACAAAGAGAGCTACTATAATTTGGTCTACTTCCCGAGCTGCCGATTCTAAAGTTCAGTATGGAACTACCAACGGGAACTATGGGAGTGTAGAGCCCAGCAGTTCTTCGCAGGTAACATCACATTCGATACAACTAGTAGGTTTGAAACCTAGTACTACTTACTACTATAAAGCTAAATGGACTGATGAAGACGGAAACACAGGAACTAGTGGAGAAAAAAGTTTTTCAACGCTACCATCTCCTACAGTAAAAAATGTTTCCGCAAAGGGTATAACTCTTAGTTCCGCGATTATCGAATTTACTTCCAAAAACGCCAGTAAAGTTAAAGTTTATTATGGAAATACAACTTCCTTTGGCGGGGCAAAAGAAATTTCAACCTCCACTGATGAGACTACCTATACGGTTGAATTAACAGGACTTTCCGACAACACAAAATATTATTATAAAATAAATACTTTTGATGATGAGGATGATGAGTATGAGGGGACTATTCTGGATTTTACCACACCCCCTAGACCTAAAATTAGCAATGTTCGTATTCAGCAGGTTGTAAACACAGCTCAACCGACAGTTTTAATTACATGGTCAACCAACACTGATGTTTCCTCAATCGTGACATATTATCCGAAGTCCAACCCTTCGGACGTAAGAGATGAGGTAAATGTCACATTGACGAAAGGAGAGCATAAGATGGTTCTTAGAGGACTAATGCCTCAGACGGATTATATTTTGACCGTCAAAGGACGGGATAAAATAGGCAACGAAGCCACTAGTGACACTCAACTTTTTACTACGGCTACTGATACCAGACCGCCACAAATATCTGACTTTCGTGTTGAGGGGTCTGTAAATCCTACATCTGCAGGTAGTCGAGAATCCTCCGCGCAATTAATTGTTTCCTGGAACACAGATGAGCCGGGAACTTCTCAGGTAGAATTTGGGGAAGGGACGGGTGCTGATTACTCTTCAAAGACTCAGGAAGATAGTAATTTAACCCTCAATCATTTGGTTGTAATTTCGGGATTTACACCATCTAAAGTTTATCATCTGCGCGCAATCTCGAAGGATAAAGCGGGTAATGAGGGCCTTTCGATTGATATGGTAACCATTACTCCCAAAGCTACCGATAATGCCCTGGATCTTGTAATCACCAATTTACAGGAAGCGTTCGGGTTTTTGGGAGGTTTAAAAAATTAGTCTATGGGCAACAGTATTGTTCGGGTTCAAAATGTATATAAATCTTTTCATGTTGGTAATCAAGATGTTTCGGTCTTAAAGGATGTTTCTTTAGAGGTAAATCCTCTTGATTTTTTGATTATTTTTGGACCGTCTGGCTGTGGAAAGTCCACTTTGTTGCATACGATTTTAGGTTTGGAGAAACCCACAAATGGTCAGGTTTATTTTATGGGCAATAATATTTACGAATCTATGGATGAGAATGATCGCTCAGATTTTAGGAAGCGTCACATAGGTATGGTTTACCAGCAATCTAATTGGGTTCAGTCGTTAAACGTAATTGAAAATGTTGTTTTTCCTCTTCTCCTATTGGGCTGGAATAAGCAAAGGGGTTTGGAGAAAGCTCGGGAGATGCTGGAAACAGTTGGAATGTTAGATTGGCAGAATTATATTCCTACAGAACTTTCTAGTGGCCAGCAGCAAAGAGTTGCTTTAGCTCGTGCCCTTGTGGCAAATCCGGAGGTAATTATTGCAGATGAACCGACCGGTAATCTTGATTATGATGCAGGACAAGATTTAATGCAATTGTTGACAAATCTTAATAAAACAAAAAACAATACCATTGTTATGGTGACCCATGATTTGGAATATCTGAGTTTTGCTAAAACAGCTATAAGAATGTTTAACGGAAAGATAGTGGATGTGTTTAATGAGGATGGTAAAGAAAAGTTGGCGTTGAGGGTTAAAAGTAAGCGCGGAAACGGAGATCCTTTAGTTATGGAGAAAAGGGAAATAAAAGAAGACAATGAAAAATAAAAGAATTAATTTCAAAAAATTCATTAAAAATATTCTATTGACTATTTATCAGTTTGGAACTTTTATTTTGTTACTGATCTTTTATCTGATTTCCGATTTAGTACGCAAAGTAGGAAATTGGAAATATTTCCCCGGGTTTTTAAAGAAGAAGCTTCAACTGCCATTGAGTAAATTTTATGCAAAAGTAACCAATTCTTTGGATGCTGGACGTGGTATGTCGATATCAAGAATTGATCTGATAGAGCTTTCAATTAGAAATATGAAAGCGAAGAAGAATAGAACATTGGTTACTATTGGGGGAATGACACTGGGCATAGGCATAATAGTATTTCTGGTTTCCATCGGATATGGTTTACAGGAGTTGGTTGTTACACGTGTTGCCAGGCTTGAGGAAATGAGGCAGGCAGATGTTACCCCTCAGTCGGGTGGAAAGGTTAAAATAAATGATAAAACTCTCGCTGATTTTGCTGATATTTCAGGGGTAGAAGATGCGTTGCCATTAATAGCTGCAGTGGCCAGAGTCAATTATCAAAATTCGATTTCAGATATGGTTGTTTATGGAGTGACAGCCGATTATCTTAAGCAGTCTGCAATTAAACCTGCCAAGGGGGAGATTTTTGAGAGTAATAAACTAATATCCCAATCTCTAGAATATGATTACAATGTCGGTGGTGTAGTAGCAGGGGCTTCCACCGAAAGAGCTGTCTTCGGCGAAAAAATTGGAGATGTCGAGTTTACGATCAACCCATCTTCTTGGGTTAGGGTTCGTGAAGGTCCTTCTGTCACATCTAAAATTTTGGGGTATACAAGACATATTGAAGGGATATCTAATGGTGTTGAGGTTTGGGGTAGTTCTTATGAATCTGAAGATAGTTCAGGGAAATCCGGTAAATCAGAAAATGGAGAAACTCTTGGTAGGTGGGTTAAGGCACAAGTGCTTCTTTGGAAGGAAGAAACGTGTAATTCTGAAAATAAGGATGATTGTGAGGATGGAAGATATATTGTTATTAAAGACGAAAATAATAGGCAGATGCAAATCGAAGGATATTTTGCCGAATTGAATTTAAATATTCGAGATATGGATATAAGAACTCCGAAGGTTCTTGGTATGGCTTCGGATTTGGAGAGAACTGAGGAATCCTCTGAGTCCGTTGTCAATTATGATAGTGCGAACAATTCTTCTTTGGATTGGGTCGAAATTGAGTCCGAATCCGAAACCGTTACTCCGCCAGAAACTAAAACCGTACAACTTTCGGAAGATGCCGAAAAACAGGCAATAGTTAACACAGCGGTACTTAAGGTTTTAGGTATGAAAGAAGACGAGGCTGTAGGAAAGAAATTCAATGTTTCCTTTGTTGTAGTTGGGGATCTTCTAGGAGATGGAGAAGAAAAAGTAGAATCCGCACCGGTAGAATACACAATTGTTGGTGTTATCCCGGATGATAAAACACCCTTTCTCTATGTTCCGTTTATAGATTTAAGATCTTTAGGAATTGTGAATTACTCTCAGGTTAAACTGATAGTCCATGATCAGGCTGAGCTGGTGAAAGTCAGGCGCCAAGCCGAAGCTATGGGATTTACAACCAGGTCTGTAGTAGATACAGTGGAGCAAATAAACTCACTCTTTTCTACTCTGAGAAAAGTGCTTGTGCTTTTAGGTATGGTTGCTCTTTTTGTTGCTGCACTCGGAATGTTTAATACCCTTACCGTTTCTCTACTGGAAAGGACCAGAGAAGTTGGTTTAATGAAAGCAATGGGTATGAGATCTTCTGAAGTTCAGGAGCTATTTTTAACGGAATCTACGGTTATGGGGTTTTTCGGTGGTATTTTCGGTGTACTGATAGGATTTATTGCTGGGAAATTGTTGAGTTTGGTTTTATCACTTTTTTCAGTATTTAAAGGTGTTGGATTTATTGATATTTCTTATATCCCAATCCCTTTTATCTTTATAGTTATTTTGCTTTCTCTTTTCGTAGGTATTATTACTGGAATTTACCCTTCTAAAAGAGCCACAAAAATATCTGCCCTTAACGCTTTGCGTTATGAGTAATTTTTCTGATTTCAATTTTTTAATATTACTTCCCTTACATACAAAATAGTAGAAATTATTATTAGCGCTATCCCAAAAAGTGTTAGCCCAGGAATTACCCGGAAGTTGAACATTGAAAATATAATAAATATGAAGAAAATCAAAGACCCTACCCAAATCGGCATACGTCCCCGCAGGCGTTTAAAGAGTATATTCAGAGGCATTGCAATTATCAGTAAATCATGAGTAAGTAAGTGTAGGCCAAGAGGTATTCCCAGCAGTATTGCTAATCCCAATTCTTCTTCAAAATCAGCCTTTAATTTCTTTCTGTTGGTTAAAAGGATAAACGATATAACTGTAACAGAAACTATAGTTAGAAAAACGGACAAGTTACTAAACGATGTTTTAAATAACGAATCAATAACTTCCAGAACAGTTTTCAAAGTATACGATGCTCCTATATGTGTTCCGTAATCTGGTGTTTCTGTTTTGATTAAAAAGTTTATATAGTCCTTAACAAACCCGTTTCCATAAATTGCATTGTTGGATAAAAAAATCACTACACCTCCGATTACCAATCCATGTAGAAATTTTTTGTTTCTTTCTATCAAAAGAATGAAAAGTAGTATCAGCGATAATTGCGGTCTTAGAAGAATAAGTGACAAAAATATACCTGATAGAAAATATTTTTGTCTGCGAAATAAAAGTATTGATATTACAGTGAAAAAGAATACTAAAATTGAAGACTGTCCTTGAATAAGGCTGCCTATGATCGGTGGACTTACCGCAAAAAGAATTGTGAACAAAATGTCCGTTTGAAAGTTCTTGATCATTAGATAACAGCATAATAATAATAAGAGAATCTGAAACAAGAAAAAGATTTTGTAGGCACAGAGAGGATCGAAGAAAGTTAATAGATAATATGGGATGGTACTTGTTAACGGGGCTTTAAAGGGAAGAACATGGTTTTGATTTGAATTTAATAACTTGTTTTGAATATTAAGCTGTGTCCGTAAATCGTATACGGTTTTAGTATTTGAGTTTCCAAGAGCATGGGCTCCCAAGTAATAACTGAAGAAATCAACTCCTACAAGGCTGATTTTGGAAGGGAGAATGGCCGTAAACCATATATAGATCCATAAGAAAAATATTACTACTGATATAAATAGTGCTTTTTTATTAGACATAAAAAGTTTTTATTACGGTCCTTCTTTAATAGATGCCGTCCTTTGATAAAAGGACAATCAACCCTATGATATCATTAAAGCATGGGAATAAAGGGTTTAGCGAGGAATTTTGAGTTGCAATTACGGGAGAAATTACATTTTTCACATTTTTTAATCTTTATCTTATTTCTATTGGCGTTGACAACAAATATAGCTATATCTGGCGAAAACCAATTCTCCATCTTATCCCAGCAGTTTTTAAAAGGATCTCTCTATCTTCCTGATGTGGTTGGGGATGCGGTGTTGTTCAAAGGAAAATATTATTGGCATTTGGGTCCTTTTCCAGCGTTTGCTTTGGTTCCTTTTTCAGCGATTACTTTATCTATTTTCTCTTCTCCAATGTCTCAAGGAGTTGTAAATTTTCTTCTAGTATTTTTTTCTTTTCTTTTGATTAGAGACATTTCAATTAAATTTGGATTTGATAAAGATAGTTCGTTATGGCTATCAATTGGAGTTATTTTTTCCAGTGTATTTTCTCTCTCTGTCTTTTTACCTTGGAGCTGGCATTTTTCCCAAACGATAACATTTTTCCTTGGTCTACTTTCTCTTAGAGAGTATATGGGTAAGAAAAATACTTTTTTGATCGGTTTGTATCATTCTTTTATTCTTATGACCAGAGTAACTGCCGCGTTTGGGATTTTGTTTTACATATTGGATATTGTTTTTTCAGGTTTGAACAAGAAATTGAAAGTTAGGAAACTTTTTATAATGGCCATTCCGCTTATATTATCCGGAATAATACTTCTTTCTTATAATTACACTAGGTTTCAAGATGCATTTGATAACGGTTACAAAAATTCAAATAATTGGAGGGAAGATTCCGATAGCTTTACCTACGAGATGAGGCATTACGGATTATTTAGTGTCAAGAATATTCCAACCAATTTATACTACTATTTTTTTAACATCCCATCCCCTGTTCTTGAGACGGTAGAAGGTTATGAAAGAAAATTATTTAAAGCTGATCCCGCAATGATAATCCACTTGACCTTTCCGTACATTAAAGTATCTCCACCAGGGGTTGGGTTTTTCGTTGTTTCTCCTATTTTTCTATTAATGTTTCGCAATAAATTAAAAACTAAAAACAGCAAATTTGCCGCTATAACTTCTTTATTTATCCTTATATTTTTACTTACATATTATTGGACCGGTTGGACACAGATTGGACCGAGGTACATGATAGATTTATTGCCCTTTTTGGTAATTCTGTTGATGGAGTCGTATCAAAATCGTAAAGTCCCCCTTGGACAAAAAATTTTAATTTCATCAAGCGCTTTCTTTAATGTTTTTCTATTCTTTTCTCTATTTAGTTAGATTATTAGCCCATTTTAGGATTTATTTATAGTTTTCAGATGTGCGGATTTATTACTTGAAGTGTTATCATTTAACTATGATAAAAGTAAAAGAAATATTAAAAACCTTTTTCCTTGATTGGTTAGTTACTATTGTCATGTACGTAGTGGGGTTGCTTATATCCGGTTTTGGCAAGGAGGAATATGCGGATATAGTCCGTTATGTTTCCAATCTATCCACATCTCCATCGGGAATGTCTCCTTTGGTTGACACTTTAACCTACCTGTTTATAAGTTTGTGCTTTGTTATTTTGATAAGTTATCTTATTAACAAAAGTTATTTGAAAATTGCAACGAAAAATTTTGTTATTTCCCAGTTTTTGTATCTCTTATCGGTAGCAATAGCAATAGCTTTGTTGATTTGATTTAATATTAAAAATCCTGTCTGATAGTTTGTTTATAGAGTTGATTGTGTGAAGGGTTTTATAAAGGAATAACTACGTGCTATTTATATATGTCTTTTTTCAGATACTTTTGTTTTTGGTTTCGTGCACGATTGTATTCTCATTATTTCATTTTCTCGTTACGGGAAATACTCCTTCCGTCTCTACTCCGGATTGGGTTATTGGGAAAATGGCAGAGAATAGAGAGATCAAAGACGGGGATATTTTCTATGATTTAGGATGTGGAACAGGAAGGTTAATTTTTAATCTTTCCGAAGTTTTCACAGGAACTAATTTTATTGGGATAGAGAATTCCCTACCTCAGTATTTGTTTGCCAGGGTTAGATCTTTTTTCTTAAAAAGAAGAAACGTATCTATAAAGTTTGAAAATTTTTTAAAAACAGATTTATCTGATGCAGATCATATTTATGTTTGGATATATTTAAGGGACATAAAACTTTTAAAAGAAAAATTTGAAAAAGAATTGAAAAGCGGCTGTTATGTTTATTCGCTGGATTTTCCTATGCCGGACGTTCCGGTTTATAAAACAATAGAATTGAAAAAAACCAGCAAGTTCGGGCACACCTTATTTATTTACAGATACTAGAAAACAGTCGGTCAGAGGTATTTTTTAAGTTTTTTGTCGTTTTCAAAGCCCTGCAAGATTTCCGATATTTCTTTGACTTTTTCCTCTGGAACTACCAGAGTAGCGTCCTTTGTGTTTATTGCTACCATGCCGTTTAAACCTATTGCGACCAGTATTTTTGATTTTTCTTCATTTATAATTAGCGAATCCTTTGTCTCTTTTGTAACCACGCTCCCTTTCGTCAGGTTTTCCTCGGTTTTTTCAACTAACGCTTCTTTTAGTGCGTACAAAGTTCCCGGATCAGACCAGTCCATTGTTGTTTCAAGTACCAACGCCTCGTCGGAAGTAACATGTTTGGCTATAGCATCGTCAAAACTTATTTTCTCAAGACCCGGGTATATTTTTCTAACCGTTTCTTTTTCTTTTGGTTTTCCGATTGATTTTTCAATTTTAATAAGCCCTTTGTACATTTCGGGCTGATATTTTTCATAAAAATAACAACCGAGATCAATGTCCATTACGAAATATCCTGTGTTCCAAAGCCATTCTTTTGACTTAAACATTTTTTCACATTTTTCCGCCGAAGGTTTATAAGACCATTCTTTGTATTTAAAAAGGTTTTTGGATATTTTTTCACCGATGTGTATCCACCCTAAATTATTATTGGCAAATCTTGGCTTTTTTCCGACGAATATTATTTTATCGGAATTTTTCAGACAAATTTTTTCGGCTTCTTTTATGGTTTTGATGAATTCTTCTTCGTTTTTTATTAAATGATCGGCCCATAGAATTGCCACCGGTCCTTTATATCCCTGCGAGCGTAATTTTATTAAGTTGTATCCTACCGCCGGGGCTAAATTTCTAAGTGCCGGTTCGCCTATTATGTTTTTTCGCGGAATTTTAGGAAGATATTTTCTGGTAAGCGGTACATATTGCTGAAGTGTACTCACGAAAACATTTTCATATCCGAAGCTTTTTACCCTGTTTACTGCAAGTTCCAGAGTAGATTTACCGTTGAACATTTTTATGAATTGTTTGGGGAAAGATTTTCTTGAAAGAGGCCACATTCTGGTGCCTGCGCCACCTGCGAAGATTATTATTTTCATAGCTTATTTTAGCATTTTTCTCCTACAGGCATACGCACCGTGGATGTCCTAGCTATAAATGCAGCTTCGGTTATCGTGGTAAAATCTATCTGTCTTGGAGGGATCGCATAGTGGACTAGTGCGCAGTCCTGGAAAGACTGTATAGGAGTAATCCTATCGGGGGTTCGAATCCCCCTCCCTCCGCCAGTAAGAACCACTAATTATAATTGGAAAACACCACTATTTTTTAAAAGAACCACGTAGGTTGTTTGGAAAGTACCACTCAGATCGGTTTTTCAATAAAAACAAAAAAACGCCCGACAGTATTAATTAAATATGTATATATTAATTTATACTTATCGAGCGTTTGTTAACTCTAATTTTCTGTTATTTTTAACAATACTAAGTATCTGTAGTATGAGTAGTTGTTGTCAGGTCCCCACCCGCAAAAACTTAACATTATATTGTGCCCTTCTTTGTTTTTCAGTTCTTCAAATGCTTCAACATTTCCTAATGCTATATAATCGCCTCCTTTCTTTTTCGTTGCTATGTCCAATACGTTTTCCGGATATTTATTGAGTTCTAATGCCTCATTATTCTCCAGTCTTATTCCTCCCAAGACCTCTGCTTTGAGATTGCTTTCGCCGGAATATAGCACACCGGATGAACCGATCATTTTTAACAGCCTGTTTAAAACATAATCGGTCTCTTCATCTCCCCACTTTTCTATGTAAAATCTGAGTATTTCTGCGTCCAACGGTCGGTCGTTGTAGTATCCGGAGTGTATAGTTATCATCAAATTACCGTTTTTTTCCGGTCTTATGACGCTTGTGTGTACTTCCATATCTTGATCAGTATCAGGTCTTATGATAGTAACATGATTTTCGTAATCCAAAGCATCTTTTGTAGATCCGTATGTGCCAAGGTTTTTAGGACTAATCAAATAGGTTGCTATAATTGTTCCCCTTAGTCCCCCGCTATCAAAGGATATGAATATGGCTCCTGTGGAAAGGTCAATATCTCCGGTGTTAGTTTCAAAAACATACGGATCCGGTTTAGCAATTGTTGGGATTGTAGTAGGCGTTTGTGTTTGCTTGGGTATATCGTTCTCCTGTTTTTCCGTAGTTGTTAACGGCACATTTGTAGCTGTTTTATTTGCAGCTCTACTTGTATCAGTGGAGTTTGTATGTAAGGGTATTTTCTGATTTGACGACAAAGCGGAGCACGATGCTGCTGTAATTACTGTTGTCAGTAGTAATATTCTAAGAATATTCCTTCTCATAGGTTTTCTCCTTTCCAAACCGGTTTGATTCGTCTACCCATTTTTTAATGGAGAAGGCGCTAAATAAGATGAAAATTTCTCAGTTAGCGCCTTTTGCTTTTTACATTTTCTTGGTTTTGACTGCTACAACGATTGATATTGTTGCGACAAGCAGAGCTATGGACCAGGAAAATATCTGGTTATTTGCGGTTGTTGTTGGGGCATTTCCTCCCGGTAACGGTTCTTCCGGTGTTGCAACAGGAGTTTCCGATGGTATGTTTGTTGGTACAAAAGTACCTGTCGGAGTAGGAACGTTGGTAGGTGTGTTGGTCGGAATCTCTGTGTTTGTCGGAGTAAATACAGGTGTATGTGTTTCTGTCGGTGTATTTGTCGGTGTTTCAGTAGGAACACTTGTACTCGTAGGTGTATTCGTTGGAATCTCAGTATTTGTCGGAGTCGGTGTATGCGTTTCTGTTGGGGTGTTTGTTGGGAGTGGCGTATAAGTGCTCGTAGGTATATTTGTCGGTGTTTCAGTAGGAATACTTGTACTCGTAGGTGTATTCGTTGGAATCTCAGTATTTGTTGGAGTTGGGGTATTCGTCGGAACGCTAGTGCTCGTAGGAGTTTGAGTTCCGGGGCATAAACACGGTCCGTGAGAAAGGTTAAAGTTTCCACTCCATTCCGAATATATCTCTGCGGTGGCATTTGTTACAGGACTACTTAAATTTGAGGTAGTAGTATAATGCGCCACATTACTCTGGAAGGGACTTCCCAGCGGAACATCTTCTTGTGCTCCATTTGCCCATGTGACATGAATACTGGCCGGTTTCAACGCATCTTCTGCTATCTGGTTTATTACAAAGTGCCACTCACTTGAATTGCATTCGTGGTCTCTAAGAGAGCCACTGTGAACATATATCGTCTTTGTGCCCTGAACTTCTTGAGATAGAACACCCAGCGGATTATGTCCTAACATTAGTATTACAACAACTGCTATTAAAAGATATTTAACTCTTCCTTTCATGTTTGTCTCACCTCCGAGAGACGGATTGTTATTGATTTTTTAAGGTGCCTTTTATTAGCTCGGATTATACCTAAAAGCCCGTTTTTTAGCAAATAGATATGGAGTTAATTCGGTTTCAATATTGTGATTTGATTTAGTTATGAATTTAGTTTTTGTTCAGTTTTTGCGGTAAAATTAACCCGATGGAAGATGCAGCAACTCAAATAAAACAAAAACTGGATATCGTTGATGTTATAGGCAGTTATATAAGTTTAAAAAAATCTGGAAGGAATTATAAGGCTCTTTGTCCTTTTCATGCCGAAAAAACGCCGTCTTTCATGGTTTCCCAGGAATTGCAGATCTATAAGTGTTTCGGGTGCGGAGTCGGTGGAGATATTTTTAACTTTGTGGAAGCCATTGAAGGTGTTGATTTTCCGCGGGCGTTGGAGATATTAGCCGATAAGGCAGGTGTAACGCTTGTTAAATCGAAGGATTATGACGCTCAGAATCAGATCAAAAAGAAGATTTACGAAATAAATGAAATTACGACTAAGTTTTATCAGTACATTCTTCTTAATCATAAAATAGGAACGAATGCTTTAAAGTACCTGAAAAAGGAACGAAAACTGAGTGAAGATTCTATCAAGGCATTCAGACTGGGATATGCCCCGGATTCTTGGGATGCTCTTTATAAGTTTCTTAGCAAAAAAGGCTTCAAAGACGAAGATTTAGTTTTATCGGGAGTTGCTGTAAAGAGAAGTTCCGGAAACGAGCTTATAGATAAATTTAGAGGCAGAGTCATTTTTCCTTTAGTTGATGTGGACAACAAAGTTTTGGGATTTACGGGAAGGACTATTTTCGATAAAGAACCGAAGTATCTTAACACGGGCGAAACTCCCGTTTTTCATAAATCTTTTTTCATTTTTGGACTGGATAAAAGCAGATTGGCTATAAAGAAAACAGGCGCAGTTTTTGTTGAGGGGCAGATGGATGTTATAAGCGCCTATCAATGTGGAATAAATAATGTAGTGTGTATTTCCGGTACATCCCTGACGGAAAATCAGCTTAATATATTAAGTAGATATACTCAGGACTTAACTTTTTGTTTTGATTCTGATTTTGCCGGAATAGAAGCTTCTTACAGAGCTATAGAGATGGCGGAGAAAAAGAATTTTAATGTCAGGGTTGCGCTAATCCCCGAACCTTTTAAGGACCTAGATGAGCTGATAAGATCTGATCCCGTTACGGCAAGAAGAATTATTGAGAATCCGGTACCTGTATATGACTTTTTCCTTGCCACGACTTTAAAAAAACACAATAAAGAAACTGCTATCGGAAAAAAAGAAATAATGGAAGATTTGGTCCCGTTGTTTTCAAAAATATCAAATAAAGTTTTACTGGAACACTATGTAAAACAAATATCTTCAGAATTAAATATATCCGAAGATACCATTTATTCCCTTTTTAGAGAGAGTTTGCCGGAGCGAGAGGAAAATTATGAGGATTTTAGGGAGGCAGAAGAAAAATCTCCCGTCAGAATGTATGGACCAGAAGGTCACTTTATATCGCTTGTTCTCAAAGCCCCGATAGATTTGGCAAAAGAATCCTTGAATAAACTGAAAAAGGAAGATTTCCTTAACGGGAATATCGCAGAAATATTTTCACATTTACAGACTTATGTGAAGGACAGAAAAAGAGATATTAACATCAAGACTTTTTTGGAAGGTCTCAACGAGAATTTGAAAGGTATTGCCTCCGAGCTGTATATGTGGGATTTTACTCAGCAAACTGAAGATGAGGAACGCAGAAAATTACTGGGAAAAGGTTTGAATGAACTGACTGATAGAATTAAAAAAGATTCTGTCAGAAGACAGTTGCAAATTATCTCGGGTGATATTAAAATGGCCGAAACCAAAAAGGATACTAAGGAGGTAGAAAGGCTTACAAAAAAGTTCGAAAAATTGTCAAAAAGCCTTATATAGAGTATAAATTTCCTGTATCACATTAATAACTTATATAAATTTTGCCTCATTAGAGGACACGTTTATTTATCGGATTAAATAATAAAAAATGCCAAAGAAACCAATAAAAAAAGTAATTTCTAAAAAAAATCCCGTAAAGGAAAAGGAAAAGAAAAAGGGAAAAAACAAGAAGAACGAGCATGTTAATAAGAAAAAGCAAGTCACACCCAAAGTTGCAGCAAAAAAAGAAAAAGTAAAAAAGGAAATGCCCCGAAAACTAAATCCTGAGCCAGAGAACGAGGATTTAGAGTCCGCTTCAAAAGAAAGAAGATTGAAGATAAATTCACAAGACTTAGCAATAAAAAAGCTAGTAAAAAAGGGAAAAAAACAAGGTTATTTGACCTTGGACGATGTTCTGCTTTTCTTTCCGAATGCCGAGGAAGACATCGAAACTTTGGATTTCCTTTACGAGAAACTGATGGATTCCGGTATAGATGTTTTTGATATCAGTTCAGAGAAAGAAGCCGAGAAAGTAGCCAAACTTGAGGAGATAGATCTTTCTAAAATTAAACTGGATAAAACAACCACTTCGGACCCTGTCAGAATGTATCTTAAAGAAATAGGTACCTACGATCTTTTGTCAAAGGATGAGGAAGTTGAGTTGGCAAAGAAAGTGGAAACCGCAAGATTAAGAGAATTAACTGCGGAAATGCAGAAATCACTTGGTAGAAAACCTACTTCAAGGGAAATATGTGCCGAAATGGGGATAAATGAGAAGGTTTTAGCTGATATTGAAGCGAATATGAAAAAGTACACTCTCGAAGAAGGTGAGCGGGCAAAAGAAATTCTGGCACGAGCCAATCTAAGACTTGTAGTATCAATAGCAAAAAAATACATGGGCAGAGGTCTTCAGTTTTTGGACTTGATTCAGGAAGGAAACATAGGTCTTATGAGGGCCGTAGATAAATTTGACTGGAGAAGAGGCTTCAAGTTTTCTACCTATGCAACATGGTGGATAAGACAGGCTATAACCAGAGCAATTGCCGACCAGGCAAAGGTTATACGAATTCCTGTCCACATGGTAGAGACCATAAATAAGTATAAAAAAATAGAAAGACAACTGGAGCAAAAATATGAAAGGGCTCCTACTCCTGAGGAAATAGCTAAAGCCATGGGTATAGAGCCGGAAAAAGCTCACGAAATTATAAAAATATCCCAAAACCCGACTTCTTTGGAAACTCCTGTCGGAAAAGAAGAAGATACCCGATTAAAAGAATTTATTGAAGATGAGGTTACTTTGTCCCCGTTTGAATCGGCCAGCAGAGAATTACTTAAAGATCACATAGGAGATGTTTTGCACACTTTGAATGCCAGGGAGAAAAGGGTGCTGGAACTGCGTTTTGGGCTTAAAGACGGAAGAACAAGAACTCTGGAGGAGGTTGGTAAGGAATTTGGAGTTACAAGAGAGAGAATAAGGCAGATAGAAGCCAAGGCTTTAAGAAAATTAAGACACCCGTCAAGAAGCAAAAAACTTAGAGATTACCTTTAATCGGCAGTCTTAAAATAGCAATCGGGATTAGAAAAATATCTCTGAAAAGGGTATAATAGCCCGTAGTTATGGAAGGAACAATTTACTTAAACAAAAATAAAAAAGATCAAAACCAACCCCCTGAAGAAAGAAAGGAGCAGGAGGAACTTGTTGCCTCTCACAATTTAGTAAATATGCAGGAACAAAGTGTGTCGGAAGATAAAAATATGTCTGTAAATGCAAGTAAAGGCGAAGATGAAGAGGAGTCATCATGGAAGCCGGGTTTTTTACAGCCCGAAGAGAGATTGATTCAGGAGGCTTCGGAAATAGCAAACGCCTTATCGCCGGATAAAGTCTCCGCCCATTTTGAAAAGCAGGGTATTGAAAAAGATTTGTCTAAGACGGGGGAGAATTTTCCTAACGGAAATAATAGTTTATCTCTGGAGGCAGAAAATATTAAAGCAAGAAGCAGTGTTCCTTACGGTTCCGGTCTTAGCGCAAACGGTATAAATAGTGTAAATGTTGCAAACAAATCTCCAGAGGGTCTTTCGGAACCGTTTTTTGACTACTTAGAAAGATTTAAAATCGCAGTAGTTGAAGAAAATAAGAGGGCTACTAATCCGATATTCGTTGATGAAATAGCCACCAAAGTGGCTCAATTTTATGAAAGCGTAAGAAGAGTAATTGACTGGAAAGAAGAGCATCTGGTAAGAAGGGCCGTAATAGATAGAGTTCTCAAAAGAAAGTTTGTATCAAAACTGTACGGCATTAGCATACTACCGGACGTTAATCCCGAAGAAGCCGCCGAACCTTTTGTAATGGAGCTTGTGAGGACAGGATATTTTCCCAACGGCAAGATCGCCCGGGAAAAAATATACGAAATTCAGAAACTATTAACTAAATACCTTTATATACTGAATAACGCACGTATAGAAAAAGTGGATACGGAGAGCGGAAACAAAAAGGAAATAAAAGCAAAAACAAAAGAAAGAGTGAATTTTTATAATTGGGTAATAAGTATAGCTTCGTGTGAGATAGAAGAAGTATTGGATCCGTCGCTGAGAGAGACTGCTCTTTTGGACCTTATGACCAGATGCCTACTGGATAGAATAAAAGTTATTCCTGCTGAGGAAATCTCAGAAGAAGACAAGTATATTCAGACCTACATTTCCGTTCATAAAACGCTGTTTAACCTGGATGAGCCGATAATCAGTTTTCATGTTTTAAGATACAAATATCCTGAGTTTTGTGATTCACACTTAGAAAATTCTTTACCGGAGTTTACCGATAAGATTTTTGAGGTCCGAAAAGAAATAGAGGGATATCTGAATTACCCCAAAGCTTCGGAGTTTTATGTTGTTGCCGATAAATACGACGCCCCCTATCTGCTTATAGGTGACGCGATGAACAGACTAGCGGATAACATTGATGAAATTGATAGAAAAGTTCTGGATAAACCATCTTTCTTGTCTGCGATAGAAGTTTCCTATAAAGAAAGATTAGCCACTTTGAAAAAGAGATTATCAAAACTGGCAATTTTTTCTACACTTTCTATTTTCGTGGCCGGATTTGCCAGCCTTTTAATTTTTGAAATACCTATCGCTAAGTTAGTGCGCGGATATTTTAGCCCGTGGGCAATAGCTGCTGATTTAGGAATTCCTACCGCTTTAATGTTCATTCTTGTATGGATGATCAAACCTCCTTCGGACGATAATTTGGATGTTGCCAAAAATGAGGTTGAGAAAATAGTTTACAAATCCGATGAATTAGATGTTTATGAAATTGAGTTGAAGAAAAAAAGCAGAAAATTTATGGATATTGTTTTTGCCTTTTTCTACACAATCGGCGGACTTTTATCTCTTTGCGCGATATTCTGGGTTTTTAAACTTGCCAATGTACCATGGACATCCATGTATATAGATACCGTTAACGTTGCGATGATTGTTGCCTCTGCCATGGTTATAAGAAGAAGGTCAAAAGAAATCACTGTAGTTGAAAAAGCCAATATGGTGGAATTTTTCCTGGATTTTTTCTCTATCCCATTGGCTAAAATAGGTAATTGGTTTAGCGAAAAGTGGCGTGAATACAATGTTGTAAGTGCTTTTTTTACCGCGTTAATAGACCTTCCTTTTTCTACATTTGTTGCTGCAATTGAAGGATGGAGAAACTTTATTAAAGAGAAAAGAATTGAGATAAAGTAATGAGGTAAATAAAAGAGACACAGTAAAAGTAGTTTCTTTCAGAAATTATAGTAAATCATAGGAATCCCCTTCGTATTTAGTGGTTAATGTAATTGACGCAACGGGCAAAAATTAATAAACTAAATTAATGCCCAAAAATTTAGACACTTTTTTTTCACCCAAATCCATAGCCGTAATAGGAGCTTCCAGGTCATCTGAAAAAGTCGGGGCTGTAATATTTAAAAATCTTATATCTGCGGGATTTAAAGGTGATATTTATCCCGTAAATCCAAACGCAAAAAAAATATTGGGGAGAAAATGCTACGGTGATTTAACGGACATCCCCGGTTCTTTAGATCTGGTAATAATAGCAATACCCGCTGATTCGGTTTCGGATGTTTTGAAAAAAGCCGGGGAAAGGGGTGTAAAGAATGTTGTGGTAGTCTCATCTGGTTTTAAAGAAACAGGTTCAAGAGGTAAAGAGTTGGAAGAGAATCTCGTAAAAATGGCTGAGGAGTACGATATAAATTTGTTGGGACCGAATTGTTTAGGTTTTGTCAGCAACGAAAATAATGTTAATGCTACTTTTGGAAAAACGGTTTCCCTTAACGGGAATATCAATTTCATCACTCAATCCGGAGCTATAGCAACAAGTGTTTTTGACTGGTGCAATTCCGTTGGTTTGGGATTTTCAGACTTTGTAACTTTAGGAAATAAAGCTGGTTTAAACGAGGTAGACCTATTGGAATATTTTTTTGAAAAAAATGGAAATAAGGTGTCTTCTTTGTTTGATGGTATTGAAAACGACAAAATGAGCGCTTTCACGCAAATACATCCGCTCGGAATTTATTTGGAATCCGTTCTCGATGGACAAAGGTTTATTGATATTTCCAAAAAAATTACCAAACACGACCCTATCTTTATTCTGAAGCCGGGCAAAACTTCCGCAGCGTCAAGAGCAATGCAATCTCACACTGGTGCCATCGCCGGCTCCGACGATGTGTTGAATTCAGCATTAAAAGAAGCGGGAATAATAAGATGTCAGACCTTGGAAGATTTTTTTGACCTTTCCAAGGCCTTTTCCTGGAGTAATATACCGGAAAGTCCAAAGGTAGTGGTAATATCAAATGCCGGAGGCCCCGCCGTTATAAGTGCCGACAGCATAATAGAAAACGGATTGGAAATGGCGGAAATTGATGAAGCAACAAAAAGAAGATTGACCGAGATTCTTCCCGAGGCGGCAAGTGTTGAAAATCCAATTGATGTTTTAGGCGACGCCTTAGCAGATAGATTTGTAAAAACTGCGGAAATTGTCCTTCAGAGCGGAGGGTGTGACTCTCTGCTGATTTTATTAACTCCACAACTTATGACAGAAATTGAAAAAACAGCCGAGGGGATTGTGGAACTTTCAAAGAAATATCACAAACCGATACTCTGTTCTTTTATAGGAGGGGGTTTGGTGGAACGGGGTGAAAAAATTCTTAATGCGGAAAAAATTCCTAGTTTTAAGTTTCCTGAGAGGGCAATATATGCTTTATCTAAAATGTGGGAGTTTAGAAAGTGGCAGAATGCGGAATTTTTTCCGCCGATTGACATTTATGATGCTCTGAATTTTGACTTAGTTCCCGAAAGTGTTGATAAAATCATAGAAAATGCGCTAAATAAAGACCAGCCTGCTTTGGACAGCATAGAAGCAAACCAGGTTGTTTCACTCGTAGGAGTAAGTACTCCTCCTACAATTCGTGCCAATACAGTTGAACAGACGCTGGAGTTTGCTGATATTTATGGTTATCCGGTGGTTTTGAAGCTTTCCTCTCCCCTGCTTTTGCATAAGAAAAACGTAGGCGGTGTTATCACAGGAATTAAAAACGAAGTTATGCTAAGAGATGCTTGGAAGGAGATCTCTTTGCGAAAAGGTAATCTTGAACCTTCGGTAAGGAGAGATACCTCGATACAGGTACAGAAAGAGATTTCCGGACAAACAGAGGTTTTAGTCGGCATAAAAAGAGACGAGTCTTTCGGCCCGTTTGTATTGTTTGGGGCAGGAGGTTCATTGGCGGAGCTAATATCGGACAGAAATATCGGATTTTTACCTCTTGATAAAAACAGGGCAAAACATCTTGTGGAGAATTCCAAAATATACAAAGTCTTGAAGGATAATGATGGTAAACCAAATTTTGACCTTGATGAACTTTGCGAAATAATGCTTAGGCTGGGGAAGATTATGGAAGAGGAACCAAGGATTGAAGAAATGGAAATTAATCCGTTGATATTGAGTGGGGAAGATGTTTGGGCTGTTGATACAAAAATTATCCTGAAAGACAGAAAAGAAGAGCATAGTAAAATTACATTCAAATCCGCCCGAGCTTTATCTGCTAAAAAACTTACGGAAAAAATGTTTTATTTTGATTTTGAATCCGAAGATCCGATGAAAATAATTCCGGGGCAATACATAAGTGTAAAAGTTTCTGACACACGTGTTAATTGTTATTCGGTGGCTGGTTTTCAACCTCCGAACAAATTCAATCTCCTTGTTGATATAAGTCCCGGAGGTCCCGGATCAAAGTTTTTTGAGAGTTTAAAAGCCGGTGATGTTATTAATTATTTAGGTCCGTTTGGGAATTTCGTGCTTAATCCGAATGAAAATGTTGATAACGTACTCTTCTTTGCTACGGGATGCGGTTTAGCTCCTTTAAAACTTATGATAGAAACAATCCTTGCAGACGAAAAGGAAAAGAGAAAAATAAAATTATATTTAGGAGTAAATAATTTTAGTGATGTTTTTTTCAAAGATTATTTTGATGAATTATCGGGAAAATATAGTAACTTTTCCTATCAGATAGTGGTGAATAATCCGGATCCCAATTGGAATGGACCTACCGGATTTATAACCGAACTTGTGAAAAAGGATTTTCCGGATGCTTCAAAATGTGCCGCGTATTTGTGCGGAAATAAGTTTATGATAGAAGATGTTTCAAAGATTTTGACGGAAAGAGGATGTCCTAAAGAGAGAATATACACCGAAAAATATGGCAAATAATTCTGAAGTAATATCAATAAAAATAGGAGGGCCGGCGGGAACGGGTGTAAAGTCGGTCGGATTGATGCTTGACAAAGTTGCCGCGAGGTCGGGGTTTCAGATTTGCGATAATAACGAATTTCCTTCGCTTATAAGAGGCGGCCATAACGTTGTGCAGGTAAATTTTTCTTTAGATGAAGTAACTGCTCCGAGATTAAACTCCGACTTTTTAATAGCTTTTGATCAGCTGACCATTGATTTACATCATGCTGAGTTGAAAAAAGGCGGGGGAATAATTTTTGATTCAGATTTTGCTGATGTCTCTAAAGTAAAGAAGGACATTTCCCTTTATGGGATACCGTTGAAAAAACTCGCCAACGAAGCGGGAGAAAAAGAAATTTTTGTAAATATAGTAGCCTTATCTTCTGCCTTGGGAATCTTAGGCGGAAATTTGGAAACGTTTAAAAAATTAATTGAGGAGGAATACGGGGATAAAGGGGAAAAAATAGTTCAGGCCGATAAGAAAGCTGCAGATTTGGGATATGAATACGCTGTAAAAAATTACAAAAATAGTCTGCATAATTATCTGGGATCCGTGGATTCTTTCAGCTCCCCCGTTTCTTATATGATTTTAAATGGAAATGAAGCGGCTGCTCTGGGGGCCATTTCCGCGGGTATGGGGTTTGCGGCAATATATCCCATGTCTCCAATAAACAATATTCTCCATGTTTTAGCCGCCAACCAGGAAAAATTAGGTTATGTACTAAAACAGCCGGAAGATGAAATATCCGCAATTAATATGGCTATAGGAGCTTCATATGCCGGAGTTCGTTCTGTGACCGCAACATCGGGCGGAGGATTTTGTCTTATGACTGAAGCTTATGGGCTTGCAGGGATGACTGAGACTCCGGTTGTTATTTTTGACGGGATGAGAGGAGGTCCTGCTACAGGGCTTCCTACCTGGAGCGGACAGGGGGATCTTCAGATGGTTCTACATGCTCATCAGGATGAATTTCCGAGGATAGTTTTAGCGCCCGGAGATGTGGAAGAAACTTATAGGCTTACCGTGGAAGCCTTCAATTTAGCCGACAAATACCAGACACCGGTTGTAGTTCTTTTAGACAAAAATATCTGCGAAAATGAGAGAACACTTTCGTTCCCCGATATTACGAAGACGGTGATTGACCGCGGTAAGTTTGTGAAGGAAAAAATTGCCGATTATCTGAGGTATAGGTACGAAAATGACGGTATATCTCCGAGAAGTATTCCCGGAGTGGGCAACTTTTTTATAACAAATTCTGATGAGCATAACGAGGCGGGATATTCTACAGAAGAGATAGAAGACAGAAATAAAATGATGCAAAAAAGGATGAAAAAATTAGAAGCATGCGCGGAAAATGATATGTCTGCCCCCGAGATTTTCGGACCTTTGGGTTCTGATATAACAATCGTTTCTTGGGGAAGCAACAAAGGAAGCATCTTGGAAGCTTTGAAGAATTTTTCAAATGTTAACTATGTGCATCTGACCTGGATGAATCCTTTTCCTGATAAATTTTTAGCTGGTGTACTATCCGGAGCAAAACATGTTGTTGATATTGAATGCAACTATACCGGGCAGTTGGCAAATCTTATCAGGGAGAAAACAGGGATAAAAATTGAAGATAGATATTTGAGATTTGACGGAAGAATTATCTATCCCGAAGAGATAATAGAAAAATTGAATTCCGTAAAAGGAGTGAAAAAGAGATGACTTTAGAGGAATTGAAAACCCCATATGATCCCAACTGGTGTCCGGGATGCGGAAACTTTAATATCTGGACTGCATTCAAAAACGCTGCTGTGAAAGAAGGCTGGGATAACACTAATACAGCTTTAGTTGCGGGAATCGGCTGTCACGGTCACATAATTAACTTCATAAAAATAACATCTTTTGAAGGATTGCATGGACGGGCAATTCCCGTTGCTTCAGGGATAAAATTTGCGAACGGTAATCTGAATGTTTTTGTAAATGTCGGAGATGGGGACTGTTTCGGAGAAGGGGGAAATCATTTTATACACGCGGCAAGAAGAAACCATAATATTACAGTGCTTCTGCATGACAACTCTTTATATTCGTTAACAGCCGGTCAGACTTCTCCGACTACCGGAAGAGGGGTGAAAACAAAATCTACCCCGGCTGGGAATCCCGATGATCCTGTATATCCTTTGGCCTTAGCAATAACTGCGGGAGCGACTTTTGTCGCCCGGGCTTATTCAGGCGACATCGAAAAACTGTCAGAGCTTATCATTGAGGCTAACAAACACAAGGGTTTTTCATTTATAGATATACTCCAACCATGTGTAACCTTGAACAAAGTTTGCACCCATGCTTTTTTCAGGGACAATATTTA
>Ga0255343_1001449_pt1 | contig 31572 bp, 27 predicted proteins | sample wastewater_treat_4_FD_192413 | JGI IMG/M metagenome (GOLD analysis project Ga0255343, IMG submission 192413) | Wastewater microbial communities from Lulu Island WWTP, Vancouver, Canada - plant16 | ecosystem: Engineered > WWTP > Wastewater > Unclassified | place: Canada: Vancouver, British... | reverse complement strand
AGACTTGTTGAATAAAAAGCACAAATGATTTAGCAAAAGAAAAACGGAAACAAAGATCAATTAGCAAAAAAACCGGATGGAACGGATAAAGAGCCTGCGTCAAAATGAGTTTTCCTACAGGCTCGTTGAGCGTGAAAGGAGGCATGTTTTGAAAAGGAAAAAAATTGTGATTTTGATGACTACTTTGTTTTTTATGATTTTTGTTTTTGGTTGCGCTTCGTCTCATAAAAAGGAGGCGGTTTTGGCAAATCCGGTTGTTGATAAATCCGACAACACTCTTTCCACGGCAAAGTCTGACCGGTTGAGCCAGGGGCGTGAAAAATGTCTAGCGGATGGCGGACGAGTGGTTATTGAGTCTTACCCGGATAAAAGCAGAACAGAGCTTTGCATGACACAGGAATCTCAAACTTTTGACGACGGCCAGAAGCAAGTGACGCATCTCTGTCCGCTAGTAAATTATCTGGACGGTACCTGCGATGCCAATGAAGCCGAGGGTTGGCTGCCTCCGTTCCCTCCGCCTCATCCAACGCCTAACAATACAGTGGCTGTCTATTTCCACGATAAAGTTACGGATATTATGGGAAAAATCAAAAACACGGGATATGCGCACAACAAAAATAACAATTTCAGCCTGGTGCCCGATTACACGGAGATCACCCAGCCGCAAACGGAATATAATCTGTTTCTGGATTGTTCAGGCTTTGTCGGTTATTACGTGATCCAGGGATTGGCGCCCAAACTCTATAAAGATGCCACTCCGAGCAACTATGCTTGTCAGAACAGACCTCTGGCTGCTGACTTTGCCGACCTCCTCGCCAAAGCACCGCAAGTTGACAAGGACCATCCTGCGGCAACAAAGGATGATATTGACAGTGGCAACGTCTGCTGGGGACAGGTGAAACATGTTAAAGATATCGCGCCCGGCGATGTGATCGTTTACAAGCATCCTGAGAATATCGGGACAACCAAAAAAAAATGCTGCAACGATGAGCGTGATGTCTATGAAGTAACGGGCAATACGGGGCATATTTTATTTGCCCACAGTACCGCTGCAGAAAGCAATCGCTGCAAGGAAAATTCATTCAGTTGCGGAGTTAAGCAGTCCCTGATCCCCGGCAAATGGCAATGGTTCGTTCATGTGGCGGATTCAACGACTTCTCCCCATACGGCCGATACGCGTAAAAAAGGTATCAACAAGTCGAATTACGGAGGGAATTACTACACAGCTTGGGAAAAAGGATCAACTGAAGGGGGCGTAGTCGAACGCTGCAAAGATGGCAGCTATCAGCGCAGTTGTCAGGCCACAGACAGTTCGGCGGTAGAGTCTATCGAGATCAATACTCGTCACGCGACGCATCCGACGGGGATCGGCGTCGGCGTCATGTATATCGGACCGGATTTGCAAAGTTACCGCAGCAGCTATACGACCGATACCTATCAATACAAAAACAAGAGCGGCGATATAGAACAAGTGGTCTTTATCGGTCGGCCTATTAAATGTAAGTAAAAGGATATATAGGAATATTATAGGAGTTTCGGGGACGAGATGCCTAATCAATGTTTGTTCGTTTGTACTGGTGGTGCAAAATAGGCAGTAAGAAAAAAGAAAAGCTTTTTAACCCGTCGCTAGAGCCGATGTCGGCCCCATGGGCCGCTCCGGGTGAGCTTGTCGTTAGCTGCATTTTCTGATGAGTAACAATTATGATCAAAGAGCAAATGGACAAAATATATAGAGATATTCCAATTGATAAGATCCCATGGAATATCATCACTCCCCCCGAAATATTGAAAATGGCGATCACCGCAAATGGTCCGGACCAATGCAAGATCATCGAATTGGGGTGCGGTGCCGGCAACTATGTAATATATTTCTCGACATTGGGTTACTTCCTTACGGGCGTCGATATTTCCGAGAATGCCATTGAAATTGCGAGAAAATCAGCTTTAAATGCTGGCGTGAAATGCGATTTTTATGTGGCAGACGTGACGGAACCGATACCAGGCTTCCATGAGATGTTCTGTTTTGCATATGACTGGGAGTTACTACATCATATATATCCTGAAGATAGAGACAGATACTTACATAACGTCACAAACCTGTTAACAAAAAATGGAAGGTATCTTTCGGTGTGTTTTAGTGAAGATAGTCCTCAATTTGGCGGCACCGGGAAATACAGAAAAACCCCACTTGGAACCGTCTTGTATTTTTCTTCACAAAAAGAACTCGAAACATTATTCAAAAAATATTTTGTCATCGATGAGTTAAGGACGATTGACGTTGAAGGCAAGAATGTCGTTCATAAGGCAATTTATGGACTTATGAGAAAGAAAAGCAGCTAACAACAGCCTGAAGCTGACGGATACCCACCGAAATACTTGAGGCCCCGCAGCTTAAGCCGAACGTTCGCCCGCCGCATACGCTGGCGGGCAAACGGAGCCGCGCCTGATTGTCACTTGCTCAACCGCCTGCGGCGGCCGAACAAGCGACTAGAACCGATTTCAAGGAACGGCTCAGTCGCGGCTCCGTTGAAATACGCATCCTGAAAAAAGAGGTTACTTATGAAACAAAAATCATCTGTTATTAATTATCTGACATGGCTGTTCGCTTTATGCCTGCTTTGGAGCGGGAATGTGTTTTCGGCGGAACTGATTTTCAAGGATACACAGTATTCATTCCAGGCGCTCCGGACACTGGGTTACGCCGTAATTGGAGGGGCAGACATAGGCGAAGTGCTCAAGACGGCTTACCTGATCAAGGAAGGAGACGACGAAAGCTGGTATCGGGAATGGTTGAAAACTGCGGAACATTGTGAGAAGGCCGGGAATGAATTTCTCGCGCGAGGCAGGAGTTCTTCAAAGCCTCTAACTATTACCGAACAAGCGAATTTTTCCTCCATGCCAGGCCCGACGATCCACGCATTGTATCGGTTTGGAAAAAAAGCCGCGACAGCTTCCTGAAGGGGGCAAAGCTGGCCGATCACCCCATCATACCCGTCTCAATCCCCTTTGAAGGAACGACCTTGCCGGAATATCTGTGCCTCGTTGACGCCTCCGGCGCAAAAAGGCCGTTACTGATTGTCCAGACAGGTTTTGACGGCACAAAAGAGGAACTCTATTTTGAAACTGCTTACTTCGCAGTCAAACGCGGCTATAATGTTCTCCTCTTTGAAGGGCCGGGTCAAGAAGAAGTGATACGGATACAAAAGCTGCCATTTCGACCCAACTGGGAAACGGTCATAACGCCCGTTGTCGATTACGCCATTAATCGCAACGAGGTTGATGGTGAAAGAATTGCTCTAATGGGTATCAGCTTCGGCGGTTATCTGGCCCCCCGAGCCGTCGTGTTTGAAAAGAGGATTAAGGCATGCATTGCCAACGGCGGCGTATACGATTTCCACATAACTGCTCACTTGACGCAGGATTTAGAAAAGTACCTTGACACCACTAAAGGTGCTGAGCAAATAGACGAAGACATATATGCCAAAATGAAAATAAATCCCTCATTGAGATGGGCTATGGCCAACGGCATGTTTACCTTCCATGCCAAATCTCCAAGTGCATGGCTTAAAATGACAAGGCCTTATACAATGAAAGATATTGCCGCAAAAATCACGTGTCCTATCCTTATTGTTGATTCGGAAGAGGACAAAGACATGCCGGGACAAGCACGAATGCTTTATAACGCCATTACGTCTCCCCGGAAAGACTTTTTGCTGTTTACAAAAGAGGAAGGGGCTGAAGAGCATTGTCAGATGGGGGCCATTCTTATATCAAATGCGCGAATTCTTGACTGGCTTGATGATATCATGATGAAAGCCAAGAAAGGAAGGTGATCATATGAATCTAAAGTTTAAATATGCCCGTTTTTTCATTGTTCTTCTTGTAATCCTAATAAGTTACGGATGTGCTGCCCATCATCGGAATGGAAAACCGAATGATGCCGGGAAACAGCCCGGCTATGTTAAAACTATTCCGCAAGAGCGACCAATCAAAACAATCGGCATCATCGGCGGGGTAAGCTGGGCGTCATCCATAGAGTACTACCGGCTGATGAATGAGATGGTTCGAGACAGGCTGGGCGGCGTGCATTCCGCGGAAATACTTATGTTCTCCATCGAATTTGGTGAATTTTCCAAGCAGGAACGGCTTGCCGACAAAGGAGACTGGACGTTGATGACCGCAACCATGCTTGATGCCGCGCAAAGACTAAAACGGGGCGGAGCGGATTTTATCGTGATTGCGTCAAATACTCTAAATTCTCTTGCTCCGCTCATTGAAGAAAAAGTCGGCTTGCCCGTCCTTCATATCGCCGATGCCACAGGAAAAGCCGTGCAAAAAAAAGGATTGCGCACTGTAGCGCTACTGGGAACCAAGCACACGATGGAACATCCCTTTTAATAGGGAACGTCTCAAAAAATACGGTATCGATGTTGTCACGCCAAACGAAAAAGAAAGAGACTACATCAACACAATTATTTTCGACGAATTATGCGCCAACAGAGTGAAACCTGAAGCAAAAAAAGAATTTCTAAAGATTATTAACCGCCTCCGGGAAAAATACGGCGCGCAAGGTGTAATTTTGGGCTGCACGGAAATTCCCCTGCTCATTAAACAAGGGGATTTGGATATACCTGTTTTCGATACTACGGCAATACATTCAGCCGCTGCGGTAGAATACTCACTGAAGGAGAAATAGCGGGTTCAGGGAATAAGGCGAAAAAAACAATCGGGCACGAACTAATAATACAGAAAACAGAAACAGGCAAAGCAAATTGCCCCACTCGAAACTTGAACCGAGCGCCGCGCTTTGGCTAAGCTTTCTGTCAGGCGAAAATAAAAACATGATAGATATAAAGGATGTAACAAAATCAGCTGCTGCGGAAAAACTGGATGAACTGTTTTGGGCTGTTCTCTGGCAGCCATTGGGGCTTCCCCGCAATGTACGGCATTCGTTTCGTCTGGAAGGTGAAGAATTTGAACTAATGGCCGAGGAAAACGGGCAGGTAGTTGGCGGATTAGCTGCCGTGTGGAAAGGCGATACCGAACTTGAACTAAGACACCTGGCGGTAGCCGCTCTCGCCCAAAATCGAGGCGTCGGCCGCCGCCTCGTCACGGAGCTATGCCGTATCGCCGCGGATAAAAAATGCCGGCGGATTCATACCCTCGCCCGGAATACGTCGGCCGGCTTCTTCCGTAAACTCTGGTTTCGCACTGCTTCCGGAGCGGCTCCTGAACATCCGATATTCATGAAGCACGGCATTACTTTTGAACCTATGGAAAAAATTGTTAAGCAAAACAATACGGTGAAAAGCTAAACGCCACCAGCGTGATTCTGCGCGATTTTGTTTTCGACCAGAACATCTAGTATTCTCTCTTTGACGACCCGGTGCAGGCGCAAAAAATAAAAGCTCTCTACAGCGCCGCCGATGAGCTGGCGCAAAGATACGGCAAGCACACACTGCATCTGGGTTCTTCTCATCTGATAGAAAAAATGGGCCGGGGCCGCCGTGCTTCACCCACCGCGCGCGAACAGATACAGTTTAAAGGAGAAACCCGTCGCCGCCATCTGGCGCTGCCGCTCCTTCATGTAAAAGCCAAATAAAAATATTATCCTGATAAAAATCAAGCAGATAAATTACCGTCGTTTTTCATTGACACGCCCTGGCGTTCTTTTTATACTTACTTCCGATAATCAATAAAAAACGAGGTGAAACATGACCGGTTTTCCCGTTACCGCAGATAACAGCATAAAATCTCACCGCAGGGCAATCAGCGCTTTTCTTCTTTTATTTGCGCTGCCGATTCTACTGAGCGTTATCAATATAACTTTTGCCGAAAACTGGAAGATTCATTTTTTCCCGACGGCGATCATTTTAGCCGCGATAATTTTTGGGCCCGCGGGCGGCATCGTCGCGGGAATCTCCGGCTCGCTTTACACCGCGCTTTTCCTGGGCAATCCCTATGTGATTGTGGGCAACGCACTTTTCGGCGCGATGGCGGCGCTGTTTTATAAAAAAACCGGCAAAATTGTTCTTTCCGCTTTATTGGCCTATCTGATTCAACTGCCCTGGCTTGTTCTGACCGACTATTATCTCGCCCATATGACAGCTGATTTTATCGCCAGACTTGTCATTGTTTTGCTCTTAGGTAATATTTTCTGGGCAACGTTGATACAAATGGGCATCAAACCGCGGCGAAAGTTCTGCGAACAAAAGGTGTGATTATTTTATTTTCTTGATTAAAATTTTTAACATAACTCTACTGTAATTGTTTATTCAAATCATGTTCCCCCGCGCAAAATCTGATTTACCCCGAAACGCAACACGCGAATTTTTTTCATGGTCCTCTCCGCAGTTAAATTTTGTGGCCGTAATGATTCCGATGTGCTACGTTAATGACAGTATGATGAAGGCAAAAACAATTATCGCTGCTTTTTTTATCGTTTTGCTGACCGCGACAACAGCGGATGCAAAAAGCATTATCAGAATAGGCCGCGATGCAACAATCGCCGAAAATCAAATAATTAAGAATATCGTTGTCCTCGGCGGCCAAATCACCGTCAGCGGCCTGGTGGAAAACAACGTCATCGCGTTGGGCGGATCGATTGTACTTACCGGCAAATCCGTCGTCCGCGGCAACGTTCTTTGCCTCGGAGGAATTGTCGTCAGAGGCAGTGGCTCGCAGGTTTTCGGTAAGATTACCGAGATAAATTCTTCCAATATAACCGCAACGCTTCGCTCTTTCTTCCTCGGTGAAGATGACGCCTGGTCGACTATCCTGAATATCATTTTTCTTTTTTCCCATGGCATCATTTTCGTTTTAGCCATGCTTCTGGCCTTTTTATCCCCCAATTCATTAACAACGTTGAAAAATTCCATTCAAAACAACAAAATGAAATCATTCCTCTGGGGGATGTTAATCACGGCATCAATTACGCCTTTTTTTATTTTTCTTGTTATTTCAGTCATCGGCATTTACCTGATTCCTCTGTTATTCATCGCCCTGGTCGCCGCCTTCATGTTAGGCTACATCGCCGCCGCAAACCTTCTTGGAGATTATGTTCTGTCGGGAATGTTTTCCTCTCATAAAAAATCTCCCGTCAAAGAAACCGTTTCGGGGCTAATTCTGCTTCTGGCGTTGGGCTGGCTGCCTTACGTAGGATGGTTAATCAAGATAATTGCCCTGACAATTGGTTTCGGCGGTGTTTTACTTCTGATGTTCGGTCACAGACGCCGTCGGCCGGCATCTGCCTGAACGGCATGATTTTTATCATGATAACTCTTCAGAAAAATTAAGTTTGGATTTTCTTGACACCATAATATTTTTCATTAATTATTTTACCGTTGCGATTACGACGCGCTAAGCGCCCCCCCATAAACAAAAGCGTCCCACCAGAAGCAAACGGATTTGCAAATATGGTAGAGCGACAAATTAAACAAAGACAAGCAGGCGCTACAGACAACACCACCGAAATTTATCAAAGACAACTGCGAGTAGCTAAGGTAAGATCCGTAGGCTGTTTGATTATGTGGCTTGTCGCCCTTCTTACCTATTTTTTCAATATCGCTAATTTCGAGAATTTTGTTTACGCCAGTTTTTCGATTTTATACCTGATTCTGATGAGTCCGCCGCTGCTGGGGATTCTCAAAAAAATAAAGAAAAATACTTTTGCCGAGTTTTTTACTTATGTCATCAGCTTAATGGAAATAATCAGATTAACCGCTGTTATTCATTCTTTCGGCGGCATACAAGCTTCTTTTCTGCTGCCTATCTACGCGGCATCCATTATTTATGTTGGTCCCCTGGAATCAAAAAAAACCCTACATCATCGCTGCTTTCATCAACATTTGCTTTGCGCTGTTGTTGACTTTGGAACATACGGGAATTCTCCAAACCATAAAAGTGAATCCCTGCTTTGATATGCCCTGGAAATATCAGGTGGCAATCATGATCGCGGTAGCGCCGATGTTTTTTATTATCGCTTTTGTATCCTCCTATATGGTGCAACTTCTGAAAAGAAGCGGAGAACGGCTGCAGGAACAAAACGAAGAGCTCCGCCTGGCCCTGCTCAAAGCCGGTGAATCCGAGAAACTTAAGTCCGAATTTTTAACCAATATATCCCACGAACTCAGAACACCGTTGCACGCCATTATCGGCTTTTCCGACCTGCTGGCTAATCACCATTTTGGTGAATTGAACGAAAAGCAAATTGATTGCATAAAAGACATAAACGTAAGTGGCAGACAGCTGCTTTCACTCATCAACAATCTGCTGGATATAAGCAAAATGGAAGCAGGCAAGATGGACATTGATATTTCGGAAATCAATTTAAAAACGCTTTTGGAAAACAGTTTAAATATTTTCAAAAAACTTGCCGAAAGGAGTGGCATATTGTTGTCAACGGACATCGGCGATTGCCCGGAAATGATACAAGCAGATGAAAGCATGATTAAGCAGACCGTCTACAACCTTCTTTCCAATGCTATAAAGTTTACACCGAAAGGTGGGTTGATTAAACTTTCCGCCTGCCCTTTAAGTCGTTTAGACGGCCGGTGGATTACAAAAGAAGGTGAAGCTCTGTCTCTGCCCATCGTCAAAGAGGATTCGGCTAGCCATAAAAACTGGGCAAAAATTTCCGTAAAGGATACGGGCATCGGTTTAAAAAAAGAAAATAAGCAAATTATTTTTAAACCGTTTGTGCAAATGGACAGCTCAAAAAGTCGCAGACATCAGGGTACAGGGCTGGGTCTTGCCCTGTGCAAACAATTCGTTGAGCTCCATAAAGGAAGCATATGGGCAGAAAGCGAAGGAGAAGGAAAGGGATGTGAATTTCATTTTGTAATACCCGTTTAAATTCTCCGAGGCATTTCTTGGACTGACGGCTAAAGTATCCTCACCAGGCAAAGGTAAAACGGACATGAAAGACAAAACCGTTCTTGTTATTGAAGACAATGAAGTAAACATGAAGCTTATGCATGCCTTTCTGGAAATAGGCAAATGCCGGATACTTGAAGCAAGAGATGCCGAAAAGGGCATTCGTCTCGCAAAAGAAAACCGCCCTGATCTCGTTTTGATGGACATACAATTGCCGGGCATAGACGGATTGAGCGCAACCAGGATTATTAAAACCGATCCCGATTTAGAAAATATCCCGATTATCGCCGTAACTGGCAACGCCGCGCCTACGGACGGTGATGAAATCCCGGCCATTGGTTTTGCCGATTATCTGTTCAAACCGTTTTCTCTGGAAACATTTCTGGAAACTATAAATAATCATTTTAAAAAATCAGATTTATAATCATTTTGCACATGCGCGCCGATGTTTTTTCACGGCAATGAAGTATAAAACAATGTTGATAAAAACGACGAAAAAGCCAAGCACGAATTGCGCTTCGCGCGTCAGATTTTCCGGATAAATTAAGAACAGAAGATATTGGGCAACAAAGTCGCCGCTGTAAGAAGCTTCCCCGGCAAGATTGCGAAAATAATTTTCCAACGGAGTCAAAGGACAAAACCATCCGGTAAATTCCACCATTGCCCCCCAGGCGGCAGCGGGAAGGTGCAACCAGGCCGCGCGCGGCCAATAAATGACCAACAAACCGCCGCCAACAACAAAGACTATAAACAAGAAATGCGCAACAACCAGCGCATCGGCGATAAGGCTATACAACGCACCTCCATATCACAAAGAAACAACCGAACCGGCTAACTGTTTTAGCTGATAAATCAAACCCATTCTTCGGAAATGACTTCGCCGCGGATACTTATTACCACGGCTTTGAGCGGAACTTTTCTTTTGGCCTTTTGTAAACCCGTGCGAGCAATTTGCATGAGACCGCGGCAACAGGGAACTTCCATCATCACGACAGTCAGTGTGTTGATTTTTGCTTCATCGGCAAGGCGACGGACTTTTTCAATGTATTCGTCAAGACCTTCGTCCAGCTTAGGACAGGCAATCGCCAGGCTCTTACCCTTAAGAAATCGTTGATGGAAATCACCTGCCGCATAAGCAACACAATCGGCAGTCAACACCACGTCCTTGTCACGAAAGAAATCAGCGGCGGGATTAACCAAATGCAACTGGACCGGCCAGTGCGCAAGCTCTGAGCTTTGCGCCGCAGCTGACACAGCTGCGGCTTCCTTTTCAAAAGCTGTATGGGCGAAACCGGGACAACCTGCCGAAGGCGCACTGTTGAAACCTGTTGTTGCCGGTTTTCCTGCGGTCTGCTCCAAATGTTCCTGAACCTTTCTCTCATCAAACGCCCCGGCTTCGCGCTCCTCAATGGACAGAGCTCCTTCCGGGCACTCGCCCAGACAAGCGCCCATGCCATCGCAGTAAACATCGCTAATCAGTCTGGCTTTGCCATTAATAATTCGTATGGCGCCTTCTTGACAGCCGGGCACACATAAACCGCAGCCCGTGCATTTTTCTTCGTCGATTTTAATGATTTTTCTTCTCATGGCATTTTTTTCATTGCGTCCACCAACTCCTGCACAGACATGGCGGATTTATGGAGCAGCTGTTGTTCCTCGGCAAAAAGCTTAAGCTCAATGATTTGCTCGATTCCCCTTAAGCCCAGTACGACCGGCACACCGACGAACAGTTTGGAAATACCGTATTCGCCTTCCAAATAAGCGGCACAGGGAAGAATTTTCTTTTTGTCCTTTAAAATCGATTCCGCCATCTCCACGGCCGCTGAAGCAGGCGCATAATAGGCACTGCCGGTTTTTAGAAGACCCACTATCTCCGCGCCGCCGTTGCGCGTGCGCTTCACCAGCTCCTCGATACGCTCGGGCGAAATGAGTTCTGTTATCGGCACCCCCGCCACAGTGGAAAAACGCGGCAGAGGCACCATCGTGTCGCCGTGCCCGCCCAGAACCAGCGCCTGAATATTTTCCACGGAGACATTCAGTTCCATGGAAAGAAAAGCGCGGAAGCGCGCCGCATCCAGAACGCCCGCCATACCGATGACCCTCTGTTTGGGAAACCCGCTTTCTTCCATCGCCACATGACACATGGCATCGAGGGGATTACTGACAATAATCAAAATAGCGTTCGGTGAATATTTGACCACTTCCCTGGTCACGCTTTTGATGATTCCCCTGTTTGTGGACAAAAGATCGTCACGGCTCATTCCGGGTTTACGCGGAATTCCTGCGGTAATAATGACAATATCGGATTTCGTCGACTCTTCGTAAAAATTTGCTCCTGTAAGATGAGCGTCATGCTTTTCAATCGGCGCAGCTTCAGTCAAATCCAGCGACTTCCCCTGAGGTACTCCTTCAATAATATCAATCAGAACAACATCACAAAGTTCTTTTTCCGCGAGCCTTTGCGCCACTGTTGCCCCGACATTCCCCGCGCCAACAACAGTAACTTTCTGCTTCATTTTATGACCCCTCTTATTTTTTTTAATTTAGCCCAACAATACTTAATTTTAAACAGCCGTCAAATACTTTTTTCTATGTTGCAAAAACAACTTCCGTAATGTAAAAAACCCGATAATGAAGAAACTTTTCGGCACAGACGGCATCAGGGGAGTAGCCAACGAATACCCCATGACCATGGAGATTGCTCTCGGTGTTGGCCGCGCCATTGCTCATCTTTCAAAAAAGAAGGGGCATTCGCCACGGATAATTATCGGAAAAGACACCCGCCTTTCCGGTAGCGTGTTTGAAGAAGCGGTTGCCGATGGCGTCTGTTCAATGGGCGCCGCTGCCGTATCCGCTGGAGTGATTCCTACGCCGGCCATAGCTTTTTTGGTTAAAAACATGAGCGCTGATGCCGGCGTTGTAATTTCCGCCTCTCACAATCCCACGCAGGATAACGGCATCAAAATATTCAGCAGCGAGGGATTTAAGCTTTCCGACGAAAAAGAAAAACAAATTGAGGAGCTCATTCTTGCCGCGGGCGACCATAAACTGTCCGCTATGTCCGGGAACAAAGGAAAGTTATTACACCTGGACAAAGCCTCTGACCTCTATGTTGATTTTTTAAAAAAAACATTTCCGCCAAATCTCAACCCGGCAGGAATGAAAGTTGTCCTCGATTGCTCAAATGGAGCAACATACAAAGTCGCCCCCGTTCTTTTTTCCGGATTAGGTTGCTCGGTAGCCACGATTTTCAATCATCCCGACGGAAGAAACATAAATTTAAACTGCGGTTCTCAGCACCCCGAAGCGCTTATTGACGAGGTGTTGCGCCAAAAAGCCTCGGTCGGCTTTGCTTTCGATGGCGACGGCGACCGAGTAATCTGCGTGGACGAGAAAGGGAACGTGCTTACCGGTGACAGAATCTTGGCTATCTGCTCCGCTCTTTTGAAAAAAGAAGGACAACTGACCAATAACATGGTGGTGCGCACGGTCATGAGCAATTTTGGCTTAACCGTCACTTTAAAAAAGCTCGGCATAGAATCCATTCTAACCGATGTGGGCGACCGTTATGTTCTGGAAGAGATGCGAAAACGAGATGCTGCTATCGGCGGGGAGGATTCCGGCCATATTATTTTTCTGCAACATCATACCACCGGCGACGGTTTAATCACCGCCCTACAGGTTCTTGCGGCCATGAAAAAAGAAGGCAAGACATTATCAGAACTTGCCGCCATCATGACCGTTTTCCCGCAGATGCTTATTAATCTGGAAGTAAAAAAGAAACCAAAAATAGAGTCTGTCTCGGAAATCATGGCGGCAATAAAAGAAGTCGAAGAGAAGCTCGGTAATAAAGGCCGCGTGTTGGTTCGCTATTCCGGCACACAGAACCTGTGCCGCATCATGGTGGAAGGACCCAACAAAGAAGAAACGGAAAAATACTGCCGCCGGATCGCGGCGGCGGTGAAAAAAAATATAGGCTTAAACAAAACTGGCACCTAGTTTATCGTTGCCTGGGATAGCCGGGAAATAATAACTATTCGTAAATCATTTGCAAATTTAAAAACCATTAGTATTTTTCAACTTTGATCAGCATCGCATCGCCCTGTGCGTGACCGGAACAGATACCGCAGACGCCCCAACCGCCGCCGCGTCTTCTCAGTTCGTAACCGAGCGTCATCAAAATGCGCGCGCCGGTAGCACCAATCGGATGGCCGTAAGCTACGGCGCCGCCGTTGACGTTCACTTTTTTGTACATTTCTTCTTTGGACATGCCCAGGATAGAACGGCAACTCACAAGCGCCACCGCGGCAAAGGCTTCGTTGATTTCAACGATCTCCATCTGATCCAGCGTCATATCATTTTGTTCCAGAATTTTTTTTATGGCCAAACCCGGTACGGTAGCAATATCTTTAGTCGGCTGAGAAACTTCAGCATAATCCACAATCATAAAAATTGGTTTCAGGCCTAACTCATCGGCTTTTTCCCTGCTCATCAACAGACATACATCTCCGCCGTCATTTACACCAGGGGCGTTTCCTGCCGTCACGCTTCCCGGCTTGCCTGTTACGGTACTCAAATGTCCAAAAACCGGAGGCAGCTTGGCCAGACCTTCCATGGTTGTATCCGGGCGCGGACCTTCATCCTTGTCCATAATAAAAACCTTCTTGCCTTGTTTGATTTCTACGGGAAATATTTCGTCGTCGAGTTTGCCTTCGCTCATGGCTTTGACCGCGTTCATCTGAGAATTGAGCGCCCATTCGTCCTGCTCCTGTCTGGAAAATCCGAACTCGTCGGCAACTTCCGAACCGTTAATCGCCATGTGGCGATTATAAAAGGCATCCCAAAGTCCGTCATAAACCATCGAATCAATCACGCGCCCGTTGGGCAAGGCCATCTTCGCACCCCAGCGCATATCCGGCAAAAGATACGGACAATTGCTCATGCTCTCCTGCCCGCCGGCAATGCAGACTTCCGCGCGTCCCAGGAGAATCATCTGGAAAGCCAAATCAACGGTTTTTATTCCCGAAGAACAAACTTTATTTACCGTTATAGAAGGTACATACTCCGGCACACCGGCTAAAATAGTCGCCTGCCGGCCGGGGATCTGACCGCAACCGGCAGGAACAACCTGTCCCATGAAAATATAATCCACATCACCCGGCTTTACCTTGCCGTCTGTACGGCGCAAAACTTCCTTTATCGCCAGAGCACCCAGTTCCATCGCTGAATAATCTTTAAGCGCACCGCCCGCACGTCCGTAAGGCGTGCGGCAGGCTTCCACACAAACGACTTCCCTGAACTTTTTATGCGGGTTTTTTATTTTTTTACCCATAGTGTTGAAATCCGGTTTCCTCTGACCGAATTTGGCCACAGGCGCATCCTTATAAATCTCGCTTCTTGTTTTTTCCAGTTTCTGTACTATCTTAGGCATAGTATTTTCCTCCCCTTCCCTTGGATGGCACAAATATTTAGCGCCGATAACACGGCATTAGAAATATTAATCAGAAATGCGCTTTTTTTTGCATATCGCTTACATTTAGTCAACTATTTTGCGCAACCGCGAAATTTGAATTTAAATTGACGAAAGAAAAATATTAGTATAGAAACTGCACGATAATCTGCGTAAAGAAAAAAATAAATATTTTTCATGAAGAATAACCTGGCATTTAGAATAACACTGCTGCTTCTGCTCATAGCTCTGGCCACCTATTTCTTTATTCATTTCAATCTTCACCTCTTTTTTAAAGACAGTGACAAACTAATCGCATTCATTAAATCATATAACCCTTACGATGCTATAATTTTTATTCTGCTGCAAATCATACAAGTGGTGGCGGCGGCCATTCCGGGAGAACTTTCCGGCTTTATTGGCGGCTATCTTTACGGGCCCCTTTGGGGAACAATTTTCTCCACAATTGGTTTGACTCTCGGTTCTTGGGCGGCCTTTACGCTGGCGCGATTTTTCGGCATGCCGCTTCTGAAAAAGCTAATCAGCGAGGATGTCTTCGAAAAATTCGAGCATTTCATGGAACATAAAGGTATGATTGTCTCGTTTCTCCTTTTTTTGATTCCGGGTTTTCCCAAAGATTACCTGTGCTACATCTTGGGTGTCAGCCGCATTCCAACCTGGACATTTCTGGTAATTTCCGTGGCCGGTCGCCTTATAGGCACAATAATGCTTTCCATAACCGGCAACGTTGCCCGCAATGAACAATATTTTTTGCTGGCCGTCCTGGTCGGTATTGGCGCAATCATCTTTATCTTTGCTTATTATTATCGCGACAAACTTCTGGAAATGCTTAAAAGGAAAAAATATTAATGCGCACTCGTCGCTTACGTTCTTACAGCTGTCTCTTATCAACAACGCGCACGATTTTCTCATCCTGCCGGGGGATGCTTTTCGCCTCGACCAGTTTTACGGCAACGCTAATACCGGTCTCAACGCTGACACGTTTTTTTACCGTTTCCAGAAATGAGCGCTGCTTCTGCAGTTCCAGAGAAAAAATCTTATCGGTAACCTCGACAACAACTTCCAGATTATCCACGGCGCCTTTTCTCTCCACAACAAGCTGATAGGGTGTTTCCCCCTGGGCCACGCTGAAAAGAATTTTTTCAATCTGTGCAGGAAACACATTGACCCCTCCGATGATCAGCATATCATCGGAACGCCGCATCACCTTCTGCATACGTGCCATTGTTCTGCCGCATTCGCACCTTGTATAATCAAGACTGGTTATATCACCTGTGCGATAGCGAATCATCGGAAACGCTTCCTTGGTCAGTGTGGTAAGCACAAGTTCCCCTGATTGTCCGGGAGAAAGAGTCTTGCCTGTTTCCGGGTCGATAATTTCCGGAATAAAAGCATCTTCATAAAGATGTAACCCTTTTTTGCAGGAACATTCACCAGCCACGCCCGGTCCTATTACTTCCGACAGGCCGTAATTATCAGTTGCACTGAGCATCAATCTGCTTTCAATTTCCTCGCGCATTTTCTCCGACCACGGCTCGCCGCCAAACAATCCGACTTTCAAGGAAAGCGCGTTGGGACTTATGTCGAATTGCTCCAGACGTTCCGCAAGAGACAATGCATAACTAGGAGTGCTTACCAGTACCGTGGTTTTATAGTCCTGCATAATCATGATTTGCTTTTCGGTATCCCCCATACCCATAGGGATTACGGACGCGCCTATTGCCTCCGCGCCGTGATGCATACCAAAAGCACTTGTAAAAATACCGTAATCAAAAGCTATTTGCACCAGATCGTCACGCGTCACGCCGGCTGCCGTCATAAAACGCGCCACCAGATTAGACCACGTTCTTATGTCATTTTTTGTGTATCCAACCACGATAGGTTTGCCCGTCGTTCCTGAAGAAGAATGAATGCGTACAATTTCTCTCAGCGGCACGGCAAACATGCCGTAGGGATAATTAAGGCGTAAATCTTCCTTGGTGGTAAAAGGAATCTTTACCAAATCAGACAGCGAACGGATGTCTTCGGCGATAATACCCGCCTCATCAAACGTTTTTCGGTAATGAACAACATTCTTATGAACCCTGTTCATTACGGCCTGCAATCGCTCCAGCTGCAGCTGTTCGATTTCATCCCGCGACATGCATTCGTTTTTTTCATCCCAGATATTCATAAAAACCCTCCCGCAATTTTGTAAATCGGTTGAATATATGGCTGATTACATAATTTGTTTTCATTCAGCGTTCCCATATCTCCTTTTTGTCTTTTCCCAAATAGGCGCGCTGCACTTCTTTGTTCTCCAGCAAATCCGCGGCCATACCTTCCAAAATCAATCGCCCCGTTTCCAGCACATAACCGCGATGCGCCATTTTCAACGCCGCCCGTGCGTTTTGTTCAACCAAAAGAATCGTTGTCTTGTTTTCCCGCGAAAGATTAACAATCACCCTAAATATCTCCTGCGCAATCATCGGCGCGAGCCCCATGGAAGGCTCGTCCAGAAGAAGCAATTTCGGTCTGGCCATCAACGCCCTGCCGATGGAAAGCATTTGCAACTCACCTCCAGATAATGTTCCGGCAAGCTGATTTTTTCTTTCTTTAAGTATGGGAAATAACTCGTACACCATTGCAACCGTTTTTTTTATTTGTTCCTTTTCTCCTTTTCTCCTGTGATATAAGTAAGCTCCCAGCCCCAGATTGTCTTCAACAGATAAAGGCTTGAAAATTTGTCTGCCTTCCGGAACCTGCGATATACCCATTTTTACTATCTGGTGCGCGGCAAGGTTATTTATCGGCACATCATAGAAAAGAATTTCACCGCTGCGCGGCGGCACAATGCCGGACATGGAATTAAGCAGCGTCGTCTTTCCGGCGCCGTTGGCACCGATAAGCGTGACAATTTCCCCCGCGCTCAGATGCAGGGAAACATTCTTCAGGGCGTGCACTTGTCCGTAGTATGTATTGATATTTTTTATCTTCAGCATAATCTCCGTTTTTCCCAACACATGCTGTACACACCTGCCGTCAACTAACACCTAAATACGCGGAAATCACCGCGGGGTTTTCCTGAACCTCGCGCGGCGTGCCCTGGGTGAGCTTTTTCCCCAAATTCAAAACAAAAATTGTTTCACAGATATCCATTACCAGGTCCATATCATGCTCCACAAGCACCACCGTGATGCCCAATTCTCTAATGCGCCGTATAAGTTCAGCAAGCTGAAGCGTTTCGCGACTATTAAGTCCTGCCGCCGGTTCATCCATCAAAATAATGCGCGGCTCAAGCGCCATGGCCCGGGATATTTCCAAAAGACGGCTCTTGCCAAATGGCAAACTGTCCGCCCGCATACCGGCAAGATCGGTCATGTCCGTAAATTCCAGCCAGCGTATGCTTTTTTCCTTAATTAATTTTTCCTCTCTAATCTGCCGCGGCAATTTAAAAGCGCAGCTCAAGAAACCGCTGCGGCTTTTCGTGTGCAATCCAACCATGACATTTTCCAAAACCGTCATCTGCCCGAACATTTCCACATTTTGAAAAGTTCTGACCAAACCCATTCTGGCAAGAGTTTCAGGAGGGAAAAAAGAAATATTTTCATCATCCAAGTAAACTTCACCGGCCGTCTGGGTATAGATACCGGTGATGATATTGAACAACGTAGTTTTACCCGCGCCATTCGGGCCAATGATGCCGGTTATTGAACCCGCGGCCACGTTTAACGTGACATCGTCCAGAGCCGTCAAACCGCCAAATGTTTTAGTTATATTTTTTGCTCTAAGCACCCTTGTCCGCCTTCGCTTTAAATTTTAAAAAAAATTTCTGGCTAAGCAATTGAAGTCCGCTGATCAGACCGCCTGGCATAAACATGGTTATCACTATAAGCATCAATCCATAAATGATGATATCAAAATCCTCAAATACGCGCAAAAATTCGGGCAACGTCGTTAAAATAGCGGCGCCGAGAAACGACCCGTAGATACTGCCCAAACCGCCCACAACCACCATAGTCACCAGTTCCACGGAAAAGTTAAATCCAAAAGATGCCGGCGCAACAAACGTCATAGTATGGGCGTAAAGACTTCCCGCCATGGCGGAAATAAAAGCCGAAACAGTAAAAATCTGTACCTTCAGAACCCAGACGTTGATACCCATTACGCGGGCGGCGACCTCCGAATCATGAACAGCCCTGAGCGCTCTGCCGATCCGCGACTGTGACAGATTAATCGACAGGAGCATAACGCCAAGGGTAATTATCCAAACTAAATAATAATTATGGAAGTCATTATCAAAAACTAACTCGCCAATTTTCAGGTTCGGTATGCCGGACAGGCCGGAAGGACCGCCTGTCCAGTTGACGGTCTCGTTAAAAATTATATAGATGATGATGCCGAAACCCAAAGTTGCCATTGCCAGATAATGACCTTTGAGTTCTAAAATAGGGAAGCCCATAGCAAAAGCTATAGCCGCGGCGCACAAAGCAGCCATAATAATCACCAGCCATGGATCAAGTCCGAACCTGGTAGTAAATATCCCGGAAATGTATGCGCCCATGCCGAAAAAAGCGGCATGCCCCAGAGAAATTTGCCCCGCATATCCCATCAATAAATTAAGCGCCACAGCGAGCATTGTATGAATCCCGATAAAAACCATGACGTTTAATAAATAGCTTTCCCGGAGGGAAAAAGGTATTATCAGTAAAGCAAAAGAAAAAATTAGAAAAATAGTTATTTGACGTTTTTCTTTAGTCATTTTTCAATGATAAAATTAAAGCACAACGGTATTTTATAATTAAACCCTTTCTGTCTCCTTTTTCCCAAACAATCCTTCCGGACGGAGGAAAAGAATCAGCAATAAGACAATAAAGGCAATAGCGTCTTTGTAACTGGCGGAAATGAAACCGGCGCCAAGAGCTTCTAGCAAACCCAGCAATAATCCTCCCAGAACAGTGCCCAAACCGCTGCTCATCCCTCCAATAATTACGGCACAAAAACCTTTAATTCCCAGCATGATACCCACATCAAAGGAGGTCATTGTAAGCGGAGCGATGATGATGCCTGCCAGTGACCCGATAGCCGCGCTTATGACAAAGGAAAGCATCACCATGATTTTCACGTCAATTCCTACAAGGCTCGCAGCCTGAGCGTTGTAAGCGCAGGCGCGCATCGCCTTGCCAATAATACTGTGATTAAAAAATAGTTTGCTGAAAATAATCACCAGAATTGTTATGCCAAAAATCCAGAGGTGCTGTGGCATGATCGTCGCGCCGGCAATATAAAGCGGTTCATTTCCCGAGAAAGCAGGGAGGGCGTGAGTGTCTTTGCCCCAAATAAGCATCGCCGCGCCGCGTATAAATATGCTGGCGCCAATCGTGATAATGATTAAGCGGATTGGCTTGGCCGCTTTTAGCGGCCTGATCGCCAACCGTTCAAACGTAATACCCGCAACTGTGGCAATAAGTATAGATAAAACGATTGCCGGCAAAAGAGGGAAACCGCAAAAAACCAGAAAGAATACCGTCAACATTCCGCCGAGCATCACGAATTCACCCTGCGCAAAGTTGATGATTCCGGTCGCATTATGAATAATGGCAAAACCAAAACCGATCAGTGCGTAAATGGCGCCGTTGGACAAACCGGATAAAACATACTGAGTTAACTGCCGAAAATTATCCATGATTGAAAAATCTGCCCGATAAATATTAACACGGCGCGGACAATTTATTTTTGCCCGCGCCGCGCTTTTGAAAATTGGCTTGCGAATTTACGCATCTCAGCTATTTAATAAGCTTCCAATCGCCTTTTTTAACCTGTACCAAAACAAAGGCGTCTTTCGTCAAGCCGGCATGATCCTGCTCGGAATAATTAAATATGCCCCCGATCCCGGCAAAGTTTTTCGTTCTTTCCAGCTGGTCGCGAATGGCCATGGGGGTCGCGTCACCGCGTTCAATGGCATCCCTGATTAACATGATAGCATCCCAGGCGTGGCCGCCGAAATGATCTCCTTCCACTTTGAAATGTTTTCTGTAGTTATTCACGTAACTCAGCAGCGCCTTTTTCTGCGGGTCTTTATCCGGCAACTGGTCGGCGACGATAACACGTCCGGAGGGGAGAATGATATCTTCAGCCCCTTCGCCTGCCAATTCAATGAATCTTTTTGAAGACACCCCATGACTCATGTACAAAGGAATTTTAATTCCTAACTGTTTGGCATTTCTGGCGACAACCGCGGGACCAGGATTGGTTCCCCAGCAGACAATTACCTGGGCGGCAGTACCGCGAATTTTGGTGAGCTGCGCGGTCATGTCTGTGTCTTTCGGTCCATACGTTTCATCCGATATTATTTCTATGCCGAATTCTCCAGCCTTTAATTTCAACTGTTCGCGTCCGGAAGAACCAAAACCGTCAGACACGGTGATGATGGCTATCTTTTTTATTTTCTGTTCTTTCATGTGTTCGAATATTTTCATTACCGCTAAAGCGTCGTTTTGTGCTGTTTTAAAAACCCATTTTTTTACCGGTTCGGTTATCTTAATTCCCGCCGCACAGGAGATAATCGGTACTTGTGCTTTTTCCACGACAGGAATCACGGCCATACTGTTCCCGGTTGTACTATCGCCGATAATCGCCACAACCTTGTCATTTTTTATCAGTCGATTCACGGCCTGCACGGCGTTGGTGGCATCGCCCTGAGTGTCATAAACAATTAGCTCCAGTTTCCGCCCTTTAACACCGCCAGTTTTGTTTATTTCATCCACCATCATCTGCGCCGTATTGCGTTCCGGTTCACCCAGAAACGAGGCCGGACCGGATACGGAAAATATCGCGCCGATCTTGATGGGAGGTGCGGCAAAAGAAGCACCGGCAAACAACACAAAAATCAAAGAAAGAAAAATAATTCTAAAAATCTTTCTCAGCATACACCCCTCCTTATTAAAAATTTTCATCATCCGTAAATTAACAAATAATTACGTGAATTTTCACGCAATTATAAATCATAGATAAAATTGCGTGTCAAATAAAAAAAGTTACATCAACCACACTAACAGGCAGGATTATTGTTATGAAACAATGGGGATTCTGATGATAAATGTCGTGCCTCTTCCTTCTTCGCTTTCGAACGAGATATCGCCTCCGTGCCGCTGAACAATCTCATAAGAAATGCTCAACCCCAACCCTGTTCCTTTACCCACTTCTTTAGTGGTAAAAAAAGGCTCAAATATTTTAACCATATTGTCCGGAGAAATTCCAACACCTGTATCGGACACGGAAATCCAAATCTCCTTGTCCCTCTCCCACGTTTTTATTTTTATTTCACCCTTTTCAGCAATGGCCTGCGCGGCATTTAACAAGAGGTTAATGAACACCTGACTGAGTTGTTGGGGAAAACATTTGGTGAAAGGAATTTCACCATACTCCTTGACTAAGGCAGCCTTGTGCTTTATTTCATTCCAAACAATATTGATACTCTGCTCCAGGCATTCGTTGATGTCGGAGTTTTTATAATCCACATCGTCCACTCTGGAAAAACGTTTTAGGCTTTGAACAATCTTCTGTACCCTATTCGTACCGTCAAGCAATTCTTGCACCATCTTTCGTATGTCTTCTACAATATAATCGATTTTTAACTCTTTGCGTTTTTTCTCCATTTTCCTGATCGCGTCCGAGGCCTGAAGCTTTATTATTTCCGTCTGCACTTGCGAAAATTTCACCAGTCGATAAAGATACTTATCAAGCGTATTCAAATTACTGGCTATAAATGATACAGGATTATTTATTTCATGGGCCACTCCCGCTGCCAGCTGTCCGATGGAGGCCATTTTTTCCTGCTGAAGAATTTTGGCCTGAGACACCTTTAATTCTTCATATGCCGCGCCAAGCCTTTCCAAAGCAATCTGAACATTTTTCCTGCTCTCTTCAATCTCTATATTCTTTCTAATCAGTTCATCATGATTTCTTTTCAAAGCCTCTTCCGCATGCTTGCGTTCGGTTACATCACGCGAAATGCCACGGAAGCCAATTATCTTGCCTGAAGAATCTTTTTGCAAGGACGCCGATGTTTCAAGATATCTCTTTGTTCCGTCCCTTCTAATAATTTCATATCCCTGAACCTTGCCCGGATTTCCGGTTCTGTAAATTTCATTATAAATTCGCAAGCATTTCCGCGCGTTTTCTCCATCTGTGTATTCTTTGTAATTTATACCCAGCAATTCTTCGGGGGGATAGCCAAAAATCCGGCACACAGAATCATTAAAAAAAACGGCGTTACCGGCAAGATCCAACTCAAAATATCCTTCCTCCATCTCATCGAGAATAGTCCTGTATCTTTCTTCACTTCTGCGCAAATCTTCTTCCACCCGCTTGCGCTCGGTGATATCTCTCGATACACCGTGAATGCCCGCAATTTTCCCCTCACGATCACGGAACCAGTGCATGATGTTTTCGAACCAACGCGTACCTCCATCCTTATGATAATACTCTACTTCCAGTGTGAAAGTTCTGTCAAAATCCGCCTGTTGTTTCTTTTCAATTTCCAGTTCCCAAGCAAACTTGTTCGTCATGTTGGCATAGGAATCCGGTGTCACCATATCCTTTAAATCCTGACGTAACCTTTCCTCCATAGAAAAACCCAGTACCTTTTCTATGGATGAGCTCACATAAAGAGGTTTAAAATCCATGTCGAGCGTCCAAACAATGTCCGTCATAGCTTCCATCAGGAAGCGGTATTTTCTTTCGCTTTCCCTGAGCGCCTCCTCTGCCTTTCTACGCTCGGATATATTACGGGTAATGCCGCGGAATCCTATAGGTTTTCCCTTCTTATCCGTAATAAGCGACGCGGAAATTTCATTAAACACCCTTGTACCATCTTTCCTGATGGCCTCCATCTCCAGAGATTTAATCGGGATCCCGGTGCGGTAAAGATCAATAAAAGTTTTGCGTGTTCTTTTATAAGTTTCTTCATCCTGATACTTATGGGAATTCATCCCCGTCATTTCTTCTTTGCTGTAACCGAGATTCCTCGTCTCTGCATCATTGAAAAAAGTATAATTTCCTTCCAGATCCAATTCAAAATAGCCTTCGCTGATGTTTTCCAGAATACCCTTGTATCTCTGCTCGCTTTTGCGCAGTTCTTCACGCGATTTTTTATACTCGGTAACATCCCTAACCAACCCTCTGAAGCCCACTGCCCTGCCCGAAGAATCCTTAGGTAGCGACACAGACGTTTCCATAAAAGCTTTGGTTTTGTCTTTCCTTGTTATTTCATAATCCACTATTTTCGCGGGCATGCCTGTCCTGTAAATTTCATTAAACCCCTGAAATAACCTCTCCGCAGTTTCCCTGTCTGTGTAATTACGGTAATTTATGCCACTCATTTCTTTACGTGTATATCCCAATATGCGACATAAGGATTCATTGAAAAAAGTAAAATTGCCGGCAAGATCAATTTCGTAATATCCCTCGTTGATATTTTCTAAAATGGTCCGATACTTTTCTTCACTTTTGCGCAGTGCTTCATCGCTCTGTCGGCGTGATTTTTTTCTACGTTCGGGAATGAATACCATTTTCCCCCTAAAATATTTTTACTATAAATTTAATATCTTAATAATCAGTTAAACATAAGGGCGGTAACGCCAGTTAGGTGTTTTTTGCTTTTAATGACTGTTATTCCAATTCAGGCGCAGATTCATCCTCCAGGAATATTTCATCGGACATGCCGGGCACCTCTTCCACCGCACGTAATTTTCCCTGAAGCGTCTTCGATTTTTTGCGTGCATCATCAACAGTGTTGACAGCTTTTTCCAGTCTGTCCCGGACTACGTCAAGAGTATCACCAAATTTCGTAAACGCCGTTTTAACTTCACCCAACACTTTCCATACTTCGGTCGATCGTTTTTGTATCGCCAGCGTGCGGAAACCCATCTGCAGGCTGTTTAAAAAAGCGGAAATCGTTGTTGGTCCGGTAATAGTTATTTTATGTTCGCGCTGCATTTTTTCAAAAAGGCCGGGGATGCGTAAAACCTCGGCAAAAAGCCCTTCAAAAGGCAAAAACATTATGGCAAAGTCCGTGGTATTGGGAGGATCGATGTATTTAACGCTGATATCTTTTGCGAATCTTTCAATTTTCGCTTTGAGGCTCTTTGTGTACGTCTCGATTTCAACAATATCAGCTTTTTCATAAGCATCGATTAAAGAAATATAGTCCTCGGTCGGAAATTTCGCGTCAATCGGCAGCCAGAGGAAACTGCCTGAATCATCTTTACTGGGGATCTTTATCGCGTATTCAACATGGTCACCGCTTTTTTCTTTCGTTTTGACGTTCTTTTCGTATTGCGCGGGAGTCAGAATCTGATCGAGAATAGCGCCGAGCTGGGCTTCACCCAGCACGCCTTTTGTCTTGACGTTAAGTAAAACTTTTTTTAAATCCCCCACTCCACTGGCAAGACTCTGCATTTCACCCAAACCTTTTTGTACCTGTTCCAATCTCTCGCTTACCAGTTTGAAAGCCTCGCCCAGCCTGGTTTCCAGCGTAGCATGAAGTTTCTCGTCAACTGTCTCGCGCATTTTTTCCAGCTGAAGGGTGTTGTCTTCCTGAATCTGTTTGAGCTTGTCATCCACCACCAGGCGCACATTCTCCATTTTCTGTTCAACGGAATCACCAAAACCTTTAAGGGAACCGGCCAATTCTTCTCGCTGTTCGCGTGACTGGTTTTGATATTCGGCGCGGAATTTGGCAATTTCATCACGCACGGAGTTTTCCGTGCGCTCCTGCAGTGTTTTTAAAACATCAAGCTTTCCGTCCAGCGGCGAAAAAATCGAACTGCCTCGTTTTAACTGCCAGATGAGCAAAACGATGACCAGAAGCAACAAGCCAATGATTATGTAGGTAAATATTTCCATCAAATTTTCCGTGCTTTTATTTTCTCAACCCAAAAATATGTCATGAACTGCGATACCGGTTTTTAGTCTTAGGCTTGTGTTTTTATCTTCCTCAAAACACTCTCCGGAAATCACGGTCTTTCATTATTGTAGTAAAAGCAACATCCACTAAACTATAAGCACGTTTTTCCAATTCGGGAACTTCGTCCGTGCCGGCGGGCGGTATCGTTACGGAGAATGATTTGTCCATCTTCGTTTCACCATTTTTAAAAACTAAAACTTTAAACTTGAATTCTTGATCGGTTACAGACGTCAGAATCAGCTGAAACTCGGATACCCCTTTCGGAGCACTGTAAGCGCCCGGGCCCGGCGCTCCCCACCAGTAACGATGGTGGTAATATTGGCCATCGGTTTGATAATCAAGCACTTTTACCCCGACATATTTAAACGCCCTTTCAAAGCAATACCAAAAATAGTTTTGCAAATGATCGTTACTCTCATACGTGTACTTATTGTCCGCACTGTAGTAACCCCATGTCTTGGTGTTCTGCGCCTGGTTGTGGAAGGAAGCCAAAACCACTTTTTTTCCCTTCATGTAGGCATAATCGGCGGACCGAAAAGAGGGAAAATATTTGTCATAATTCATGGTGATTTTAGTGCCACTAACTGTGGCGCACGCGGCAAGAAAAAAACCAACAACAACGATAAGGGAGATTTTATGCCAAAATTTTGTTTTTCTCATGGCAGAGATACCTCCTTTAACTTATGTTTACGACAAAATTCTTTAATATGGCATAAATATAGCGGCCAAAAGACCGGCGTGTCAAGCAAAATGACTCCTAAATTAGGAAGCAAATAAAAGTATCTTTGATTATATAAAGTATACTGTAATTCGTACAATGAACATTTTTGTTGTGTTCGCGACGCTCTGGATAAGAATATCGGCAAACGGAAAAATACTGTTTATGTCTCCCCCGCTGACGAAGGGAAAAATTACCGGCCAGATTACTGGCCGGTAATTTGATTAAATGCTATTTTCTTGTCGTCATCGGCGCTTGCAAACCCGGCCCGTCACCTGGCGCAGATTGTCGATTGTCGGCAGGGCTTTAAAAATCAAGCCGGTAAAAGCCTTTTCTATCGGCACAAACATGATGTCGGACGCATCCGCGCCTTTCCTTTTCTGGAAAGGCGTCACTTGCTGCCGCGCCAGTGCCTCGCCAATTCGGCCATAGGGATATCAAAAACTTTTTTGCCACCCGCCAAGCCCGAGAAAGATTTTTTCCGCGTCGTTTCCCCGATAAGTATCAACGTGATTCCGTATTTTTCATAAACCGCTTTTATTTTTTCCGCATTAAGCCTGGAAACTTCCAGGACATAGCCAATTGATTCGCTGAAAAGCGCATAATCAGCACGCAGCTTGCTGGCCGAAGTCATGTCGATTTGGGCTCCGATTCTCCCGCTTCCCATCACCATTCTCACCAGCGCGGCGGCAAGACCGCCGTTCTCAATAATAGCGGAAGATTTTACAAGATTTTTTTCTGTCGCTTCAAGCGCCGCATATTCAAGTTTACCGGCTGCAGCAGGTGATATAGAGGGAGGGTTCTTTCCCCATCTGCCGGAAAGAAGAGCGTATTCCGACCCCTTGAACTCCCGCTTTCGTCTTCCCGCCAGGAAAAGAAGGCTCCCCGCGCTTTTTAATCCAGTCGTTACGGTTTGACGATAATCTTTTATATATCCGAAAACTATCGGAATAAGAGACGGATCAAGCGGTACTTCTTTTCCGCCACTGATATAGGTGTTTTTCAAGGAAACATTTCCAGCAACCACCGCCATCGGTTCTTTTTCGCCATAAAGAGGTATTTTGCACACCTTATTCAATCCGTTTATGCCCTTGTCAAAACAGAAATAGTGTTCAGGGTTATCGGGATTGCCGTAATTGCACCCGTCCGCGGCAGCCACAGGTTTAAGGCCAGCCACCGCAAGCTTGAGTCTCGCGAGAACAGTGGCCAGATAAGCCTGGATTTCCGCGGAACCATTTCTTCCGTGGATGGATTTTCCTCCAAAGACAAGCGCCACGCCGATGCGCTTGTTTCTGGCGGATGTTTTTTCGTTTTTGAGGGGAGCAATGACACAGACGTCTGTTTCGTCAGGTGCCATGACCATGTAATCCTTTTTTTTATCTTTAAGAATACCGAAGATGTCTTCTTTGGAATATACATTTTTGGAAGCGATAACTTTCAATATTTCTTTTTTCAGAGACTGCGGCGACGGCACCTGGAATTCCCGTTCTTTTGCTTTAAATGATGGTTTCTTCGAAAACGGTTTATAAACAGGCGCGCCGGTAATAAGACTGACGGGAATATCGCAATAAACGGTTTTGCTGTCCTTCATGATAAAGCGGTCTTTTTTTAAAACTTTGCCGATTACCGCAACCTTGCCGCCATATTTTTTGAATTTTTTATCGTTTTGGAAAATTGGCAGGATAACTTTCGTGGCTTTATCCGACGCAACAATCATATTCCTTTCTTGATCCTCGCCAACGGCAAGCGCCAGGGGATGAACCTTCATGCCTGCGGGAACAGGAACTTTATCCGTAAGTATTTCAATACCATAACCTCTCCCGGATACCTGTTCAGCGGTTGAGCAGGTAAGTCCCGCCGCGCCCATATCCTTCAAGGACATTTGCGACAGTAGTTTCTTTTTTTTCAGGGCATTTTTGACTTTTTCGAACGCATCGAAAGTCGCTTTTTCTAAACGGGGATTTGAACCGAATTCAATCTCTTTCGTCTTTCCCGCTTCAAATGCCTGCGAGGCAAAAGAAGCTCCACCGACGGCGGCTCCCGCCGTGGGCTTTCCTACGTAAATCAGATTGTATCCTGCAGCATTCTTCGGGACGATATTAGGTATCAATTCGTCATTTTTTACCACACCCAATGCCGACACATTCATGAGGCAGTTGTGCTGGAAAGAATTTTCGTAATACAAGTCAAGGTCAATTAGCGGTATCTCCATCGCGCCACAATATGATGCCGCTCCCTCCATGGCGCCGCTGAGAAGATCCTTGGAATTCTTTTCGGCTTTCGGTCCGTACCGCAGAGAAGCTCCCACCCCGAGGTTTTTGGCGCCCATCCCGAATATATCACGCAGAACACCACCGACGCCCGTAGCGGCGCCGTCAAATGGATTGATTAAGGTAGGATGGTTGTGCGACTCGATTTTAAAAACAGCGCTGTACCCGCTTTCTCCCATCTTCACCGCCCCGGCATCGCTCTGCTCGGTGCGGAGGACGTGCCTGTTCTTTTTTATGAGGGAACGCAACTTGTTTTTCGAGTGTTTATACGAACAGTGGTCAGACCATAAACTATCCAGTATATAAGCTTCTGTGATGCTGAGAGGTTTTTGGGCTTTTTTCTGCGCCAAACGAAACTCGTCAAGCGTAAGTCCCCAACCATTATTTTTGCATACATTTTCAAATTCTTTTTCCGACATCCCTAAAAAATCAAATGTCTTTTCTTTTTCCATTAACGTACCCTCCGTTATAGCTGTCAGTTACATTGTAAATAGCATGTTCATAATCGACGCGAAAAGTCCCGTTGACTCTCGAAAGTTACATATTGCAAAACATGTTGAACTAATATGTTTTCTTGTAGCACATTTAAATTCAAAATTCTGCCATTTTTAATGGTTACAGATCGAAAAACACAATATTAAAAAAACCGCCTGAGAGGTTGTTTTTGCAAAAATAAGGGACAGAAAGTTATTGGTTATAGATGCAACCCCATTTGACAGAAACAATATTTACAGTTGTATATTTGAAACGTTTTCGGTATAAACGCCATTTTCCGGCGTAAGTCGGACGGATTTAAATTAGTGTAAATATACTAAGGCAATTTTTATGACGGTTAGAATTGAAGTTGGCTTCAGGCAAGGCATTCGCGATGCTCTGGGTGAAAAAACAAGAAAGCGCATCATTGATAATCTGGGAATGCAGGTTCAAAAAGTCGTAACGATAGAAGTTTATACTGTCGCTGGCGAATTGACCGCCGAAGAGCTTCATCAGGCCGCATCCGGGCCGCTTTGCGACTCGATCATTCAGGAATTCTCGATTAACAGGCCGCTCGCAAAAAATTTTGACTGGCTCATTGAAGTCGGTTTCCGTCCCGGCGTTACCGACAATGTCGGCAAAACGGCGCGCGAGGCCATCGCGCTGCTTATGGGCGGAACTCTTGGCGAGCGCAAAATCAATGTTTATACTTCCCGCCAGTACCTTCTTTCCGGTACGCTTACCAAAGCTGACGCAGAAAGAATCGCCCGCGATCTTCTGGCTAATGACCTTATCGAACGTTACCAGGTTGTAGGCAAAGAGGAATTTGATTTTCAAAACGGTCTGCCCGCAGTCGTTCCGCAGGTCACGGGAAAAGGCGAGCCGCAGTTAGCCACCATCAATCTGACGCAGCTGGATGCCGAAACGCTTTTAAAAATCAGCCAGGAAAAACTTCTGGCTTTGAATCTCGAAGAGATGCAGACGATCGCGAAGTATTTCGCCGATCCCGCCGTCGTCAGAGCCCGCAGGAAAATGGGCATGGATGAAAACACGACCGACGTGGAGCTCGAATGCCTCGCGCAGACCTGGTCAGAGCATTGCAAACACAAGATTTTCAACAGCAAAATTGATTACTTCGACGGTAAAACGAAGAAAACCATCAATTCGCTTTTTAAAACCTATATCAAAGGATCGACGGCCAGAATCCGCAAAGCCAAAGGCAAGAAGGATTTCTGCCTCTCTGTATTTGTTGACAACGCGGGGGTCATTAAATTCAACAACGGGTACAATTTGGTCTTTAAAGTGGAAACACACAACTCACCGGCCGCGCTCGATCCCTACGGCGCGGCACTCACCGGCATTGTTGGCGTGAACCGCGATCCGTTCGGCACGGGCCTGGGCGCGAAACTCATCTTCAACACGGATGTGTTTTGCTTTGCATCTCCTTACCACAAAAAGAAACTGCCGCCCCGCATTCTGCATCCGCGCCGCATTTACGAAGGCGTGCGCGAAGGCGTGGAGCACGGCGGCAACAAAAGCGGCATCCCGACGGTTAACGGCAGCATCGTTTTCGACGAACGTTTTCTGGGAAAACCGCTCGTGTACTGTGGCACCGCCGGCATCATGCCCGCAAAAATCAACGGTAAACCAACGCACGAAAAAGAAATCAAACCGGGTGACGTCATCATCATGGCGGGCGGCCGCATCGGTAAAGACGGCATCCACGGCGCGACTTTTTCTTCCGAAGAGCTGCACGAAGGCTCGCCGGTCACGGCCGTGCAAATCGGGGATCCGATCACGCAAAAGAAAATGACTGACTTTCTGCTCAAAGCACGCGACCTGGGATTGTATCGCGCCCTCACGGACAACGGCGCGGGAGGCCTGTCGTCATCGGTCGGCGAAATGGCCACTTATTCCGGCGGTTGCGAAATGGATCTGTCGCTGGCACCCCTGAAATACGCGGGTCTTCAGCCCTGGGAGATTCTCGTGTCTGAAGCGCAGGAACGCATGTCGCTCGCGGTCGATCCGAAAAAAGTGGACAAGTTCATGGAACTGGCCCGCAAGATGGATGTGGAAGCGACGGTGCTGGGCAAGTTCACGAGCTCCGGTAAATTCCACATCCGTTACGGGGAAAAAACCGTCGCCTATCTCGATATGGATTTTCTGCACGAGGGTGTCCCGCAGATGAAACTCGTCGCCAGGTGGAAAGCGCCCAAACATCCGGAGCCGACATTCGCCCCGCCTGCCGATTTAGGGAAGGCGCTCAAGCAAATGCTTTCGCGCCTCAATATCTGCTCAAAAGAATCGGTGGTGCGCCAATACGATCATGAAGTCCAGGGCGGTTCGGTGGTCAAGCCCCTGGTCGGGATTTGCAATGACGGACCGTCGGACGCGGCGGTTATCCGGCCCCTTTTCGATTCGATGGAAGGCGTGGTGGTCGCACACGGCATCTGTCCGCGTTACAGCGATATCGACGCTTACTGGATGACGGCCTGCGTAATTGACGAAGCGGTGCGAAACGCCGTCGCCGTGGGTGTGGATCCGGATCATCTGGCGGGACTCGACAACTTCTGCTGGTGCGATCCGGTGCAGTCGGAAAAAACACCGGATGGCCACTTCAAGCTCGCGCAGCTTGTGCGCGCCAACATGGCCATTTTCGACATTACCACCGGTTACGGCGTGCCTTGCATTTCCGGCAAGGACAGCATGAAAAACGACTACTCCATCGGCCGAACGAAAATTTCCGTGCCGCCGACACTTTTGTACTCCGTGATCGGCAAGATTCCCGATGTGCGCAAAGCCGTGACCATGGACGCCA
>Ga0255343_1001433_pt1 | contig 31811 bp, 24 predicted proteins | sample wastewater_treat_4_FD_192413 | JGI IMG/M metagenome (GOLD analysis project Ga0255343, IMG submission 192413) | Wastewater microbial communities from Lulu Island WWTP, Vancouver, Canada - plant16 | ecosystem: Engineered > WWTP > Wastewater > Unclassified | place: Canada: Vancouver, British... | reverse complement strand
TCTATTTTTTGCATTCATACCCAAAATTTTACCACTTGCTAAAGAGAAAAAAGTGCCATATGCCATATTATTAATTATTATCAGCAACCCGTTGAGCCTCATGATAAAATATTTAGGTAAAGGAAAGGAGATACCATGACCACCCTACTCGAACGCTTTTTACGCTACACCAAAATAGACACACAATCCCAACACGACGCCGAAACTTATCCCAGCACCGCCAAACAACTCAACCTGGCACGCCTTCTTGAAAAAGAACTTCGCGAACTTGGCATGAGCGATGTTGAGCTTGACCAATACGGCTATGTAACAGCCACCCTGCCTGCCAATATTGAGCATTACTGCCCCGTTGTTGGCTTTATCGCTCATATGGATACCAGCCCGGATGCGTCCGGCGAGAACGTCAAAGCACGCGTTATCGAAAATTATGATGGTCTGGACATCGTCCTGAATGAGGCAGAAAACATTATTCTGTCAACAGACATTTTCCCTGACCTCCTCAAATACAAAGGCGAGAGCCTCGTCGTCACCGATGGTACCACCTTACTCGGCGCGGACGACAAAGCCGGCATCGCTGCTATCATGGATGCCATGCGCTATCTCATCGCCAACCCTGATATCAAACATGGACGTATTCGTGTCGGTTTCACCCCCGACGAAGAAGTTGGCGCCGGCGTGGAATACTTTGATGTTCAGAAATTCGGTGCGGATTTTGCTTACACCATCGATGGTGGCGAAAAAGGCGAGTTGGAATGGGAAAGCTTCAACGCCGCCAGCGCGCGCCTGAAGTTTAAAGGCATCAGTGTGCATCCCGGCACTGCCAAAGGTGTGATGCGCAATGCCAACCTGGTAGCGATGGAATTCCAATCCCTTATGCCCCTCTTCGACCGCCCCGAGCACACCGAAAAGCGCGAAGGTTTCATTCACCTCACCCAAATGTCCGGCCTAACCGAAGCCGCGCAACTCGATTACATCATCCGCGATCACGATAAAACCCTTTTTGAAGCCAAAAAACAAATCGTGCGCGATGCCGCCGCCTACCTGCAAGGCAAATACGGTCAAGATGTTCTGGAACTGGAAATCAAGGATCAATACTTCAATATGGGCGAAGTGCTCAAAGAACACCCCGAAGTGCTTGAACTCGCCCGCCAGGCATACCGCGCGGAAGGTATCGAGCCAATTGAAATCCCCATCCGCGGTGGAACGGATGGCAGCCGTCTGAGCTTTATGGGCTTGCCCACACCCAACGTTTTCTATGGCGGACATAATGGGCACGGTCCTCTGGAGTACCTCTCCGTGACCGGTCTCAAAAAATCGAGGGATGTGATTGTAAAGATTGCTGAGTTGGTTGCAAAACAACAAACTCGATAAATTATAAATCCAAAGTTACCCATTCGAATCGAAAGTGCCTTGTTAAAACTGATTAAGGCACTTTTTTGATAAAACAAGCAGTAATCTTTCAAAATTGGCCCAAAATTGGTCGAAAAAGTACTTGACATGACGTACTACGTGTGATATAGTAGTTATAACGTCAGACGTAATACTTTTGAAAGGACAGAAAACATGATAAGTAGTGATGTTATAAGAGGATATACTGATATAATTATTTTGTATCTACTCATGGATGAACCCGGTTATGGCTACGAAATCTCGCGCAAGATTTCCGAACGCAGCCAGGGTTTATACTCCATGAAAGAAACGACGCTTTATTCAGCTTTCAACCGGCTTGAGAAAAACGGCTACTTACGCTCTTTCGCAGGCACTGAAACCGGTGGAAAGACCCGCACTTACTATGAACTAACGCCCCAGGGGCACACCCATTACCAACTAAAAAAAGACGAATGGTTGATTACCAAAAAAGTCGTTGACCAATTCATAAAATAATATAAAACATTTATAGGAGATAAAAAATAATGGACGCAATTTTCAATTACTTAGACAACATGTTCGCTCATCTGCCCAAAACCGAAGAAGTCAAACGCGCTAAAACCGAGCTCGGGCAAATGATGGAGGACAAATACAATCAGCTGCGCGCCGAAGGTCGTTCTGATAACGAAGCGGTCGGGCAGGTCATCAGCGAATTTGGAAATCTTAGCGAACTCGCTGAAGAACTGGGCATTTCGAACCAAGTTCAGCAAGCTTCAAGCGAAGACAATTTCGTCTACGTTACAGCTGCCGAAGGTGAAACCTTCATCGAAAAGTCCAAAAAAGCTGCCAATATGATCGGTGGTGGTGTTGCTGCAATCATGCTTGGCGTTATTTCTGTTATTTTCTTTTCCAGCTATGCTGAAGGAATATTCTCCCAGGTCTTAGGGGGCGACGAACCCAACAAAGTCTACCTTGCCGTTGGACTTGGGCTTCTCTTTATCCTTATCGCTTTCGCGGTTTATCTCTTCGTTATGACTGGTTTAGCGAACGAAAAGTACAAGATTTTCGATAAGAAAGTAGTCAAACTTGACCCACACAACAAAATGCTCATTCAAAAAGCCAAAGAAAATCATCGACCGGTGCTCTTGCGTAAAATTTCCATTGGTGTGGGACAGATTCTGCTGGCAGTAGCTGCTCTAACTGTCGCAGGCGTATTATTTGAAGATAATGAAGCCGTGCTGGTCTGTTTAGTTTGTCTTTTGCTGTTGATCATTGGCATTAGTGTCTGGCTTTTCATTTCCGGTGGAGCAATTCAAAGCGCTTATGACAAACTGCTCAATGAAGGCGACTACACAGTTGAACGCCGAAAGAGTGAATCGGTTGTGCAACGTTGGGCTTCACCGTATTGGACTTTGATTGTGGTTGTTTACCTTGCCTGGAGCTTCATTACGAGCAGCTGGGACAAAACATGGATTATCTGGCCAATTGCGGGAATTTTATTTGGCTTGATTAGTGCGATTGTCCACGCAGCCACATCAAATAAAGAATAAGCACCTGGATAGCTATTCAAAAAAGAGACTGTTGCCATGATAAGGAACAGTCTCTTTATATTCTCATTTTTGGGGCGTATTATCCACCACAGGTGCTGGGGTCATCGCAGCCCTGGCTACAACCCGCGCAACCACCAAAGTGCAAACTGCCATTGGCAATTTCCGCTTCAGTCGCGGGGCGGATGTTTATAATGGTTACTTTAAAATCCAGATCTTTGCCCGCCATAGGGTGATTCAGGTCAAGTTCAACAATGTCTTCGCTGAGCGCCACAGGAACAGCTTGAAAGACAAGTCCGCTGGCATCGCGAATACGCATCGGTTCACCTAATTTAAATTCAAAATCTTCGGGAAATGAGCTACGATTCACCGGCAGCACACGTTTGGGGTCATGTTCGCCATACGCGTCAGCAGCCAAAACATGCACGTTACGGGTCTCGCCAACTTTCGCGCCTTCAAGTCCTTTTTCAAGACCGGCGATGATATTGCCATGCCCTTGCAAATATTCAAGCGTGCCCTCATCAGCAATTTCACCTTCCACGGTAAGAACATAGTTCATTTCAACCGCGGTGTTTTCTTCAACAGTTAAATTCAAATCCTTTTCCATCAGTCTCCATTCAACTTGAGCAATTTTATCTTTTTTTCAAGCCGCGTAATTGTAACAGAAATTCTTTACACTAACACAAGTGTAGGAAGATATTTACGAAGTTTTTATAGTTCTATGGCGAATAGCCTTCAACTCAGTGTTTTTAGCATGAAATAGTTCTTTATCTGACAAAATAAGTGATTATCGATGAGAACTTTTGCCCTCCAAAAAGCCAAAAATGGCTCGACTGATGATACAATATTACTCGGTTCATATTAAGTCCAAGTGGCAAATGACTAATAAATTTTTAATCGCAAGGAGATTGCATGACTAAAAAAGACCCCCGTTTAGAAAAATTGCAAGGCTTACGCGAAGCCGCGCAACTCGGTGGTGGTCAATCCCGTATCGACCGCCAACACGAAAAAGGCAGCTTAACCGCTCGTGAGCGCATCAACCTTTTACTCGACGAAGGTAGCTTTAGAGAAATTGGCGCGCTTATCAGCCACCGTGGCCATGTCAAAGATGAGCCATTTGGCGATGGTGTCGTCTGCGGTTACGGCACTGTTGACGGACGCACAGTTTACGTTTATGCTCAAGACTTTACCATTCAAGGTGGTTCATTGGGCGAAATGCACGCCGAGAAAATCTGTCGTGTGATGGACCTTGCCGCCAAAACTGGCTCACCCATCATTGGCATGATCGACTCCGGCGGCGCGCGCATCCAGGAAGGCGTTTACTCCCTGGGTGGTTACGCCAAAGTCTTTAGACGCAACGCCATTTACTCCGGTGTTATTCCCCAAATCAGCCTTATTATGGGCCCATGCGCGGGTGGCGCGTCTTATTCCCCAGCAGTAACAGATCTCATCGTCATGGTGCGTGGCAAGTCCTACATGTTCCTTACCGGCCCAGCCGTCATCAAGACAGTAACTGGCGAAGAAGTTGACTCTGAGTCCCTTGGTGGCGCGGATGTTCATCTGAGCCGCAGTGGCAACGCCCATCTGGTCGGAAACAGCGACGAAGAAGCCATCGCCATCGCGCGTCGGGCTCTTTCGTACCTGCCTTCCAACAATGTTGATATGGCTCCCATCGGCGACCAATCTGATGACATTTATCGCCGTGCTGAAGCCTTAAACGACCTCGTTCCCATGGATCCCAGTATTCCCTACAGTATGTACGACGCGATTGAACAAATTGTTGACGCGGGTTCGTTCCTTGAACTGCAAAAAGGCTTCGCTGGCAATGCCATTGTTGGTTTCGCGCGCCTGGGTGGGCAACCGGTTGCTATCGTCTCGCAGGAACCAGCCGACCGCGCTGGGCTGATGGACGTGGATTCATCAGATAAAATTGCGCGCATGGTCAATCTTGCTGACTCGTTCAATTTACCCATCATCACTTTTGTTGACTCACCAGGCTTTTTGCCAGGAACTGACCAGGAATATCGTGGTGTCATTCGCCACGGCGCTAAGGTGCTCTACACCTACGCCAATGCGACAGTTCCTCTGATCAGTGTCGTGACCCGCAAGGCTTATGGTGGCGCTTATGTGGTGCTTAGCTCCAAGTATATGGGTACGGATATTTGCTATGCCTGGCCAAGTGCTGAAATCGCCGTTATGGGCGCCGAAGGTGCAGCCAATATTCTGTATGGTAAACAAATTCGTGAATCTGCAGATCCCGCCGCCAAACGCGCTGAGCTCACCGCTGAATACCACGAAGAATATCTCAATCCCTACGAAGCAGCCAAAGCTGGTTATATTGATGAAGTTATCGAACCTGCTGAAACACGCCGCAAACTGATTGAAGCCTTACATGCCCTGCGCAACAAAGTTGACAATACCCCGCCACGAAAACATGGCAATATGCCAGTCTAAGGAGGCACAATGATAGAAACACTTAAGCAAGGTTTAATCATCACCGGTATTGGCATGGGCTTGGTCTTTGCCATGATTTTCCTCTTGTGGGGCATCATGGCTCTGCTCGTCTGGATTACCAACCCACGTGAGGAAAAAGCTGAGGAGACCGAGGTTATTGAAGAAACTGCTGTTGATCCAGCTCTTTTAGACATACCGGCATCCACCATCGATGATGAAGATGAACTGCAACGCTTAGCCGCGGCAATTGCCGTTGCCTACGCGCTAAAACGCCCCCGCCCACAGAGTTTTGCCACAGCCCCTCAGCTTGAACAAAGCTCTATGTGGCTTAGCACGGGTCGCGCCCAACAATTGCTATCAAGAAACAGAGGACGTAACTAATGAAAATTAAGGTTGAAATTCAAGAAAAAATCTACGAAGTCACCATTCAGGATATTCACGCACGACCGGTCATCGCTGAAGTTGACGGTGTGCAATATCAGCTTTGGCCCGAAGAGCAAGCAACCTCTCTTCCCGTGGCAAGTGCTGTCCAGTCCGCACCAGTCGCAGCCCCCGCAGCTGAGCCTGCCCCCGCTCCGCGCAAAGCAGTTGCAGCCGGCGCGAACACACTCAACGCGCCTCTTCCGGGCACTATTGTAGCGATTAATGTTCGCGAAGGCGAAAGCGTAGAAGAAGGTCAGGAACTTTTAACCCTGGAAGCAATGAAGATGAAGAACGAAATTCGAGCTGATCGCGCTGGGGTTGTGGCACGCATTCATGTTAATGAAGGTGATTTAGTTAAACACGGCGAAGCCCTTATAAGCTGGCAAGGTTAGGAGGGTCACTGATGGATTTTACGCAATTAATTGCTGAAGTTGGCAAAGGCTTTATGGCATTTGGCTGGAAAAACGCAGTCATGATTGTCGTTGCCCTGGTATTGATTTACCTTGCCATTGCCAAAGACTTCGAGCCCGTATTGCTCTTGCCAATTGGTTTTGGCGCTTTGCTCGCCAACCTGGGTATGAGTAACCAAGTTGGTTTTATGAAAGTCATCTACGATGCCGGCATCAAAACGGAACTATTTCCGTTGCTCATCTTCATCGGTGTTGGCGCGATGATTGACTTTAGTCCGCTCTTGTCACAACCAAGTTTGGTCTTGTTGGGCGCTGCGGGTCAATTTGGTATTTACTTTACGCTTTTATTGGCCATTGTGCTTGGTTTTGACCTGCCAAATGCTGCCTCTATTGGTTCAATTGGCGCAATTGACGGCCCAGTTGCCATTTTCGTAGCCAACAAGTTGGCTGATCCAGAGCTCATTGCCCCCATCGCCGTAGCGGCGTATTCCTATATGAGCCTTATTCCCATCATCCAGCCTCCAATCATGAAGCTGATGACCACTCGCAAAGAACGCCTCATTCGCATGGAATATGCCCCCAAACCTGTATCTCGCTTAACGCTCATCATCTTCCCCATCCTGGTTACTATTCTGGTTGCCTTGGTCGCGCCTGATGCCGCGCCACTGATGGCAGCCCTGATGTTAGGTAACCTTCTGCACGAAGCTCTGGTGGTGGACCGCCTCAGCAAGATGGTACAAAACGAGCTCATCAACATCGCCACCCTTTTCCTGGGCTTGTCAATCGGTGCAACGATGACTGGAGACAGCTTCCTGAATCTCAGAACCCTTATGGTACTGGCTTTAGGTTTAGGTGCTTTTGTTGTCGACACGATCGCCGGTTTGCTCTTTGGTAAGTTGATGGCATTAATAACAAAGAACAAGGTCAACCCGCTGATTGGCGCGTGTGGCATTTCGGCATTTCCTATGGCCGGACGCCTTTCCGCTAAGATGGCATTGGACGAAGATCCCAGCAACTTCATTCTCATGCACGCCATGGGCACTAACACCGCAGGCCAGCTTGGCAGCGTCATTGCCGGTGGCTTGTTGCTTGCGCTTGTATTGGGTGTGGGTGGTTAGAATCCCTCTTAAAACAATAATAAAGCCCCGTTGCAATAGCGGGGCTTTTCTTTTATGGATTTCTACAGATTAAGGCGATAACCGATTCCCCGAATGGTTTGAATCAGTTTGGGTTGACGTGGGTTTTCTTCCAGCGCGGTGCGTAGCCAACTGATATGTACATCTAAAGTTCGTGTATCACCGGTGTAATCGGTTTCCCATACACGACTAAAAAGTTCTTCGCGGGAGAGAATCTTACCCGATTTTTCCATCATTACCCGTAACAAATCGGAGCAACGTGGGGTGAGGTGAGCTTCTTTTTCGTGATAGTGCGCGACGCAAGTCTGGATGTTGAGCTCGAGAGGACCTTTTTTGATGATATGTTTATGGGCGGCGTTGCTGAACAACCGCAAGCGGTTGACCAATTTTTGCGCGGTAAAAGGCAAACGTAACAAAATATTGGCTTGGGGCGCTTTGTTAATGGCTTCGTCTTCAGCAATGATCAAAATAATTGGCAAATCAGGATAAGCACTGCGAATCCAATGCGTAATGCGCAAACCATTCGTACGCAAACTCATGGCGTTAATCACGACAACATCTGGCATGTCTTCCTTAATAAGCTCCAATGCCTCGCTGCCACTTCCCACATGAACAACATCAAAACCCTTTGACTCCAAATCTGAAGCAAAAGTGTTTTTAAGCCTTTGTTTACTTTCTATTAATAAAACTGATAAATCATTCGTTTTCAATTTATAAACCTTTGTTTCTTATACCACGATTTGGTATCTTCATACCCCTTTAAGTCTTGAGGAATGTCAAATAATGTCTGTTCTGTTATTATAGCCGAAAGAAATCTTTTATGTTAAAAATTCTTGTGCAAATTTAAGATTATTGTTATCCAGCGATAATCCACCTTACAATTCTCAACTAAAAAAGAAGAATAAAAGAAACAAGCTTTAAAATTGAGATGATTAAAGCCCGCGGGCGTGTTAGAATCAGAAAGAGCTTTTTTGATTTCCAGGATTGGTGATTTATGACAAAGATGACAGAATGTGAGATTGACAGCGTTAGAGTTAGCCTGACTAACCAGGATCGCGTTGTTGTCTTAAAGGATAAAAACAGCGAACGTTATTTGCCCATTTGGATTGGTCTTTTTGAATCCGAATCGCTGACCATCGCTCTGCAAGGTGTACAAACCGCGCGCCCGTTAACCCACGATCTTCTACTCAACACTATTCATTCTCTTGGCGCTCAATTTATTCGTGTCGAAATTGTATCCATTGAAGAAGATGTATACTTCGCCCAGCTCGTCTTGCTCATGGATGGTAAACAGGTCAATATAGATTGCCGTCCTTCAGACGCTCTCGTTTTGCTTGTGCGCGCGCGTGTACCAATCTTCGTTTCAGAAGAAATCATGAGCACCGCTGCTATCCAGCCCGAAGACCGACGACCTTATGACCTCTCTGCTGAGCCCGTTGAAGATAATCTTTCTGATGCCGATGATCTTTCCATCTTTAGTGATTTCTTATCCACACTCGACCTGGATAAAGATTCTGATAACCCGGAACCAATAACCGATGCGCCTCCCAAAACATTGGAAACCGAAATAAGTGCTGATGATTTGTTAAACGATATTGACGAGATTGATGATGATATCAGTGATGACGACCTCGACATCGATGATATACTTTTTGGACCAACCATCAACAACAACTGACTGAAGGCATACCATGAGCGATCAAATATCAACCACACAAAACGAAAGTCTCGTCCCAACCCAACTCTTTGACCGCGAGCTTGAAGAAGCCCTGATCGGCGCGATACTCATCAACCCTGATGCCTTCGTGGATGTTTCGCCCAAACTCAATTCAAAAGACTTTTACATTCACCGCCATGAATGGATTTGGGACGCGTTCAAACGCTTGCTCCAAGCTGACAAAAGCTTTGACATTATCACCGTCAAACAAGAACTTGAAAGCGCGGGTAAACTCGAAGAAAGTGGTGGCATGGACTACCTGATCAGCCTCACAAACCTCGTGCCAAGCTCTTTGCATGCTGAGACTTATGCTGAAGCTATCAAATCCCTTGCCATACGTCGCCGTCTGTTAAGCTCAGCCAACGAAATCGCAAAAATCGCCCATCGAAAAGACCTGGGCATCGAAACTGTCATTGAAGAAGCTGAAAAAGCTGTGTTTGGTGTAAGCCAGGATCGCTACAGTCGCGATTTGGTGCCTCTCGTGGATGTCGCCAAAGCTTATTCGGAACGCATCCAGGAAGCCAGCTTAAAAACCGAAGGCATTAGTGGTCTTGAAACAGGCTTGCGCTCGGTAGATTTGGTTTTAGATGGAATGCAAAAATCTGACCTGATTATTGTTGCTGGAAGACCAGGCATGGGCAAAACCGGCTTTCTTTTAGGAATTGCCAAACACGTTGGCATGCGACTTAAGCGCAATGTAGCTATTTTTTCGCTTGAAATGTCAAACACCCAACTGCTTCAGCGTATGGTTGCCCAGGAAACCGACATCGACTCACAAAAACTGCGCTCTGCCAAATTAAGCGAGGAAGAATGGACCCGAACTTTCTCGGCATTGAGCATTTTAGGCGAATCGCGCATCTTTATTGACGATACACCCGCCATCACCCCCCTGCAAATGCGCTCAAAATGCCAACGCTTAAAGATGGAAGAAGGGCTTGATCTGGTTGTTGTCGACTATCTGCAGCTCATGTCCGGTGACACCCGTACGGAAAACCGTGTGCAGGAAGTCTCCTACATTTCTCGAAATCTCAAAGTGCTCGCCCGTGACCTCGAGGTGCCGGTTTTGGCTGCAGCCCAGCTTTCCCGCGCGGTTGAACAACGCCAGGACAAACAACCTGTACTCTCAGACTTGCGCGAGTCTGGCTCACTGGAACAAGACGCGGATATCGTGATGTTTATCAATCGCCCCGACCAAATGAACGAAGACAGTCCTTTCCACAATTTGGCGCGTCTTGCTATCGCCAAACACCGTAACGGTCCCACCCATTCAGGCATTGAGCTCGTCTTCATCGAGCGCTTGGCTATGTTCCGCGACGCCGTTCGCCAAGAGTATCCCCGATGAGTGATCGTTTGAGCAAGCAAACTGGCTTCAATACCGATCCCCACGAAGTCGCGCTTCCCCGCGATTTTGTAAGCGCTTGCGCGGGCTTAGCTTCAGAGGCAATTCTTTTACTTATCCATTTTTTCAGCACCGCGGCTCAAACAACAGGCTCACCAGCGCACATCCGCCAGCAGGAGCTCTTGAACAGTTTCTCGAAGTGGCATGGCGGAAATGACGATAGCCTTCAAAAAACGCTCAACACGCTTATTGAAAACCATTTTTTGTTACTATGGCAGGAAAAGGAGTCCGTTTACCTCATCGCTGGAACACCTGAAGGACGTTTTTTTCTTCAAGAACTTCAATTGGGCGAAAAAGACTTTAGCCAGCCTGACAAGCCAATAACGCTAAACGATGAGCGCCCAAACATTTTTAAACTATACGAAACCCACATTGGCATTATCACCCCTATGATGGCAGAACAACTCAAGCAGGATGAGATTGATTTTCCTGCGGATTGGATTGAGGATGCTATTGAGGAAGCCGTGCAACGCAACGCCCGCAACTGGAAGTATGTAAGAGCTGTTTTATTGGCATGGAAAGACAGAGGACGTGACAAACAAGATGAAAGACATCAAAGCGATATCGACGCATTTAGAAAATTTACTCGGGAACAATCCGAACAAGAAAACTGATTCTGATAGCGATTACCACGCGAACCCGATGGACGAACAGTTTGGCCACCCTGACTGTCCTTACTGCCTTGGCTTGGGTTTTGTTGGGCGTGAACTGCCCATTGACCATCCCGACTATGGCAAACTCAACATTTGCAGCTGTCGCTTGCAGCACATGAACATCGCCAAACACAATGCCCTGCTCGATTTTAGCAACCTGGGTAGTTTGACCGGTCTGACCTTTGATAACTTTATGCTCCGTGGCAGGGTCGGTCTTGCTCCTCAACAAGCCGATTCTTTACAACAAGCTTTCAACTCCGCCAGACATTTCGCGGACACCCGCCAGGGCTGGCTGCTCTTAACCGGCACATACGGCTCCGGCAAAACCCACCTGGCAGCTGCTATTGCCAACGAAACGCTCGCCCAGGGTGTTCCAACCCTGTTTTTAACCGTGCCAGATTTATTGGACTGGTTACGCTTTTCTTTTAGCGCTGAGAGCGAAAGCAGTTTTGAAAATCGCTTTGCTGAAATCCGCACCGTGCCCATTCTCATTTTAGATGACTTTGGCACGCAAAGTTCAACTGCCTGGGCACAGGAAAAATTATTCCAGATTATTAACCATCGCTATATCAGCCAACTGCCTACTGTGATAACCAGTAATTATCGGTTTAATGATTTTGAAGGGCGTATCCGCTCACGCTTGATGGACCCGGAAATCGTCACCCGCGTTGATATCCTTGCGCCTGACTTCCGCAATCCCACTGATGAGGTCGGTCATCCTGAGCTTAGCAGCCTCAATTTGCACAACAAACAAATCTTTGACAGCTTCAGTTTGCGCCAGCAGGAAACCGCCCTACTCCCTGAGGATAAAGCCTCGCTCAAACGCGCTTTGGATATTGCCAAAACTTTTGCAAAAAACCCGTTTGGATGGCTTGTCTTCCAAGGACCTTATGCCTGTGGCAAAACCCACTTGGCCGCCGCGATTGGCAACTATCAGTCCGCGCTCGGCGCGCCACCTCTTTTTGTGGGTGTGCCCGATTTGCTTGATTACTTACGCGCCGCCTTCGCGCCTAACAGCACCCAAAGCCTTGACCGCCGCTTTGACGAAATTCGCTCAACGCGCCTGCTGATTTTGGATGACCTCGACACCCAATCCGCCACACCGTGGGCGCGCGAAAAAATATATCAGCTTTTCAATTACCGTTATGTCGCTGAGCTACCCACCGTCATCACCACCTCGCGTACACCTGCGGAACTCGACCAAAGGTTGTTTAGCCGGCTTTCCGATACGAGGTTATGCCGTATCGTCTTTATGAGTGCGCCACCTTTTACCGGAATTGTTGCAAGCAAACATCATAAAAAGTAATTAACGGTATAATCACACAGTTGCAATTAGTTGATATATCATCTATATTTATAGTTTCGTGGCGCTCATGCGCCATAATATATGAAAAGAGGTAAACAATACATGGAAAACATCGAACGACACATGCCCGATGGCTTTAATCTGCCTTATCGTATTAAACGATTAGCTGACCTTGCCCACAACCTTTGGTGGACTTGGAATCCTGAAGCCGCGCGTCTTTTCAAAGAAATTGATGAACTCAATTGGAATCTTTCAAGCCATAACCCGGTTGTCTTTTTGCGTAAAGTCGACCGTGAAGTTTTTGAAGACTTAATCAAGGATCGCTACTTCCTGAGCCGATATGACCACATCATTCGTGAGTTTGATAGCTACATGCAAAACAAAGAAACCTGGTATCGCACAAACTATCCCGAATTGGCTGATGAGCATATTGCCTATTTTTCCTTTGAATACGGCTTGCACGAATCGCTCAAAGTTTATGCCGGTGGTTTGGGCATCTTAAGCGGTGATCATGTGAAAGAAGCCAGTGATCTTGACCTGCCCTTCACCGCGGTTGGTTTTCTTTATACTTATGGCTACTTCGCCCAACACATCACCGAAGATGGCTGGCAGGTAGCACGCAACGTGGATATCAACTTTAACGATTTGCCCATCGCTGCCCTCTATGACGAAAATGGCGAACCGGTCAAAATTTCAGTTGAACTCCCTGGCCGCACGCTTTGGGCGCGACTTTATGAACTGAATGTTGGCAGAGTTCACCTGGTACTTTTGCACACCGACCTGCCCGAAAACAGCCCTCAAGACCGCGAGCTAACCGACAAACTCTACATCAGCGACCCGGAACTGCGTATTTCGCAGGAGATTCTGCTGGGCATCGGTGGCATGCGCGCGCTTGACCGCTTGGGTATCAAACCAACTATCTACCACATGAACGAAGGGCATTCAGCCTTCCTGAGCCTTGAGCGCTTGCGCCAGCTCATCGCGGATGGTAAGACATTGGAAGAAGCCAAAGAAATCGTCTCCGCTTCAAACATCTTCACCACCCACACACCCGTGCCAGCAGGCAATGATGAATTCCCCATTTGGCTGGTTGATAAATACTTTAACAACTACTGGGGCGAACTTGGTCTGGATCGTGAAGGTTTTCTGAACCTTGCCAAAATCAAGACCGACTGGGCTGATGAAGTCTTTAGCATGCCCGTCCTGGCTCTGAGACTGTCTGAATACCGCAACGGTGTTTCTAAGTTACATGGCGAAGTTTCGCGTGATATGTGGCAGGGTTTATGGCAAGACAAAGCTGTAGAAGACGTACCCATCACTTCTGTTACCAATGGTGTCCATACCGGTAGCTGGCTGGCTCGTCGCATTGCTGCCCTCTACAGACGCACCTTTGGGCCCGATTGGATCAATCGCATTGATGACCCCAAAATGTGGGAAGGCATTGAGAAGATCGATGATGCTGAGCTCTGGCAAATCCGTTTCCACCTCAAACGCAAGCTGGTTAACTACATGGTTACCCGCGCGCGCCACCAGTGGGCACATAACAACGTACATCCTGTGCAAACTGTGGCAAGTGGCGTTTTGCTCGAACCAAGCGCGTTGACCATTGGCTTCGCGAGACGTTTCGCTACCTATAAACGTGCCAATTTGATTTTCCGCGATTGGGATCGACTGATGCGCATCATCACCAACCCCAAGAAACCCGTGCAGATCATTTTTGCCGGCAAGGCGCACCCCAGTGATGAGCCCGGAAAACGCTTGATTCAAAAAGTCTATCGTGCGGTAAAAGATGCCCGCAACGGTGGTCGCTTGGTCTTCCTCGAAGATTACGACATGGACATGGCACGTTACCTGACCCAGGGTGTGGATGTTTGGCTCAACACCCCTCGCCGACCACGAGAAGCAAGTGGCACCAGTGGCATGAAAGCTGCCATGAATGGCGTGCTTAACTTCTCCGTCCTCGATGGTTGGTGGGCTGAGGGCTACAACGGCATCAACGGTTGGGCTATTGGTGACGACACCGAATATACCGACCTTGACGCCCAGGACACAGCCGATGCCAACAGCCTGTACGACACCCTCGAGCAAGAGATTGTGCCGCTTTACTACACCAAGCGCAGTGCTGATGGCTTGCCTGGCGATTGGATCCAGCGCGTGAAAGATTGTATGCGCAGTGTCTCACCAGCTTTTTCTATGACTCGCATGGTCAAGGAATATATGACTGAGCTCTACCATCCTGCCATGCTCGGCGCAAAAAAACATGAAAAATAGGAGTTTTTAATGGGACCTTTTGTACTTGAATTTTCCTGGAATACTATTTTAGTATCTCTGCTTATCTTCGCTGTGCGTGTTGTCGGAATGGCATTAGATACCCTCCGCATCATGCTTGTTATGCGCAAAAAACAAGGCATTGCCTGGGCTTTAGGCTTTTTGGAAACGGTCATCTACGTTCTCTCAATCGGCGTTGTCTTGGATGATGTCAATAATGTGCTTAAAGTTGTTGCTTACGCGGCAGGTTTCGCCACGGGTAGTGTGGTGGGTATGTGGCTTGAAGGCATGTTGGCCATCGGTCACGCGCATATCATCATCATTACCCAATTACCAGGCTCAGTCGTAGCTGACGCTTTACGCGCCGGTGACTTTGCCGTGACTGAAATTCCTGCCGCGGGAAAAGATGGTAAAGTGTGGCTGTGTGATCTCACTGTAACACGCAAAAAGGTGAAAGAAGTTGAAGCCATCGCCCGCGAAGCAGACCCTGATGCCTTTGTTACCATCGAAGATATCACCCCACTCCATCGTGGTTATTGGGGTTCCGGGCAACTTAGCCGTTAGTTTTTTAATGGATGAGACAAAAAGACCCTCGTAATAAAGCGAGGGCCTTTTTATTGACAAACGATTATTTGATTACCGTTCCTTTAGAAGGATATCAGATACTTGTAGGATGCCTTTTGCCTTTTTATCCTGGGAGCCCACTAATAAGGCAATTCGGATATATTTTACCTCCGTGATATCAACGCCAAGCAAATTGCTGCTTATCTCATCTTTTATACGCAAGTAGATATCTAATTGCTCACCTGATGCAATCCTGATATTGTGCACAGTATTCGTATCGGATACCGCCTCAGGCGCGCCAACAAAGTTTGTTCCAGCGAAAAAATCTTCATTGACATTCAAATAACGGGTAAGTCCGATTTGTTCTTTATCAGCGTTCAAATAAGAGACAGCAAGTATCGAGAAACCCGAGCCAGATAATAAAGGTAATCCCCCATCATTAGCATAGGTATAAAGCTTACATGAAAAAACCAGATCAGTATTATTCACCGGGACAGTCTGTAAAAAGCCAACATGCCCAAGACCTTCCTGGCTAATGACCAACATACGATTGAAGGGAGAGTTTCCTGAGTTTTCGATGGATGCTTTCGCGCTACCACCTGAGTCCTTTAGGACTCGTTCCCAGCTTTCAAAATCTTCAAGGAAATAGCCATTTTGAATAAGATTGTTCGGGTCAGGTGTGGGTTTTGTCGGTTCAAAAACAACAGATTCTTTGGTTGGCGCTTCTGTATTCTCGATGACTGGCGTTGGTGTGTCTGGTACTTGCGTTGCTTTTACTTCGGTCATGACTACTGTGCTTGTCGCTGTTTCAATTTCTGTAATTATAGCTACCGCAGTCGGTTCGCCCACGTTCCAGCGATCGAAAAAGCCCCGTTTATCGAGCACAATATAAGCAATCGCGCCTGCCAAAGCTATAATGAGGAACAAAACCACAAAAACGATTGGCTTAGCCTTCTTTTTTGGCTTTGTTTCAATCCCCGCGCCTGTTCTGCCATAGTTAACATTCGTCGTAGTTTCGGCAACATTATCAGCCTGACTTTCGGTATCCATCTTCTCCATCGCTTCCTGATACTTAATCGCCTTCATATGCGCCAAGGCGACTTCATTTTCCGGGTCGATCTGCAAGGCACGTATATAACAATCTTTTTTATTCTTGGGATCGCTATAGACTTCAGCCATCCAGAGCCAGGCTAAAACGTTGTCAGGCTGTTCCTGAATAAGCCCCAATAAGAGGGAATGCGCGCGTCTTTTATCGCCAGCTTCAATGGCTTGAATTGCTTCATGAATGGTTCTTTCCATAATCTACCTTTTCCACAATAATGACTGTCTGAATTCGTTTACTAATGTCTATTTTACACGATTAATATTGGATTCTTCGCTTATAATTAACCAACGATGAAAATGAGGAGCTGAATATGGAGATTAAGTCATCTGAATTTTATTTTGGTCAAGCCTTTGACCTTACTGAAGGTAAAGTTATTCCAAATAAACTCACCTTTTATGACCCGCAGGATCTTGTGACCCATGGTGTTATCGTGGGTATGACCGGCTCGGGCAAGACGGGTTTAGGCATTATATTGCTTGAGGAAGCCGCTTTGCAAGGCATTCCCGCTATTTTGATTGACCCCAAAGGTGACCTCACCAACCACCTGCTCCACTTCCCTGATCTGCAAGCACAGGATTTCGCGCCCTGGGTAGACGAAGATGCCGCCAAACGCGAAGGGCAAAGCGTTGAAGAAGCCGCCACAGCCGCTGCCGCGAACTGGGCAAAAGGCCTTGAACGCTCGGGAATCGACAAAGCCCGCATGGAAAAATTAGCCACAAACGTTGACTATGCGGTTTACACCCCTGGCTCAACCAGCGCTATACCAATCAGTATACTCAGCTCCTTGCGCGCGCCAAAGCTCGACTGGGAAGAAAATAAAGAGATGTTGCGCGAAAATATCAGCAGCACCGTTACCGCCCTGCTTGAGTTGGTTGGTTTCAAGAATATTGATCCCATCCGCTCGCGCGAGCATATTCTGCTCTCCAACATTTTTGAATACAACTGGAGCAAAGGCACCAATCTGACCCTTGAAGCCCTCATCTTACAGGTCCAAAATCCGCCTTTTGATAAATTAGGCGTTTTTGCCATGAGCAAATTCTATCCGGAAAAAGAACGCTTCGAATTAGCCATGCTCCTCAATAACTTCATCGCCGCGCCAAGCTTCGAAAACTGGCTCAAAGGTCAGCCTCTGGATATTGGCTCCATCCTCTACGCACCGGATGGCAAACCCCGCCACAGCGTTTTTTACCTCGCTCACCTCAGCGACCAGGAACGCATGTTCTTCGTGACCCTGCTTTACTCTGCCATCGAAACATGGATGCGCAGCCAGGCGGGCACTACCAACCTGCGCGCCCTGGTCTACTTTGACGAAATCGTGGGCTATTTACCCCCGGTTGCCAACCCGCCCAGCAAGCCGATTATCTTGCGCATGCTAAAGATGGCGCGCGCTTTCGGCGTTGGTCTCGTGCTTTCAACCCAGAATCCAATCGATCTTGACTACAAAGCCCTCAGTAATACCGGCACCTGGATGATTGGCCGCCTTCAAACCGAGCAGGATAAAGCCCGTCTTTTGGACGGCCTGGATGGCATCGCTGGTGGCTTTGACCGTGCCTACTTTGACAAAGCCATTTCCGCCCTTGGAAAACGCGTATTTCTCCTGCACAATGTGCATGCCAAAGGACCTGAAGTCTTTACCACCCGCTGGGCGATGAACTACCTGCCTGGTCCCATCACCCGCGAAAAGCTTGATGACCTCAATCGTTTGGTCGGCGCGGATATCGCGGTCATGCAAGCCATCAGCCTGCAGGCTGAAGAAGAGCAAGAAAGCGACATGGCAGACATCCCCACCGCTACTGGCACATCTGCCACAGTTGGTACTGAGCCCAAACTCCCTTCGAGCGTGGATTTGGCATATCTGCCGATCAACGTCAATCCCGGCGCGGCTTATGACCAAGCCATGCGACAAGGCGTATCGCATGGCAGCCAACCAGCCTATCACTATCAATCCCTGCTCATGGGTCAGGCAACGGTCTACTATGCCAATCGCACTCACGAGATCGATACCCAACGAAAAATTGGCGTGCGATTGAGCAATTTGCAAGGCCGTGGATTAGTGCGCTGGGATGATTACACAAGCGAAGCGGTTGATCTACACTCCACAGACAGCGCGCCGTTACCCAACGCCACATTTTCAGCGCTCAACTACCCTGTTGATGACGAAAAAACCATCAACGATCTCAAAAAAGATTTCATTGAATGGATTTATCGAAACGCGCCAATCACCGTTTTTCGCAATGAAGAGCTGAAACTCAGCTCACGCGTTGATGAGAGCCTTGAAGACTTCAAAACCCGCTGCGAGGAAGCTTCGCAAACCGACAGTGAAACCGCGATCAAGAAAATCACCGATGCCTACGCGAAGAAAAAAGCCGCCGCTGAGAGCAAACTCATGAAAGAGGAATTGAAGCTTGAAAAATTAGAAGAAACCCTCAAAGGTCGTCGGCTTGAAGAAGGCGCGACTGGCTTAACAACCGCCCTAAGTTGGATAGGCAGCTTTAATAAAAACCTTGGTAAATTGGTCGGCGGTGGACGTAAGAGCATCACCAGTTCCATTACCAAACGTCGCCTTACCGCCAATGCCAAAAAAGCTGTTGAAGAATCCGAATTGATGGTCGAACGTTACAAAGAAGAGCTCGCCATGGTTGAAGAGCAAATGGCAGAAGAACTGGATGCCCTACGTGACAAGCATACCGAGATGACCGGCGAAATTCGTGAGATTGCCATCAACCCGCTCAAGAAAGACATTGTGGTTGAGTTCTTTGGCTTGGCATGGGAACCCAACTACGCTTACAAAGAAGGCGAGAGATGGGTGATGATCCCTGCAAATGAGGCAAAAACCGCCATTTAACCATTTTGTCTATTGATTCAAAAACAGCACGTGCTACTCAAAGAGACGTGCTGTTTTTTTAGTTGACACTTGTATTTAGTCTTGAGGTTCCGCCCTGCGAACATCACCCCGCACGCTCACAGCCAAATCCCAAAGACTTCCTGGCAAAGCCTGCTGATAGATATCAAAATCGCTGGTACGCAGGGTGTAAGTTTTACCATCCGCGTTAAAGTAAATCGTATAGCTTTCACTTCGACCTCCAACGCGCTGGTTTTGCATCAGGTTCACATCAGGCCAGGCAACATTCGTGTTTGTCCCTGTCGCGGTCAAGGTATCCACATGCACCCAGTCCATGATTTCGTAATCGCAATAATCCTCATAGACCTCATACACACAGTCCTGCACCACCTGACCAATTCCCGTGCCGGTATCCACCGTATAAGGCTCGCCACAGCTTTCAACAGAACCGCTCACATAGGTCGAAGAATCGTATCGGTGACGAGAATAGCAGCTACTCACCGTGGCATTATAGGGGATATCCGAACGCCAGTCGCTATCGCTGACGGTCGTATAAGCCTCAATCGCGATATTCCGTTCCCAGGTGCTGCTCACTACCGTCGCGCTCTTGTTAATTGTGCGGTTCGCGCGAATGGTGTTCCAGGCAAAATAACCGCAAATAATCAAAAACACCAGCATTAAAACCAATAACAAATTTCGCGACATGGGCGGCATGCTCGGCTGATACGCGGAAACTGGCGTATATGTGTTTGGTTCAACTTCAACAGGCTGGGCGTCCTCCCCAACCGCCATCCCACTGGGACGCGACTTCGCGCCAACGGTCAAATCGCCAGTACACTGCAAGCAAGTCAGGGCGTTTGCAAGATTGCGCGAACCGCAGTAAGGACAATGCTTGTCTGGACCAGATTGCGCCATGCGGATAAGCGCTTCGTCCTTTATAAAATTAAAGGATTCCGCATCAACTTGTTCAAATTTAACATCAATTGCCTGTGGCGCGCCGCAAGCCGTACATGACTTGATGGCACCTGGGTTTTTGGCACCACAGCTATCACAATGCCAAATAAGTTGCACATATCCTAAGATTTTTCTTGCCATCTTGCCCTATGCCTTGTCAGATTTGATGGTCGCCCGAACAGCTTCAACACCCGTGATGGCGATAAGCCCTTCAGCACCAAATAGTAATGGGATAAAACCAAATACCGATATCAGGGATAATAAGAGAACAATAATACCCAATGTCAAGCTATACGATCTGAGTCGCAGAAAAATCGCCCAGCCATTTTTCCATGCCAATTTCATTGAGACTTCATCCTGCAGAAAAAAACAAGACAAGCTTAAAAACTGCCAGACACTCCAGAACACTAAAATCACCAAAAACGCACCAGCGATACCCATGCTAACGCCAGAATCCAAGCTGGTCATACTCAAAAAATAAAAGCTAATCACAAAAATCAAAAAAGCATATACCGAAAGATTAACGATCCCCCAAAGCAAATTTTGCTTAAAATAGCCTTTGAATCCCGCCCAAAAGCCCATCAGACCCGATCGATTGCCGCGCGCTAAATCCCGCGCCTGATGAAAAACGCCAAAAGTCGCGGCAGGTAAAAGCACAACTGTCATACTGCATAAAAGAGCCACCAAACCAACCACAGCTTGGTTTGCCCAATCGTCTGCCCAAAGTTTAACAGCATTGCCAATAACTTTAAACGCGTCCTTGCTTGAGAGCTCGTTCATGCTATGATTATAATTGAAAGACAGAAAAGGAAACGAAGGATAACTATGTTAAAGACTGAAAATGCCCTCTTGATTATTATCGACATTCAAGGCAAGCTTGCCGAAGTGGTTAACGAAAGCGAAAAACACAACGCGGCTGCCATGAAAATGATTGCCGGCGCCCAGGCTTTGGAGCTCCCCATTTTGCTCACCGCCCAGGCACCTCACAAAATTGGACATACAACTGAGCAGGTACGCGAGCTTTTGCCAGATCAACACGAATTCGCGCGCATGGGTTTTAGCATCTACACCAGTCCTGAAATTGTTGACGCGCTAAAAGCCTCTGGTCGCAAGCAGATGATCCTATGCGGTTTCGAAAGCCACATTTGCATTTATCAAAGTGCGTTAGACCTCATGAATGCTGGTTACGAAGTCTATATTTTGGTTGACGCGGTCTCATCCCGCGACCCACAAAATAAAAGCTACATCCTACAGGAACTCCGCGCGGAAGGTGCCCACTTGGTTAACGTTGAAACCGTATTTTATGCCATGATGCGCGACCCCAACCACCCTGCTTTTAAACAACTTTCAAAATTAGTAAGATAAACCTTTCAATAACAACTTCTGTAAAAAAACTGCGCTTACTTATAAAGCGCAGTTTTTAATGTAGCCAATAAGCTTGACTCGAATGGTCACACGTTTACCTTCGAGCCTCAACCGTTAGGTTGATGTCCATTTCATGCCCATCACGAATGACAGTAAACACCACCACATCACCTGGATTCTTATTAATTACGATATAGTTAAACATCTCGCTAAAGTCTTTAACTGAAATGCCATCCACAGCGATAATCAAATCACCGCCTTTGTAATAACCTTGCACCTGGCTGGGTTGTGTTCCGCCACGTAAGCCAGCTTTATCTGCAGGACCACCCTGAACCACATCACTGATATAAACACCAACCGACTGTGGCAAATCAAGCGCTTCCTGGAGCGATAGACTAATATTACTCAAGCTGGTCATGCCCAAATAGGGATATTCAAACGAACCTTTTTCAATCAGAGAAGGTACAACCTTACGCGCCACATTGGACGAAATCGCGAAACCAATGCCGGTATTAATCGCGTCGCCAGTGATGGAAATACCCGAAGTTTGAATGGCACGGTTTACGCCAATCACTTCGCCATTCAGGTTCAGTAATGGTCCACCAGAGTTACCAGGGTTAATCAAAGCATCAGTTTGGATAGTATCTCCAGAGGAAAAATAGCCTCCACTCGATGATTGTCGCATCGAGTCCAGAATCCTGCCACGCGCTGAAACCACACCCACCGTCATCGTGCCACTTAAGCCATAGGGGTTACCGATAGCTGCCACAGTTTGACCAACTTTCACCAGATCACTGTCACCAAAGACAAGCGGAACCAATTGACTGGGGTCAACATCGACTTTGATAACAGCAAGGTCTGAGTCAATATCTTTACCTACAATGCTGGCATAGCTCTTTAAGCCCGATTGAAAATGCACTTCAATCGTATCTTGCCCTTCCACAACATGGTAGTTGGTAACGATATGTCCTTGGGTATCAACCACAAAGCCAGTACCTTGCGAGCCACCACTGCGCACGCCCATACCCTGAATAGAAACAACACCAGGACTTACATGTTCATAGAGCGCTTCCAGCAGATCCTGATTATCTTCTAATACAGGGTTAAAACTGGGCGCTGGCGGTTCTGGTAATGCTGCTTTAGCTGTGGGAGTTGCTTCAAAAACCTGCTCCAGCGTAGGCACTGTTTCTCTCATTTCCTTGGCTGCCCGGCTCAATATAGACGTTAAGCCACAGGCGCTCAACAAAACGAAGATGACTATTAAAGCTATAATTTTTTGTATTGTTTTCTTTGACATTACTACCTCATTCATTTATACCTGTACTTATTTTACGCCCCAAATGTATAGTTTTCGTTAAAGTTCTAAACCTTGTTTTCCAATTTGCCACACAAAAAACGGAAAGCGAAACGTCCTTGAATCATTTTCGTCATCAAGGGCGTTCGCAAACAATTTAATACTTAGCCTAAGCCAACAATGCGTCCTGTTGCGAAATCAATATCAATATCGTAGTAAACCGGGCGAGTAGGCAAGCCAGGCATGGTTGACATAGTGCCCAGCAGCGGATAAACAAATCCTGCACCAACCGACGCGCTCACACTCTGAATGGGTATTCTAAAGCCCTTGGGCACGTTCTTGAGTGTGGGGTCATGGCTGATGGAAAGATGGGTCTTTGCCATACAAATCGGCAAGTTACCATAGCCCAGTTCGGTGTAGCGTTTAAGGCGTTCTTCAGCTTCGGGACTGTAGTCAACACCATCTGCACCGTAAATTTCTTTGGCGATCGTTTCAATCTTGTCTTTAAGGCTCATTTCTGATGGGTACAGGAACTTGAAATTGGAAGGTTCCTCACAGGCTTTAATAACTGCTTCAGCCAATGCCACTGCGCCAGCACCACCCTGACTGAAATGGTCAGCAGCAACAGCATCCACCACCCCCGGATGAGCCTTGGCGATTTTACGCACAAGTTCAATTTCGGCGTCGGTGTCGGTTGGGAAGCGGTTGATTGCCACAACAACCGGAACGCCAAATTTTCGGGCGATGTCAATGTGTGCCAGTAGGTTCTCGGAGCCTTTTTCGACCAGTTCAAGGTTTTCTTCAATATATTCCGGTGCCAAAGGCGTACCCGCGACAACTTTTGGTCCACCACCGTGCATTTTCAGCGCACGCACGGTCGCCACCAAAACCACCGCGTTGGGAATATTGCCGGAATAGCGGCACTTGATGTTGAAGAACTTTTCCATACCCAAATCAGCAGCAAAACCTGATTCTGTGATGACATAATCCGCCAGTTTCAACGCGATTTTGTCTGCCACAATGGAGCTGTTGCCATGGGCGATGTTGGCAAACGGGCCAGCATGTACCATCACGGGCGTACCTTCAAGCGTTTGCAAAAGTGTGGGTTTGATCGTTTCCATCATCAACACAGTCATCGCGCCTGCGATGCCCAAATCATCAGCGGTCACGGGTTCGCCTGAGCGGCTTTGCCCAATCACGATGCGCGCTATGCGCTCGCGCAAGTCTTTTAGATCCGTGGCAAGGGCTAAAATAGCCATCAATTCAGAAGCCACCGCGATGGTGAAATTCGTCTCGAGTTCGAAACCTTTTTCAGCTGGTCCTTGCCCAACCGTGATACCCCGCAACATGCGGTCGTTGGTGTCTATAACGCGTCGCCAGGTGACTGTTTCAGGGTCAATATCCAGCCGCGTGAATTTGCTTATTTCCTCATCGGTGAGTTTATTTGGATCGCGCTCGGTAATGCCTAATCTTTTCAAACGTCCAATCATGCTCATGGCAAACTGGCGATTGCCTTTTTTGTCAGCAGGACACAAACGATTAAACAAAGCTTTATCACTTTGGCTGCTTTCGTGAAACATGCGCGCGTCAATGGCAGCAGCAAGCAAGTTGTTAGCAGCGGTAATGGCGTGGATATCACCAGTCATGTGCAGGTTCATGTCTTCCATCGGGATGACCTGGGCATAGCCCCCACCTGCCGCGCCACCTTTAATGCCAAAAGTCGGTCCTTGCGATGGTTGCCGAATGGCTGTCACAACAGTTTTACCCAGATGTGCTCCCAAAGCCTGGCTTAAACCGACCGTGGTGGTAGTTTTGCCTTCGCCAAGTGGTGTTGGGGTGATGGCGGTCACGTCGATGTATTTGCCATCGGGCACATCCGCCAGTCGCTCAAGCACGTCCAGGCGTACCTTGGCTTTGTAATTGCCATAAAGTTCCAGCTCCGAATCTAAAATGCCTAATTCGCGCGCGACCTGTTGAATGGGCTTTAGCGTCGCGTTTTGGGCAATTTCATAATCCGCGGGTACGGGGCTCTTGATTTCGAGACTTGTCGGGATGAATTCCGCTCTGTTCAAAACTTTTTCTTTTTTTGTCATTTGTTCTCCTGAAATTTATGGAAGGTTCAACGCTTCTTTGCTTAAAGTCGCAAAAGCTTTTAGGGTTAGGCTTTCTCGCTCGCCATTATAAGCAACCGATACAATGACTTCGGTCGCGCTGGAAGATTTTATTAGCTCGCTCAGTTGCTGCCCACCGCCGACAATTTCGCCATGTTCGTTATAGACCAAAACATAAATCAGCGCTTTGTGCAAATCGATGTTGAGATTATTAACCACCGAAACGCGCGCCTGATTATCATCTATCAGCGCGGCTTGTGACGCGCTAAGGGGATTGTAACCCAATTGTGAACTGCCAAATTCGCCGGGTACGATGATGAGATCCACGGTAAAGTGTTCGGGATAGATTCGCGTCGGTTCAGGCCGATTTGGATCAACCGTTGCTGATGGCGTGGGTGTTTGCTCTAACTTTGTGGGCTCAGCAGTGGGCGCTTCTGGTGTTGGGTCATCAACAGGTGGTTCTGGAGTTTCTATGATATCCGTCGGTTCCACAGGATCAGTTGGCGTTTCGATGGGATAGGTATTCTGGCTCACAGCTCGGGCGAGCACGCCAATCCCCCGCGCCTTGGGTGTCGCGGTAGGCTCTGTCTGGTCCTGTATGCTTGTTGGGCTTATTTCAGGCGTTCCCGAACTGGATGGTGTCGGAGTAATTTCCGGATAGTATTCAGTATAAGGTACGTCCTGCATCGCGGAAGCGAATAAGATTTCTTCTTTTGGCCAGATATAATCGATATAGCCCATATCGCTAATCACAACCTTACCAAACTCATCGCTCAAAGTGAGAATGTAAAAGGTGTCAGTTATCAGATTATCAGAAAGGTTTTCAAGCACCGCACCACCAACAAACTGCATATGCTCATCAACTTTATAATTCCAATCCTTAACCTTAATCGTATCCCACCATCTTCCCGCTTCAAGCGAAGCGGAATATTGCGTAAGCCACGGGTAAATCTCTACCCAAGCGACATCGGATTCGTTTAAGATTTCCACAGGCACAGCTATGCCCATTTGATCTTTGTGGGGCACAAAATCAACAATCCGCGTTCCACCACCAATAATTTCATTATTTTTGTTATAGGCAATGGCATTCAAACGCACTTGGGTATATGTGTAGGGATCAGAGTTATTAAGCCAGGCCGTAAAAGTACTTTGGCTTTCGGTTTTTTGCAGGCTGGACATGCGCACGCTGAGCGGCTGGCTGTATTTCAAATTGCGGTCCAAAACGCCACTCACAACCCGTAATTCCACATTATAGACCACAAAACCTGGCATCAGCTCGAAATGATACGCCAAACCAGTCATCTCCTGGGGGAAGATGTATTTGACCATGGTCATATCCTGGTGCAAGCGATTGCCATTGACATCACGGGCATAAATCTCAAGATAGACGTCTTTAGCGATTGCGTCACTGACGGTATTGCGAACTTTCGCGAAAAGGGTCACCTTGGTGCCATCCTGGATAAATTTCAGCTCGGTTAGTTGAACTGGGTTGGCGTCCTGCAGGTTAGCTGTTGGCGTTTGAAATGGCTCATCGTAAACCACCTGAGGTGTGCCATTAACCATGATGATTGTGGGCTGGGCAGGGGGCAGGGTAGGCGCGCTGCTTGTTGCAGTAGGATCACCGGCTACGTTTATGCCACAGCCACTTAAAAGACTAATAATGAGCAAAATAATCATTGCCCGCGCAGGATAAAATTTATTATTCATCATAAGTCACCTTTATTCGCTATGCGCGAAGCCATCAGTAAATGGCATATATGTGAATTATAACGCGATGTGAGCAGTTGTAAAAGAATAGGAAGCGTCTGCCCTGTGTCTAATTTCGTTTGGAGCAGAAAAACAGAAAAAAATCTCAGCGTATGTGCTGAGATATGGATTGACTAATGGTAGGGCTGGCCGCTAACTGTACGAACTTTATATTCTCAACGACATCCTCATATTGCTCAATACAACCAACCTCTTTCAGCAAATCAGCATAAGAATACTCTATCTTCATACGCGTTTCGGAGTACCAGCACTTAATCTCGAGATAGTCATCATAAACATAAATTTCATCGACAAGATAATCCAAGATAAAATCTCTTACCTCTTCATCTGAAAAGTCAGGATTTTTATACTTTTCGAAAAAGGCTTGAATACTATATTTATCCTCAGTCATTTGCCTTTTGTTTTCTTCAACTATAATCGCTGATGTTAAATCTTTAACTTGTTTTTCTAATTCCAGCAATCGGGAATGGGTTGTTTCGGTGAGAATACCTTTTTCTATTGCCTGAATAATGTTTCGTAATTTACTTTCTGTGTTTGACTTCTCTTTTTGAAGCCCTTCCAGGAACTTACTTTCAACATAGTATTTTTGGTGATAATCAGCGGCTTCAAATGCCAGGTCTATGGCACCAGAAGTCTCTCCCAAAAGCATCTTAAGGAAGTCAATAACAATTTCCTCTACCAGATCTTTTTTTATATTTGTTTTCTTACAGCCGTTTTTCTGCTTGCGTTTTCCTGCACATGAATGGTAATAATATGTTGCTCCAGTTCCACTCGTACCGGAAATGCCTTGCATTGTATTTTTGCAATATCCACAAAAGAGTTTTTCGGTTAACCAAAATCGCGGTGCGATGACTAATTCATCGCCTTGCGATGTGGCTTTTCGAGTGGGCTTTTTACGTTTATTCAACTTGAGCATTTTCTGCGCTTGTTCAAACAAAGTCTTCTCAATAATTACAGGCATGCCACCCTCAATCTCAAAATCACCATATTTATAAACGCCAGTATATCTGTTATTCCTTAGAATGGAACGAAGCCCATTGATAGTAAAATCTTTGTTGTTTACTGTTTTGATTCCTTGCCCATTCAGCGTATCTGCAATCTGTTGCATTGGTTCTCCGTTTGCATAATTATGGAAAATCCTTTGCACTACTGGTGCAGTATCGGGGTTAATGACATATTTTTTATCTGGACCAATTTCATAGCCAAAAATTCTGTGTCCATTTGATAAGCAATTTTCAGCATTGTATCTCATGCCACGTTTTACATTAACTGAAAGCTGGCGGGAGTAAAATTCAGCCAACCCTTCAATCAGCCCTTCCAACAGAGCGGATTCGGGTGAATCATTAGGTGTAGGTTCTGCGATAAGCAGGATTTTACAATGTGCATCAAGGATTTTTTTCTTAGCCCAAATCAGTGAGTACCTGTCCCGTCCTAATCGATCTGTTTTCCAAAGAATAAGATAATTAGGTTTAAGTGTTTTTAATTCCGCCAGCATGCTTTGATATCCTGGTCGTTCCTCAGTGGTTCCGGAAATACCCCTGTCCTCATACTCTTTAATAATGGTTAGCCCGTTTGATTTTGCAAATCCTTGGGCGGCCAACCTTTGCTGTTCAATGGAATCATCGTTTTGCGCAGTGGAAGAATAGCGGTAGTAAGCAATTGCTATATTGCCATCATTAAAATTTTTGTTTGATATTTTATTCATAATAAATTCCTTTCAGATGGCACCTGATCGTATTGATCAGATGATGCATCGTATTATTCTTAGTATTTACACATAACATCAGCAGTGCATACTTGTACAATAAACATGTTCCCCACCAAATCAAATCACCCACCCTCCTTAGGCGTTGCGAGAACACTTCACGACGCGAACAATATAATTTTAATTGAAACGCTTTAAAAGAGCAAGTAATTCAGAAAATATTTTCTATAGCGTTTTTAGATAATCTTCCTTTTATCTCTCCCGCCATCGCCGTCGATGGGGAGAATTGGTTTCTTCATTTGTCTCAAGCTATCTGTTTTGAGCATAAGTTTCTTTTCTGTTGAAAAGCAAACCCAGTACGATAGCTGTTTTGTTACTTATATAGCAACTGTCAGGCTGAGTACAAAGAAAAAGGCTGTTTAAAGGCGTCTTTTTCGGACCGGCAAACCTTATGAAACCCTATAAAAGTCTACTAAAGTCTATATTGGGTTCAAAAAACAATGCTGAATACAAGGAAAAAGGGGGACTCAAAAGATGTTTTTTAACGCTTTTCATGTAAAAAAACCTATAAAAGTCTACATTTGAGTTTTTCAAAAAATGAGGTGGGTACCGAAGTGGGTACCGAAAAAACACCTCAAAAATCCATATAATACAAGGAAAATTTGGAAAGAGAAAAAAGGGCGGTACCCAAATGCGTTTTAAAGTGGGTACCGTAATTCTTTATATGCCATATGGATTATTCTTGTGTGGTACCCAAGGTACCCACCTTATACTACCCTTTAAAAGGGAATATACACCTTTTTTCTCTTATTTGAATCATATTGGATGTGTATTAAAAAGGGAAAGAAGAATCAGATATATATCCTATATATAAAGGTTGAAAAAAAGTGGGTACTTTGGGTACTTTGCTGAAAATTCCCGAATTCTTCATATCTCATATGTTTTTTTTCGGTACCCACTTTTTTTTCGAAATGGGTACCGCTGGGTACCGCTCCCGAATTCTTCATATCTCATTTGGATTGTTACGGTACCCACCTTTTTTGGGCACTTTGGGTAATTGTTGACTTTTATAGACTTTTACCCTAGAATAATTTTTCTAAACAGTCTTTTTGTATGTTGTTTTTTGATGGTTAATGTTGTTAAATGTTGATAAAACTGAGCTGAAAAATCTGAAAATATTTGGCTTTTTGATTTGATAAAAACCTTCATTTTCCGTAGAAATATTTTTGGATAAAAGAATTGCAGAAAGCAAACCTTATAAAACTTTACATCCACTTTTTCCTCTGTATTTATGCTTAAAATAAGGATGGAAATTGTCTTTTTAGAGCCTTGTAAGCATTTTTACTTACTCAGATTTGTTTCTGTTTCGTATCTCAAGCTTGATTTGGGCACCCCTGAATAGGGGGACGAGCGCGGGCGCTCGGATAAGGGCTGAGGGCGTCGCCAGACGCTCCGAAGCAAGGGGTCGCCAGACCCCGCAGGGCTGTCGGCTATGCCGACCATCATGGGTCGTTGAAATCTTGTTTCAAAAAGACCCGTGACGTCAGCCCCCTTATGCCCTTTTTACTCTTTTGCCACAAATTGTCGTTCCAACGCTTTTGTGGCGCAATATTGTTTGCCATCAATCGCAAGAAATTGCGATTTGGCAAAGATAAAAGGCGACAACACAACTGTGCTAAATATTGTGTTGTTAGCCTTTGTTTTGTGTGTGTTTTTTTACACATTGTGTAATTTGACACCTTTTTCCCTCGATGAAATTCTTAATTTTGTGTTGTCCGCAGGACACCATTTGACATCATGTGTTTTTTGTGTTGTTAGTCCAAAAAACGGTATGGAAAAACGTGTGAAAACACACACAACTGGTGCCCATATGGGACTGCAGCAAGCCTGGTCTTATACTTTTAACCAATTCTTGCACCGGTCATTTTAAGCTGGTTCCGGACCTCTTTATGTGATATCTGCTCCGTTAGATATTGGCGGCGCCAGGTGCCATGTGAGTCGATTTTAGCAACGTTATTCATCTCAGATGATTTGGCTCAATGTGTCGATTTAAATGGTCGGGATAAGCAAACATTTCGGATTGGCATCATTGATAGAATGATATGATGTAACGGTTTGTTACCGGTTGCGTTAGTAGCGCCGATTTCGCAACAGCTTGATTTTGCAGTATCCTGTTGAAAGAATAATACTAATTATTTTCTTTCAACAGGATTGGTTGCGCAATGGCGATGTGAGGCGTTGGAACAGAACACGCCAGCATAGTATATTTTGGAAGTATTTGTTCAAACGGCTAAAAACGGCTCAAATATTAATTTTTCTCTCGTACCTTGCCCATTGAGTTAATACAGATGCTCGTTAAGAATTTATCGCCAATATTTAAGCTTAAGGCGCGTTTGGTTGCTGTTGTGCGTCTGTGAGTTGCCTCAGAGCGCAATAATGTCCGGTTCGCAAAACATACAAAGGAGAGAGTACGTGATTGAATAAAAGCCTTGTTTTCAGGTTATTGGCACATGTTTATCGATTTTTGCTGGTTTGGGTCAAACATTACCCAATATTGGTTTTTACTCCTAATTGATTTAAAAAAACAACTTTGGGTGCTAAACAGCAACGTACTCAGAATTGAGTTGAAACCTTAATGGTATAAAAACAACTCAGTTCTGAGTACAGGTCTCAGGCGGAACATTGAGTAAGACATCTCTATATCGGGGGGTTGTGGTATGGGTGTTTTTTTAGTGATGTTCTTTTAGTCGGGAGTGTTTAATGAAAATTTGCAACGGGCCTATCCAGAGAAAAGCTGTTGCAATTGCTTTTATCTCACGGGATGGCTTACTGGGTTTATTCTAAAAAAAAGAGCCCCGAAGGGCTCTTTAGTGATATTTAGGTATCTGTAGTTTTGACATACTCAGGAATTCTTTCCTGAAATGGCTTTTTCGTAAAGGCTTCTTTGAGCACATCATCCAGGTGATCAACCAAAACAATTTGGATGTTTTCCAAGACTGTGGGAGAAAGATCTTCATAATCTTTGCTATTGGATCGGGGCAGGATCACGGTCGTTTTTCCATCGCGATGGGCAGCCATGATTTTCTCACTCACTCCACCAACCGCTAATACCTGACCACGCAGGTTTATTTCCCCTGTCATGGCGACATCATGTCTCACAGGAATACCTGATACAGCAGATGCAAGGGCTGTGGCGATGGCAAGCCCAGCACTTGGGCCTTCTTTTGAAACTGAAGCTTCGGGCGCATGGATATGAAAGTCCTTATTCTCAAAGAAATCATCCGGGATATTAAAAACCGTGGCTCTGGATTTGATGAAACTAAGCGCGGCTTCCGCAGATTCACGCATTACTTTTCCAACATTGCCAGTGAATTTGAGCGTACCTTTTCCAGTGTGCAAAATGGCTTCAATTGGCATAACGCA